>BFBZ01000004.1_pt35 | contig 176363 bp, 169 predicted proteins | sample 1888401 | NCBI WGS metagenome assembly BFBZ01 (sample SAMD00112614, study PRJDB3348) | symbiont metagenome | host: Chara braunii
GCCTCAGCCGCTTTTTCGTCACTATGCCCGAAACTATGCCCACCTTTTGCACCGCGCGCACGGTCCATCGCCGCACGGACGGTGTCGGCTTGTGGGTGCACGTAGCGTTTTGTGGTTGCAAAATCGGCATGTCCGGCCAAGTATGCCAGTGTGTAGGGGTCCATGTGCGCCGACCACCGCGTGAGACAGGTATGGCGGAGCGTGTACAGCGTGAATGGCTCCACTTTCGCAAGCTTCAGAGCCTTCCGGTGCTGCTTTTTCAGGGTGGATTTCTCGATGTGGCCGCTCCGCGTTGCCGCCGGGAAAACCCAATCAGTGCGAGGGTCGGTGCGCCGCATTTCAAGTAGCGCCGCGGACCGCGAAGTGAGCGTCACGCTCCTGCGAGCATTCTCGGTCTTTCCGAAGGAGACGTGCAGTGCTCCGTCGCGAACATTTTGCCAGCGCAGGCGGAAGCACTCCTCGGGCCGGAGAGCGCAGTCGATCAGAACCGTGGTGACGTCACGGAGCAGGTAAGGATCTTGCGGCTCGACAGGATTCTCCCCTTTTCGGGCCCGGATGCCAGTGAGGGCGCGGCGATACGCTTCCTCAATGTTGGCTCCAACCTTTGCTGCCGCAGCCAAATACCGGGTCTCTTCATCTTCCGTGAGTACACGGTCGCGCTCGTTTTCGCCAGGTAGCATTTGGATCTTTGGCGGAACCTTCTCGGTCTTCCCCCATTCAAGCGAGAGTCGGAGCATGCGGCGCAGCACTTCCAGAACGCGGTTAATGCTGCTGACCTGCAGTTCGTCGGCGCGGAGGCTCTCCACGAAATCCGTGACTGCACCGGGCGCAATCGCGTCCAGTTTGCTCTTCGCCAAAGCCGAGAATGCCTGTAAGCGTTTGAGGCCGGTCTTGTAGTATTCGAGTGTCTTTGGTTTCTTCGCGAAACGGGACTCGATGAAGGGTAAGAAGTCCTTATCCGCGAATTCAGAGAGCGTCGGTACAACCTTGCGCTCCCGGATCCCCACCTCGCCCTTGGCGAGCGCGGCTTTATGCGCCGCCTCCATCTGCTCCGCAACACGCTTGTTCGTCTGCTTCGTGCTCTCGCGAATCAGTTCCCCATTCCAATTGAACTTGTACCACCACCGTTTCGATCCCTTCTGTTTGTAAACCGCCATGCTCAGATCCTCCAACCCAGGAGTTCTGTTCCAGCATAGGACGGATGTGGCACCCTGTCCAAATTCGTGCTCTAAGCGGCGGCCCTCGCGAAAAAGGGCGGATCGTGCGCTCCGGAAGGGGACCTTGGATTGGATCATCCGGGCACGTGATCTGCTGATAGGCATGGATACAGAACGTGAGCGGCAGGTGCCCGCTGCGACCAGTTTTGACAGCGGCCCGAACTTCGTCGAGACTACTCACAGAGCTCTTTGGCGATCCGCAGCGGCTCAAACACCTCCCCCGAAGAGGTCTGGGCGAAACCGTCGTGGGTCACCAGCGAACAAAGGGAGGAGGATTTATGGCAGACACCAACATCGCCCAGACACTTCTCACGGAAACGGAGGTTTCCAAACAACTCCGCGTGAGCCTGGCTGCGCTCCGAAAGTGGCGCGTGATGAACCGGGGGCCACAGTTTCTGAAGATTGGCTCCTTGGTCCGCTATCGCCAAGGCGACATAGATCAATGGCTTGCATCGGTCCCGGTTGGCGGCGGATACCACGGTGCGAGTGGATCCGCGGATCACTCGAATGGAAATGGCGGCGAAGGACTGAATCTTCGCGATCACGCCGGTGTCCCCCGTTTCGTGCGCGCACGGGTGCGAGCATGAAGGGGCAGGCTGAGGAATAGGAGCGCTTGTATGCGGATCGAAAAGCACCAATTGATCGCCGGGCTCCCTGCGAAAGAGGTACGGCGCTTTATGCGCGAAGCAGCAGGATTCATCATCAGGCCGCGCACTGTCGTCGAAGTTCTCGGATTCTCACAGAATGATGCTCGCCAGTTGCTTCAGAAGTTGCAGAGCGAAGGTCTGCTTGCCGTCAAAGAAGATTACTGGCTAGCGACAGAAAGAGGACACGCGCTCGCGATGGCCACTGCGGCAAGGCCACTTCGCAGGGTGACGGCGCAAAGACTTATGGAGGAGGTCGTGGAGCGCGCACGCATTATCAACGTGGACAATGAGTTTGCGTATCGGGTTCAGCGGCTCGTTGTGTTCGGGAGTTTTCTGGCTGGGGCGGAACGTCCCAACGATGTCGATATCGGGTGCTCTCTCGCCGCCCGCTTTGGTGGTGAGAAGCAGCGTGTCCTGGAAGACGAACGGCGCAAGAAGAAGGGCTGGTTTATGAACACTAGCGAATGTGCGGCATGGCCGAAAGTGGAGGTTCTAAAGAAGCTCAAATCAGGGTCGAGGGGCTTGTCCGTCCAGGAGATCGGCTCTCTCGGTATGGAGAATATCGACCACAGGGTCGTATTTTCTGATGACACGAGGACGGAGGTTCCGGAGCGGGGTTGAATCGCCAGTGGTAGAATGCCAGCTTCTGACAAGCCTCTTAACTATTCAATAGTTTAGCCGCCTTACTGTCCTCTTTACTGTCCACTTTTGCAAACCTGGTCGCGGTCATGGTATTCGGAGTGTGCCATGGCGCGAGTCAACGTAGTCAAGCAGATCAAAGTGGATGGCAAATGGGTATTGCGCTCAATCCCCAAGAAGGCGAGCGGACACTACGATTGGACCGCCCTCCCCGAAGGTACCTACTTCATCGAGTGGCGCGAAAGCGGCCAACGCAAGCGGGAACCAGCCGGGATTACCGCGTCTCAGGCTATTGAAGCGCAGCGCAAGCGCCGGCATGAGCTGGAAGGGCGGCGCTGGGGCGGTACACCGGTCCTGGCAGAAGGCGGCGCCGATGTAGCGGACACACCGCTCCAGGCACTCATTGATCGCTACCTTGGCCAGATCGAAACCCTGAAGAAGTTAAACACATACCGGAAGTACGAATGTGTCCTGCAGCGCTTCGGCGAGCACTTTCGGAAACGGAGACTGGCTGAAATAACGATTGAGGAACTGAACGACTTCGTGGTGAAGCTGAAGAAGGGCGGCATGGCGGCGAACACTGTGCTCCACAACATGATCATCATCGCCCAGTTCTCGAAGAGAAACGGCCGGCCTGGAATCACCAAGCAACTGCAACTACCGGAGCAAGTCCTCCCGCTCCCGAAGGTATACACCGAGGAAGATTTGGAGGAATTCCTCGGCGCATCTGACGCTTGGGAACGGACCCTGTTTTCGACCTTCCTGCTCACCGGTTTTCGCGAGCAGGAGGTAATGTACCTGTTTTGGGGCGACGTGAGCTTTCAACTTCGCACGATTCGTGTGACCGCCAAGAAGGATCTGGGCTTCTCCCCGAAGCGTTGCGAAGAGCGTGAGATTCCCCTGCACGCTGAACTGGCCAAGCTTCTCGATTGCCATCCACGCCACGACCGTTGCCAATTCGTTTTTCCCTCACCCACGGGAAACCGGGAGCAGAACATGCTCTTGAAATGCAAGGCGGTCGCGGAGCGCTGTGGCCTTGATCCGACGAAATTCGACCTCAAGACGTTCCGGTCAACCTATGGGACCCGAATGCTACGGTTCGGTTTTGACGTGCGGACGGTGCAGCATTGGATGGGGCACAAATCGTTGGAAACTACGATGAGGTACTTGGCTCCAGCACTGGATGTCCAGGATAAGGTCGATCTGGTTTCGCTTCCGAGCATCACTCGGCCGCAAGTCCGGAAGAAGAGTCCGGCGCGTGAAGTTGCGCGAGACGGTCGGGCTCGGATTCGGGCCTGACTCGAACGGGTAGAGGTCGAGACAGCGCTGCGGTGAATTGCCCCACGCTTTTGACCTAAGGCGCCGCGCAGGTTCATAGTGAGACAACGTCACGAGCCGTAGGCGACGTGACTGCATCTTTACTGCCGGAGATTTTATGTCAGCCTCCCCCGCAGCGACTTTGCCAATTCCCGAGCCATGCTCGGACGTTTTCGATCAACTCTCCCATTGCGAGCGGCAGCTAACAGCGAAGGATCTCGCAACCATGTTGGCGATCAGTCCGAAGACGGTCTACAGCTACGTTGAGCGCAACATGATTCCTTACTACAAGATTGAGGCTAACATTCGCTTTCGTGCGAGCGACATTGCCAAATGGCTCTGTGACCACTCGTCTTCACGATTTGGGCGGGCGGAATCGATCCGGTCTACTGAGGACCGCAGCGGCAGACCAACATGGAGATAGGTCGAAAGCTGCCTGCCGTCGTTTTCACCGGCTACCGGCACCGGGACATCTCACAGTTCAATACGAACACCCAGATGAGGTCGAGGCCCGCCAATGAGCTGGATAGGTCCAAGAACATTTCTTTGGATCCGAGGGCCGATCGGTGAGGACCAGAGACCTGACGGCCAAACTGCACGGATTTCTGAAGGTGCCGCCACAAGCCATGGGATGCCGAGCCGTTGAGTCTATCTGCTTCATGATTCTCGCATTGCGACACGATTCCAGCGCGAAACTCGAAATGGCCCTGCATACGCTCCTCAAACTGCAAAACAGGGACGGAAGCTGGCCTTCGTTCATTGGCGATGAACCCCATGGCTGTTGGACGACCGCCCTCGCAGTCATAAGCCTACTTGCCTCCGGTGAAGAAACGGAACGGCTGCAGCCCGCCATCGGCTGGCTACTCGATGCAAGGGGACGAGAGGCCAACTGGTTCTGGCGGTGGAAGTTCAAAACCGTCGATACCGATGTCAGGTTCGATCCTGCGAAGTTCGGTTGGAACTGGGTCCCCGGCACAACTAGCTGGGTGGTTCCCACAGCATTCAGTTTGATCGCACTCCAGCAAATCCGAAACCGCAGCGCCAACCGATCAGGTGCCGTTGAAGCGCGGATAGCCCTAGGTACGAACATGCTGTTCGATCGAATGTGCCACGGTGGTGGGTGGAACGCAGGCAATGGCGTGGCATTCGGAGTTGCGTACTCTGCCTATATTGATGCCACGGCCGTCGCGCTGCTGGCGCTTGCCGGGCGCGAGAGCGGGCCCGCTGTCCAGAGTTCACTTGCCTGGCTGGTGAATCGGCTCACTGGATGCCTATCTCCCTATAGTTTGGCTTGGGGCACGCTCGCGTTGGCGGCATATCGAGACGTCAGCCGGGGAATCAAAGAGACGCTTGCGCGGACCACAAATGAATTGGCGGCGATGATAGAAAGGGCAACCGGTCTGGACGACGTATGCACTGTCGCCGTTTGCGCGTTGGCGCTGGAGGCGGTCGAAGGCGACAACGTGTTCGAGGTGAGGGTATGATCCATTTCGACCGGCGTCGAGCCTTGATCAGCACTGCCGGGCTTGCCGTAGGCGGAATGGCGACCACCCGGCTGCTACCGGAAGAAATGCTTCTCCGTGATCGTCGACCGGCACGATCCCGCGTCGCGATCGTCTCGGCCGTCAGGTACAGCGAAGATCTCGCCGATTCACTGCAACGGGCGCTTCGTATGTTCGGGCTCAACCTCCGAGGCAAGTCCGTCCTGCTCAAGCCGAACCTTGTCGAGTACATCGACGGAGTGGAGGTGAACACAAATCCGATCCTCGTGGGCGCCACTGCGGAAGCGTTTCGAAATCTGGGGGCCCGCAGCGTTGTAATCGCCGAAGGGCCAGGTCACCAGCGGGACACGTACCTTGTTCTCGCTGAAAGCGGACTCGAAGCCCAGCTCCGCAGACAGAAGCTCTCGTTTGTTGATCTAAACCGCGACGAACTGCTCAAAGTGGCCACGCGGGCGAATTTCACGGGGCTCGATCATCTGTGGCTTCCTCGAACGGTTCTTGAGTCCGATTTCGTCGTCTCGATGCCCAAAGTCAAAACGCACCACTGGGCTGGTCTCACGCTCAGCATGAAGAACATGTTCGGCATTGTGCCGGGGACCAAGTATGGCTGGCCGAAGAATGTTCTCCACTGGAAAGGGATCCATCGCAGCATCCTCGACATCTGCGCGACGGCGCCGATCCAATTCGTTGTCGCAGATGGCGTGGTCGCCATGGAGGGCAACGGACCGTTACACGGCACCCATCGGCACCTTGGCAAGATCGTTCTCGCTAATGATCCAGTCGCAGCGGACTTCGTTTGCGCGCAATTAATGGGCCTGAACCCTGGCCTAGTTTGGCATCTTGATCGGGCCTCGCATTTTCTCGGGAACGGCGCGCCGGGACGAATCGATCTGATCGCAGAGCGACTGCCCCTACGCGTCGTGCCGTTCGATGTGCTGCCTGAGTTCACGCATCTGCAGATGCGCGCATAGACTTCTCCGAACCATCCGAAGCCGCGCCAACGGGCGGTTCCGCGGAGCATCGCTTGCTCGAATCGTGCGGCCTTGATCCCGCCCGCCAGGGAAATAGCTCCAAGAACATTTTTCGAGTTCGCCAGGAGCGTGCGTCGAGTCCCTAGGTCCAGGAACATTTTTCTGGTTCACGGAACCGGGTTGGCGCATCCCTGCTGCCCGATAGCTCCAGGGATATTTTTTGGTTTCGTTGTTCGTGTTGGGCTGAGCTGGATCACGTCGATAGGTCGAGGAATATTTTTTTGGCTGAGCGCGGCACGATTAGAACCCGATAGCGCCAAGAACATTTTTCGGGTTCGTGAAACGCCTTTCTGAGATAGAGCATAAACGCCGGTGGCAGAGCGCCACGCGGTGCATGAGAGTTCAGAGCGCGATGCCCTTCCCCATAGAATCGGGCGAGAGGAATCGCGTGTTCCCATCGATAAATGAGCTCGGGTCTCGGTTGGCGTCGGCGAAGTACGTGATCGATCCGGTCACGCTGCAGGTGGTCTACCTGGCCGCACGAATGCAGAAGCCGATCATTGTCGAAGGACCACCGGGTTGCGGGAAGACCGCACTTGCCCAGGCGATCGCAGCCGCCGGAAACACCGTTATCGAACGCCTACAGTGCTATGAGGGCATCAACGAGGAGAAGGCCATTGGCAAGTTCGATAGTTCCCTTCAAAAGCTCTTCCTCGAAACTCAGGCCGACCACCTTCAGAGGGATTGGGAGGCTATCCGCGGCGCCCTGCACACGCTGGATTTCTTCGTGCAAGGTCCACTCCTGAGATCGCTGCTCTACGACTGTCTCTTATACACATCTAGATGTGTATAAGAGACAGGCTTCGAGCAGCGCGCCGAGCATCACCACGTTGCCCGCCCTCGCGTCGCCCACCTGGTCCGCCATGCCGGTGAACGGAAGCACGATAAAGTGAACGTCCTCGCGCCCCACGCCTTCCGGCAGCGAGGCGCCGTTGTACAGCACCCATCCGCCCGGCTCCACCGCCGCCACAAACTTGTGCAGTGAGGGCTCGTTGAGCGCCATCAGCACGTTCGGGCGCGATACCAGCGGCGAGTCGATCTCATCCCTCGACACCCGTACGTGGCAGTTCGACGTGCCGCTCCGCATTTCCGGACCATACGACGGCAGCCAGGAAACATGCAGCCCTGAAGCCAGCCCGGCTTCGGCAATCACCTGCCCGAGCATCAGCACACCCTGTCCGCCGAACCCCGCCACCTTAATGCGCAGGTCGCACCGGGTGGCCGGCGTCCCGGCCGCTTCCACCACTCCTTTGGTTCTGAGCAACCGCGGCAGTTCTTCGAGCGCGGGTGCGGGCGCCGGCGCCGGGCGCGCCACCGCGTCCTTCGTCCGGTCCCGGAAATTTCCGAGCGGATAAACCTTCGTCAGCTCTTCCCTCACCCAGGTCTGCGCATCCTGCGGCTGCATCTTCCAGATGGTCGGGCACGGCGACAGCACTTCCACCAGCGAGAATCCGAGACCCTTGACCTGGTTGTCGAGCGCCTTCCGGATGGCCTTGGCCGCCTGTTGGATCATCTTGTTGTCGCCGAGCGCGACTCGCTCGATGAACACCGGCGCTTCGAGCGACGAGAGCACTTCGGAAATGTGCAGCGGATAGCCTTCGTTCCAGATGTTCCGCCCGAACGGCGAAGTGGTCGACTTCTCGCCCAGCGGCGTCGTCGGCGCCATCTGCCCGCCCGTCATCCCGTAAATCGCGTTGTTGATGAAGAACACCGTGATGGGCTCGCCGCGATTGGCGGCGTGGAGGATCTCCGCCGACCCGATCGCGGCCAGATCTCCATCGCCCTGATAGCTGAGCACAATGCCTTCCGGCAGCGCGCGCTTTACCGCCGTCGCCACCGCCGCCGCGCGGCCGTGCGCCGCCTGCACGTTGCCGACATCGAAGTAGTAATAGGCGAACACCGAGCAGCCCACTGGGCTCACCAGCACCACGCGGTCCTGAATGCCCAGTTCGTCGATCGCCCGCGCGATCAGCTTGTGCGTGATCCCGTGTCCGCAGCCCGGACAGTAGTGCGTCTGGTGCTGCAACTCGCTCTTGCGCTCGTACTGGTCGTAGAAGGTTTCCGATCTTCCTTTGAACATCTCGAATTCAGACATGCAGCACCTCCGGAACCAGGTCGTAGCGGCGCGCGATGTTGCGCACCACGCCGAGCACTTCCTCGGCCGATGGCACATTGCCGCCGGCGCGTCCGTAGAACTCGATGGGCTTGCGCCCTTCCACCGCCAGCTTCACGTCTTCCACCATCTGCCCGGTGGACAACTCGACGACCGTGAACGCCGACGCCCGGCGCGCGATCTCGCGCAGCGCTTCGGTCGGGAACGGGAACAGCGTCACCGGCCGCAGCAGCCCGACGCGAATTCCTTCCGCCCGCGCCAGCCGTACCACCGACTTCAGAATCCTGGCCACAATCCCGTAACCCACCAGAACCAGATCGGCGTCGCGCGTGGCGACCTCTTCATAACGCACCTCGCGCTGCGCCGCGCGGTCGTACTTGGCGGCCAGTTTCAGCACGTGGCGTTCGAGTTCGTCCGGCTCGAGATAGATGGACGAAACCAGATTTTTCCGGGTGGCCCGGTCCGCGCGGACTGCCCAATCCGGCGGCGGCGGCAGAATCGCGCACTCGTTGAACTCCACCGGCTCCATCATCTGCCCGATGTAGCCGTCGGCCATCACATAAACCGGATTCCGGTAATCGTCGGCAAGATCGAAGGCAAGCGCCGTCAGGTCGGCCATTTCCTGCACCGAGTCCGGCGCGAGCACGAACGAACGGTAGCAGCCGTGCCCGCCGTTCTTCACAACCTGAAAATAGTCGCTCTGCTCGGGCGCGATGTTGCCCAACCCCGGACCGCCACGCGTAATGTCGGCAATCACGCACGGCAGTTCCGCTCCGGCCAGGTAGGAGACGCCTTCCTGCATGAGACTGATGCCCGGGCCGCTCGACGCGCTCATGCACCGCACGCCCGCCGCCGCCGCGCCGTACAGCATGTTCACCGCGGCCACTTCGCTTTCGGCCTGCAGAAACGTTCCGCCCGACTTGGGCAGGTAGAACGCCGCCGCTTCGGCCAGCTCGCTCGCCGGCGTAATCGGATAGCCGTAAAATGCCCGGCACCCGGCCAGCACGGCCGACCGCACCACCGCTTCGTTGCCCTTGATCAATTGCTTCGCCATGGTTATGCCGCCCTCTTGAATACCGTGATCGCGCCCGGTTCCGGACACGCATAGAAGCACAGCCCGCAGCCCGTGCAGCCCCGTCCGTCGTAGACCGCCGGATGATAGCCGTAGCGGTTGAGGTGCGGAGCCAGGTGGAGCACATCGGGTGTGCACGCCTTGACGCACAGCCCGCAGCCTTTGCATTCCTCGGCGTCGATCGTTACCGTGCCTTTGTCGGGTTTCGGCAGAGTTTCCGTCATCTCTCGATCCTCCTCAGCCCACCAGAACGCCGCGCGAATCGAGCAGGTGCGCGCGCTCGGCGAACTCGAACAATTCGTTGTGAAACTTCGGATCGGCAATCGCAATCAGCGCCTCGGCGCGCTGCCGTAGCGTCTTGCCGTGCAGATACGCGATGCCGTGCTCGGTCACCACGTAGTGAACATCGGCGCGCGTGGTCACCACGCCCGCTCCCGGGTCGAGCATCGGCGAGATGCGCGACACCGTCCCGTTCTTTGCCGTCGAGGGCAGCGCGATGATCGGCTTTCCGCCTTTCGAGCGCGCCGCGCCGCGGATGAAATCCACTTGCCCGCCGAATCCGCTGTAGGGCTTGGTCCCGATGGAATCGGCGCACACCTGCCCGGTCAGGTCCACCTGTATGGCCGAGTTGATGGCCACCATGCGGTCGTTCTGCGCAATCACGAACGGATCGTTGGTGTAGCAGGTCGGATGCAGCTCGAACATCGGGTTCTCGTGCATGAAGTTGAACAGCCGCCGGGTGCCGAGCACGAACCCGATCACGATCTTGCCGCGGTGGATGTTCTTCCGCTCGCCGGTCAGCACGCCCGCTTCAATCAGGTCGAGCACGCCGTCCGAACACATTTCGGAGTGAACGGCCAGATGCTTGCGGTCGTGCAGTTGATTCAGCACGGCGTCGGGAATGCCGCCGATTCCGGTCTGCAGTACCGCCCCGTCGGGAATCAGCGAGGCCACGTTTGCCGCAATCCGCCGCTGCAACGCGGTGGGCGCCTCAACGGGAAGTTCGAGCAGCGGACGGTCGGTCTCCACCATCGCGTGGACTTTCGAGATGTGCAGAAACGTGTCGCCGAGCGAGCGCGGCATCTGCCGGTTCACTTCGGCAATCACAAACCGCGCGTTCTGCGCCGCCGTCAGCGTGCACTCGACGCCCGTCCCCAGGCTCAGGTACCCGTGCTCGTCCGGCAGGCTGGTCTGGATCAGCACCACATCGAGCGGTAGCTGACCGCCGCGGAACAACTCCTCGATTTCGCTCAGGAAAATGGGCGTGTAGTCGGCGCGCCCTTCGGCGACCGCCTGCCGCACGTTGCCGCCGAGGAACAGACCGTTATGGCGGAAGTGCCCCTCGTATTCCGGACGCGTGTACTCCGCGCCGCCGAACGTCAGCATGTGGCACATCTCGACGTCCCGCAGCTCCGGCGCGCGCTTTACCAGCGCTTTGACCAGGACTTCCGGTGTCGCGCAGCCCGGATGCACGTAAACGCGGTCACCCGACTGTACGACGCTGACCGCATCTTCCGCGGTTTTGAGTTTCGGCGCGAACTGCCGCTGCCAGAATATGCTGGTGGCCATACGACAGCACCACAAGCAGGTGGGTTACCAGATTAGAGTTGCTTATATCTGAATAAGCTAGCGTCCGCGGCCGTCGATGAGGGTGCGTCAAGCCACACAAAATGCGCGGTTTCCCCCACTATAGGAAACCTCCACACTACCCAAGAAAAAAGGAACCGAGGTGACTGACACCTCGGTTCCTTTTCCGGAAAGCGGGGCTAATCGGCGCCGGTTGTTGCCTTTGCGCGCCGGGCGAGGATCATGCTCGACGACCGGCGTCCCGACCCGTAGCCGATCGAAAATCCGAGATCCTTCACCCGCGAGTCGTCCTGAAACGCCGCCGCGAGATCCTTTTGATACTGGCTCGTGAACGGGCGGTCCGGAGCGCTGTACTTGCCGTAGAGCGTCACCGTCCATTCCGGCGCCGACAGGTAGCGGTACGGAACACCGGTGTCATCCTGGAAGATCAGGTTCGAATTCTCGAGAATCCAGTTCCGCAGGCTCGTGCACATCTTCCAATGCAGCAGGAACGAAGCCGATTTCACCAGCGTGTCCGGCTTGCCCTGCTTGGCGACAAACTTCAGGAACGGCGAAGTTTTCTCGAAAGCCAGGTCGGTCGAGAAGTAGTAGAGCTTCCGCGTTTCGGAGTCGCCCGGGCGCTTGAAGCCGATCTCCACCCCGCGGTTTTCGCGGCAGTCGGTGAGGCACGAACTGTTCCTCTTCTGAATCTCGCCCTCGGTGAGCGAAGCCGGCGGAGCGTGCCGGACGCTCGGGTCGTCGACAGCGAACTGCCCGTCTTCGGACAAACGCCCATAGGTCACGCCCTCGATCTGATAGCCGCTGCGCGACAGCAGCAACAGCATCACCGGCAGCAGCCCGTCGGTCACGCGCCCGCGGAAACTGCTGTCCATTTCGCGGGTCACAAAGAAGCTGCGGTTGAAAATGCTGGCCACGCTCTGGCTCAGGCCGTGCAACTCTTTATCGAGGTTCTGCTCGTTGAATTTATTCGCCCGGGCGATGCTGCCCGCCGGTTCCAAGCCCGCGAACACCATCAGCTTGGCATCCGGAAAGAACCGCGTCGCGTAGATCACGTCCGGTCCCGCAAACGGGTAGAAGACAAAATCGCTGCCGGTCTTGATAGGCGCCAGTTCGCGCTTTTGGAAGGCGTCGACCGCCGTGAACTGATCGTGCTCCACGCGCTTCCAGGTTTCGTCGAACTCCGCGGCATAGCGCTTCCATGCCGCCGTGTCCTCCAGGCTCTTGAACGGACCGTCGGGGCGCCCGGGCAACCCGGCCAAAAACAGCGCCGTATCATTCCAGCGCTGAGCTTCGGCCGACAGCGGCGCCGCCTTGGTGGTAGTGGCCGCAGGTGCGCTGTGTTGGGCGCATCCCGGCAGAAGAATCGAACTGAGAAAGATAACGGACAGGGATGTTGCGCGAAGCGCCTGCGGGAGTGACATATCCTTATTACGACTATTTCCAGGATAGTCCATCAGTCCTGCGCGTACCAGAGGCGGAGCGATTAAAATCAGTTATTCCGCGCGAGCGCTGCCAATTACCAGGTGTGCGGTGCCGGGCAACCGCACTCTGCGGATCTCGTTGAATCCGGTGGCTTCAAGCCACTCGCGATATTCTGCTTCGTTATAGTTCGCCCCACCCCGGGTCACCGCCAGCATATTTATGGAAAATAATGCTGCGAATTTGGGCGCGGTTTTATCGGGTTCAAGAACGAAATCCGAAATCACCACTCGCCCGCCGGGATGCAGAGCCCGCCGGACCCGGGAAAGCAGGTCCCGGTTCTCGCCCGGGCTCAGCATATGGCAAATCGCCGACAGAAGGATGAGGTCGTAGCCGCTCCCGAAGTCGTCGCGCGTCAGGTCGCCGGTGCGGAGCGTGATGCGGTCCTCGAGTCCGGCAGCGCGAATGTGCCGCCGGGCAATTTCCGTCACAGTACCGAGGTCGAGCAGGTCGACTCGTAATTCCGGATGGGCTCGGGCGAATGCAATCGAATAGGCGCCGGACCCGCCGCCGATGTCGAGCATCCGCTTGCCGGGCGTCCCCACCGCCTCTACCAGAACGGGAGCGCGCTCAGCCGCGTTGCGGTGCATGGCGGCAATAAACGGCTCAGTCCAGGTGTCATCGCGGTCCGCCATCTCCTCGAATCCGGTGGCGGTGCCGTCGCGAACGCAATCGGTCAGGGTCGACCACGAGTTCCACAAAGAGGACATGTGGAGCAGCGCAAGCCGCGATTCGCCGGTCAAGTGCCGTTCGGAGATCGGGGTCGTGCGAAAGCGCCCATCCTCCTTCACCATCAGGCGCATCGCCACGAGCGCGTTGAGCAGCGTATCGGTCGCGCGAGGGTCGGTGGCGGCGCGAGCCGCAACCTCGCCGGCAGTTGCCCCGCCGTTTACCAGGGAGAAAACGTCGAGTTCGAGCGCGCTCAGAATGATGCGGCTTTCCTGAAAACCGCGAATCCGTTCGGCAAGCTCGTCAGGCAGCGCGCCGGATGCCTCCTTGGCGCGGAGCGACGCCAGATAGCGGTCCCGGTTGGCGATCACTTCCGCTCGCACCGCGGCTTCGTCTTCCCGGACCAGCCTTTTCACAGGCTGATGGTTGCGGAAATGCGAATCGACGATCTCCGGCACGTCCGACGGCGCCACGCCCGAATACCAGACGCCTTGCGGATAAACGATCAGGTTCGGTCCGTGCTCGCACAATCCCACCGAACCACAGACGGTAAGTTGAACTTCCGCATCGAGCCCTTGTGCGCGCAGTTCGCGCCGCAGCGTGTCGATCACCGCAGCCGAACCGCGCGCCGAACAGCAAGGTATTCCCTCCGGTTTTTGCTGATCGCAGGCGAAGACGTGATAACGAAAGGGTTGCATCTCCCCTTCAGGCTATCAGGCTGATTCGCTCAGGCGCGGGACCCGTCGCTGCCGTGCTGCTTCACCATCTTGTTGTAAACGCCCAGGATCAAAAGGGTTGGCGCCCAGTGTCCGATGAAATTCGAGACTCCTTCTTTACGCATGATCTGGAAGACGGCTGACGCCGCCATGGCGCCGACGGCAGCCCAGAGGAAGGTGTCGGAAGGCAGTTTCGCCGTCTGCTGTTCAATCCCCCGCGCGATTTGCCCTTCCCGATGTTCCATCTGCTGTGGTTCGTAGTTCATTTTCGCTCCTCAACCGATAGAGCCAGCGGTCAACCGGCGTGTTTCTTCGAGTAGGAGAAAAAGTTGTTACAATCTCCCTGGAACAGCGTCTGTACTTCGGACTGTACTCCAGTGAACACTAGTCTGGTTCCAACCGGTATCACCGGGCTCGACGAGATCCTCGGCGGCGGGCTGCCGCCAAATCATATCTACCTGATCGAAGGCGACCCCGGATCCGGCAAAACCACGGCGGGCTTGCAATTCCTCCTCGAGGGCGTCCGGCGCGGCGAATCTGTGCTGTACGTGACCATGTCGGAGTCGGTGGCCGAACTGCGCGGGATCGCCGCTTCTCATGGCTGGAGCCTCGAAGGCGTGCAAGTCCACGAACTGATCCCGCCGCTCGATGAGCTGCTGCCCCAAGGACAGTACACGGTTTTTCACCCCGGCGATGTGGACTCGGCGAGCACGTTGAAGCAGGTGCTCGAGGCAGTGGAGCGCTCGCAGCCCACGCGGGTGGTTTTCGACTCCCTTTCCGAGTTCCGCTTAATGGCGCTCGACGGCACCCGCTACCGCCGCCAGATTCTCGGGATCAAACAGTTTTTCAGTAGCCGGAACTGCACCGCCCTGCTGCTCGACGACGCCTTGGCCGAGGACGACAACGTGGTGCTCAGTATCGTCCACGGCGTGATTTGCCTGGAGCGGTTGGCGCGCGATTACGGCGCCAAACGGCGGCGCATCGAAGTCGTCAAGTTGCGCGGGCACGAGTTCCGCGACGGCTACCACGACCTCGAAATCCGCACCGGCGGACTAACCGTGTATCCCCGGACCGGGGCCGTGGTCCCGAGTCTGGTAGGCGACGGGAACGAACTAAAGAGCGGCATCGAAGAACTCGATCGACTGCTCGGCGGCGGACTCGACCTTGGAAGCTCAACGCTGATCATCGGTCCGGCAGGCAGTGGCAAATCGAGCATCGCGCTTGAGTACGCGGCGGCGGCGGCGCAGCGGGGCGATTGCGCCGCTCTTTACATCTTCGACGAGAGTCTGCCCATGCTGCTCAAGCGGGCCCGCGGCCTCGGCCAGGACCTCGATCGCCATCTCGAATCCGGACAATTGACCGCGCAGCAGATCGACCCGGCGGAGATTTCTCCCGGCGGCTTCATTAACCAGATCCGCGACGCCGTGTTGAACCGGAACCTCCGCGTGCTGGTGATCGACAGCCTGAACGGATTTTTGAAGGCCATGCCCGGCGAGGACTTCCTGGTCATCCAACTGCACGAATTGCTCTCTTTTCTGAGCCAGCATGGCGTGATCACGCTTCTCGTGGTGACTCAGCACGGAATGTTCGGCATGCAGGTGGACACGCCGTTCGACATCAGCTACCTGGCCGACTGCGTGATCCTGCTCCGCTATTTCGAAGCGGCCGGCCGGGTGCACAAGGCAGTGTCCGTTGTAAAGAAGCGCGCCGGGGCGCATGAAGACACGATCCGCGAGTTGCGGATAGGCCCGCGGCGCGTAGTGGTCGGCGAGCCGCTCAAGAGTTTCCGGGGGATTTTGACCGGAGTGCCTGAGTACGTGGGGGAAGGCGCTCTGTTAATGGATCTCGGGAAAACCGATGAACGGGGATAGCCGCTATCGCGTTCTGCTTTTGACGCCGTCCGGCCGCGACTCCGAACTGATCGCCCGCGCGCTGACAGGAGCCGGAATGACGGCCTACGCGGTGACCGGCGCGGATGGACTGGCGCCCGAAATTACGGCCGGCGCGGGCGCGGTGATTGTGGCCGAGGAAGCGCTCAGCGAGGCCGCCTTTCCGGCGCTGAGCGACGCCTTTCGCGCTCAACCCGCCTGGTCGGACTTGCCGTTGATCCTGCTGACGACAACCGGCGAATCCAACCCGCAGCTTGCCGCCCGCCTGGACCGCCTGGCCCATCTCGGCGCGGTGACGCTGATTGAACGCCCGGTGCGTCCGGGCACGCTGATCAGCGTGGTGGAGGTGGCGCTGCGCGCACGCGGGCGGCAGTATGAAGTGGAGCGCCTGCTCAACGAGGTGAGCATCGCCGAGCATCGCCTTCGCAGCATCATCGAGAGCGCGCAGGACTATGCCATCATCCATCTCGACCTCGACGGCCGCGTGAGCTATTGGAACTCCGGCGCGGCGCACTTGCTCGGCTACTCCGAAGCCGAGATGCTCGGCGCGAAGGTCGACCGTCTGTTCCCCGTGGAGCAGCGCGAGGGGGCCGCGCACGAGTTGGATACGGCACTCCGCGAGGGCCGCTCGGTCGAGGAAGGCTGGCGCCTCAGGCGCGACGGCTCCAAACTCTGGGCCAGCGGCGTGGTGAGCCTGACCCGCGATGCGCAGGGCCGGCCCATCGGGTTCGTCAAAGTGCTGCGCGACATGACCGTTCGCAAGGCAGCGGAAGAACGTTTGGCCGCGCAGACCAGGGCGCTTCAGCAATCAAACGAAGATCTCCAGCGCTTTGCCTACGCCGCCTCGCACGATCTGCAGGAACCGCTTCGGACCGTGAGCAGCTACAGCCAGCTGCTCGCGCGGCGCAATACCGCGCTTGACAGCGATTCGCAGGAGTTCATCCGTTTCATCGTGGCGGGCGTCGACCGGATGCGCGGGCTGATCAAAGACCTGCTCGACTTTTCCCGCGCCACCTCCGAATTGTCTCGGCCCGCCGAACCGGTGGACGCGACCGGCATTCTCGGCCTCGCGCTCCAGCACCTGCAGTTCAAGATCTCCGAAACTCAGGCCAGCATCACTTTCGACCGGCTGCCGGTGGTGCTCGCGCATGACGGGCGGCTGCTGGTCGTTTTTCAAAACCTCATCGACAACGCGATTAAATACTGCCAGGAGCGCCCGGTGATCCACATCTGGGCCGAGCCCGAAGACGGCTTCTGGCGCATTTCCGTTCGCGACAACGGAATCGGCATTGCGCGCGAGTATCACAAGAAAATCTTCGGGCTTTTTGAGCGGCTGCACAGCCGCGCCGAGTATCCGGGCACGGGCATCGGCCTGGCCACCTGCAAGCGAATCGTGGAGCGCGAGGGCGGTTGGATGGGCGTTGAATCCGAGCTGGGAAAGGGCTCGGTGTTTTACTTCACGCTGCCGGCGCCATAGCGGCTAAGCGTTGTCCTGGTACTCTTCGAGCCAGGCCATTTGAATGGCCTCGAGCTTGCCTTCGGTGGACTTCATGGGGTCGTCGGCAAAGTCGGCAAGCTCGGTGATCCACTTGTGCAGGTCGGTGTAGCGGATGTGGGTGGGATCGACTTCGGGAAACCGGTCGTAGAGCGCGAGGGCGATGTCTTCGGGCTGGTCCCAGGTGAGCTTCGGCATCAGATCTTGGTTCCCTTCAAAGCGCCGCGGACGGCGGTGTTCATCATGTTCTCGGCGAGCTTGACGGTGGCGTTGTTCAACTCGTCGATCTTTTCGCGGATGAACGTGTGGTCGTCGGAGTGGTAAACGACGAGCAGTTCGTTGCGAAAGCGTTCGATGGTGGCGCGCTCGTCGTCGCTCAACTCATCCCACGCCGGGTTGGCTTTGGCCTTCTCGACCGCGGCCAGGATGTTGTCGGCTTCGACGCGCGCCTCGCGCACCTGACGTTCCTTGAAGTCGGCTTCAGCCTTCTCGAAGCTTTCGAGAATCATGGCTTCCACCTGCTCGTCGGATAAGCCGTAGGACGGCTTCACTTCGACGCTCTGCTCGATGCCGGTGCGCAGGTCGCGCGCGGTGACGTTCAAAATTCCATTCGCGTCGATGAGAAAGCGGACCTCGATGCGCGCCAGTCCGGCGGGCATCGGCGCGAGGTTTTTGAGATCGAATCGCGCCAGGCTCCGGCAATCCTTTACGAGTTCGCGCTCACCCTGCACGACGTGGATGAGCACGTTGCGCTGGCCGTCGACGGCGGTGGTGAACTGCTGGGTGGCGCTGGCGGGAATGGTGGAGTTGCGGTGAATGATTTTTTCGACGATGCCGCCCATGGTTTCGATGCCGAGCGAAAGCGGGGTGACGTCGAGCAGGAGCTTGTTTTCGACCTCGCCCGAAAGAATGCCCGCCTGCACGGCTGCGCCGAGCGCGACCACTTCATCGGGATTAAGTTCGGTGTGCGGCTTGGCGCGGAACAGCGTTTCGACGGCTGAGCGAACCAGCGGAATGCGCGTGGAGCCGCCCACCATCACCACTTCGTCAATCTGCTCGACGGTGACCCCGGCGTCGGCGATGCAGGCGCGGCAGGGCGCGAGCGTGCGGTCGACGATGGGCTGGATGAGGCGCTCGAAAAGTTCGCGCGAGAGCTCACGCTGATACTTGCGGCCGTTCCATTCGAGGTCGATCGAGGCCGAGGGCTGATAGCTGAGGGCTTCTTTGGCGAGGATAACGGCGCGGCGCAGCAGTTGAACGGCGTCCTGGTGGGCGCTGATGTCAACGCCCCATTCCGAGGCGATGTCCTCGAGTCCAATGCGGATGAGCAGGTTGTCGATGTCGTCGCCGCCCAGGTGTGTGTCGCCGTTGGTGGCGAGCACTTCAAAGATACCTTCGTGCAGCCGCAGGATGGAGATGTCGAACGTGCCGCCGCCCAGATCGTAGACGGCGATGACGCCGTTGCCCCGCTTGTCGAGTCCGTAGGCGAGCGAAGCGGCGGTGGGTTCATTCACCAGGCGCAGCACTTCAAGACCGGCGATGCGTCCGGCGTCTTTCGTCGCCTGGCGCTGTGCGTCGTTGAAGTACGCGGGCACGGTGATGACGGCCTGCGTGACGGGCTCGCCCAGAAATGTTTCGGCGTTTTTCCTGAGCTGCCTGAGAATCAGGGCGGAGACTTCAGGCGGCGTGAGCGTGGCCTTGCCGCCGAGGTCGAGGCGGATCACCTGCTCGCTGCCTTCGGCGATCTTGAACGGGAACAGCTTGAGTTCGTCCTGAACGTCGGCGACGCCGCGGCCCATCAGGCGCTTGACCGAATAGACGGTGCGCTCGGGGTGGGTGATCAGCGCTTTGCGGGCTTCGTTGCCGACAAAGGGCTCGCCGGCATCGTTGTAGCTGAGCACGCTCGGAACCAGCTTGTCGCCATCCTCGCCGGGCACGATGCGCGGACCGGTGAGGTCCATGACGGCGGCGAGCGAGTTGGTGGTGCCGAGGTCGATGCCGACCACGCGCGGCTTGTTGCCGTGACCGAAATCAATCTGCAGGGTTCCCATGCTGTGTGGTTCAGACGCGGTGAAGCGCGAGCTCCTTGTCTACTTCGGCGGCGAGATTCTGGATGTACTTCCGGCGGTCGAGGATGGACCGGATTTTTGAGAGGACGGCGTTGTCGCGCGACGCATCCCATGCCGCGAACTCGCGCTGGAGTTCGTCATCGACGCCGGCGAGCATGGAGCGGAAATTCGCTCCGGCCTGCTCGAGTTGCGGGCGGACGGTTTCGTCGCCGCCGCGAATCTCTTCGAGCGCCTCATTCAACTCGAACACCTCTTCGAGCAGTTCGGGCGGCACGTTCTGGTTGCGTTCCTGCCCGCTGGCCTGAAGCCCGTGCTGGGCGAGCACGTACTCCGCGCGGCGGATGGGGTCGCGGAGCGTCCGGTAGCCGTCGTTCAGGATGGAGGTGGCTTCAAGCGAGCACTCGCGCTCGTCGATGGTCTTGAGCGTGAAGCGGTCCGGGTGAACCTCGCGGCTCAGTTCGTAGTACCGGCGCTGCAGGCTGTCGGCATCGATGGCGAGTTTCTCTTCGAGCCCGAAGAATTCGTAGAAGCCCTTGGGCGGCTTCTGGAGCGTGTGGCAGGCCGGGCAGACGAGTTGGCAGACCTCGGGGTTGCCGCATTGCCAGCAGAGAGAGGGTTGCATGTTCTTTGGTCCTTGCCGCGGAGCCGCGTTTAAGCGGTGAACGAGGTGCCGCAGCCGCAGTTTTTCTTGGCGTGCGGATTTTCGAACTGGAAGCCCGAGTACATGATGGAATCCTTCCAGTCGAGGGTCATGCCGTCGAGGTAGAGCATGCTCTTGGGGTCGACGAACACCTGGACGTCGTCGAACTCGAAAACCTGGTCGGACGGACGAGGCTTGGGTTCGAATCGGAACAGGTAGCTGAGCCCCGAGCAGCCGCCGCCCTGCACGCCGAGGCGGAGCCCGCCCGTGACCTTTTCACGGGCGAACGCCTCGCGGATTTTGACGACGGCCTTGGGGGTGACGGTAATCATCGCGTCCACCTTCCTAGGCGTTGACCGTGGCCGGCTTCACTTCTCCCTGCTTGGATTTGTAGTCGCTGATGGCGGCCTTGATGGCGTCTTCAGCAAGCACCGAGCAGTGAATCTTCACCGGCGGCAGCGCAAGTTCGTTGACGATGTCGGTGTTCTTGATGGCGAGTGCTTCGTCCACCGTCTTGCCCTTGAGCCACTCGGTGGCGAGCGACGAGCTGGCGATGGCGCTGCCGCAGCCGAACGTTTTGAATTTGGCATCCTCGATGACGCCGGTGACCGGGTCCACCTTGACCTGGAGTTTCATGACGTCGCCGCACTCGGGCGCGCCGACCATGCCGGTGCCGACGTGAGGATCCTTCTTATCCAGCGAACCCACGTTGCGCGGATTGTTGTAATGATCGAGAACTTTGTTTGAATAAGCCATCTTTGTTTCTCCCGGATCGAATTTGTTAGTGCGCGGTCCACTGAACCTTGGTCAGGTCCACGCCTTCCTTCACCATTTCGTAGAGCGGCGAGAGTTCGCGCAGCTTGCGCACCACATCCACCACCTTGTTGCCGACGTAACCCACTTCCTCTTCGGTATTGAAGCGGCCGAGGCCGAAACGGATGGAGGAGTGGGCGATGTCGTCGCCCGCGCCAAGCGCCTTGAGCACGTAGCTCGGCTCGAGCGTGGCCGAGGTGCACGCCGAACCGCTCGACACGGCGACATCGTTGATGCCCATCAGCAGGCTCTCGCCTTCGACGTAGGCGAAGCTGATGTTCAGGTTATGCGGCAGGCGATGTTCCATCGTGCCGTTGATATAGGTCTCGTCAAGCTCGGTGGTGAGCTTGTTCAGGAGCTTGTCGCGAAGATACGACAGGCGGCGGGTTTCCTCGGGCATTTCGCGATGGGCGATCGCGCAGGCCTCGCCGAGTCCGACAATGCCGGTGACGTTCAGCGTGCCGCTGCGCATGCCGCGTTCGTGACCGCCGCCATCCATCTGGGCGGTGAGTTGGACGCGCGGGTTGCGGCGGCGCACATAGAGCGCCCCCACGCCCTTGGGACCGTAGAGCTTGTGGCCGCTGAGCGAAAGCAGGTCGATGTTATCGTCGATCACGTTGACCGGGACTTTGCCCACCGCCTGCACTGCATCGGTGTGGAAAAGAACGCCGCGCTCTTTCGCGATTTTTCCGATTTCGCGAACCGGCTGAATCACGCCGATTTCGTTGTTGGCGTACATGAGGCTGATCAGGATGGTCTTGTCGGTGATGGCCTCGCGCAGCATGTCGAGGTCGACCAGGCCGTTGGCCTGCACGGGAAGATACGTGACGCGGCAGCCGTGCTTCTCGAGGCGCTTGCAGGTATCGAGGATAGCCTTGTGCTCGGTGGCGGCGGTGATGATGTGGTTGCCCTTTTCGGCGTACATCTCGGCGACGCCTTTGAGAGCGAGGTTGTTCGACTCGGTGGCGCCGCTCGTGAAGACGATTTCCTTCGAGGTGGCGCCGATGAGGCCGGCGATCTGTTTCCGCGATTTTTCGACGGCTTCTTCCGCCTGCCAGCCGAAGGCGTGGTTGCGGCTCGCGGCATTTCCGAAGATCTCGGTGAAATAAGGGCGCATGGCGTCGAAAACGCGCGGGTCGCACGCCGTGGTGGCGTGATTGTCCATGTAGATCGGCAGCTTCATAAGGTCAGGTTCCTCACTTCGAACAATTGAGTAGCAGGAGGGCGGCGCTGGGTATCGGGGATTTCCAGATCGTCGCGGCAGATGTCGGCAATAGAGATGCTCGAAAGCAGCCGCAGGATTCCTTCATGTACGCGGCGCAGCGGTTGGCGGACGTTGCATTTGTGGGAGTGAGTGCACTCGCGATGGTCGGTGAAGCAACTGGCGAGGACGTCTTCTCCCTCGATGGAGCGGATGACTTCGAGCGTCGAAATGCGTTGGGGGTCGCGGGCAAGGCGGTAGCCGCCGCGGGTCCCCTGCTCGCTGCGCAGAATGCCGTTGCGGGCGAGCTTTTGGAGAATCTTCGAAAGCAGGGGTAAGGGGATACCGTAGGTTTCGGCGATATCCTTGGCGCTCGAAGCGGACTCCTGGGGCGGACGCAGGGCCAGATGCTTGAGGGCGATCAACCCGTAGTCGGCTTTTTTGGTGAGCTTGAGCACGTCTTCGATTGCGGACCCCTTTGGTCCTATATCTAGAGTATCGCGTAGAGGGCCTTTTCGTGTCAACGTCTTAAATTGCGACTAATTCTGTCGCGGTTGAACGGGAGCGGGCGGGGGTTGAACGGGGAATTGGACGGAGCCGGGCGGGTGCACTATAATAGGGAAGCCTGCCTGGAGAAGCGGGGTTGGCCTAGCGGTCGGGCGTCAGCCTTCCAAGCTGATTTACACGGGTTCGATTCCCGTACCCCGCTCCATCTTGCGCGCCCGCGCAGATGTGCCCCTCGGCGGAATCAACCGGAAAATCAGGAATGGAGCTGGCGGAGGGAATTGAACCCCCGACCGTCTGATTACAAATCAGATGCTCTACCAACTGAGCTACGCCAGCCCTGGGTGTCGCTTTCTGTATGGTAGCACTGCCCGGAAGCCGATTGGGGTGCGGAGCGGCAAGGTACTGAGCGGGAAAGGGATAGATTTTTATCGAAGGAATAATGGCGCGAACGCGGCGGAAGGTGGTAAATTAGAGAGGTCGGTTCACCGCACGATTCGGGGCGTGGCTCAGCCTGGCTAGAGCGCCTGGTTCGGGACCAGGAGGTCGGTGGTTCGAATCCACTCGCCCCGACCATTTAAATCACTGAAATCATTGGTAGATACGGCGGTTGGGGCGGATGGCGCCTCAGCCGCTTTTTCGTCACTATGCCCGAAACTATGCCCACCTTTTGCACCGCGCGCACGGTCCATCGCCGCACGGACGGTGTCGGCTTGTGGGTGCACGTAGCGTTTTGTGGTTGCAAAATCGGCATGTCCGGCCAAGTATGCCAGTGTGTAGGGGTCCATGTGCGCCGACCACCGCGTGAGACAGGTATGGCGGAGCGTGTACAGCGTGAATGGCTCCACTTTCGCAAGCTTCAGAGCCTTCCGGTGCTGCTTTTTCAGGGTGGATTTCTCGATGTGGCCGCTCCGCGTTGCCGCCGGGAAAACCCAATCAGTGCGAGGGTCGGTGCGCCGCATTTCAAGTAGCGCCGCGGACCGCGAAGTGAGCGTCACGCTCCTGCGAGCATTCTCGGTCTTTCCGAAGGAGACGTGCAGTGCTCCGTCGCGAACATTTTGCCAGCGCAGGCGGAAGCACTCCTCGGGCCGGAGAGCGCAGTCGATCAGAACCGTGGTGACGTCACGGAGCAGGTAAGGATCTTGCGGCTCGACAGGATTCTCCCCTTTTCGGGCCCGGATGCCAGTGAGGGCGCGGCGATACGCTTCCTCAATGTTGGCTCCAACCTTTGCTGCCGCAGCCAAATACCGGGTCTCTTCATCTTCCGTGAGTACACGGTCGCGCTCGTTTTCGCCAGGTAGCATTTGGATCTTTGGCGGAACCTTCTCGGTCTTCCCCCATTCAAGCGAGAGTCGGAGCATGCGGCGCAGCACTTCCAGAACGCGGTTAATGCTGCTGACCTGCAGTTCGTCGGCGCGGAGGCTCTCCACGAAATCCGTGACTGCACCGGGCGCAATCGCGTCCAGTTTGCTCTTCGCCAAAGCCGAGAATGCCTGTAAGCGTTTGAGGCCGGTCTTGTAGTATTCGAGTGTCTTTGGTTTCTTCGCGAAACGGGACTCGATGAAGGGTAAGAAGTCCTTATCCGCGAATTCAGAGAGCGTCGGTACAACCTTGCGCTCCCGGATCCCCACCTCGCCCTTGGCGAGCGCGGCTTTATGCGCCGCCTCCATCTGCTCCGCAACACGCTTGTTCGTCTGCTTCGTGCTCTCGCGAATCAGTTCCCCATTCCAATTGAACTTGTACCACCACCGTTTCGATCCCTTCTGTTTGTAAACCGCCATGCTCAGATCCTCCAACCCAGGAGTTCTGTTCCAGCATAGGACGGATGTGGCACCCTGTCCAAATTCGTGCTCTAAGCGGCGGCCCTCGCGAAAAAGGGCGGATCGTGCGCTCCGGAAGGGGACCTTGGATTGGATCATCCGGGCACGTGATCTGCTGATAGGCATGGATACAGAACGTGAGCGGCAGGTGCCCGCTGCGACCAGTTTTGACAGCGGCCCGAACTTCGTCGAGACTACTCACAGAGCTCTTTGGCGATCCGCAGCGGCTCAAACACCTCCCCCGAAGAGGTCTGGGCGAAACCGTCGTGGGTCACCAGCGAACAAAGGGAGGAGGATTTATGGCAGACACCAACATCGCCCAGACACTTCTCACGGAAACGGAGGTTTCCAAACAACTCCGCGTGAGCCTGGCTGCGCTCCGAAAGTGGCGCGTGATGAACCGGGGGCCACAGTTTCTGAAGATTGGCTCCTTGGTCCGCTATCGCCAAGGCGACATAGATCAATGGCTTGCATCGGTCCCGGTTGGCGGCGGATACCACGGTGCGAGTGGATCCGCGGATCACTCGAATGGAAATGGCGGCGAAGGACTGAATCTTCGCGATCACGCCGGTGTCCCCCGTTTCGTGCGCGCACGGGTGCGAGCATGAAGGGGCAGGCTGAGGAATAGGAGCGCTTGTATGCGGATCGAAAAGCACCAATTGATCGCCGGGCTCCCTGCGAAAGAGGTACGGCGCTTTATGCGCGAAGCAGCAGGATTCATCATCAGGCCGCGCACTGTCGTCGAAGTTCTCGGATTCTCACAGAATGATGCTCGCCAGTTGCTTCAGAAGTTGCAGAGCGAAGGTCTGCTTGCCGTCAAAGAAGATTACTGGCTAGCGACAGAAAGAGGACACGCGCTCGCGATGGCCACTGCGGCAAGGCCACTTCGCAGGGTGACGGCGCAAAGACTTATGGAGGAGGTCGTGGAGCGCGCACGCATTATCAACGTGGACAATGAGTTTGCGTATCGGGTTCAGCGGCTCGTTGTGTTCGGGAGTTTTCTGGCTGGGGCGGAACGTCCCAACGATGTCGATATCGGGTGCTCTCTCGCCGCCCGCTTTGGTGGTGAGAAGCAGCGTGTCCTGGAAGACGAACGGCGCAAGAAGAAGGGCTGGTTTATGAACACTAGCGAATGTGCGGCATGGCCGAAAGTGGAGGTTCTAAAGAAGCTCAAATCAGGGTCGAGGGGCTTGTCCGTCCAGGAGATCGGCTCTCTCGGTATGGAGAATATCGACCACAGGGTCGTATTTTCTGATGACACGAGGACGGAGGTTCCGGAGCGGGGTTGAATCGCCAGTGGTAGAATGCCAGCTTCTGACAAGCCTCTTAACTATTCAATAGTTTAGCCGCCTTACTGTCCTCTTTACTGTCCACTTTTGCAAACCTGGTCGCGGTCATGGTATTCGGAGTGTGCCATGGCGCGAGTCAACGTAGTCAAGCAGATCAAAGTGGATGGCAAATGGGTATTGCGCTCAATCCCCAAGAAGGCGAGCGGACACTACGATTGGACCGCCCTCCCCGAAGGTACCTACTTCATCGAGTGGCGCGAAAGCGGCCAACGCAAGCGGGAACCAGCCGGGATTACCGCGTCTCAGGCTATTGAAGCGCAGCGCAAGCGCCGGCATGAGCTGGAAGGGCGGCGCTGGGGCGGTACACCGGTCCTGGCAGAAGGCGGCGCCGATGTAGCGGACACACCGCTCCAGGCACTCATTGATCGCTACCTTGGCCAGATCGAAACCCTGAAGAAGTTAAACACATACCGGAAGTACGAATGTGTCCTGCAGCGCTTCGGCGAGCACTTTCGGAAACGGAGACTGGCTGAAATAACGATTGAGGAACTGAACGACTTCGTGGTGAAGCTGAAGAAGGGCGGCATGGCGGCGAACACTGTGCTCCACAACATGATCATCATCGCCCAGTTCTCGAAGAGAAACGGCCGGCCTGGAATCACCAAGCAACTGCAACTACCGGAGCAAGTCCTCCCGCTCCCGAAGGTATACACCGAGGAAGATTTGGAGGAATTCCTCGGCGCATCTGACGCTTGGGAACGGACCCTGTTTTCGACCTTCCTGCTCACCGGTTTTCGCGAGCAGGAGGTAATGTACCTGTTTTGGGGCGACGTGAGCTTTCAACTTCGCACGATTCGTGTGACCGCCAAGAAGGATCTGGGCTTCTCCCCGAAGCGTTGCGAAGAGCGTGAGATTCCCCTGCACGCTGAACTGGCCAAGCTTCTCGATTGCCATCCACGCCACGACCGTTGCCAATTCGTTTTTCCCTCACCCACGGGAAACCGGGAGCAGAACATGCTCTTGAAATGCAAGGCGGTCGCGGAGCGCTGTGGCCTTGATCCGACGAAATTCGACCTCAAGACGTTCCGGTCAACCTATGGGACCCGAATGCTACGGTTCGGTTTTGACGTGCGGACGGTGCAGCATTGGATGGGGCACAAATCGTTGGAAACTACGATGAGGTACTTGGCTCCAGCACTGGATGTCCAGGATAAGGTCGATCTGGTTTCGCTTCCGAGCATCACTCGGCCGCAAGTCCGGAAGAAGAGTCCGGCGCGTGAAGTTGCGCGAGACGGTCGGGCTCGGATTCGGGCCTGACTCGAACGGGTAGAGGTCGAGACAGCGCTGCGGTGAATTGCCCCACGCTTTTGACCTAAGGCGCCGCGCAGGTTCATAGTGAGACAACGTCACGAGCCGTAGGCGACGTGACTGCATCTTTACTGCCGGAGATTTTATGTCAGCCTCCCCCGCAGCGACTTTGCCAATTCCCGAGCCATGCTCGGACGTTTTCGATCAACTCTCCCATTGCGAGCGGCAGCTAACAGCGAAGGATCTCGCAACCATGTTGGCGATCAGTCCGAAGACGGTCTACAGCTACGTTGAGCGCAACATGATTCCTTACTACAAGATTGAGGCTAACATTCGCTTTCGTGCGAGCGACATTGCCAAATGGCTCTGTGACCACTCGTCTTCACGATTTGGGCGGGCGGAATCGATCCGGTCTACTGAGGACCGCAGCGGCAGACCAACATGGAGATAGGTCGAAAGCTGCCTGCCGTCGTTTTCACCGGCTACCGGCACCGGGACATCTCACAGTTCAATACGAACACCCAGATGAGGTCGAGGCCCGCCAATGAGCTGGATAGGTCCAAGAACATTTCTTTGGATCCGAGGGCCGATCGGTGAGGACCAGAGACCTGACGGCCAAACTGCACGGATTTCTGAAGGTGCCGCCACAAGCCATGGGATGCCGAGCCGTTGAGTCTATCTGCTTCATGATTCTCGCATTGCGACACGATTCCAGCGCGAAACTCGAAATGGCCCTGCATACGCTCCTCAAACTGCAAAACAGGGACGGAAGCTGGCCTTCGTTCATTGGCGATGAACCCCATGGCTGTTGGACGACCGCCCTCGCAGTCATAAGCCTACTTGCCTCCGGTGAAGAAACGGAACGGCTGCAGCCCGCCATCGGCTGGCTACTCGATGCAAGGGGACGAGAGGCCAACTGGTTCTGGCGGTGGAAGTTCAAAACCGTCGATACCGATGTCAGGTTCGATCCTGCGAAGTTCGGTTGGAACTGGGTCCCCGGCACAACTAGCTGGGTGGTTCCCACAGCATTCAGTTTGATCGCACTCCAGCAAATCCGAAACCGCAGCGCCAACCGATCAGGTGCCGTTGAAGCGCGGATAGCCCTAGGTACGAACATGCTGTTCGATCGAATGTGCCACGGTGGTGGGTGGAACGCAGGCAATGGCGTGGCATTCGGAGTTGCGTACTCTGCCTATATTGATGCCACGGCCGTCGCGCTGCTGGCGCTTGCCGGGCGCGAGAGCGGGCCCGCTGTCCAGAGTTCACTTGCCTGGCTGGTGAATCGGCTCACTGGATGCCTATCTCCCTATAGTTTGGCTTGGGGCACGCTCGCGTTGGCGGCATATCGAGACGTCAGCCGGGGAATCAAAGAGACGCTTGCGCGGACCACAAATGAATTGGCGGCGATGATAGAAAGGGCAACCGGTCTGGACGACGTATGCACTGTCGCCGTTTGCGCGTTGGCGCTGGAGGCGGTCGAAGGCGACAACGTGTTCGAGGTGAGGGTATGATCCATTTCGACCGGCGTCGAGCCTTGATCAGCACTGCCGGGCTTGCCGTAGGCGGAATGGCGACCACCCGGCTGCTACCGGAAGAAATGCTTCTCCGTGATCGTCGACCGGCACGATCCCGCGTCGCGATCGTCTCGGCCGTCAGGTACAGCGAAGATCTCGCCGATTCACTGCAACGGGCGCTTCGTATGTTCGGGCTCAACCTCCGAGGCAAGTCCGTCCTGCTCAAGCCGAACCTTGTCGAGTACATCGACGGAGTGGAGGTGAACACAAATCCGATCCTCGTGGGCGCCACTGCGGAAGCGTTTCGAAATCTGGGGGCCCGCAGCGTTGTAATCGCCGAAGGGCCAGGTCACCAGCGGGACACGTACCTTGTTCTCGCTGAAAGCGGACTCGAAGCCCAGCTCCGCAGACAGAAGCTCTCGTTTGTTGATCTAAACCGCGACGAACTGCTCAAAGTGGCCACGCGGGCGAATTTCACGGGGCTCGATCATCTGTGGCTTCCTCGAACGGTTCTTGAGTCCGATTTCGTCGTCTCGATGCCCAAAGTCAAAACGCACCACTGGGCTGGTCTCACGCTCAGCATGAAGAACATGTTCGGCATTGTGCCGGGGACCAAGTATGGCTGGCCGAAGAATGTTCTCCACTGGAAAGGGATCCATCGCAGCATCCTCGACATCTGCGCGACGGCGCCGATCCAATTCGTTGTCGCAGATGGCGTGGTCGCCATGGAGGGCAACGGACCGTTACACGGCACCCATCGGCACCTTGGCAAGATCGTTCTCGCTAATGATCCAGTCGCAGCGGACTTCGTTTGCGCGCAATTAATGGGCCTGAACCCTGGCCTAGTTTGGCATCTTGATCGGGCCTCGCATTTTCTCGGGAACGGCGCGCCGGGACGAATCGATCTGATCGCAGAGCGACTGCCCCTACGCGTCGTGCCGTTCGATGTGCTGCCTGAGTTCACGCATCTGCAGATGCGCGCATAGACTTCTCCGAACCATCCGAAGCCGCGCCAACGGGCGGTTCCGCGGAGCATCGCTTGCTCGAATCGTGCGGCCTTGATCCCGCCCGCCAGGGAAATAGCTCCAAGAACATTTTTCGAGTTCGCCAGGAGCGTGCGTCGAGTCCCTAGGTCCAGGAACATTTTTCTGGTTCACGGAACCGGGTTGGCGCATCCCTGCTGCCCGATAGCTCCAGGGATATTTTTTGGTTTCGTTGTTCGTGTTGGGCTGAGCTGGATCACGTCGATAGGTCGAGGAATATTTTTTTGGCTGAGCGCGGCACGATTAGAACCCGATAGCGCCAAGAACATTTTTCGGGTTCGTGAAACGCCTTTCTGAGATAGAGCATAAACGCCGGTGGCAGAGCGCCACGCGGTGCATGAGAGTTCAGAGCGCGATGCCCTTCCCCATAGAATCGGGCGAGAGGAATCGCGTGTTCCCATCGATAAATGAGCTCGGGTCTCGGTTGGCGTCGGCGAAGTACGTGATCGATCCGGTCACGCTGCAGGTGGTCTACCTGGCCGCACGAATGCAGAAGCCGATCATTGTCGAAGGACCACCGGGTTGCGGGAAGACCGCACTTGCCCAGGCGATCGCAGCCGCCGGAAACACCGTTATCGAACGCCTACAGTGCTATGAGGGCATCAACGAGGAGAAGGCCATTGGCAAGTTCGATAGTTCCCTTCAAAAGCTCTTCCTCGAAACTCAGGCCGACCACCTTCAGAGGGATTGGGAGGCTATCCGCGGCGCCCTGCACACGCTGGATTTCTTCGTGCAAGGTCCACTCCTGAGATCGCTGCTCTACGAAAGACCGTGCGTCCTGCTGATCGACGAGGTCGACAAGGTGGACGAGGGATTCGAGGCGCTACTACTGGAGATTCTCTCGGAATGGCAGATCTCGATCCCAAAGCTCGGAACGATCAAGCATACGACAATTCCGTTCGTGATCCTCACCTCAAATGAAGTCCGGCGTCTTGGCGATCCCCTTCGGCGCCGCAGTTTCTACCTGAGGGTAGAGTTCCCGACGGTGGCCCGGGAAGCCGAGATTCTGCAGGTTCGTAGTACGACGACCGGCGATCCGCTGAGACGGACTATCGCTGGCCTAGCACACGCGCTTCGCGGCTGGCAGATGGAGAAGCCCGTATCGATCGCTGAAATGCTCGAACTGGCTCAGGCGCTGGAGATTCTCGGGTTGGACGACATAACACCCGAGATGAGGGACGTCCTGCTCCCGCTCGTAGCGAAGACGGAGTCCGATCGCAAACGCCTGCTGCTTCGGGACGGCTTCGCGTCGCTGGTTTATGATTCGCACCGATATGCGCAGGAAGTTGCCGCGGATTCACCCGAGAGGGAACTATCCGGGCTCCCACAGATCGTTAGCTGAGCAAACCGTATGGCCGCTTTACTGAGCTTGAAGATGTCTTGGTTGTTTGCGGTCGGCGGAGTTCTGTGTGGCCAAACCGAGCGCACTGTAGCCATGCAGTGGGCGGACTACTACGCAGACGTGTACCGGGTTCCGCCTGAATTGGTCCACGCCATCATTGAAGTCGAATCCGCCTGGCAACCGCATGCGATCTCGAACAAAGGAGCCGCTGGGTTAATGCAACTGATGCCCGCCACGGCCGTGACCTTCGGCGTAACGAACCTTTTTGATGTGGTGCAGAACATTCGCGGAGGAGTCGCGTACCTGGCTCGACTACTGAAGCTATTTAGTGGGGACCTCCGCCTAGTTACTGCTGCGTACTTGACCGGCGAAAACCGGATCCGTTCAGCCGGCCTCCAATATTCAAACTCCGAGGTCTTCGAGTACGTAAGCAAAGTGGCGCGCCTGTACCGACAGAAGCGCCTGACACGGCTCCGCACGGAGCCGGTCGCCGGAAGTGCAAACAAAGGAGGTAATTGGCCGTGATCGTCTTCAGAGGGATGCTTTTGATCCTGCTCGCTGTCGAACTGGCCGGACAAACCCAGCCAGCCGTATCGATTCAAGTCCGCCCACAGGTCGCGGGCCGCCCAATTCGCGACGGTCAAGTGACAACCGTCTATCTGGCGCCGCGTTTCGCGACGGCGATTCGCATGCCGGAGCCAGTCAATTCAGTGGTGGTGGGCGACCCAGGGTCCTTTGCAGCAGAACACTCGGACCGGGAGCCCCAGCTAGTGTTCGTGAAGCCAATCACATCAAAGCCCGCCCAAACCAATCTCCTAATTTCCACCGCGCGCGGCCTACAGGTAAGCCTTCTGCTGGTCAGCCGCGGCGAGGTGAAGGGTGACGGGGATGCGGACATCGATTTTCTAATGCGATACCAGCCATCTGGACAGTTCATCGTACAGCCGGCCGAAGTACTGTCAGCCATAGTCCTCCAGACTGCTACCCTCGCCAGCACTCCGCTGGCGCCGGCCCTGCCGAACGCGTCTATCCCGGTAGGACCCGCCGCACTCAGAACAGGGGTCTCAGGACGGGATCGCCTATCCTCGCAGTTGGTTGCTGCCAATGCCACCAAGAACGAGCCACCTGCCCTTGACGATCTCCTCGAACGGCAGAGGCGTGCTCCGTTACCGACGCTCTATGGGCAGAAACCAGGCGTTTCGCCGTCTGGCAAGGAACTTGTTCGGGCGGGCGTCAGCGAAGTCATCGACCAGGGGACGGTGGTCGTGGTGCTGTTCTCGGCCCAGAACGCTGAAGACCATGCGGTCGAATTGATGCCTCCGCAAGTGCAACTCGGTGGGGTTAGGAAGTCCGGGAAACTGATTCGCAGGTCGCGGTGGACAACAGCAGAGCAACTACCTGTGACTGACTTTCGCATAAGCCGCCGGCGGCTGGGGCCGGGTGAGCGGGCGGATGGCGTGGTGGTCTTCCAGCGACCGTCGTTTAAGCAGTCGAACGAGACACTCTTCCTGCAGATGGCTGAGTCGGGTGCGGTGGACCGGCCGGCCTTGGCTCCAATTGGTTTCGGAATCAGCAGTTTTCGGGAGGTGGCCTATGACGGACGATAAGGGCATTCGCGACGAGAAATCCGAGCGGAGAGAAACGGAGCAGGACGATCCAACCATTACGAAGCGTGTGACACGGCAGGACTCCGGCGATGAAGAACGCGTGCCTGAACCGGCCCCTTCTGGCGGCATCGTGCAACAGATCTGGAGGCGAATCCAGGAAGAGCGAAGCCGGCCGAAGCGGGTCGAAACCAATACTCGCGGCCAGAACAACATGGACCGCAGTAAAGCGTTTCTGGTGCTTGCCACGGCGGTCGTGCTCATCGGTTTCGCCTTCCTCGCCTTGTTCTCCACGTCTGGAGCTGAGAGACGGGCTCAGGAGAGGCGGACGAAGCCGAGTTTGGGAAGATCCGAATCGTCGGTCCAACAGGCTGCTACCGGTTCGACAGTCCCACTCCTCAGTGCCGATCAGACAGGGGTGGATCAGAACGGCGATCAATTGAGCCCGGACGACATTCTGGCAACCTCCCGCCGCAGTCAGACGCCACCACAGCAGGAGCAACAGCCGCAGAAAGGCTCTGATCAATACGCGCTGAGCAACGTGCCGACCTTCAACGACCCTGCCCTCGATGCGTATAAGCGGCAGACTGCGGTGTACACTCCACCGCCTCCGCCGCCTTCGCCAGCGGCAGTTCCGCAGCCGACCAATGATTCCGATGGACTGAAGAAATCCTCCCTTGTGTTTGTCAGGAACACCGTTTCTGCCACAGTGACGAATGCCAGCCTGGGGTCGGGCACCATACAGCAGGCAATTGTCGAGCGTGGGCGGCCAGCCCTCTTGCCGACCGGTAGCCGACTGGTAGCGAGGCTTCAGACTGCCGTGAGCAGCGCTGTCAAGACACCTGTGATCGCGGTGATCGAGTACAACTACGAGCGGGACGGGGAGATCGTCATTCCGGCGGGAACGAAGGCGATCGGCCAACTGACGCAAGCCAATCAGAATGGCCAGGTAGGGCTGCGGTTTACCACGCTGCAAATGTCAGACGGCGGCACCGAGAATATCGAAGGTAGCGCCGTCACTCTCGACTATGGCCCTCTCAAAGGAACCGTCAACGGGCAGAACCGGGCGAAGCGTGCATTGGTTCGATCTCTGACTGGCGTTGGCTCGATGGCGGCGTATCTTGTCGGCGGCTCCGGATACGGAGGGCTCACGGGACCAGTCGACCAGAGCGTTCTTCTCCGGGAACGCGTCGCTTCCAATATCGGCCTGGCTGGCGAGCAGGAGTTGATGGGGCTTGCGTATAACCAGAACATCGTCGTCACAATCGCGGGCAACACCAGGTTCTACATCGTTCTTCAAGAGCCCGCCGCAAGCCGGCAAGCGGACGTCACGCCGGCAACGGGGACCGGTTCTCGAACGAACATCGCCAGTACGAACGGACAATCTCTCCCGACTGCGGCGGAACTTCGCGAACTGATCTCGTTGAAAGACGAACTCAATAGGATGTACCGGGAAGTAGCGGCGACGCGTACACCTGAGCCTCCGCCGCCCCAGCAGTGAGCGGAACCCCAATGGAACCGAACTGGAAGCCCCTCGAAATACGCCTCGGCCCGGCTCGCTGCACCGGGTTCATGTTTATGGGGCGAGTGAACGGCATCAATCAGTACAAGCACGGCATCAGCCGCCGATACCTGTTTCTGGACGACGAAGGGCGGGCATATCAGGCAGCAGGAAGGAACGAGTTCCGAGAGGTCGAATTCGAGGAAGCGCTCGCCCTGGTCGAGGCACCTTTGAAAGAGTTGGGTGAGACACTCGAAACGCCATATGATTCGGCCTACGTGCGGCGCAAAGAAGCGGCGTTGCGCGAGGCAGGCATCGAAATGCTGCGGATTCGGATTGTGCCCGAGGATATTGTGGAATAGAACGCTTTCAAACGCTTGTGCGGCCGGTTCGTGGCGGCGGGTTCGTGTAGCGCGGTCTTTCGGGATGCGGTAAATTAGGCCCCAAGGAGTCTGGATTGCGCCCCGAACGGCAAGCAACGGGTCCGATCCTTTGGGTTCTAACCCAACTCGGTCAGTTCCTGGGTGACGGCTACCGGGAGATCTGTGGGCTCATCGCCTCCAACACCCCAAAAACCCTGAAGAAACACTTCACTGGAAGCCTCCTAGCGTTGATTCTGGCCCTGCTTGCGGTCTCCGTCATCGCATCGCAGATCCACCCCGCTGTAGTCATATTGGCGGTTGGCTGCGTGTTAATGATCGTGTACGGGCGAACTCTCTTCCAGCGATTGGCCTTGTTCGCCGGGTATTTCCTGTGCGGTTTTATACTCTTCATTGGCGCGGGTCTCATCGTCGTTGTGCCTGTAGAAAAGGATTACCCGCTTCTCGCCAAGGTCATTGCGGTGGTTCTGTTTGTCGTCCTCTGCTTGCTCGTTCCAGCTCTCCTATCTATGAGGCCGCGACAGGCAATCATAGGGCGCTCTGGCGCTGGCGAAGTCCAAGGAGGGGAAATGACGAAGCCGACACTGAAGTTCGGCGATGTCGGAGGCATGGAGGAGGCGAAGAAGCAGATTCGAGAGCTGGTGCAGGCAAATCTGGATGGCAGGAAGTTCGGCCAATACGGCGTATCCCGCAACGGAATCCTGCTCCATGGCCCCAGAGGTACGGGGAAAACTTTTCTGGCAGAAGCCACAGCTGGCGAGTTCGGCCTGAACTACTCGTACGTCTCTGCGGCGAGACTTCTGAACAGATTCGTTGGCATGACAGAAGAGAACATTAGAACCGTCTTCGTTGAAGCACTTGCTAGGCAGCCGGTTCTCCTGTTCATTGATGAGATTGACGCCCTAGGCACCAAGCGACAGCAGGTCGGCGATTCGGATGATGTTGGTGGAGCTGCGCGATCGTTCAATTCGATGACGGCTCGCTTGATGGAATGCGTCGATGACGCGCGGCGGCAGCACCGCCTCATACTGGTGGCTGCCACAAACTTCTATGATGGACTAGATCGTGCGCTGATCCGCGAAGGCCGCTTCGATCTGCATATCCGGCTCGATCTGCCAAACGAAGATGAACGTGCGCGAATCTTCGCAGCTCAACTGGCCAAGCGCCCAGCTCACCAAATCGATACTCAGCCATTTGCACGACGGACGCCCGGGTGGAGCGCCGCGAAGATCAGTAGTTTGGTTGACCGGGCGGCCTTTTTCGCAGCCCAGGAAAACAGAAGGATCGAGGAAAGGGATATTGGCCGCGCACTCGCAGAAACTGGCGGTAAGGACCGGGCAGCATTCAAGGAAGTCGAGTGGAGCGACGTAGTCCTGGTACCGGAAACGGAAGCAGACCTCCGCAACCTCATTCGGTTGATGGATCCAGCATATAGTGAAAGGCTCAGGCTGCCAATGCCATCGGGACTGCTGCTCATGGGCCCCCCAGGCACGGGTAAGACCATGATCGCCCGGCTGATTGCCACGCAAACGAAGCGCAGCTTTTATCCGATTACCGCGGCCGACATTCTGGGCGGTACCACCGGTGCCTCGGTGAAAAAGCTCACCGATCTCTTCGTCCGCGCCAAGGAGAACAGCCCGTCGATTATCTTCATCGACGAAATGGACGGTCTTCTTCCGCGAAACACGGGCATTCAATCGCAGCATGACATCCAACTGGTCGAGCAAGCTCGCAGCTTAATAAGCGACCTGGAGCCGCATCACAACGTCTTTCTGATCGCGACCTCGAACCACCTTGACAGCATCGATCCCGCGATCCTTCGTGGGGGCCGCTTCTCGGAGAAACTCGAAATTGGCACACCGGACCAGGCCGGTTATAGGCGTCTGTTGGAAAGGCACTTGGACGGCGTTCGCTTGGTCGAGGGTCTTTCAGGCGAGCTGCTTGCAGAGAGGCTTTGCGGCGTTTCGCCAGCGGATCTCGAAGCCATTTGTAACAGCGCCAAGCGGATGGCGATGCGCCGCATGGAGCATGACGGTGATGAATTGCCGCCGCTCGCGTGGAGCGACTTCACCCAGGCAATGAAGCGAGTCCAGGTCCAGTTCTAAGTCGCTTCCGGCTCCTACCCCGAATCGCTCCTCCACCCTCATTTGCTCGTCCGCAGCAGCTTTCCAAACCGTCAGCGAGACTTTTGAAAAACACCCGCAGTCTGCTCTATTCTGCCTTCACGCTCCGGTAGCCGCAAATCAGAGTCGGCCTCTCGAGTCCGGCAAAGGCGCGGTTTACTTGGGCGCAACAACTCGCATGGAGGTGAATCGCACCATGAATCAATTTGCACAACGAGTGGTCGTCGCGCTTGCCATCTGCCTCGTCATCGCGCAAAGCGTGGCGATCGCTCAGAACCTTGGAGCAGCCCCTCAAGTAAACGTCGCCGTGCAGGGCCAAACAGGAGCGCAACCGGAAGGCGCGTTCCTGAATTTTGTGAATTGGGTTGGCAACGTCATAGCTCCCGTGGGCGCGGGAGTGGCGGTGCTGGGTGCTGTCGGCAGCTACGCCACCGGACGAGGAGTGTTCCGATGGCTGGCAACTGCGGCTGGATTACTCGCGATCTCAGGCCTGACCCGACTGATTGAGTTCTGGATCGCACAAGGCGGAGGCGGCGTTTCCTAGCTCTTCCTTTGATTAAGGAACCCCACGGAGGCAGGCCGGCGCGACAAGAGCAAACCGGCCTGTCCACCTACGGTCAGAGAACAAGAATGGGAGTCCCACAACTCATCCTAGATGGCAGTCGATTCTTGCTCGCACTCGCTGCGCCAGCATCTGTCGTCGCCCTCGTCCTTGCGGGGATCGCGTTGCGGCGAGAGGGGACGACATCGTTTTCGGTCGGCGGCGGCGGGTTTTCGAAATGGATGTTCTGGGCAATCGTGATGATCACTCTTCCGCAAGTGTTCGGATGGTTCGCTTTCTGGGGGGTTGGAGCGCCTCTCCCGAGTGGCGGAATTGGGAACGGTTGGATGTCGACGTTCTCCAATGACGCGACTATCTTCGTGAACACCCTCGTTATAGGGCGTCTCGTTCCCGTGCTTGCCGCATGGATGGTGCTGCGTTCGGTGATCGATTTTAGCGAAGGATACACTCCCCTCGCTTCAATTCTCGGGGCGATGTTCCTTCTGGCGATACCGGCCACAGCAGCACTTCTCCAGGGGTGGAACGATGGAACGCGATTTGGCACGGCCGCAGTTCTCGAAGGTGCCTGGACATACACCGCAAGTCGAATCATGCCGATAGCCGCCGGCCTGGCCGTGATCGGCGCCATTATCAACTTCGCGTTTGGACGGCCAGCGATTCGGCTTATCGGCTGTGCTGGCGCATTTCTCACGGTAGCAGCCCTTTGGAAGCTTGTTGTTTCGATGATGTGACGCGCGAGGCTTTATGAACTTCCTGACCGGCATTACAAATCTCACTGACTGGATGGGCAACGTCATCATGCCCACTCTGGCAGCGCTGTTCTTCGCGCTGGGAGTCCTGCGGTTTGCACACGGCCAAGCTCACACCTACACGCCTTGGGCTGGTTTTTTGTGTCTCATGGTTTCCGGCGTGCTCCGGGGGATCGAAAAGTTTGCCGCCCAGGCTGCATGGAACAACCCGGACCTTGTATGGATTACCCTTCGCGGCCTTGTCAACTGGACGTGCAACGTGTTTCTGCCGGTATATGCAGTACTGCAACTGATCCAGGGGCTGATGCAGTATTCCGGCGTTGGCCATCGGGTCTACGCCGGTGGCGTATGGATGCGCCACTTTGCGGCCGCCGCCCTGTGCCTTTCCCTTTCAGGGCTGCTCAGGCTCGCCGAATGGTTCATATCGAAGGGACTCGGGGGTATCAGCTGAGGAAGAGGAGTCAATGGCACTCAATATAAGCCCCGTTCACCGAAACCTGCACACGCGGGTGACGTTCTTGCACCTCGAATTTGAGGACTGGTTTGTCGTGATTGGTCTGGCGGCACTCACGAACATCTTTGGGCGCTGGATCGACCGCAACATCTTCGGGATCCCGATGAACGTCCTTCTCCAGTACATCGTGCCGGTGCTCAGCGTGCCGTTCTTGATGCTGTTCAAGTATGGCAAGCCGCACGGCTACTTGAGGGATTTCATGGTCTGGCACATCAAACCGCGGATCTACTGCGGCATGGAGCCAGACTCTCAACTCAACCTTGACTACCTGACAGAAGAGGACACGAATGCCCACGACTATCGAACAGCGTGAGAGAGCCTTGCACCAGCCGGCGTTTTGCGAGCTGCTGCCTGTGCGGGACATACTGCACGACGTAATCGTCAGGACGACGGGCGCCCTTGTCGCTGGCTACGAACTGAGCGGCATCAATTCGTATTACCACAACGACGAGGGAAGGAACCGCACCAAGGTGGCCCTTGAAGCGCTGGTTCGTTCGCTGCCTGAACGATCAATGCGAATGCAGGTGCGCTTCGAGATAACCGAAGGACTCGGAGACCTGGTGGAGAACTACAAACAACAACTCCGGAGCGAAAATCCGACGCTTTTGGCCCTTGACCGGGCGCGGCTTGAAACGTGGATCGGCCGGGAGAATGATGGCTTTTACCTGCGCCCGATACTCCACGCTTACTTTCACTGGAATCCGATGGCTCGCCACGAACTGCCGGGTGGAGGTCTCGCCAACATCACGAAGCGTGTTGGCCGTGATGGCTTCAGCCTTTCGGCGAACAAGTGCATCCAGCGCACGCGGCGGGAACACGAAGACCTTCTATCGGAGTTCGCATCCATCCTTTCCGGGGTTGAGCAGACTCTCAAAGCTACGGGAATGATGGTGCGGCGGCTGAGCGACGCCGAAATCTTCCTTGAGCTTAAGCGAGCGCTGAATCCTCTGCTGCGCGATCCGATTTCCCTCCGGCGCCCGGAGTCGTCACTTCGCTATCACAGTACGCGCGAGCAGGCAGTGAACACGAACATCGAGTACGAAGAAGAAACCTACATTCGCGTGGGCGGCCTTCTGCACTCATTTGTGACGCTGAAGGACCTCCCAGACGCCACGTTTCCAGGAATCCTTCGCGATCTGGTCGGGTTGGATTTTCCGATCACGGTGAACACTGAAGTGACGATTCCCGATCAGGCGGCAATGATCAAGCACTACAAAAGCCGTCTCAAAAAGATGCAGGCCGCGCAACGTGATTCCCACGGCAATGTGCGCATCGATGTTGATGCCCAGGTCGCGCAACGACAACTGATGGAGACTCTTGAGCAATTGATTTCCAGTTCCCTGAAGACCTGCCGGATCAGCATGGTCATAGGCGTCCGCACGTCGCAACCGGTCCAGAGTCATCGGGACCTGGCGGAACAGGAACGCATCCTTGCTGACCGTCGGCACAAGGTCCTTTACACGGTCATGCAGATGAATGGAAGCCGGGGGTTGCAGGAGGACCTGGCCAAGCGCCGGCTGTTCATTGGGGGACTTCCCGGCATGGGAGAGGAAAACCAGCGTGAAAGCGACTGCCTGACACTACACGCCGCCGACCTTCTGCCAGTAGAGACTGCCTGGCGCGGGATGCCGCAATCGCCGCTCATCCTGCTTGAGACGCCGCAACGGCAACTAGTGCCGTTCTCTCCGTGGGATGCTGCTCTCGCTGATGCGAACCTCCTCATCATGGCGGCGTCCGGCGGCGGAAAAACTTTTATGGCGATGCTGTTCCTGCTGATGATGGCACGAATCAAGCCGCTGATCTCAATCCTGGAACGCGGGGACTCATACCGGCCACTCGTTGAACTGATGGGAGGGCGATGCATTGACGTCGATCTGGAGGGCAGCGTCACCCTCAATCCGTGGGATCTGCCGCCAGGTACAGCCACGCCGGGCAAGGACAAGATCGCGTTCCTCAAGAACCTCACCCGGCACATGATTGGCGACAGCCCGAACTCGGATACCGCGCTGTTGGACAATCTTCTCAGCGAAGCCATCAGCCGTACGTACAAGCGATGTGCCATCCGGCACTCAAATCCCACACCAACCTTCAACGACCTGCGGGAGGAACTACAGCAGTGGAGGGACGAAGAGCGGATCGAGCGGACGGTCGAGGAGGCAAAACTGGCGGCCCTGAAACTCCGCGAATGGACGGGTGAGAGAGGAGTCTACTCGAAGCTGTTCGACCAGCACACGACCTTGAGGACCGATGCCGACTGGCTCTTCTTCAACGTCGAGAGGCTGAGTGACGACCCCAGGCTGGAAACTGCGATGAGCATGATGATAGCCCACGCGATGCAGGAGCGCGCCTCGGGAAGGACAGGCCAGCACAGCATCACGGTACTGGATGAGTGCTGGTCGTTGCTTGACTCGAACGTGTTGGCCCCGGAAGTGGTCCAACTGTTTAGGACGGCTCGAAAGCGAGGTGGCAGCGTTTGGGGGATATCGCAGACGCTGGAGGACTTCGTCGGCACCGATACACACCCGCGCATCCATGGACCCGGAATCGTCCGGAACGTGTCAACCAAGATTATCGGCCGCCAACCCGGCGATGTTACCCCATTGGCAACCCATCTGGCGCTCAATCAGGTTGCACTAAACGAGGTCAAGCAACTCAGTGCACCGCGGAAGGGCCGGAGCGCCGACGTTCTGCTGGTCATCGGTGAAAAGGCCGAGACGACACAGACCGTTCGTCTCGTGCCTACGTCCATCGAATACTGGGTATGCACCACATTCCCGCGGGAACGCACATACCGGAAGTATTTCTTCGAATCGAACCGCAACAGACCAATGCTTGACGTCTACGAAGACCTCGCGCGGAGGTTTCCTAACGGGTTGGCTGAGGTCCCGCCCCTTCCCGAAGAAGTATCGGGCGCAACTGTGGGCCTGGCCATGGCGGGAGGTGGTCGTATATGAAGGTCCTTTCTCCTCTGTTTGCGAGCCTGCTAGCGTTTTTCCCGCTAACACGCGTGCGCCGCGTCGTGGCTGTGAGCCTTATCGGAGCGGTGGCATTCACGGTGGTCGCTCCGCCAGCGAGGGCTCAACTGGGTATCGGTCCTGTGATCGCCGCGGCAACGGCCGTCGTGACGCTGATTAACAATACGATCGGAGGGTTGCTCAACGGCGTCCGGGGCACAATTGGGTCGATCAATGGCGTACTAACGCAGTTCGACAGGCTCTGGGAGCAGGTTGTCTATCCGCTGCAATTGATAAATCAGGCGCGCGCTCTTGTGAGTTCGATGATCGCTCAATACCGCGGTCTCCTCACCGCCTTGCTCCGTGTCAACGTGTCGAGCGCGCAACTTCCCAATCCCGTTGCTCTCGAATCCGTGATCCGGAACCGGAATACGACTGATTTTGCCCAGCTAACCAATGCCTTCGGGCAAACGTATCGGCCGATTCCGCAAGCGACTGATGCCCATCCGATGGAACGCGATCTGGCCGACATCGACGATGCTATGGCGTTAGCCAATCTGAAAACGTTGAAAGCCTCAGACGCAATGGTCGACCAGATGATGACAGCCGCCAATGTCATCGAGGATGAGGGCGTCAACATGGCCCCGGGATCAGCGCCGTACCTCGCAGGGGCCGGCATGATCGCGTCCGTCAAGAGCCAGGCCATGATGCAACGAATGGTCGCGGCGGCCATCCGTCAAGAGGCGGCGCGAGTGGCGCACGACAACACGGTACGAAAGCGGAACGCGATGTTTGGCGCTCAGTTCCGAACCGAAGTACAGACGATGTTCAAGAAATAGGAGGGACCATGCCCACTTTCTTCGGTGACGCATTCCACTGGATCTGGCAAGAGAGGACCAAGATCGTTGCGCTTCTATTGGTACTCGTACTGGTGGCGCCACAACCTGCCAGGGCTCAGTTTATCGATTGGGCGGCTATCGTGGCCGCCATCAACAGCATCGGAACAGCCATCAGCAACGTGATCGGCGGCGGGCTACAAGCCATCAACAGCGCCCTGGGGGCGGTAAATAATATTTTGAACACCATCAACGGCTTCTTCCAAAACGTGATATACCCGCAAGCTGCGATCAACCGGGCACGCGGCGTTGTTGGCGCCGTTCAAGGGTTCTATTACGTGATTCGGGGCCTCGTCAACCTGAATGTTGCCAGCGCAACACTGGCGAATCCTCGCCAACTTGAAACGGTTATCCTGTCGAGAAATCCGGGGAGCATCGGACAGGTCCCCGGTAGTTTCACAACTGTCTACCAGACCATTCCCGCACCGACGGATGCTCCACCAGCGGTACGGGACATGATTGACATGACCGATGCGACCGCCCAAGCGGCCTTGAAGAAGGCAATCGCGATCGACGCCGCGGCGGACCAGTTGATGGACGCGTCTGACCAGCTTGCGTCCGAACTGGGGCAGGCTGCTCCGGGAACTGCGCCGATGATCGAGGCGCAGTCCGCAGCGATGCTCGTGAAGGCTCACGCGCTCACACAATCGGCGATGGCGGAGCTTTTCAGGATCCGAGCGATTGATATGGCGAATACCGGAGCAGGCCTGAAATTCAATGCGAACCACGCGAGCGACACGCGACGTGATCTGACGAATATGTTCGTCAAGTAAAGGAGGAGCGGTGTTCTTCTTTGAACAGACTTTTCAGACAGTGCTCAATGGCGTGTCAGGTGCGTTCGGACCGATGGCTGCGATTATCAACATTGCCAACGCCATCCTGCTTCTGTGCGCCCTGTTCGCCGTTTACGAGGCATACGCGCGCGGCGGCGACGCCCGGATGATCGGGATCGCTGCTGCCAAGTTCCTGCTGCTGGGTTTGATCCTCTCTAATTACGACAGCATCTTTCGTTCGGTTAACGGTGCGTTCAACCAGGTCGCCGCCGCGATCTCACCCAACGATTGGGCAAACAACTGGATGCTCCAGGTCAATCAGTACTTCAATGGGTTGGGCAATGCGAGCTGGTTCAACCTCGTTGTCAGCAGCATCGTGGCCCTTATCAGCGTACTCGTCCAGTTGATTGCCGCAGTCATCTTCCCGATCAGCCTTCTGATCTTCACGATTATGTATTGCCTGTACGGAGCAATCTTGTACGCGGTTGGGCCGTTGGTTCTCGCACTTTATCCCGCTTTCGGGGTTGGCCAACTGGCGCGCAGCTATCTGGTGAACCTGTTTGTATTTCATGCATGGGGAATCGTGTATGCCCTTTTCAGCATTCTGCTGACAGCGATAAACGCAAACAGCTTGGCTGCGATGCTTGCATCCAACAGCCTGGGGGGCTGGTTCCAAGGGGCTAGCACCGCGCTATTGATGTCTCTGGCGAGCATCCTTTTCGCGGTAATGGTTGCTCTCATCCCATTTCTCGCCAGACGCATTGTGACCGGAGAGATTGGTAGCTCCATGATGATGATCGTTCACACGGTCAGCTCAGCGGTGGGGAGCTTTGGATTCAGACTGCCTGGACGATAGGGAAAGGAATCGCGAACTATGTTCAAGAGAAAGCACGCCAACATTAGCGAGCCGCCACCTGAGAAGACTCATTACACAAAGTACTACGAGCATGACGGCCAGCTTCGTGCGTACGCCAACAGATCGATGTTGATGGCCGGGTTGTTTGGGGTGATCGCCTTCATATCGCTTCTCTTCGCAATCTACGTGCGGCTGCAACCTCCCACGGTGATCCGAGTCGCCGCTGACGGCGAAGCGACGGTGGTCGGCGGAAGACCGGTCGGCGGTTCGGTGACGCCTGGGATCTTGAAGGTCCTTGCCGCCAGCCAGTCGAGCGAGGTGGCACCCACGGATATCGAAGGTCGGGCGGCGGTGCGGAAGTTCCTCGAAAGCTATCTCCGCTACACGCCAACGTCCGTAGACAAGAGCCTGGCCGACGCGCTGAACATGATGACCCAGAATCTGCGCGTCTATTGCTTGAATCAGCTCCGAGATCAGGACCTGATCGGAAAAATCAAGGATGAACAGATAACGTCTTCGTTCAAAATCCGGTCTATCGAGCCGGTTGCCGGTCAGCCGTGGACGTATCAGGCCTTCGGGGTGAAGGAAATCCACCGCATTCGAAACAAGAGTGAATTCACTGACAAGATCGTTGGCAAGTACCACGTGAGGTTGATTCAAGACAAGCGCTCCGAGCGCGTACCCAGCGGCCTCCTGGTCGCGGAATACCGCGAGGAACAGATGGTTGGAGAAAAGGATATCGGTCTGTTGCAGGAGTCTGGCCTGCTGGACCACTGACGGATCTGCCGGCCCCGATCTTCGAGAGGGCATCTCCGGGTCGGGGTGGTAGAGGCGACGCCAGCGCTGTCTGGCGATTTACGCGTGCTTGAGAGAGGACGCGGCGCGGCCCGTCGGCTCGGAAGGGTCGGCGGGCCGTGAATCAGTTTCGGAGAAAAGGAGGATCACAGATGGCGACACTAACGCCGGAGGCGCCGGCACCGAAACCGGCCGGCGAAGCCAAGCTGCGGCCAAACGAAGGGAAACGTGTCAAGCGCCACAGACGTGGGCGTACCGACGAATCTGGCGCCCGCTATTTCCTGGTCAAAGGATCGAGCGCAGACAAGATGGAGCTCGGTGAAGAGGCGGCCAGTGAGAGCGAAGCGATGGTCACTGCCTTCCGTACTGGGGGGAGTTTCGCGGCGGTCACGGAATGGAAAACCAACGCCGACCTGTCGAACGGACAGCCGGTGATCAAGAAGGAGGCAGTCCGAAACGAGAGTAAGTGACGCATTCATAGCCGACAGCACGGTCTCATGACGTAAAAGTCGAGGCGATCCGCAGCTTGATGCGGAAAAGTGCTGGCCGGGTTTCCACGCGAATCCTTGGCCGGAGTTCATCAACCCTGGCCATGGATAAGCAGCGAGACCCCGCACCAGCGGTCTCCTTGCTGTTCTGGCAACAGACAGAAAAGGAGAGGAACCATTTTGAAAAACAAGATGGCAACACTGCTCGTAATCGTTTCCGCGATGCTCATCGGCGCCGGCATGACCTGGCAACAGCGTCTGCTGTTCGTTGGCGGCATCGTATTCGGTTTGGTGGTGGAAGCGCTACCGGAACTTGTAGACCGTCTGAAAGAAACTCTAACCGACAGGTGGAGGCTCTCGCAGGTGGTGAAGAGGTCCAAGGCAGCGTAGAAAAGCACAACCCGGTCACGGCTCTCCGAGCCTGGCACCCGGGAACTTGATTCAAGTTCACGGCAACAGGCGAAAGGAAGCCACCGGAGACGGGGCTCCTGTCTGTTGCTTCATTCAACAGAACAGAAAAGGAGATGCCCAATGAAAACGATAGTTACGTCCCAAATGCCAGTGATGGCGTTGGAAATCGATGAGGAAGGAACGGTCGCTCAGAAGTCGATGCAACTGACCCGGCAAGGACAACTCGATAACACGCTCCTGGATGCGCTGTATCCGGGAATTCGTGTAGCCACTGTTGAAATTCCGGGAGCGGAGCTTGACGACTATGGGCGCGCCAAGGTGGAACAGGCGCTGGCGAAGTTCACTGTCGGTGGGGTGGAGTATCGCCTCATCGGCGCTTCGGGTTCTGCGAAAAACGGAAGGTACTACGCCGTCAACAGGGAATTCGAGCGGGCGATCGCCGAGCGGTTCCAGCAATGGCCAGAGGCAGCGGTCACGTATTTCGGGATTCTCATCTCACCCTGCAAGGTGCGAATTGAGGAGCCGGATTCACGTGTTCTGGTTGTCGATGACCATTCCCTTGGTACGAATGACTGTCGCGGATGGATCCGGCGGGCGCTTTTCGACCGACTGGGCTTTCCCGATCGTCACTTCTACCAGTTCCGCCTCGCGTTCAACCGGACTCAGGCGAAAGGCAGCTTTAAGGTTATGGAGAACGACGTCGCTGATCACATCGGCGCCGACATCATCCTGCCGAAGAGCGCCATGAAGCCTGCGTTACCGGAGAAGTCAGTGCTGGTGAAACTGTGTTCCGGCGACGCGCAGATCTTTCGGGGACCGATCGTTTTGGGAATCCGGGAGGTGTCGCGGCCATTGGAGTACGAGTCGAGCTACACGCTGCTGACTCACGCACCGGAGTCAACCATCGATCTGGAGGTGATACCGTACGCGCTTGAGCAGGTTCGAAAGCTCAAGACCACGGTCGATGAGAATAACTTCGATGAGTTGTTCCGGCTTCTGGGAACCTCGAACGGCTCACGTCCAGTGGGCCAGGACGAGGAGTCGGAGGACGGCGAATACACGTCCGCGGAGCGCACGGTGGTGGAGGCGGTCTTGAAGGCTGACGGAAGTGGTCAGCTCGTGAAGTTCCCTTTCATCAATAACCAACTTCAGCGGATTCTGTGCCGGTGGGCGTACAAGCTTTGCACGGCAGGCGGCTTCCGGTTGCCCGCCTTTGCATTAGCTGACGACGGCTACCTGGCCCTGCATGACGGAAGGGTCTACTCCGGCTCGGATTGGATGCCCGAGAACACCGCCATCACGAGCCTTGGCTCGGCGCGGATGTTGGAGGTCCGTTACCCGATCCGGGCGAAGGATGACCTTCTTCCGTTGAGTAAACTCCATGTTTCAGATCTCGCGGCGCGCCTGGCGAACGACCTGTCTCGACAGGGTTGTTCGATAACCGAACCACACACCGTTGAGCAGATCCTGAACGGGCAACTGCAACTGGAACAAACGATTACCCTTCACTCGAAGACCGCGGCGAAGAACGGCGGCGACTACGACTTCGACGTTGTCTGCATAGTGGAGGAGAGCCGGTTCCCACGATGGGTCGAGGACCGCTTCAATCACCGTGAAACCTTCTCGAATGAGAAAGACAAGCGGAAGAAGCGGCGTTCGGCCTGGTGGAACCTGCCACAGGTCGCGGTGTCAGCGAAGGGGAACGAGATCGGGATTATCACGGACCTAATGACTTCCTGCCTCGCTGAGGGACGTCCGGATCTGGCCGAAACGCTGGCGAAAGAACTACAGGCAGCTCTCGATGCCCTGAAGCACGGGACGCTGCCGAACCCTGACGTGATCGCCGGCGTGCGCAAGCAGATCGTTACCGCACCGTGGCTGAGAGTAAAGGACGAAAAGCGTGTCGGCGACCTGCCACTCCATCTGACCGTGAGCCCCACTGACCGGATCGGCCGGTTGTACAACATGCTTCGCAAGGAACTCGACGACTTCTTCAGTGACGTGCGGCCCCTGGCGGACTTTCGCGGCCTGATCGTCAACGGACGATTCGACCGCGAGATGTACGTAGAGGCTGGGCAGATCGCGAGGATCTACGGTGTGAACATCGGCTTGATCATCGAGAAGCGCGAGAAATATCGGCGGGCCGTGGCCGACGCCGATGCTGTGGTGAACGCTTGTCCGCTCGACGATCTGATCGCCAGGCGCAAGGCGTTCAAGGCTCGGAACAAAGCGAAGGCAGCCCTGCACTGGTACGAGGAACGCTCCCGGCAGGAGATGAGGAACATGATTCATCTCGTCCGGAAGTGGGCCGAACGGAAGTCGGCGAACGCATTCGACTGGCTCGCTGCTCTCTACGCAATCACCTGCAAGGGGAGCAAGAGTACCGGGAGTATCGTGTTTTACGCTTTTCCGCAGGAGCTCGTCAACATGATCGCGGAGCGGACCGGTGGCCGTCGGGTTACCGTCTCCATTCCGGATCTTGTGACTGGCGAGGTGTCTATCGACGAGAACGGCAACGTGTACTTGCTGGACCAAGTCGACGACGGACAGGGGCAAATTCTCGAGAGGGAGACCTTCCTCATGCGCGTTACGAGGGACGGTGACCTGATCTACGACCATGGCCGGCCTCAACGGATGCATCCTGTTGAATTCGAGTCTGGCCGGGTGGAAGTGAGGGACGGCAGGCTGGAACTCCCCGGTTCCAGTCAGAGACCGAAAGTCACCAAACCCAAACCAGACGAGAGGTAGTTACCGAGGGGAGGTTCTGAGCAATCAGGCCTCCCCAAGGGGTCTTGAAGAAAGCACAAGGAGTTGAAGGAGCAACGTCAATGAAACGTATACCAATCATCACCGTCTTCGCGGTGATTGCCGCTTTCGGCCAGAAGATCGAGACGCAAAAGGCCGACCGGATGAAGATCACCCGGCTTGCCACAACTCAAAACCACCTGAGCGTCATCGAGTTCAACGAACCTGTGAAAGAGGTTGCCGTGGGCAGTTCGAACTTCAAAGTGGAGTGGCGGGAAAACAAGGTCTTTGTCCAGCCGCTCGAACCCGACGCCGCGACGAATCTGTTCGTCTGGACGGCGTCTGGCCGCCAAAACTACGAATTGGTGCCGGCTGGCTCGGTCGATGAAATGCACTTCGCAATTGAAGAGGAACCGATCATAACGGCGGCGAAGCAAGAGGATCCGCCACCACCCGTCGTTGAGCAGCCCCGGGTGCCCGCCGGAATGCTGATGGAAAGCACGCCGGTTAAGGTGGTTGGTTCATCGAAACACCATCAAAAGGTCGAGATCATCGTCCAGGATGTGTACCGTAAGGACGGACGGGTCTACGTCCGGTACGCAATCGTTAACGGTGGGCGGACTGTCTACCTCCCGGCAGATCCGGAAGTATTCGCGCTTCGGTCGCCACGGGCGCCACAGTCGCTCGTCACCATGGCAAATAGCCAGTTGGCCGGTGATATCCAGCTTCGATGGAAAGATGAAGCCCAGGTGCCGTTGGCCCACGCGGAACTACAGGCTCCTGTGGTCAGACCCGGACAAACGACACACGGCCTCATCGCGTTCGATTTGCCAGCCCGGAACAGCGAACTGGGAGAGCGGACGGTCGTCAAACTCGCGTTTCCAGCGGATGGCGCCGACAACGTGAGCGCAGTCTTGGTGCTGTAGCCATGGAAGACGCAATGCTGACGGAATCTGAATTGCGCGAAGGACTCCGGAGACGCAGCCCCATCTTTCCCGATGCAACGGTCAACCAACCGGTGACCCTTCAGGACGTGGACGCTGCTTTCCGCGCCGTCCGGCGAAGCCGGGCCGACGTTGGAATCACAAACCACGTCCTGAACCTTTTCCTGGAGCCACGGAACCCTTTCGAACCGCAGAGAATGCGAAAGCCGAAGATGGAAGCCGTCGTGTTTGGAACCCTCCTGGCGCTTGTTGTGTTTGCGGTCCTGGGGTTCAATATCGCGGCTCCCAGGCCATAGAAGGTGCCAATCATGAGCCGCGCGTGGAAAAGATACCTTGATCGGGTCCTTCAAGAGGGCGAGATGTTCGGGCTGGTCTTTACTACGTTGATGTTGATCGTGCTCGAAGGGTGTTTTGTGTGCTGGCTTCACCATATGCCCCTCTCGGACCGTCCGTTCGCCTCATCTGGATTCTTGGCGGTGCCGCCGTGGTACCAGAAACCGCGTTTCGAGATCACGCTTTTGTTGATGATCGCGGCTGGAATGCTGTTTTCGGTGTGCCGCGGATTGTGGCGCGTCTGTAGGGAACGAGAGCAGACTTCCTCGGCCGAGATTATCAGGTCCCTGCGCCGGCGGGTCAACACGGCAGCATCCGTGGCGGCGCTGGCTGGTGTCAACCTCGCCCTGGCCTCATGGCTCCGCTAGCCGCTCAGCGTCGAGCGCCCCGCCTCCGATCTTCATGTTGGACCAAATAGGAGAACGAAACGATGCGTGAATACTACGCCGATCAACAACCTCGCACGGCGCCGCTGTCCCACTCTGCCACATTCGTTGTCGTCACCGTGCTTCTAGCGGCAGTGTTTGTCTATTGGCTGATGTGGACCCGGGCCTATCACTACACCGATCTGCAGACCGCGGAATTTCTGGTCTATATATTCCTGGGCGTTACGGTTCCCGGCCTTGCCATTCTGGTGCTCGCGAAGCGCAAGGAATGGCGCGAGAACCGAATGCGCTATCCGCCACTGGTAATCGACCCGGCGAGAGACAGGAAGCACGTCCAGCGTGCTTGGAAGGAAGGCGGCGTGGTTCTTGGCTACGACGTCCATGGTGCACCCTGGGTGTGGCCGGACAAGGTGCGAGTGATGCAGGGGATCGTCGTGGGCATGACGGGCAGCGGGAAGACGACTCTGATCGAGAACATCATCACGCAGGATCTCGGGCGGCGCGTTGGTCCGGTTGCCTGCCCGCACAAAATTCCGATGGTGATCTTCGATGGCAAAGGCGACCTGGATTTCTTCTACCGCCTACTTCCGCACATCGCTGCCGCGGGCCGTTTGGACGATCTGCGAATGATCAACCCTGCGCGGCCGGAGCTCTCGTGCCTGTACAACCCGTTTCATACGACTGATGAGAACTACATGGCGCAGGTGAACATGGTGTTTGGCAGCTTCAACCTGCACGACGAGTTCTTCGCCAAACACCAACTGAACTACCTGGCTGACATCGTTCGCGTGTTGCACTACACCGGCCTTGCGTTCAACTTCTACGACGTGATCGTGATGGCCCTCGATGAGGAGGTGCTGAAGGAGCAGGTTGAAAAAGCCCGGAAACGCATCCAGCTCGACCGTGACGTCAGCGCGCAGCGCCGCCTCAATTTCGAGATGTCGGTCCGCAACCTGATGCAGTCGTTTGAAGACCGAGAGCGCGTGCCGAAGATCCAAGGTCTGCTGAACGAATGCATGACGTTCCTTGATGACGAACTGTCCGTCATCACTGGCCCATATGAGGACTTGCTCTCGATCGACGACGTCATCGAGCACGAGTTGATCCTGTTCGTAACGCTCAACGTCAACAAGAATACCGAGCCGGTTCGAGCGCTCGGCAAGATGCTTCTTCAGAACCTGCAACTTGTTGTGGGCAAACGCTACGAGAGTGAAGCGGAGCGCAGGCGGATGAACAAGCCAATCTTTTCCGTCGTTCTGGACGAGTTTGCCCCGTTCGGGTACCGGAACTTCGCTCAGATCCTGCAAACTGCGCGCGGCACGAACACCGCATTCCTCTTCTCCATGCAGAGCCTGCCACAGCTTCTCCAGGTGGGCAAAGGATTCAAGGAGGACGTAACCAGTGCGCCGAATACGAAGATCAGTATGCGCACTCAGGACGAGGAGACCGCGAAGTTCTTTATTAGGGCGTCGGCGGAACACACAGTCAAGAAACGGACCGTCTCCCTGCGGCGAGGCGAACTGTTTGGGTGGGAGCGATTCGAGAAGGGGGAGAGCGGGTCGGAGCGCGACGAGCGGGAGTACCGGGCGGAAGACGAGAGGATCAAGAACCTGCCCAAGGGCCAGATGCAGATCCTAATGACGGACGATACCGAAGGCACTTTACACCGCCACCTGCACGTTCGCCGGCCGCAGGATGTCGGTCTCTCGGATCTGGACGCGGAACTGGCGCCGCGGCCGCGTCCGTCCCGAGCGGACGTCCAGGGGGCAAACCTGCGGTTCAAGAATCCCGAACTGGCCGCCCAATTCGGGCGCCGTGTGCAGGGGAGGAGGTAGTCGTGACGCGGAAAACAAACGGAAAGGTTCATCTGTTAGCTCTGCTGGGAGTCTTAACAGCGACATCACTGCACAGCCAGCAGTCCCCACAACCACAGCCACCCCGGCCGGGGCAGGCGGCGGACGTGGCGCACCAGATAGGGCCACATGTCGCTTCCGGCGCGACATCGGGTCAATCCCCGGCGGCGCGCTACTCCCCACTGGCGGCTCAAGGCGGATATCGAGGTCAGCGGGCGACTTGGTATGAGGCCCTGTTCCACTCCCTGAATCCCACGAACATCGATTGGGGAACGAGATGGGAACAGCGCCGGGCGGCGTTCCTGGACAACACCGTCGCCAACAAGTACTTCGTCTTTTGCGCCTTCCTGGTCTTGTGTTCCTACGCGGCGCTGCTCACCATCGGATGGATTATCTGGGATCACAAAAAGGACATCCTTTATTTCGAGACCGAACTCGTGAAAGGCAGAAACTGGGCCGCGTACTGGAAGACGCGGGCGATCGAGGCGATCACAAAGCACAATTCGCACGTTGAGAAGTGCAATCGCGTCATCGAAGCCGGGGAGAATGGGATTCCTGTTGGCGACGCGGCGGAGGCGGTTGACCTCCGACTGGAACTCGAGCGGGCGCGCGCCGAGCTGCAAAACGTCACATCCGAAAAACTTCGGTTAAAAAGCGAGTTGGATGAAAAGGCAAGGACGATCTCCGAACTGTCACTCCGGGTGGACGAAGTGACAAAACGGATCGGGAATGCAAGCGCTGAGAATGGGGCAGCGGGAGGAAGTCGGACCGAAGATAAAGCCGCCTTAGTCGCGCGAATCAACCGGCTTGAGAGCGCCCTGGCCACGGCAACGCAAGAGAATCGGCGCCTAAAGGGAGCGTAGGTGGCGAATCATGCTCATTTCGGCCTTGAGTTTCGGGAGCATCTGGACACGACGGATCGTGAACGACAACCGCAATCCCGGACGCCTCGGCGCTTTGGCCGCTGCTTACTACAACACCACTGGCGTGCTGATCGGTGACACTCTCCGGAATCGGCCGTGCGTATACGGTGTTGCCCGGTTCAACGGAAACAGCGGCTTTCGTCCTGATTGTGTGCACCGAATGCTTCAAAAGGTATTCGAATGTGAGCCGCCCTGCGTGTGGAATGGGCATAACAAGGTGTTGTTCAAGACTCTATTAAGCAGCGCGGTGAAGCCGGATGCCTATCTGGTGACGATCACGGCCGAGCAATCGGGTGGCATCGACCGGGACCACCTCGGCAGTTGGTTGCACGCCGATGCGCGGCTGATTTCGTTCAGTGAATGCCACGGTCAACAGGAAGTCCTGCTAGTGATGCCCGCCTACGCATGGGTTCGAGGTCGCCTGGGCACGTTCTTCATTGAACCCGTGACGCAAAAGCCCTGGCAGGCGCGGTTGGCACTGTCAGCGATCGGCTGAGGTGTGAATGCGATATCGGAAAGGCGGAATCGATCTGAAGTCGTCGCAAGACACGCTCCTGTTGCAGACGATCCTCAGATCACGGCACGTATCTCACGAGCAACTGTGGCAGTTCATGCAGTGCAACGCGCGAGAACACCGCCGTCGAGTGTTCAACTGGCGCCTCAAGCGCCTGCTCGACCACGAACTGATCAACCGAAGATCAGCGCCGAGACGGTCATGGGTTTATTCGATATCACGGGAGGGTGCGGAACATCTGGTTGGCTTGGGGGATGCTGCTGCCCTCCTGGTAACCGGGGGCTTCGTTGACGTGGATGACCGTACGGTGCAGCATTCGTTGGGTCTGAACGAGATCCACCTCGCTCTGATTCGAGCGGACGTCCTCACGACGTGGCAATCCGAGTTGGAGATCCGGTCCCTCAACGAATTCACCGGGTATGGCTTCCCAAAGGACTACGATGCCGTCGTACAGGCACAGCGCGAGGGGCGCTCGTATCACTTCGCCCTGGAGTATGAGCGAAGCGCCAAGACGCCAGACAGGTACGCACATGTGCGCAAGGTCGTCGAAAAGGAAAGCCAACTGGACTGTGTCGTGTACCTCGTGCCGGCGTATCCCCTGTTGACGTATGTCGCATCATTCTTTGAAGGGTGCAGCAGGCCCGTCTACTTCGCCCTTTCTGACGAGTTCCAACGGAGAACGTTGGACACGATGGTGATGGACAGCCGGCGTCTTCGATCCGCTCCTCTGTGCGACGCGCTAATCCGCAGATCTCGGTAGGATGACGCCGTTGTGTGGATTGCCTTCCCGTTGGCTTCCCATTGAATGCCGTTTGGGTTCTCCAGCACTACAGCAACTCCCATGAACTCAGATAGTTCGACATCGACTACCTGGAGCGTCGTTGGACTTAAGATTTGAGGAGTGGTTGCCGGGAGAACGGCTGCCGTGAGGGCCGACCGTGCGTGGCTGATGCTGCCGGGTAGGATGGGCTGTTTCGGCACGGCGGATTTGAAGGGTGCGACCGGAAATGCGGCGGCGTGAGATGTCGGGTGGTACACTGAGCGCCGGATCTTGGAAGGGACAGAAGCTCTACGATGGTCACAACCGTGATAGGAATCGACTGCGCGACAGACGCAAAGAATGTGGGTGTGGCCCGTGCGATGTTCGACAGCGGAAATCTTGAGGTAGTGGAAGCGGCGTGCGGAGGCAACGAACGGGACCTTCGCGCACTTTTGATCGCGTGGGCGAGCGCCGCAGGGCGAGTTCTGTTGGCGCTTGATGCCCCGTTAGGGTGGCCGGAGAGTCTTGGCCGATCGCTAATAGGGCATTCGGCGGGGGCCGTAATAGAGGAATCTGCGGACAGACTATTTCGCCGCCTGACGGACCGCGTCATCACGGACGTGTGCAAAAAGCGCCCGCTCGACGTTGGTGCGGACAGGATAGCCAGAACCGCTCACGCGGCGTTGAGACTGGTCAGCGAGATCTCGGAAGGGACTAAAGTGCAGATCCCTCTGGCCTGGAACTCGCAATATCCAGAACGTATCGCGGCAATAGAGGTTTATCCTGCAGCCACGCTTACGTCGCGAGGGATCCAATGCTCTGAATACAAGAAGAAGGAGCAGTTGGACGTACGGCGGGAAATCGTGACGCACCTGTCTAAGCACATGAGTTTTTCGATAGACGTGTCGTCCCTCGTTGGAGATGCCGACATCCTGGATGCCGTGGTATGTGCTCTCGCCGGAGCGGACTTCTTGAACAACGATGCGCTGAGCCCGAACGATCTGCAGACCGCTCAGCGAGAGGGATGGATCTGGTCGAAGATCCCGGCAACGGTGTCACATGGAGCGAAGATGGGCCAACTTGCCGCCACTGTCGAAGAGAGCAATCGTTCCCGACAATAGCGGAGCCCCGTCGTTGCGTTCAACAACGTCAGTTCTGCCTGCGACGCGTTTATCGGAGAGGCGTCTGGATCTTGCCGAGATAGAGGGGAATGTCGGAAGGTACGTGCTCTCCACCCGCAACTCGAACGGGTCCGATTGCGCGATCTGCCGGAGCCTGGATGCCGGGATCGTCAACAAGCGCCGCGACGAGTGCCTGCCAGTCGACTTTGTTACAGGCGACTTTGGCTAGATTCAGTCGATCGGAAATGAATTCATGGACGAGGAAGATGGCAACATCAGCGTCATGCTGTTGTGCCGCGATGAGCGCTGCCGCGGTCGCATGGAGGAGTTGGTAGCGGAGAGACCTGATCTTGGGATTGAGATCCGCGTTGAATATGGCCCGGCTGAGGGCGTCAATGCGCGCAGGTAGATTGGAGCCTGGAACGGTTCGGCGGCGATCGTAATATTCCCCCACAAGTTGATCGCCGAACGGTTCATCCGCCTTCGCTTCGATGCTGATCGCGAGTTTCTGCGGTCCGACAGTGCCAAGTACAAGAAGGTCGGTATTTCTTTGCTCGCCAGCAAAGCGATCCAGCGTCACGATGCACTCTGGATATGCGTCGGTGAGAGTAATCTCGCCAGCGGGAACCACGCCTTGGCCAACTCCTTTGCACTCCTGTAGTCCTTCCAATGTCTGCCACCTTGTTTCGGCGGCGCCTTCGCAAACCAATCTTCCACGGATAGGATCTGCTCGCCGCTCTTTCTGAGAATGCGCATCTTCCGCAGAGTTTAGCAACCTGACGGAGAAACTGCTGCGCCGCGCCGACGGCCCAGCGCGGGTTTGATGAAGGCAACAGCTGGTTGGAAGCGGAGTGCGCTGCGGCGCGTTCCAGGACCTGATTGAAACTTGGGCGCTTTCAAGTATCCGGACAGATTGAGAACGCGACCGAGAGCGTTTCGTATTGCCCCGCAAGCTCAAAGCGTCCACGTCGCGCGGGGCGGGTAACGCCAATTTGAGCAATCAACGAAAGGAGAACGCGATGCAGGAAAACGCCGTAGTGAATGGAACGCCTCCGGTCTCGGTGGCGCCGAACAACGGACAACCTTGGTCTACCGTTCCCGCTCTGCCGTTTACCCAAGAGAGGTTGCGGGATTTGGTGGTAGCGCTCGAAGAGCCGTTTGAGGTGAACGAGATCAAGTGGCGAGTGACGAACACGGGCCAGGTCGGCAGCCGGAATGGGCCGAGGTTGCGCGGGCAGATGCTGGCCTATGCCGATCCGCGGGCCTACACGGACCGACTGAACAGCCTCTTTACGCCGTCGGGCTGGACACGGGACTACGCGGTGCAACTGGTGCAGAACTTCGAACGAAAGGAGCGCGGTGCGGCGGAGCGAACGATCACGGCCAAGATCGTTGTCACGTGCAAGGTGACGATCTTCGGTTTTGCGGTGCACACCGGCCTGGGGGAGGAGTGGGCCGACAACGACAACGCTGGCACTGCGGCGGAAGCGCAGGCATTCAAGCGGGCATGCTCGTGTTTCGGGCTTGGCCGGTATTTGTACGACATCGAGGGACAGTGGGTAGATCTCGACGAGAAAAAGCGTCCCGTGGAAACGCCCCGGCTGCCGGACTGGGCACGCCCGAAAGTGCAGCAGTCGGCTGCAAATGCGAGCCCCGTTAGCCGGCCGGCTGCCAACGCGACGCAGAAGAAGAATGGAAACGGAGCCGCAAAGAACGGCCGCGGCGGCCTGTACCGGGACGAGCTGCTCGGCCAAGTGAAGGGACTCTGCGGGACAGTCGGCTTCAGTCTCGCGCGAACCGTTCTAAGGACGGTAGCTAGCGTCGAGGTCCCGGAGGAGATTCGGGACATGGCGAAGCTGACGATGGCGTTCGAGAAGTTGCAGGACCTAGCGCGCGGTGTGGAGCGCTTGCACGCGGCGGTTGCAAAGGCCGGGACGCAGCGGTACTCGACGCTGTGCCGCGAACTGAATCTGGCGAGCGACTCCGTTGACGATATCCCGGACCGGGCAACGCTTCGACAACTTCTCCAGACACTCGAACATGATGCCGGCCTGGACCAGAATCACGGTGCGCACGAACAGGGTTGCGCGGAAGGCACCGCTGATGGAGATGGCGGTCTTAATTTGGGCGGCCTACGCGGTCGGCTGCTGAGAGAAGCGGCTCGAGTGAGCGGGGCAATGAACCGGACGCTGGGCGACGTCATCCAGCAGGCTGCGAAAGGATCTTTCAGTCTCGCGACTCTGAGAACACTCGGCGACGCGGACGTCGGCAAAGTGGAAGCGGCGTTGAGGGAACTGGAGTGTATGATGGCTGCAGGGTGAAGTCCAGGCAATCGCAAAGAATATGGTGGAAGGCGGAAAGGCATCACGATCTTCAGGGTCGGATCGTGTTTAGGCAACCCAGGGCCCGGAGGGACAATGAGCGTCCAGACGTGCTCTGGGGCACCTGGACTCTGCCGACACGCCTGGCGGCATCGAGCGATTCCGAGATCGAGGGGCATAGGTGCGAAGCGTCGACGCTTCACCGGTAAACGCTGGGCGAGAACGAGGGCAGTATTTCTTTCAACGCCGATGCCAGTCTCAGCATTGGCGACTACACGGCCAGAGGGATCCGATCACATGTTGGAAGGGGTGTTTTTCGGTCCCCTATGGGCGTAGAAAAGATTATTACCATTTGAATCCGCAGCTTCGGTGAATATGTCAGGTTTCTGTCTCTTATACACATCTAGATGTGTATAAGAGACAGNGCGTAGAAAAGATTATTACCATTTGAATCCGCAGCTTCGGTGAATATGTCAGGTTTCGAAGGAACTCGCCTTTTGCCTCGCATACAGTTGGCACACGCCGGAGTCGGAGGACGACTGGGATTTGAAGAATGGTGGCTGGCCACCAGTCAGTCGTCAACTGATTGGATCGTTGACGTCTTAGCTTGGGGAAATCGACCGTAAGTTGAAAACGAGCGGGAGCGCTGAATGAAATGCCGGGACTTCCGCGCTTACCGCAGCGCTTTGGTGAGCAGGGGTGTGACAATTTCGCTCACGGCCTCGTACTCATCTGGCCGCAACACTCTGTAGTTAGTGGTAAGCTCCACGGTCGCCCCTCCGAACTCGACATCTAATGGTTCCTCGATGGCGAGGATCAATTGGGATTTAGGCGGACGCCGATCACGAATGAACCGCAGCATGGACGCAAGGCTTTCACGGTCCTGGCCCTGTTGGTTCGGTGAGTCAACCACGATTGGGCAAAAGGCTGAAGTGGAATGCTCCGCGATTACGTTCAAGATACTGAAATAGTAGGCCAGCAGCGCGCGGGGAAGGTCGCTGCCCGTTTCCGTGATGTTCGCGGCGATCTGCCGGTAGCTTGGTTCCCGAAGCCTGAACACCTTCAACTCGTGAAGGTACGACCGCATCAGAGAGCGGTACTGGCCCAAAATCCGCTCGCGTCGATCAAGATCATCGAAATCCTTCAGCTTCGCCTTCAGATCGCTTACCGCTGCGTCATCGTGCGTAACGCGCTCCCGCGCCCCATCCATTTTCGTGCGCAGAAGGGTGTTTACCTCTTTCTTCCCCTCGCTCTGGATCAGCGTGCCTATGGTAACCTCGCCTTGCCGCTCGTCGAGCAGCGCACTTATCCGCTGGATGTCCGAGCGTTTATTGCTGTGCTCGGCGCTTGCGGCAGCGATTTCGGTTTCCACCGCAACCAGTTCCGAACGCAGGTGCAGAATCAGGTCCGAGATGCGGTCTTCGTCCTGGGCTATCGCGAAGCGTTCCGCGAACGAATTGGAATACACCGCTCCGCACGTCGGACATTCGACCTCAGACTGAGGAACCTCCTCCGTAGCGAACTGGTAGTCCTGGGATACCTCCGTGAGCGAAGCTTCCGCCACGCCGAGCTGTGTCTGGAGCGTGTACCGGCGGCTGTACAGCTCGTTCAGCTTGCTTGATAGCAGCTCTTCGACTTCCTTGAGACGGTTGCACTCCTCCAGAAGGTCGCGGAGCTGCGCTTGAAAGGCTTCGATGTCCACGTCGAAGGTCGGCACGGTATCCTGCCGCACCTCGGCGACCATGCGTTCAAGAACCGTCACTTCCGAGCGGGCTTGCCGCAGCTCGCTTTGCGCAGCCGCAAGCCTGGCTTTCGCGACATAGTATTCGTTGGGCCGGAGGCCAGTGTGGAACTCGACGATGCTGCGCCGCCAATCCCGGACCTGCGTCAGCAGGCTGAAACTCGACCAATTGGCACTCCAACCCTCGTCTTGGTCGATGTAGAAGGGCAAAAAGAAGTGCTGCGGTGGCGGCGGCACCGACGCCCCCTGCGCACTCGTGAGTACGATTTTGTATTCCAGCAGATCCGCCAGAAACGGGCCGACACCCGTGAGTACCGAGTCGGTTGCCAGTAGGACTCGGTCGTTCCCATCAAACACGGCGTAGAAAGCATTGGCCCGCAGGATGGCGTACGGCACCTCGTCCACGCTGAATCGGACCATGCTTATTGGGTCGGCTGACTGCCAACTGGCAGGCACGACGGCGGCAGAAGCGCCGAATGTGGCGTAGATTGACTTCAGAAGGGCGGATTTTCCCGTGTCATTGTTCCCGCGGACGGTCGTTACGCTTGGGTCGAGTGCCACCCTCCTGCCCGCCTTTTCTTGGCGTGACAGGAGGAGGATTTCTTGAAAACGCAAGCGTCTCATGGCTTTTTCTCCGCAAGTTCCTAATTAGCCGCCTATATCGTTCGTTCGCCATACAGCATCGCCAGTCCTGCCGCTTTGATGTACTCGTTCATATACCGATCGTAATCCGCCGAGTGGGCGTCCGCCCTTATGGCCCGAACGAAGGAATCGAGTAGCGCCGCAAGCGGAGTGGCCCCAGACGCGTTCTCCGCATCAGCGACGAGCCTGTTCATGCAATCCTGCAGCCGCTTGAAGGCGGTCTCGGTCTTCGAAAACCTGTCAACCACAAATCTGCGAAACTCGTCATGCAGTTTACGGATCGTGAACACGGGGATGTGTTCGCTGTTGAGCCTGGACTCGATTCGGGCCCAGATCGCATCGTAGTCTTCGTACGCACCCACCCGGCGAAGAATATCAGTGAACTCCGAACGACCGATGGCCTTTTCGCGAATAAAGGCCTCGAACGTGTCCACCTCGGCGTGGTAGTTGTTCTTTCGCCTGACTTCATCCGCGATTGTCCGGTATACAAGCGAAATTCTGAACTTCCCGGATGGGTTCAGGCGTTCGAGAAAGCCCACCAGCTTCCCTTGAGTGTGGGTATCGTGCCCGCGCAAGGGGAGGTCGGAGACCTCCAGATACGTGAAATCCGCGAAGGTCGGCTCCTGGGCCAAGCCGTGCTCTTTCTTTAGCTGGCGGGCTATCCTGGAAATCTCTGACTGCTCCAATTCGTCGCAGCAGAGGCGCAGCTTCTTGGTGCTTTCCGCACCCGGTTCCTGAAGTTCCACCTGGAATGGCACATTGGCGACCAAGCTCAGAGACTCTGTATGGTTGGGAAACGCGATCTTGCTGAAATAAAGCTTGCCCAACATCGACGGCAGCGGCCCATCCTTGCCCTGCTTCCTACGCAACATGTCGGACATCCGCATGGGAGGGGCTTCGCGGGTCTTGATCTGGAAAAATGAAATGCTGTCGGGGTTTTTCGCGGAATTGAGGACCACCACGTCGTCGAAAATATCGAAGGCAATCAGGTACTCGCCTGGGGACTCGTGAAGAGCCAGCAGCCGGCAGATCGCCCAGTCCTTTTGGTAGTCGAATCGGTCGGCACTTCTCGGCCCGGCCTGCTCACGAGGTTTGCACCGAACTACGAGTTCCCTAAGGTCCATCGTTCCCAAATCCCGATCCGTCTTCGATTCAGCCTGTCCGAAACGAAACCACTCGAAATTGTATCAGGGTGTTTAGTGTGCTGCGTGGCCCAGAAGCGCCCGCAGAGGACTACCGGGACAAGAGGGCATGGCGGTCCTGGGCGTCCCGCAATCCTCAGTGGATGGTCTGGTTCAGGTACTTTCGCTTTTTGCTTTCGGGATCGTAGCTGTTGTATGCACGCACCAGCCAACGTGCGCCGCCCACCCCCGACGATCTGCCCGACTCTTCGTGCCATAGTGACACCTCTACGGAGTGGCGGCACACAAATGGCACAGTGGGCAAGGGTAATCTGCTGACGTGGTGGGATTTTGAGCGATGAAGGCTGTTCGGGGTCAGCCTTCACTCCGTGAAGTATGCTAACTACCGTTCCGGATTACTCGCCACATGGCCGAAAGAACGCCCGATGCTGGCGGGGCGCGGGGGATGAATCCTCCCTGACGCAGTGTTGACCGAACATCACGCCAGTTCCACGATGGGTGCGGCCACAAGGAAAGGGGTGGCAAACCCGCCATTCAGACGACGAATTGGTCGTGGCTGAGACCCGCTTTATCTGATTGACCTCAGCCCTGTGCTTCGGACAGGTGCCTGACAGTGCCGAAGTCGGCCACAACGAAACCGAGCAATTGATAACAGCAGCGCGACGGAATGCGACGGTTTGGCGGTCGGCCGGGGGTCCCGGATCGGGATCCGCCGGATCGGACCAGTGCGACGGCGCTGGCGCAAGCGTCGGTTGATGACAGACCGCGTCGGCCGACCGCCTCATCCTTATATATTGTGCCGGGCGCAGGCCCGTCGCCTCTATATTCTTCACTGTAATCCCTGTAGGCCTTCAGTGACCTTTCCGTGGGCGGAGCTACGCCTCCGCCGGCAGGGGGTTCCTCGGGCCTGCAAAACATTGGCTTCTAAACAAGAAAGGTGAGTTGAAACATCATGGGTACGGAACATTTGATCCTAAACAGAGTGTTGCGGGTGCAAGAGCCGAGCGCGAAGCGCCTCGGGCTGGACCGATTGGAGGAGGACAGGCTAATTCTGGCATTCGGGCGATGGGCCGAAGGCCAGATCAAGAAGTGGATTGACTATGCCAAAGGCGTCTTGCTCTTCGTCATGGTGCCGGATGACCCCGAATCGGGGATGTTCTACGTTTACGACCGGGCAGAGCAGAGCTTCTGGATGGTGGATCTGGCTGGGACAACGCGCTACGGGGGGTACCGCCTGGACGAATTTGAGCAGTTGGCTCAACTCCATGGCCTGAAAGCACTTGCTCAGAATCCGCGGGGATTGCTGGTGGCGAACTGAGAGACTTTTGAAAATCACCGAAGTTTCGGTGTATAGACGAGCATGGAGCGAACAGCCATGGACCACCGGCTACCGGCGACGCCTGAGATGGCCCGAGAGTTCAGTGCGCTGTTTGTAAACCGCCGGGCCTACACGATCCAATCTACGCGGCCGCACCCGGATAGTGGCCGCCACTACTACTACCGTCCGAAGTCGGACGGCGGAAGACCCGCAGGACTCAGCCTGGAAATCGTTCGGCAGCACTTGGCGGGCGAACTCACGATCGGCATCTACGCCATAAACCCCACGACGCAACGGTGCAAATGGATGGCGATCGACGCCGACTACAAGACGGCACTCGAAGATCTGATCAAGGTACAGCGCCAGTTGCGGGATGACGGTATCGAGGCTGCTCTAGAGAAGTCCAAGCGCGGCGGACATCTTTGGATCTTCTTTGAACGCCCCGTGATGGCACGGGACGCGCGCATCTACATCTACCATGTCGCTGGAAGGCTTGACGTCCAGGTGAAGGGCGCCGGGTTGTCGGATGGAATCGAGATCTTCCCGAAACAGGATGAACTCCGACCAGGAGAGTTTGGTAATGCGATTCGCGCTCCGCTGGGCGTTCATTGGGGAGCACGAGAAAGCCGGGGCTGGCGTTATTGGTACTACGGCGCCGACTACACATTGGACGACCAAATGGCTTACCTGAGGCGGGTTCCGAAGGTTCAAGAACAGCACTTGAAGCGGATGATCGCAGGCAAGACGATTCCACAGGAGTTCGCCCAGCGGGCACAGAGGCCGGAGATACCGAAGTACTGGGAGTCGAGGCCAGGCGAGTTCAGAATTCTGGACTATGTCGAGGTGCGGCGCCAGATCGGCCGAAACTGGGTGGCGCGCTGCCCGTCTTGCGCGTTGCAAGGACATGACAAGAGCGGAGACAACCTGGCAGTCTGCGTCGAAGAGCCGCGGAAATACTGCTGCTGGGCAGGCTGCACGAGAGAAATGATCCGGGCGGCAGTTGGCCGGCCCATTGCAGACCGGAGGCTGGCATGAACGGCCAACGGCGGATTCTGTTTACGGCCACGCGGGCGATGATCTCCGACGGATTGATGGTCTCGGGATTGGTGGTCGCGCTCGTGGGCGATGCGTATGTCTGGCGCGAATCGGGGGACTGGTTGTGGCCCGTGGTCTGCCTGGCGCTTCAATTAGCGGCCATGGTGGTAATTGCGATGGCAGGCGAGTATTGGCGATCAAAAAGCAAAGAGAGGAGTTGTGGCGATGTCGAATTCGGAACAGCCGGAACGAAGAGAACCTCAAGCCGGACAGCCTAGCTTGGCTGCGCGAGGTGAGCGGCGGCGGATGGAACGGCGACTACAGGAGGCGGGGGTTTTATGCCAGCCCGAAGTCTCGCTCCAGTATCAAACACTGGCGAAGCGATCGGTCCTTCGTGGAGTGGAATCCGGTGGGGCAACGAAGGAGATCGGCCGCTACGTTACGTTCTGCGATGAGGGGGGCGCGCCTATTCCCTGGCTGCAGCCGATTGACTCTGTTGCCGTGAATGGTCGCCACGCTGTGGTGATTGCGCCGGCATTGGTCAGTGTTGAAGTGTTCCGTGTGCGGAACACGTACGAAGTCCTCATCGTGCGACACGATGTCGTGCAACCGGCGGAGGGTCGACGAGCGCACATTGAACCAAGGGTTCTGTTCCGGGGCCGCCAGGGTTACCTGCCGTTGGATCTGACCGGCGATGAGAAGAGTATGGCCGGCCAAATCGTCCCGGAATTCTTCAGTAAGGCCGGAGAACATATCGGCATCCCGGCCGAGTTCGGCAAGGTACTGAGGGCCGCGGTGCGCGGCGCGACCTGCGTGGGGTGCACTCACCAGCATTACCTGACGGCACCCAAAGTCAACAACAATAAGGCCGCTACAACTGATGGCCCAATTCCGATATCGGCCGGCGAGCACGCCGTGGCGGTTTGAGACGAGGAACGGAGTGAGCAATGGAACGAGTGAAGAACGCGGCCCTGGTGTTTTGCCTGTTCATTGTACTGCTGGTCATCTTCAGCAGCTACTTCCGGGCCAACGAAGTCGGCACATTCTTCGGCGCACTCGCCGGGACACCGCTTCTGGTTCATATCTTCAATCGGGTGGCGCCGAGGCGGCGGGAGGCGGCGAACGAAAAGCCCATGACGGCCCTCGTCGCGCACTCCGAATCGATGCCGCGGCCAGCCGAGCAGATAGTAGTGCTCCGGATGGAGGGACCGAATGGACGGGCATGAACAGTGACGGGGAACCGTGACTATTCGCTTCGGATTTCGCCTGTGGGGATCAGGCGGATCGATGTGACTCACCATGTCACTTCGCCCGGAGAGAAGAGGCTTGCCCAGAAGCGGCACTGAGAGCAATGGTGCTCAAACACGACCCGAAAGCGTGGGAGGAAGGTTTCAGGGCTGGGGAAAGTCGGGCACGGATCCCAGTGCGGTGCCCATATCCTACAGGGACCCCTCAAGCCTGGTCATGGCATAGCGGCCATATCGAAGGCGATGCCAAGCGCCAGGGCTACGGCCACAGCCGAGGCGCACTTTCCGAAGAACAGCCGGCGCGCGACTTCAAACCCGCGTAACAGAATGCCGTAGGTGACGCTATGCGAGTTGGAACCAAGAGCGTTCTTTTCGGAGCGCACTGCTTTTTCGTCCACCCGTTTTTCGTTGCGGCGGGATGGTGGATTCTGAACGGTTTTCCTTGGGACATCCGCCTTTGGGCGGCATTCTGGCTGCACGACATCGGCTACCTTCGGAGCCCCAATATGGACGGTGAGGAAGGTGAACGCCACGTCCACCTGGGCGCGAAAATCATGGGTTTGCTCTTTGGTGGCTACTGGGCAGATTTCACACTCCGACACTCGCGGTACTGGGCGAAGAAGCACGGGGTGACCGTCTCGAAGCTTTGCTATGCGGACAAACTGGCGTTTGCACTGACGCCTGGCTGGCTGTACCTCCCGCTGGCACGAGCAACCGGTGAACTGGCCGAGTACATGGCCAAATCGCGCGATCGGCAGGCTGGATGCGCAGCGTTCAGCGACATCGAGCGAATCCAACTCGAATCCGGCGACCCCGAGTTGTGGCTTCAGGGTCTTCAGAGCTACACCCGGCGCTGGGTCAAACAGCATCGAAACGGCGACGTCGACACGTGGACCGTCGTGACAGCTAGCTCCGCTGGAGGATCGTTGATCAGAACGGAGTGACGGCGATGGACACAGCAGTCATTCAGTATTTGACGAGCCGCTGGCTGCGGCTCGGGAAATGGCAGCGGCGCCTTCTGACGATTGTGGCGGTGCTAGTTGGGGCCGCGTGGATCGGTATCGGCTCCGTTGGATTGCTTATCTTGAGTGATTCTCCCCTTGGCTGCCCGCCCACAATGGGTTGCCCCGAACGCAAGGCAAATGACTGCTCTTCGTGGACGGCGTTGATGCAGCCGACGTCGGACCGTGAAACCTGTGCGGGCAATCGTTAAGCTCCTTCGAGCCGCTGTGAAACTCCGGTCCTTCCTTTGCTCCACTGTGTTGCGATAATCCCGGCCGCAAGCGCCCTTGAGGGGAAGTTCGGTCGATTGCCAAAGATCGATGCGGGTTCGACTGCCCGCGCGGCTGTGGGACGCCCCGCTGGTGGGCTGTGTTGCAGCGTTGGCAAGCAGTGGAGCGAAGGAGGTTTCGAGAGGGGAGTGAAAGATCGTGAAGGCCGCTGGGTGAGGGCATAGGACCAGGGGGTTGGCGTCAAGCCGTTCATTTGGCGCCGGACCAGCAGTAAGTCAGAGAGCGGCCGTTACCGGACCCAGTGTCCGGTAACGGCCGCTTCGTGTTCTAAGGAGAAGCCCATGCGGAGGCAACCGAAACAACATAAGGCAGTCTGGCGGCACCGTCGCGAAGTGTACCTGCGAGCATCTGGGCGCCAGGCCGACTTGGTCAGAGAAGGCTATGAGGCCGCCGGTTTGACGGCGAGTTGGGATGTGATTTTGGGAGATCGAAGGAGCCGTCCTCCAAAACCAAACGCGAGGGCAGGACTGTTCCTTGTGAAAGGAGTGGCCTCGTGACACGACTGGAAGGCCAGGCGCGTGTAGTGCGAGAAACAGGGGCGATCGTCAAGTGCCGGCCGTTGGTTGTCGAACTGTCAGCGCTGATTCTGCGAATTCGCCCCAAAGGGGCGCGCTGGGCCTACGAAGTGGATTACGAGTCCGTATTCGTGCTCGGCGCAAAGAAGGCCGCGGAGAAAGAGCGTGCCGAAAGACAGCCGCGGCGGCGACGGAGGAAATAACTGCAATGAGAACGATTCTTCAAATACTCGCAGAGGCAGGTGGGCTGAAACGCGGCAAGTGCATCTCCATCGAGAACGAACCATGGATGCGCCTTGTAATCGAGGTACTGCAGGAACCTGGACCGAATAGCCACCCGGTCGTCTCTGTTGCACACTACGGTGAACAGAATTCGGACCCCATGCGGGCCCCGGAGATGCTCTTCGAGGTCGTCGAGTATGACGGCGTCGCGCCAGAGTTTTGGGCATTCTACTTCCGCAACGACTACGCAGGCGTCGAGCAGTGGAGTCGTGTTCGGAGCGAACGTGCCGAGGTCGTGTGTCTGCCGAGGAGAACTCGGGACATGGAGGAGTTCGCGAAAATCTGGGACCGGAATCTGAGGGAACAAGGATTTCTTGAGGCGTTTCGCCGGCAGGCGGAAGGCGTACGTCCCGGAGAGAGGAGTGCACAGCCATGAGCGGCGAGAATTTGCGATGCGATTTCTGCTCGGCCCCGGGTCCCGCATGGAGGTACCCTGCGCGCAGCTTCGTGGCGTACTGCGCCGCCAATATCGCTGGTGAAAGCGTAGGGGATTGGGCGGCCTGTAATGAGTGCCACGCACTGATCGAAACCAAGGACTGGCAACGCCTTGCGCAGCGGTCCCTGGACGAGTTGATCATGAACCACCCAGAAGCGATTACGGCGGCAACCGCTCTGTACGAGGATCTGGCCGCGCTACATCAGAAGTTCCTTGAATACCGCAGTGGACCGCCGACGCCGATTGGCGTTAGTGCGGTGTGACAGAGCAGCCAGGGAGGAGAGTCCATGTCACCGATGCTTCGACCGATGGAACAGTTCGCAAAGACTCTGCAGGCTGCGCGGCGGGTCTCAACTCCTTTGATCGCGGTACGTACCGCGGACGCGGCGCTGACGGTTGCGCGCTTTCAGGAGGGAGTGGGCCGAACATCCGCGATGGTGCAGTGGGATATTGTGCGCGGCTTGGTGGCGTTGAATGACGCCGGCAAGAAGGAGATGGGCAAGTTGGTTGGGGAACGTGACCCTGCCAGCGTGGGCCCCGTCGAAGCGCTGGTATTGGCTTGCCAGTTGGCTGAGGACGGCATGCTGGTGTATTTCAACGCGCACCGGTTCTGGAATGATCCGCAGGTGGCTCAGGCCGTCTGGAATCTTCGGGACGTCTTCAAGACGAATGGCAGAACCCTGGCATTGCTCACGACGCCCGGTTCGGTTCTTCCAGAGGAACTGGCGCAGGACGTGCTCATGCTCGACGAACCCTTGCCAGCGGCGGATGACCTGAGTCGGATCCTTGATGAGACCATCGCTGCCGCAGAGGTGCCCGAACTGGATGGGGACGGCAGCGCGAAAGCCGTCGATGCGCTCCTCGGGTTGTCAGCTTTCCCGGCCGAGCAGGTCCTGGCGATGTCGCTCTCGAAGAAGGGCCTGGACCTGGAACAACTCTGGGACCGAAAACGCCAGGTGATCGAACAAGCGCCGGGGCTGAGCGTTTGGCGTGGTGGCGAGACTTTCGACGACATCGGAGGCTGCGAAAACATCAAGCGGTTTCTCACAGCAGTGATCGCCGGAGAAGAAGCGCCGCGCGGGATCGTGTTTCTGGATGAAATCGAGAAAGCCTTCGCCGGGACTGGAACGGATCTGTCCGGAGTGAAGACGGAGCTCACCGGCACCGTGTTGGCCTGGATGCAAGACCACGGTGCTGACGGCTCCATTCTGATCGGTCCTCCAGGGGCGGCCAAAAGCCTGGTCGCCAAGGCTACGGGCAATACAGCTCGAATCCCGACGATCGCCTTTGATTTGGGCGCGATGCAGAACGCGATGGTGGGAGCGTCCGGGGAACGCCTCCGGGCGGCTCTGAAGGTCGTGGATGCCGTGACGAACGGCCGCAGCCTTTGGATCGCCACCTGCAATTCGATAGGCACGCTGCCACCGGAGTTGCGCCGGCGATTTACGCTCGGCACCTTCTTCTTTGACCTCCCATCGCCGGAGGAACGGGGCGCGATCTGGAAGATCTACACGGACAAGTACGGCGTGTCGGGCGAATTACCAGACGATGATGGCTGGACCGGCGCGGAAATCAAGGAGTGCTGCCGCAAGGCCTACCGGCTGAAGCTGACTCTGATGGAGTCAGCCGAGTACATCGTTCCAGTTTCCCGTTCAGCAGCGGAACAGATCAAGACGCTCCGTCAGCAGGCCTCCGGGAAGTTCATCAGCGCGTCCTATCCCGGCGTGTACCTGTTTCAGGAGTCCGCGCCGGCGCCGAGGGCGGGACGGGCGTTCCGAGATATCCAGAACTGAGTCGTCGCGGTTGCTTGATTCTGTATTGACTTGGCAGGTTTCACGTTCTGAAACGGAGGATGACAGTGTCCGCTTACGGAGAGTTCGAGACGGTCATTTGCGATGAGAAACACCTGGTCGACGGCCTTACCGAGATGGGCTATCGCGTAGAGGTTCATCCGGAGGGCTCCCATCTGGTTGGGTACCACGGCGACGAACGGCCGGAGCGAGCGCACGTCATTATCCGACGTGCCGAACTCGACAGTGCCTCCAATGACATCGGGTTCGTGCGGGGAACAGGTGGGCGCTTCCGGGTCATCCTGAGCGAATACGATCGAAGCATCGGTTTCAACGACCAGTGGCTGGGCAAAGTGCACCAGCATTACAAAGAGAAGCAGACGCTGGCCGCGGCGAAGGCAAAGGGGTACATCCTTCGGGGCAGAGAGGTCATTCAGACCCCCAACGGTCCGCAGATTCGCCTGCAGTTCGTCGCGCGATAGGGGATTTGCCATGCAGCAGAAGACGATCACGGTGGTCATTGACGAGAAGGGGAACAGCTCAGTTGACCTGGATGGTTTCGCCGGCCAGGGATGCGAGAAGGTCCTGAAGGATTTCCAGGGACAGGACCGCGCGACCGTGGAGCGAAAGAAGCCGGCGTTCTACAACCAGACGGGTAGCGTCCGGAAGAACCTGCGCAGAAGCGCTCAGTGATCCTGAATTCAAATAGCAGACGAGGCGACGGGGATCTTTGGAAATGCTGCTCCACGCTTTTGTTCCCTCAAGCCGGGCAAACGGACCCGGATTGCGCGCAGTGGTCTACTTCCAGGGCTGTTCTCTAAAATGCCCGGGGTGCTGGAATTCGTCCACGCACAGGTTCCGAGGCGAGGACGTCAGCATCGCATCCGTGGTGCAGAGGTTTGAAGATGCCAGCATGTCAGCTGCGCTCGAAGGGGTCACGTTTTCCGGCGGCGAGCCGATGCAACAGGCACCCGCGCTGGCAGACCTTATCGATCAAATCCGCAAGGTAGCTCCCGGCGCGAGCTTCGGCATGTTCACAGGCTACACGAAAGGCGAGTTGGCGACAGGGAGCTATCTGACTCGGCCGAGCACGTCGACAGCGAATCGAACGGAGCTGTGGCGAAGTATCGCGGCACATCTCGATTTCGCGGTGATGGGCCGCTACGAACACACATCACCCGCGGTAGAGCCCTTGAGGACGAGCCGCAATCAAGAGCTTGTACTGTTGAGCAGTCGCTACCGCGAAGGCAATTTCGAGCGGCAACTCGTTGAGATCAGTATTGAGCCGAACGGAAATTCCGTGGTAACGGGATTTCCGGTACTCGGCTTTCCCGTCTGAGTCGGGCTCGATCATGAGCCGATCCGACTAGAGCACAACACATATCCTCGCCGAACCATGAATTGGAGCCGAGCGAACCGACTTCGTGTGCTGACGCGAGGTCTTTACGCGCGACGCAAAAGGAGAAACACGAAAATGGCAGCGATGACATTGCCTCTGATTGAGGTACCGAACATAGGCCAGGATTTGGCCCAGAGAACGGTTTGCGTTAAGGTCCGGCTGGGCAGACTAGGCAACAGCCGGAAGGTCAGCAATTCGCAGGTGGAGGTGGACACGGACAAGAGCCTGATCCGGGTTTCGAAACATCTGCTCGATTCCAAAGAACTGCGCACGATCGCCAATTTCGATGGTGAGATCAGGCGCTACCTCTACGACACATGCCTACCCTTCGAGGCGGGAATCCACCTCTGCCCATTCGCTCTACTGGAGCAGACGGAGGGCAAGCTACGCGAGTTCACGAGCGGTCGAGAGACATTGGTCTCGGCATTCCTGGAAGCCTATCCCAGCCTGTGCCAGGAGGCTGCGAAACGGCTGCGGTCGCTCTACAATCCCGCGGATTATCCGCCCGCGGACCACGTGGCACAGCAATTCAGTTTCACATGGCAGTACATCAGCTTCGGTGTGCCCGATCAACTTCGCGAGATCTCGACAAAGATCTGGCATGACGAACGCGAGAAGGCGGCGCAGATGATGGCGGAGGCGGGGCGGGAAATCCAACAGGTACTCCGGACGGCGATGGCTGAACTGGTCAAGCACATGCGCGACCGGCTGAAGGATGGACCGGATGGCAAGCCGCTGCGGTTCAAGGAAACCACGGTATCGAATTTGGTGGACTTCCTCGGCACCTTCGATTTCCGGAATGTCACCGACGACGCAGAGTTAAAGGCGATCGTGGATAAGGCCAGGGGAACGCTCGCCGGCGTTAGCACGGACGACCTCCGAACGACCGCTGGCGTGCGTACCAAGGTCCAACAGGGCATGGCGGATTTAGCGGCCGAACTGGACACGATGATCGTCAAGAAGCCGGCAAGGAAATTTCACTTCACCGAAGAATAGCCACGCCGGAGAAAGGAGGCCCCGATGGCGCTCGATACAGGATTCGTCGCTGCGGTATTGGAGGGGATTGAAGGCACGCTCGCCGAACTTGTTGAGCGCGTAGAAATTTCGGAACTCCAAGCCAGCCTGGATGTGCTTCAGAGCAGAGTGACTGCCCTTCGGGTATCGATCGAGCCGCCGGCGCTGGAACCGGAGAAGATCGAAAGACCAGAAGATCCGGTCCCTGTGGAAGCTGCGTAGACGAGCGGTCTCTCAAGCCTGACGGCGGCTGCCGCTCGGGTCAACCTCAACAATCTAGCCGCAGAGGCGCTCGTCAGGCCGCAGTGTGCCTGATGAATGCCTGTGCGTTTCACAGTGAACTGAAAGGAGCAATAGCGATGCTGGGCTTGAACAATGTCCAAATCATCGGGAACTTGGGTGGAACGCCCGAGATGAAGTATTTGAACAACAGCGACCAAGTGGTGAACTTCTCGGTCGCCGTCAATGAGCGGTGGAAGGACCGTAACGGCGAATCCCAGGAACGCACGACCTGGCTGCGGATCGTTGCCTTCAACGGGATTGGATCCGCATGCGCCGAGCACCTCAAGAAGGGTGACGGCGTGTACGTTGAAGGCCGCCTGCAGATCCGGGAATACGAGGATAAGGAGCACGTCGAGAGAACCTCGGTCGAAATCGTGGCATCGAAGGTCCGCTTCCTTGGCCGCGGAAACAACGCAGCCGATGAACAGCGGCCGGTGCCGGCGCGGCCGAGGACACGTGCGGGGCAACGCTCGGCGTCCCTAGCCAACGTGGACCAGGCAGGACCCGACGAGGTCCCGTTCTAAACGTCGGGAGCGGCCTACAGTAGGCTCGTAGCCACCGGATTGGAGGAAACATAACCATGAGCACACCAACAACAGCGACAGCGGGAGGTTTCTTCGTGCAACTGATGCCGCTGCTCTCAGACCGAACTTTGATGGTCATCGTCTCGAAGGCCGATGATCAGCACCTGACGCTCTCCGTGGTGCCGAAACGGATGAAAGACGGCGAGAGCCCTGCACTTACCACACCGCTCTGCTGCACTGGGACCCCCGAGGAACTCGATCGTGACTTGCCGAACCATCTCCACGATTTCGTTGCCGGCCATGTAGCGCTGAGCAACAACCTGGCGCTGATCCAGCGCGAGAGGGAAGAAGCGGAAAAGGCCGCGCGCGAAGAGCTCAAGAAGAAGCACAAAACGGTGGGAAACGGCGGGGCGAAGAACAAGATGACTGAGGACAAGCCGCCGGACCAAGAGACAGCGGCTCCGCCGCCGCCACAGTCCCCAATGATGAGCCTTTTCGACTCGGTGTCTGAAGTGGAAGCACAACCAGTGTCCCATTCGAACTTTGCGGCGCCAGACCAGGATAGCGGTGCCAGCATCACTACGACAACGGCGACAACAACAACAACCACAGGAGGAGAGCGATGAAATCCACACCTATGCGGCGTGAATTTTCCTTCGCCGGACTGAAGCTCCCGGATCCAAGTCCGTTGATGAGCTTAGAGGATGTCCGAGGGGTTCTGGCGATGCAGTACCCAGAAATCGCAACAGCGGTGATCAGCGGGCCAGAACCCGTCGGAGACACGATGAAGTACACCTTCGAGCGCGCGATCGGTTCAAAGGGATAAGGAACGATAGGGGGCGGAAGGAGCCGGGGGCTACGTGGTTCGACTCCGCTTCCCAATCCGAAGGTGGTGAGAGATGAAAACCAGTGTCGGACCGCGAACAGCCAGTTGCCGTGCGGAGGCGTTGGCCGAATTGGAACTTCTCGCTTCAGGTAAGCACTCCTCACAACAGACCGTTTTAGAGAGGTATCGACGATGTACCGACTGGAAGCAAGCGAGCGTCGTCCTCTGCCGCGCGTTGGGCAACGGCCAGGCGCGGCGGCACAGTACTCAGTTGACGGCTCCGCCAGGGTGGCTGCCGCCGACAGTTTGATGGCGGTTGGCTGCCGGTGGACCATTCCCCGCCTGGAGGGAATCCCCGCGGAATATAGGTTCTTCGATGGAATTGAGGTGGCGGCGAGAGTGGCGAAAACGCTTGTGTCGACCGGCCTCGCGGATCCACGGCGATGGATTCAGGCGGGGCGAGACCCATTTCGCTTCATCGAACAGACGCTAAAGGACCGCGTTGTTATGGACGGCGGCCCGGAAATCGAGAAGGAGTTCTTCGTGCGCCTGGGACTGGTCTCCGATCTTGATCCTTATGACCATGATGCCAATGACGCAGCCGCCGAGGGCGAGATGTTCCTGGTTCTGGAACCTGATAGTGCCGGCTACGTTGTGATGGGTCCGACGCTGCAATTGCTGCAATCATTGCATCCAAGGCTGCCAGTCACATTCTTCGATCTGTTCACAGGAGCTTTGAACCGTTGGATCCGCGTGTACGACCACCGCGACGCACTCGAACGAGTGGAGCAGCTCCGAGAATGGTACGAAGCCGATCCGGAAGGCGAGACGGTCGAGTTGCCGGCCGTAGATACCTCCATTCCGGACTGCCTACGCGGGCAGTGGAATCCACTTAAGGAGCGATTCGTCGAGCAACTGGCGGCGAGGGCCCGCAACCAGACGGCACGGGCTTTGCTTGAAGGCGTCGCCGAACTTAACCGTATTTCACGGAGAGGGAAGCGGCCGCAGATTGGAGACCGGGCTCAGGAGCGATTGGCGGATTCGAATCCACCGGTCCCGGCTCTTGTGGCCGTGTTCAATAAGCACGATGCCATAGAAGGATGTTTCGACGAGGAATGTCAGGGAATGCTGGAATGTCCGCCCGAACCAAATGTCATCCTTCCGTTCCGCGCCGACGATGCGAAGAGCGTTTGCGATGCGTTCGAGCTGCTGGCTGTAATATGCGGCGTGCTTCAACAAGCAGCGCGCCTGATCACGCTCATGATGGAACTCGTGAAATAGGGAGGAAGACAGCTATGGAGATCAGCGTGGCGATAGGCGGTGGGCAAAACATGACTCTCAGTGGCGCCGTCCTAGTCTATCAGGGGGGGCGCGAAGCATTTGCCGTGTGGCATCCGGCGAAGGCCGGGCCGACTGAAGGAGCACCGTATCTCGGGGAGGCGGAACCGCTCACCGTGGAATTCCTGCGTGCGCTGTCTACCGGCCTCGGAGTATACGTCGCGCCCGAGGTTCTGCCCGCGTCGGTCCTGGTCCGGACTTCGGAGCTTCTGGTGTGGTGGACGCCGGCTCAGTACCGAATTCTCTTTTTTGGCGAGCATAGCGGAGCTGGCGCCGAACTGAACGGTCAGCGATACCCGATACCGCCTTTGGTATTCAAGGTGGGTGGCGGACATCTCTGGGTACGGGCGCTGGACAAGGACGAACGACCCCGAGGCGAGACGAAGCTGAAGACAGCGCCGTTCTGGAACTGCAATGACGCAGGGGAAATCTGCCTCGGCACAATGCGCATTCCGGAGTTCTCGGGCATAGAGGCCATAGAGGGCTGGGAACGTGGATTCTTCCAAAGCGAGTTCACTCACGCCTACGGGGCCGCTCGATTGACGAATTTCCCAGGCAGCTTCCTGGCTCTTTGCGGCCGACTTGCCGGGAGTCGAAAGCGATTTCCAGCAAGGTATTTGACGGACGCGCGCGAGACTCTACTGCAGTTCGTCGAGCGGAGGTAATCAATGTCGAACAGCCTGTCTCCTGAATTGCTTCGCCGGCCTGTGCACGTGTTGGTTGTGGGTTGCGGTGGGAACGGTAGCGCAATCACTGCGGGCCTGCCGTATTTGCACCAGGCGATGATTCTCCATGGCCACCGGGGCGGGCTGGACGTTACCCTGATGGATGGAGACGTGATTTCTGCAACGAACTGCATTCGGCAGCCATTCAGTCAGGCCGAGATCGGACATTCGAAGGCTGTCGTTCTCGTTTCGCGGGTGAACCTGTTTTGGGGTCTGAATTGGCATGCCGTACCGGAACACTTCAGTTCGCGCACCAGTGTGGATCGCGTCGATATCCTGATCGGGTGTGTTGATAGCAGGGCTGCACGAAGAGTCATCGCCGAAAAGGTGGCCGGTCGGCGAAGCGGAGTTTCGTATTGGCTAGATCTCGGGAATCATTCAACGGGCGGACAATTCGTTCTAGGACAGCCCTGGAACTGGCAGAACAAGCGGTCCGCGACTCGTTTGCGAACTGCCTCAGAGTTATTTCCAGAGTTGATTGAGGCTTCGCTCGACAACGATGGGCAGCCCAGTTGCAGCGCCGTCGAAGCGCTGGAGCGGCAAGAACCGTTCGTAAACCCGACGCTAGCCAATCATGCGCTGGCGCTCTTGGCACGACTCTTTCGGCACGGTGCGATCACGTACCACGGTGCCTTCGTCAATGTGGCAGGTGGTAGGGTGCAGCCGCTTGTGATCGATCCGCAGATTTCGCGAGCACTGCGGCGGCGCGGCAGGCGCCTTGCCTCGGTGGGTGCCGTTCGCTGAAGGCGGCCTTACCTCCAAATGCTGTGATAACTCGAATCAGGTCAGTGGAGGGGGCATCGGACTAGCCGATGCGCTCTTCACAAACGGCGCGGAAACCGCATGCGCGACACCGGCGCCGCTGGGCATGGCTGCGGTGTACCGATGGCGAGTCAAGGGTTCGGCGCATCTCGTCTATGATTTGCAGGACTCGATCTCGTCGGTGTGGGGAGTACTCGATTCGCGAAGAGCGGTTGGCGTATTGAATAATGCCATACGTCGGGGTGCCACCGAGCGCATCCTCCACGAGAATGCAATAGGCGGTCAACTGCGCGGTGTCGCTCTCATAGGGACCGGAGTTGGGGCAGTTGTGCGATTTCAGCTCGATAGGGACGACCCCTTCGGTCGTCACAACCAAGTAATCGGGCTTCCCCGCCAGGCCGTAGCGCCGGGAGATGAGGGGACGAGCCAGTTTACGGCGTCGGTCCGCGTCTTGGTATGCAACATGCCCCTCTGGGAGTCCGCTGTGTGCAATTCGACGGCGGGCATTCGCCCAAACGAGGACGGCCAATACGAGCAGGAAGCCGATGAGGAAAGCCGTGAGCGTCATTGGTGGGACCACAGGCCGGCAATCGCGATCATGATAAGCGACACAAGGCAGGCGATCATAACTAGACGCGCAGCGTTGCGTTGTCGGTAGGCGGACCGCAGGTTCCGTAAATGAGTTTGGTGATAGCGGATACCAGCCCGCTGTTCTTCAGTGAGCGCGGAAATATGGCCGAGTTGCTGGAGGTGCCACGCCTTCCTGCAATAGCACCAAGTGCCGATCTCAGAAGCCGAAATCATGTCGTCGCGTCGGCGCATGAGAGATCCCCTTCTCAATGCTTCTCGACTGCGAGCGAGTAGTCCACCGGCTCGCCGACACGCACTCGAAGAGCGCCCAACCATGTGCGGGGATTCCGGCCATGCATCACCCGGCCGATGAAGCCTAAACGCTCGGCGGCATTGGCGCGGTTGCGGCGAATGTCATCCTTTGGCGTTCTGGCATATTCACGAACCCACTGTTCGAGGTTGCCCGGGCGGGAGAACGTGTACGTCGCATGTCCCTGCTCCGGCACCTCAACGACGATCGCGCGCTCCAGTTCGAAAATATACTCGTCCCGAAATAGAAACATCTTCCGGGTGCGCTTGCGGAGCTGGGTGTAGAAGAACGGATCGTAATCGGGCTTCCACGAGATCTGTGCGATGTCGAAATCCGACGGGATGCCTAGGTCGCCACAAATGCGACCTAATTCCTGCCGCTCGATAGGCTTACGTTCTAGCCGGTCGCGGATCGCTTGAATGACGTCGAAGAACTGGCCGAAGCGGCTGTAGGTTTTCTTGGCATCGGCTAGGACTTGGGCTGCATCAGCCGGGAGGCTAATCTTGAGACGGCTTGGCAAAGCCGTTTCCCAGGCGATCAGGTGCCACTCGCCGTCACGTAGCCGGTATTTCCCGCTTTTTACGAAGGTCGCTTCGATCCCAAATTTCGCGCCGGCCAGGTGCCTCCATTGATTCCACGTCGGGTCCCAGAAGACAGGCAAGGAGAGTGCGTCCAAGAACACTTCCGCTCTGCGGCGGCTGTCGCGATAGACCGCGTAGCCATCGAGAAACTCGATCTTTCGGAGTGGGGCACGGAAGCGGCGCTCGCGGCGCTCAGGAAGAAACGAAACGATCCGTCTGGCAAAGAAGGTCTCGCGGTCCGCCGAGAGTTCACCGGCGGCTAGTAGGGCTCCAAAGCCTCCGTAGGGGAAAACCGCGGGAGCATCGGCGTCGAGAAGCAGCGCTTGGTAACAGGACCGAAGTTCGGGATTTGCCAGGAGATTGAATGCGCGTTCGACCAGCCGCAGTTGTTTACTCTCCGCGCGCTCGGTCTGCAGTTCGAGCATCCGCACCTTCAAAGCCAGGCGGAGGTCTGTAGGTGAGGCCGAGGCAGGCGTTCGCAGGAGCTCGAAAAGAGTCTGATCCTCACAACCTGGGCACCGACGATTGGCGAAGTAGAAATAGTCGCGCACTGCCCGGCTAGGGAGGTAAATCTGCTTTACTCCGAGACGCGGGCCTGCAATCTCCGCACGAACGAAGTAGTTGTTGCGCTTGTCGGTCTTGGGCTGGGTAACATAGCCGATAGACGCGAAATAGAGCTCGCTTGGGCGGCGTCCTGAAGATTGCAGCAGGCGCAATTCCCGAGCGGGATCCACGGCGGTTGGGTCAAATTCGATCTGGTCTGCCGGACTGATAGAGCTCGCAAGGAAGCGGGAAAGCCTCAGGGAATTGCCATCTTGGAAGAGGCATCTGATTTCCGAGTCATCTGATTGCAGTCGGGTCACGCGTTGGCACACGACAGGCGCCGGTGGCAGCACCTGTCGTGTAGCGAGTGCTGGTGGCATGGTGGGGCGGCCTTCACATCACTCGCCCGGTCGGAAGCCGGAACAAACGAAATCCGTCCGCCAGAACAAAAGTCGCATACCCAGTGGCTTGGAGAAGAGCTTCGGCGTCATCGGCGGCCTCCTGCAGGTCGACCGGCATCCGCATCGGGTCCAGGCGTTGGTCGAGATCCATGGCGAAGTCTTCAGCTTCTTCGGGATCCAACTGGGCGGGGGCAATCGCCGGGGCTTCGTCAAGAAGCGCGCAAACATCGGTGTCTCGGCGGCCGGCCGGAACGGTTCCACATCCCGGGCAGACCGGCTGAGATTCGTTCATTTCGTCAAATTCAGCCCCGCATTCAAGGCAGCGCATAACTGTACTCCGCCCTCAGTCTAGAGCGGATCGGCCGACGAATTCAAAAGTCTCTGAACCGAACCGCAAGGATGCACGGCCTAGCCGAGGGTCGGAGCAAGCCAACCTGCGTATTTTCTGATTGATGCATGAATCCGAAGGAGTACCGCGATGGCGATGCAGCTGTGCCCAGACCAACCTCGCCGGAATCGCAGATCAGCCGCATGCCTGCAACTCCGTGAGATGTCGGCAAAGTTACGCCGTTGAAATCACAGCAAGCTGCCAATAATGACTTGGAGGTGGATCGTGCGCTCGATCGCTAGACAAAAACTCGGTTACTTTCCGCTCTCACCGACTGAAGCCGAGCGGATTCGGCGCTTCCTAACATTCCCGGGTGAGGACAGCACCGTCTTGGATCCTTGCGCGGGCACCGGAACAGCGCTTGGTTGCATCACCTCGGGGACGAGAGCTTCAAGGTTCGCTGTAGAACTGGATGCATACCGGGCGGAGAAAGCTGGAACGATCGTCAACCAGTTGATCCAAGGCAACTGTTTCGACGTGCAGTGCGCCGTGGAATCGTTTTCTCTGCTGTTCCTGAATCCGCCTTACGATCATGAAATCTCCGAGGGCCGCAATGCCCGCATGGAGCGCCTCTTCCTCGAACACACGTACCGTTGGTTGAAGCCGGCAGGAGTGCTGGTCCTTGTGATACCGGGCAACCGGCTCAGCGAGTGCATTGATGTTCTGGCTGTTCATTTTCGGGAGAAAGCGATCTATCGGCTCAGCGAACCGGAGGCCGTTCGGTACAACCAGATCGTTTTGTTCGGCGTGCGGCGCACGCGCCGGGAACGAGAACAGTTGAAGGACTGGGAAGTGCAGCGTGCGAAGGCGAAACTGATGGAGTTCACGCGTAATCTCGATGACCTCGCGGCCCTGCCTGACCAGGCTGATCGGCAATTCGCTGTACCTCCTGGTGGGCCAGCGCAGCTCGTCCACCGCGGCCTGCCCCTGGATGTGCTGGAGGACATTCTGCCGACGTCTGTAGCTTATCGACAGGCGGGGCGGATTCTGTTCGCGCCTGAAGTGCGGGCCGCTGGTCGCCCCCTGACTCCGCTCCATGGCGGCCACGTTGGCCTCCTGACTACAAGCGGCTTGCTCAACGGAATTTTCGGTGAAGGACCGGATCTGCACGTGGCTCGCTGGGAATCCGTCAAAGTGACGGACCGCTTCGAAGAAACCGATGAGAATGAGGTCACGACAATTCGGGAGCGCGAGCGTTTTACACAATGCCTGACTCTCGTCTATGCCGACGGAGCGACCGCGATTCTCGAGGAAGGGCACAGGCAGCCATGAAGAACGCGCATCTTCGCATGGGAACGTTGCAGTTCACAAAGGTACTTCGGGACACGACAATCGACATTTCGGTCCGGATGGACCGGCTGATTGCAGAACATGAGCTGGACAGCAGAAGCGCGCGCTGTCATCTTCTTTCCGTGATCGGCAATGACCAGGAAATCGGGGCGATCACGGCCGCCATCTCGGACGAGGCCCGCTTCTACGCGAGTGGGCCGCAGTTCAATCGCATTATGATCAGCTTGGGCAAGGAAGCCGTTGTCTTTCGGGGGACGGTTAGCGTCCCGGGGCGCCGGCGCCCGCTCCGCCATCTGGTGGCGGTGTCCGAAGACGTGTCACAAACTCGGGCAGGGGGTAACCCAACAGCCCGACGAACTGTATTGTGCGCTAGCGATCCGGCCTTTGTCCTTTACCGCATTGGCACCCGCTTCGGATTGCCGGTTCTACCGGAATGGAGCGAGTGGTTTGGTCGCGAACTGGAACGGCGCGGAGCCGTGGAGTCACTACTGGGACTCGGCTGCTCGCCGGTGCTCGTGAAGGGCACCAAAAAGCGGTTTCTGGCTTGGATCGGCCACGCGTTGAAGCGCGGCGTCATCAGGATTCCGGATCATCGCCAGGTCTCGTTTTGGCAAGTGACATCCAGCTTTCAGACCGGACTTGAAGTAGCGGAAGCTGAGGCGCTTGCCTTGCGATCCTCTCCCGCGATCGGGTGACGGTTGGACAACCGGCGACAGACCATGCAATCGCACTAAAAGGTTCGCTGAATCTTCCGGCCGCGCACCCGTTCGGCCCACCCACTAGGCTTCAGTAGCCAAGCACCAGGCAAGTCCCGCTGCGATCCCGGAGGGTCTAGCAGCACTGCAGCCTATTATTCGTTCCTATTTGATTCCTGAAGCCGACGGGTCTTTGGCCGCGCAGCTTCACTCACCATTGGAGGAGTCGTGGGCATCATACCCAAGGACATCGCGACCTATCTCAGGCAATTTGCGCCCGTGCTGGAAGACCGCATCCTCAAACAGTTTCCGCCCTTGCACGAACCCGGCGCACCATTACCTGCTGAACTGAAACATCTGCGGCGAATCCCATACCCGGCACAGTCGCTCGCCATTGCCGGCATCGCTAAGCGTTGGGACCTGGAGAATTCGGCCGGTGCGATCGCGGAATGCGGCACAGGCAAGACATTGATTTCGCTCGGCTCGATGTATGTGCACGCGAAGGGGCGGCCGTTTACTGCTCTGGTGATGGTGCCGCCGCAGTTGACCATGAAATGGTGTCGGGAGTGTCTGTCGACGCTACCGCGGGTGCGCGTGTTCCTGATCGACGGCGTCCGCAACGGTGTCGGCTCGAACGGCCATACAGGTGTGAACGAGGTGAGGCTGCGCAACGGTCGTATCATTCGCGAAGGACTGCAGACGACTTTGAGCGAGCTACGGCTCAGCCAGAAGTCAAAGTCGGCCCGGAAACGATGGGCGGAAACGTGCGATTGTCCGGCAATATTCGTTGTGTCGCGAGAACTTGCGAAATTAGGCTACTTCTGGCGGCACGCCTATGGAGCGCCGCGGTGCGGGCCTTTCAATGGCGCAATCGTGAACCCGGACACCGGTCGGCCGGTCTTGACACAAGACGACCAGCTGCGAAGGGCGGACTTCCGAAAGGCAAAGCACAGTGAACTTCTGCTGCCGGATGAGCAACCGAATCCGGCCAAAGCCCGTCGCGCCCTATTCAGCGCTCTCTGGCAGGCTGATGGAACGAAGGTCCGGCGGTGCGCACCGATGGACTTCATCGGACGACATCTCAAGGGATTCTTCGACTACGGCGTTGCGGACGAGGTTCACGAACTAAAAGGTGACACGGCGCAGGGGGCAGCGCTTGGTACGATCGCTTCCTGCGCCTTGCGCACCGTGATTCTGACTGGCACCTTGAACGGCGGTTACGCTGACGAACTGTACAACATTCTCTTCCGGCTCCACCCGAAGAAGATGCTGGAAGAAGGGTTCGCATATGGAGACACGGGGATGCGGGCTTTCTCGGAAGCGTACGGCGTTCTTGAAAAAGTCACGACGATCTCCCACGCCGACAACGCGTGTTCCGACAAGCCGAAGGTCACGACACGGGTCCGCAGACGACCAGGCGCTTCTCCGCTGTTGTTCGGTCGATTCCTGATGGAACTTGGCGCGTTCGTCTCGCTCGAGGACATCTCCGATGCGCTTCCGTCTTACGAAGAGGACGTCCTCAGCGTCGAGATGGACTCTGCCCTCAGTGCCGCATACAAGAGTCTTGAGGAAGACATCAAGGCGGCGCTTGAAGAACATCACGGCAACCAATCGGTCGTAAGCACGGGGCTAAACGCACTGATGCTCTTTCCCGACCGGCCGTTCCGACTCGGAACGCTGTTCGGATACGCTACCAATCCGGACACCGGTGAGCGTGAGAGGTTCGTAATCTCGGACCCGCCGGATCTCGACGAAGGAGTCCTATACGCAAAAGAGCGGCGCCTTGTTGAAGAGGTCAAGGCGGAACTGGGCCAAGGGCGTCGGTGTCAGATCTATGCGGTATACACCCAGAAGCGAGACGTCACGCAGCGACTGAAGGGAATCTTGACGCGTGAGGGTATTCGCGTCGAGGTCCTGACCACCGCCGTCCCCCCTGAGGCTCGGGAAGCCTGGTATGAGCGCCAACTCAAGGCGGGTATGCAGGTTTGTATAGCCCATCCCCGTTTAGTGGCCACCGGCCTTGATCTCCTCCAATTTCCGAGCATTTTGTTTTATGAGTCAGGCTACTCAATTTACGTGTTGAGGCAGGCGAGTCGTCGAAGTTGGCGGATCGGGCAGAAAAACCCGGTTCGCGTGAAGTACATGGCGTATGCCGGCACCATGCAGGAGAACTGTCTTCGCCTGATGGGCAAGAAACTCCTTGTCTCGCTCGCCATGGAGGGCAACTTTGCCAATCACGGCCTCCAGGCCCTCGATGACGACGATGACATGCTGACGGCCATGGCTCGGGAACTCGTGACACAGAAAGGCGTCGGGGAAAAAGCCGACGCCTGCTGGCGAGAGGTCCAGAAGGAACACTCTCGACTGCTCGAAGCTCAGCGGATTCCCGTAGTCGAGCACGTGAGAGAGCCGGTGGCGACGCCAGTCCTAAGGGAAGCAACGACGGCGGCCCCAGAATCTCCAGGACCAATGGAAGCACTTGTTGAATTGGCGATGCAGCGAACGAGGGCGCCTCGAAAGCCTCGGTACAACAGCGACGCTCAGCTCTCGCTGTCCTTCTAAACGACACGACAGACTTTGCGCGGGCGCGCGAATCGGTCAAGCGTGCGAACGCGTCGCGCGCCCAGGTGGATTTCGAAAGGAGTATGCGAATGGAAAACAAGGGCCCATTCATAAACGAACTACCGCAGTCGGGCGAAGTGACTCTCCTGGCTGTAGTGCTCGAAAAGGAGTTGCGGCCGAAGAGGAACGGTGGGTTCTTCCTCGCCTTGCGTTTCGCGGACCGTAGCGGCGAGCTCGACGGCAAGGTGTGGGAAAGTCCTGAAGTCGTCTCCCAATCGTTTGAGCGAGACGACGTTGTAAAGGTGCGCGGAACGGTCGAAGTCTATAACGATAAGCCGCAACTTATCGTCAACCGAATACGCAGCTGCGGCTCGGGCGAGTACAACGCGGCCGATTTCTTCGCGTCCTCGACCCGCAATCCCGACGAGATGCTCGGGGAATTGCATGGCTTCGTGACAATGGTACGGGATGTAGTGCTGCGGGGTCTCTTGAGCATGATCATAAACGATCCTGCGATCGAGTGTCGCCTCAAATCCGCGCCTGCGGCGATGAAGATCCATCATTCCTTTCGGGGCGGCCTGCTCGAACACATCCTATCGCTCTGCAATCTCGCAGTGGCTCTGTGCGCGCACTATCCGCGCCTGGATCTCGATCTCCTGATCGCGGGCGCGATTCTTCACGACCTGGGAAAAGTCGAGACTCTGGAATTGACTGGAGTTCGCTTTGCGTACACGACACGGGGGCAGTTGATCGAGCACGTAACTCTCGGATTGGAAATCCTTGAACGGTACTCCGCGCGAATCCCTGAGTTCTCGATCGAACTGAAGACCATCCTTCAGCACCTTCTGGTGAGCCACCACGGCGATCTGGACAAGGGAGCGCTACGGCGCCCCATGTTGCCGGAAGCGTTTGCGTTCTCCCTACTCGATCTGATGGACGCGCGGCTCGAGCAGGTGTTCCGTCTGATCGATTCAGCTCCGTCTGGAGATGAGTTCACGTCGTACATCCCGTCGCTCGAGCGGCAGTTATTTCGGGGCTTCGGCGCTGCCGCAATGAAAGGGACGGGGCGCGTGATGGACCCCGAAGGAGGTATCGCAGCATGAGTACTGTTGCTGAAAGGAGCGGCGCCGCTGAACTGTCGAAGGGCCTGAGCATTTTCGAGATCGATGAATCGCTGGCCGCTTTGGTGGAAGCCGCAGAAGAGGATGCTGAGGCGCACAACGGCGACCTCTCGGAGTCAATCAAAGAAGCCCTCGTAACCTACGCCGACGCCTTCGGCTACAAGGTGGACCGCATAGCCGACTTCCTGAAAGCGCAGAAGGCGGAAGCCGAGATCGCACAGCGGGAAGGCGAACGATTCCAGGCTCGGCACAAGGCTGCGGAGAACCGGGCGAAGCGTTTGAAGGAAATGCTGGTCTGGTTCATGCTGACCCGTAGAGTCCAGAAATTGCGCGGCGAGCGGAATACAATCAGCCTCCAGGCTAACAGCACCCCGTCTCTGGTAGTTAATGAGACCACCCATATCCCTGCCAGTTTCTACCGGGCTCGTGTCGAGATGTCGTGGCCCGAATGGGTCGAGATTCTTGACGCGCTGCCGCAAAGCCCACTGAGGAACCGGCTGACGAATGGCGAGGGCACGGTCGTCCAAAAGGACCTTCAACGCGGAATCCTGTCCGACGCGTTAGCCATGGGCGAAGCGGTAGAAGGCGTTTCGCTGGTTAAGGGGAATCACGTAAGGCTTAGATAGCGTGGGCCCTTGCCTAACCCCATGAGTTAACCCTTTTGAAATGAAACTGGAACGCCCCGACACGTGCCATACCGCACACGCTTTAGGCTGGTTGCGCGAGCGATGGAACATATTCGGGTTCTGGTGCGTCAAACCGGGTAACGCCGGAGTCCCCAGGGGCTATAGGTATGATGGTTGGGCTATCGAATCGGGGCGGCTGGCGGAGGGGCGTTCTTGTAGTTGCGGTTGGCGCTCATATTTCGGCGGCCCTCCTCTTTGCCGACGACACTGATCCCGCGAAGTTGCTCGCGGAAGCAGACCGTCTGGCTTGGTTGAAGAACTGGACCAAGGCCGAACCCCTTTTTGCAAAGGCGGAGCAGTTGTTTGCTGAGCGCGGAGACCGCCGTAACGAGCTCTATTCCCGGATTAGCAAGCTCCGCGGTCAGCTACCTCAGATGGCCAACGCCGATGTTTCACGGCTCTTGGGCGACCTCCTCGTTGATCCTCTCGTGAAGTCAGACCAGCGACTGCGGCTGCGGTGCCTCGTCGTGAAGGGAGACACCGATTTGGATATGGACGTCGGGTTGGCCGAACGCGATTGGACCGAGGCGCTAGCAGTGGCCAAGGCTCTAGGCGATAAAGGATGGGAATCGCGTGCGACCGGGGAACTGGGTATCATCACTTTTCTTGAAGGCGACAGCTCTGGCGCTCTGATCAAGCTGGGATCGGCCCTGATAACAGCCCAGGCAAGCAACGACGTCGGAGCTGAGCTCCGATACCTGACGCTCGTCGGAAGTGGGATGACGGAATTCGGCCGGCCGGAGCAAGCGCTGGTGTACTTCGACCGGGCCCTGGGCGTGGCTCAGCGAGAAAAGGATCTTCACGAACCGATGCTCACGTACCTCGGCAAGGCTACGGCCCTGGTAGCGCTGGGCCGGTACACCGAAGCCAGGCAGCTTCTCGATTACGCGCTTGGCTTGAGCCGGCAGGCCAACAGCATCGGGTACCAAGCGGAACTGCTGGTACAAGAGGGTCTTTTGGCTAACAGGGTGGGGCAACCGACGGAGGCGGCTAGTCGGTTCGAGGAGGCCGCACGGGTAGGTGAGACGGTTCAGGCTTGGCGCGGTGTAGCGGATGCTCGATTCGAACTAGCCAAACTTTATGAGTCCGGTGGAAACCTGGTCGCCTCTGAAGAGTCGGCAAAGCAATCCGTAGCGGCGTGCCGACGGGTAAGTGACCGTTTCTACCTGCCTCGTTTTCTTGCCCGCGAGGCCGAGATTCAGGCCAAGCGCGGACGCATTCGTGAGGCAGAAGCCACCTATAAGGAAGCTGAGGATCTGATTAACGGCAATCTGGTGAATGTAACCAGCGTCTGGAACAAGAGTGCACTCATCGCTGCAATGAATGATGTCTTCCTTGGGCATTTTCGGACCGAGGCGCAATATGGCCGGAGTCCGCGAACGGCGTTCCGCATTGTCGAAGAAGCGCGCGGCCGGGCGATCACCGATATGTTGCGGGCTCGGGAGAGGATTCACAACCCACCGTCGGCGGAACTCACGACACAGGAAAGAGAGATTGCCCAGCTCCAAATCGATTTGCAGCGGAACACGGCGCGAAAAGAGCGGCAGCGTATTCTGGATCGGCTTTTTGAGACGGAACAGACCATGGCACCGGCGGCTACGTCGGCAGAGCACTGGTTGAGGATAGCGACCAGCCCCGTCCAACTGGAGGATGTGCAGCGCAGCCTGCTGCCGGACGAGGCTCTGCTCGAATATGTCCTTGATGATCCGAACTCCTATTGTCTGGCCGTTTCACGAACCTCAGCCCGGCTCCAGAAACTGGCCGGAAGGTCAGAGGTGGATCGAACGGTCGGACTGCTGGCAAAAAGCATTCGGGCCGGGGAGGCGATCGAGGGGCCAGCGAGGCGGCTCTACGAACTCCTGCTATCGCCGCTTGACCAGGATATTGGCGGAAAACAGCGCGTGACAATTGTTCCCGATGGAAGCCTGCATCAGATCCCTTTTGAGACGCTCCTTAACAGTGCCGGTAAACCAGTCTTGCAGTCGTGGACGGTCGGCTATGTGCCATCGGGTTCCGTCCTGAGTCTCCTGCGGGCAAGACCACCCGCCCACGGCAGTCGCCTTCCGGTCTTGGCGGTGAGCGCGTCCCCGACGCCTGCATCTTCGCGACCGGAGGTGAGTAGCCTCAATTCGGGCGGCCCCGGAGGGCCATTCGGTTCGGTGGTCAGAGGGGTTTACGATATTGACAGCACTGAACTGCGGCCGTTGCCGTCGGCGAACGGGGAGGTGCGGGACATTGCGGAGATCCTTGGAAGCCGCAGCGTTGTGTTGATCAATGCGAAGGAGACGCAAGTGAAAGCAGAGCCGCTCGCGACCTTCGCGGTATTGCACTTTGCCGTGCACGCTCTGACCAGCACCAAATTCCCCGAAAGATCGACGCTCATCCTCGGCAGCGACGAAGCACACCACGAAGACGGACTTCTCCAGGCGCGCGAGATTCTAGCAATGCGGCTGACCGCCGACCTGGTAACGCTGGCCGCGTGCGATGGCGTTAGCGGCAAGGTGGCCGGACAAGAGGGTGTAGCAAGCCTGGCACGGCCCTTCCTCGTGGCCGGCGCAAGGAGCGTGGTGGCGAATTTGTGGAGCGCGAACGACGACTTCAGCCGAACGCTGATGAAGCGATTCTACACGCATCTCGCATCGGGAGGAGACGTCGGATCGTCTCTCCGTCAGGCGAAAATGGAAATGATCAAGCTTTTTGGCGACAACGCTACCCCGTACCTGTGGGGCGGGTTCATTGTCATGGGTGACGGCGCCGCGAGGCCCAGATCGATTCGATAACGGAGGGGAACGTGATCGAACTGAACGAAGGTCAACGAGCAGAGGTGATCGATCGGCTGATCCAGACGATCGAGACGAAATTCTACGATCCTAAGTTGAACGGGGTCGACATTCGCGGCCGAATGGAAGCGGCGAAGCCGGAGATCATCCGCAAAGGCACTCCCGAGGATTTCGAGACAGCGGTCAACGAGGTTCTCAAAGAGCTTCGGACAAGCCACGTGGGGTTCTTTCACGAAAGTAAGCCTCGGGTTTCGGGGCGAATGGCCATCAGCGCCACGCTCGCCAGGGGCGGCACGAAAGAAGGGGAGCGGTGGGTCTTCCAGGACGTTCACGCCGGTGGACCAGCGGCACGAGCGGGGATCGTACCGGGAGACGTTCTGCTGAAGGTTGATGACGGCGACCTAGCTCCCCCGGAAGCACCGACCTTCCCGCTGGGCCAACCTCGGAATCTCTCGGTTCTACGAAGAGATGGCACAAGCAAGAAGATTCAGGTGGACGTCCCGGGCCCAAAGTCGAAGAAGCAGCCAGTGGTGGTCCCCGGGTGCGTCGTGTCGAGCACGAAGCTGAATGGTTCGATCGGCTGCGTCAAGATCACAATGTTCCCAGGTATGGTGGGCGTTGAGGTTGCGCGGGAGACCAGTGCTGCGATCAGGAATCTGGACTGCGAGCGTCTAATCATTGACCTCCGCGGCAATACTGGTGGCGGCATGGGATGTCTGCGCGTCATGAGTCACCTCTGCGACAGCAAGCGCGGAGTGGGCTATAGCGTAGGGCGAAAAGTTGCGCAGAACGGTTATGACAAGGAGAAGTTGCCACGATTCGACCGAATACCGGACACCAAGATCGGCCTATTGCCGCTCGCGCTCCGTTTTGCAACGGCGGGCCGTTCGGTAGCGGTGTTTTCGGAAGGCTTGGGCCCTCAAAAGCATCACGGGAGAACCGTTCTGCTGGTGAACGAGCATTCAGCCAGCGCAACCGAGATGGTGGCAGGATTCGCAGCCGAAAACCGCCTAGCCGCGATTGTGGGGGTCAAGACAGCGGGCAGACTGACCGGCGCAAGCTCATTCAAGGTCGGCCATGGCTATCGGGTGGCGCTCCCTGTTGCACAGTATCGAACCTGGCAGGAGCGAGTTCTGGAAGGGACGGGCGTCTCGCCGGATGTTGAGGAGCCGCTGTCTCTTCCGGCGCTCTGGGAAGGGCATGACAATCAGCTTGCAACGGCGGTGCAAACCGTCTCCGGGCTGTGACGCCCTGAGAACTCCATCTGCGGCACCTCAAGGGCGATGAGATTTGGAATTCCAGGTCGTTGGGCGATATTTGGCGGACTCTGGTGTGAAGGTCGCGGTCGTTAAGCCGGTAAAAAATGTGGTCGTGTTCAACGGGAACACGCGCCTTGCCCAGATGGGTACGATTCAATCGGGAGCCAGTTATTAGGCGAAATCGCGCGGCTGAAGATGTTTGATCAAACCCGGCGCTCAATGCGCCGAGCGGTTTTCGCTCGCAACGGCTGAGCGGAGCCGTGTGTACGACAATGGATTGAGATTCTGTCGAATGTCGTACTGCTCCGCGCAACCGCCAACTTTTCAGTCCCGCTCTGTTATTGAGGGGGAAATCGAGAAGTACCTCCGCACGGGTGACAGCGACCCTCTTTATGCGGCCTGGGGCGGCAGCTTTATGGAGCGTGCGAACCGAGCACACAGTGATCTGCGCGGCGCGCTCGTCCGAGAAGTCAGGCGTTTGGCCACCAGTCTCAAGCACCATCCTATGCTGGAGTGCGACACTGTCGCGCTGACCCGATCCAAGGTCGAGCCGATGGTGCGCGGCCTCTTCCGACGCGCCGAGCAGGAGACAGTCCTCGGCAGGCTTGAGCGTTCCGTTGTATTCCTCACGAGCGCCAATATTGAATGCGTTTTATTCGATCAGTCTCTCGATCATTCCGCCTGGACGCTGGCTAATCTATACCTCGCGAGCGTTGGCTCGGAATTGCTCGGAGAGGGTGCACCGCGTTTGGTCGGTATTAGCGAGGAGACCACATGTTTCGTCTCGGCAGAGTGTTTTGCCGACGATGATCCTTTCGCGGACTTCATTGTCTACGAGGCCGCCCACATATTCCATAACTGCAAGCGAAGCACTTTGGGCCTGCTTGAGACGCGTAAAAAGCAGTGGTTGCTAGATATCGAATACAGGAAGCGAGAGACTTTCGCGTATGCCTGCGAAGCATATGCCTGCATCTTGCGGCAGGGGAAGAGCCCGGCCAAGCGCCGTGCGCTAGCCGCGCAGTATGCCCAACAGGAGCGCATTTCCGACGACCGTGTGGATACCGGCGAACTGGCCTGCATTGTCCAGGCGGCCTCGGCGGCTCGCAATGGATGGAAGGTAATCCTCTCCCTCTGTACGGGGCCGTAGAGCGGACCGTCGTCGGCGCTGTGCCGCACCACCATTTGACCGACCGCATGGGTGAGTTGGTGGCATTTGTTTCCGGATAGTTGGGTGTTTGCTCCCATTCCGCCCGCGAAAAGAGTCGGGGCTCAATTACGGGCCTCTACTGGTATCCCGCCTCCTCGAGAGGAACTCTGTTACGAAACGGGATTGGAGAAACAGAGGAACAGGCTTCGAGCGAAGTTGAGGCAGCACCAAGTGACGTCGAATCTGCCGTCAACGGGAATTGTCGCCTAACCGATTCTCTAAATGGCAACGCGAGTCGTGGGCTTGACTAGCCACGGCCCCTATTCGGTCAGGGTCCGCTCGAACCTTCCGTAGCGAAGCGCAAGCGTAGGAAGCACTAGGAGGTTCAGCGCCGTCGAAGTTGCGAGTCCGCCCAGGATAACGACGGCCATCGGACCTTCGATCTCTCGCCCGGCTTCACCGCTGCCGATGGCTAAGGGCAGCAAACCGAGAGCCGTCACGATCGCCGTCATGAGGATCGGTATCAGCCGCTCAGATGCCCCGCGCAGGGCCGCTTCGATTCCCCATGTCATATCCTCGTGTTCCACGAGGTGCTCGAAATGCGAGATCAGCATCATCGAGTTCCGCATGGTAATGCCGAACAACGTCACGAAACCTACCATGGCGCCAATGCTCAGCAGGCCGCCAGAGGCGAAGACCGCCAGCACGCCGCCCACCAACGCGAAGGGGAGATTCACCAGGACCAGCAGAAGGTTTCGAGTATTTCGAAACACGATCGATAACAACAGAAGAATACCAATCGCAGCCGCCAGCGAATGAATCAAAATCTCATTGCGGGCCTGCGTTCGCGCCTCGGAAGCGCCTCCGACCACCGCGTACGTGCCGGAAGGAAAGCGGACTTTGGTGGCGATGGCCCGCTGCGCGTCCTCCACAAATGAGGTCAGATCCCGGCCCCGCACGTCGCAGGTAACCGCTTGGCGGCGGCGTGTCGCATCGTGCAGGATCGCGTTGCGACCGGAATCTTCGAAAATGTCGGCCAACTGTTGCAGAGGCACGCGCAAACCATCCTGGTTGGTCAGCATCAACCGACCCACCGCTTCTGGGTCTTGCCGGACTCGTTCATCCAAGATGACCGAGACATCGAAGACGCGGTTGGCTTGATAGGCCTGCGCCACGGCGGTGCCCTGGTAAGCCGTGCCGACGGCCTCCATTACATCGACAGGGCGGAAATCCAGCTGCCTCAACCGGTCGGGCCGGAGCCGCACTACAATACGCGGCGATCCTGGTGGTGATTCCACCTGCACGCTGGCAGCCCCGCGGACGCTCGCCACCGCTTGCGAGACTTCCTTCGCCTTGCGGTCGAGGACGTCCAGGTCGTCGCCGAATATCTTGATGACAACTTCCGCCGTAACGCCTGAGACCGTCTCCTCGATTCGTTCGCCCAGGAATCTGCGCACCGCAAAATATACGCCTGGAAAGTTGGCGATGGTCTTGCGGATTTGTGTTTCCGCTGCCTCTGCTTCGTCGCCGGAAAGCGGCTTCAACTCGATGTGCATCTCTTCGTAGTTCACCGGCCACGTGTCGTCTGCCAGTTCGGCGCGGCCTATCTGCTGCGCGACTGAGCCGACGAAGGGATACCTCTTCAATTCGCGCGTGAGCATATTCCCAATACGCATGGTTTCGCGGATTGAGGTCCCTGGCACGGCCGACATATGAATGATGAAGTGCCCTTCTTTCAAATCGGGCAGAAATTCACCTCCGAAAAAGGGGACAGCAGCGAGCGCGACCACGCAAAGAAGCCCTACTGCGGTCAGCAGCGGCGCCGGGCGCTCCATCATTCGCCGAATGAAGCGCAGGTAGCGCCCTTTCAGCGCGGCGATGAAACGGGTATCGTGTGAACGGTCAATGGCCTGGGGTAACATGGCCGCGGAGAGCGCCGGCGTCAAGGTGAGGGCCACGAGTAGAGAGGCGAGGATGGCGAGGATATAAGCGATGGCCAGAGGTCCAAATAGTCGTCCCTGGACACCGCTCATCGTGAGCACAGGTAGGAACACTAGCGCCACCACAAACGTCGCGTAAACGACGGCACCGCGAACCTCGATGGAGGCGTCCAGAACGACGCGAAATACTGATTTGGGATTCCCAAGGGCGCGATTCTCCCTGAGGCGGCGCAAGATATTCTCGACGTCGATGATGGCGTCGTCCACCACTTCCCCAATTGCTATCGCCAGGCCGCCGAGTGTCAGAGTGTTGAGTGTGATTCCCAGCCGCTGGAGACCGGCGACGGCGAGCAGCAGAGAGAGTGGAATGGCAGTCAGCGAAATGAACGCAGTGCGAATATTGAACAGGAATGCGAACAGGACCACGCTGACCAGAACCGCGCCCAGCAGAAGCGAGTGATTGATGTTGCGGATTGAGGTTTGAATGAAATCAGCCGGACGGAAGATCCGCTCATGGAGCACCATCCTCTGGGAGGCGATTACGGGTCGCATCTCGGCGAGCGCCTTTTCCAACCCCTCGGTTACCTCCAAGGTGTTGGCGCCATATTGGGCGGATATCATGATCATCACGCCGGGCTGGCCATCGATCGCGGCATCGCCGACCTTAGGTTCCGGACCGTCTTTCACGGTAGCCACATCCCTCATGCGTACTGTGACTCCGTTGTGCGCGATGAGTGGAGCCTCACCGAGTTCGGCGGCCGTCAGCGACTGGCCCTGGGTCTGGAGCATGATCCGCTCCGCAGCGTTTTCCACAAAGCCCGCGCCTCGGACTCCTGTAGACGCACGGGCCGTAGCGAGCACATCCGTGATGGAAAGATCGAATGCGGCGAGCCGCTCGGGCAAGACCTGGATCTGCAACTGCCGCACCTCTCCCCCGAAGACCACTGCCTTGGCCACTCCCGGAACACCGATGAGACGGGGGCGCAGTGTCCAATCGGCGAACGTGCGCAGATCCATTGGGGAGACCTTGTCCGAGGTCAAGCCGACAGCCAGGACCAAGCTGGCGGCGGACGTCATCGGCGCCATGATTGGTGCCTGCACGCCCTGCGGCAATTGTCCCGCCAACTCCGCCAGCCGTTCAGCCACTACTTGGCGGGAGCGGAACACGTCGCTATGCTCCGCGAAAATGGCGGTGATGATACTCAGCCCTTGCGCCGATTGCGAACGGAGCGATTCGAGATTGGCAACCCCGTTGACGGTGTTTTCGATTGGCCGCGTGACCAGTTCCTCGACCTCCTCCGGCGAGAGTCCGGGGGCCTCAGTCTGGATTTGTACCAGCGGCGGCGCGAACTCCGGATAGACGTCGTACTTGGCCCGGCTGACGGCGTAGATGCCGTAAGCCACCGTCAGACAGGCGAGTGCAATCACTACGCCGCGAAAGCGAATCGAAAGATGGACCAGTCGCTGGAGCATTACTGTGGGTTCTCGTCCCCAACCTGGATCTGCGACTTGAGCTCTTCAGAAAGCAGCGCCTGTGCTCCCGTCGTCACTACGCGAGCGCCGGCGGCGAGCGAACGCGTGAACCAGCCTTCGGCCGACGGCTCTTCTAGGCTGACTTCCCGGCGCGAGAACTCATCCGGCGCCGTTTGCAGGTACACCCAGGTACGGCCCGACTGCCTCACGACGGCAGCGCGCGGAACCACGACGCCGCGCCGAGGAGCGCCGGGAAGTTGGAGATAGGCGGTTACGGACAAGCCAGGCCGGAGCGCAAACGAGGGATCGGACACGCGGAAGAGGAAGGCCTGTCCCTGCGTTTTGGGATCGACGGCGGCCGCGAGCGACACGCGCTCCGCCCGGATGGGCCGGCTTTCATACCCGAGGGGCGCGATGGTAGCGGAATGGATGCTGGCGGGGATGCTATCACCGGCGGGAACATCGACTCGCGCCAACAGCCGGTCGAAGCGCGCGACGCGAAGGATCGGCTGGCCAGCTTCCACCGATTCGCCCGGATGCGCCATCACTTCGACCACCTGACCGCCTCGCCCGGCTTCGAGCGGAATCGCGGCACCCGACATGGAGGCCAGCGACGATTGAATCAGCTTGACGCTGCGGTTGGCCGCCGCAAGCCGCGCTCCTTCAGCGGCGACGCGCGCCTCGGCTTCCTGTACGGCTTTGTCAGACACGTTCTTGTCATCGGCATTAAGAGTTCGCGCCCGATTCAAAGCAGACTGGGCGGCGGCCACGGCGGCGCGGCCGGACTCGACGTCGGCTTGGGCGGAAGACAGGCGGTCGCCCAGGCTGATCCGGTCAGCCGGGGCCAGGCGCGGTTCGATTTCCCCGACCACGATCTGGTCCGTGATGGTTTGCCCGACCTCCAACCACGGATGGTTCGCAGCTTCGCGGAGGTTGCCCGAAATGGGAGCCCGTACCACGAAGGACCGCGAAGGGTCCTCTTCGAGGTGGCCGTAGGCCACGGCCTCGGGCGGGCGACTGGCTGCCGCAAGAGCATCCACCTGGATCTCGAGGCGCTGCTGCATTTCCGCAGGGAATCTGATGATGGTCTCGCCGTTGGCATTCTGGCTCACGCGCGAAGCGCTGGCGATGGGCTGTTCGCTCTGCGCTTCGGCCGCCAGTTCGGCGCGGTTCGAAAGGAAGGACCAGATGAGCAATCCGGCCACGATCCCAACGGCTGCGGCGCCAAGTACGAATCTAAGAGCGCGTTTCATGGTTTGAGTTCCGGATTCGGCAGGGGATGCGCGGGGGGAAGCGGCTGTTGGACGGCATCCTCCAGAGCGCCCAGCGCGCTCTGAACGCGCCGCAGGGTATCGAGCCGAGCGCGGGCAGCGGCCGCGGCTTCCATCTGAACGCCCACGAGCGCAAGGCGGTCTTCCTCGCCCGCCGCCACGGCGCGGCGGATGGCCGCTTCGCGCTCCTGTTGGATGCCCATAAGGCGCTGGCCGGCGTCAGCGAGTTCCGCGAGGCTGCCCTGATAACTGGCCAGTGCGATTTTCATTTCGCTGATCGCCCGGGCTTGCAATCCCTTGAAACGAGCCTCGGCTTCCGCGCGCCGCGCCTCGGCTTCGGCGATCGGCCCCTGATGGCGGTTCAACAGGGGGAGCGCCAGGGCAGGGCCGAAGGTGATCATGTGGATACCCTCCTCAAAAGCGTAGCTGGGGCTCAGGTTGACGTCAGGATATTGGTTGGCAATCTCCACGCGCAGGGCGGCATCCGCAGCGGCATATTCCAGCAGGCTGCGGCGGATATCGATTCGATGCAACACTCCGGCCTTTTGCACTTCCGCCAGGGGCAGCGCGGCGGGAGTGGCGGGCAGCGCCTCGACATCGACATCGGGCAAAGAGGGCAAGCCCACCGCCGCAGCCAATCGTGCGGCCGATTCCCGCACGGCCGTCTCGGCCGATTTGGCCTCCACGTCAACCGCGATCTGCGCTGTGCGCGCGATGTTGACATCGGGCGACGCGGCTTCTCCCGCGCTCAGGCGCTTTTCGAGAATGGCGACGTTCTCCGCCTTGACCTCTCGTTCGCGGCGCAGGAGGTCAACCGCACGGACGGCCATGACGTAGTCCAGCCAGGCGGCGCGAACCCCGCCGCGCACGCGCCAGGCGGTTTCGGCGAGAGACGCCCGGGCCGCCTCCGCCGCCTCTTCCGCTTCCAGAATGCGCCAGCGGCGTTTGCCGGCGGTTTCGAGAGTGAATGTGGTGTCGAAGTGAAACGCCAGCGCGGATTCCGAGGCGTTCTCCCATCCAGCGCCCGCCGAGAGCGATGGGTTGGGCCGCTCTCTCGCGGTGACGATTCCCGCTTGTGCGCTGCGCAGCTGGGCTCGGGCAAGATCGAGTTCGGCGTGAAAGTAGATTGCCACTGCGGCCAGATCGTCGAGCGTGAGTTTGGCAGGCGGCCAGTTGGGGCGGTGCAGGAAGGACACCAGGCCGGGATCGTTCAGCTTGCGGGCGTGAAACTGCTGCTCTAACCGTGGCGGATCGAGGGGGCGTGGGTGATACTTAACGCAGCCCGTGAGCGCCGCAACGGCAATCACTATCGCTATGCGGAGGCCTCGCACGACCAATAGAGTAGTGAGTCGTTCCGAACGAGACCATGACGTGAAGATTACGATCTTGTCATCTGGGCGGAGCCGCGCTCTTGTTTTCACGTGGGCGGGTCTCGTGCTAGTGAAGCTGTGACGTCAGCTTGTGGGCACGCAAAGAGTCACCCGTGTGCCGTGCCCCATGGAGCTCTGAATCTGCGTGTCACCCCCATGCAGATTGGCGACGCTTTTCACGATCGCCAGGCCGAGTCCGGCGCCACCGCTATTCTTCGAACGTGCCGGGTCAACGCGGTGAAAACGCTCGAACACGTGTGGTAGGTGTTCAGCAGGGATGCCACACCCATCGTCCGCTACCGAAACCCGCAGCGTCCCGTTGTCGCGAACCGCTTCCATACGGATGTGGCCGCCGGGATTCGTGTGGGCCAGAGCGTTCTCGATCAGATTGCCAATGGCGCGCTGAAATAGTGTCCGATCAAGCAGGGCAGTGATGGCGCCGCCGACCGCGAGATCGAGATGTACCCCAGCTTCACCTGCAGCAGGATCGTAAAACTCACGCACAGCGGCGAGTTCCTTGCCGACATCAAGCATCTCGCGGCGAATTTCCGTCTGGGGATTCTCCGCGCGCGCCAGAAAAAGCAGGCTGTCGATCATGCGCGACAGGCGCAGGCACTCTTCGAGTGCGGAGCCGAGCACTTCGCGGTATTCCTCGGGCGACCGCGCTTTGCCCAGTGTGACCTCTACCTCGCCGCGGATATTGTTGATCGGAGTTCGGAGCTCGTGGGCGATATCCGACGAGAACCGGGCCAGGCGAGCAAACGCATCCTCCAAATGGTCAAGCATCTCATTGAAGGTGGATGCGAGCGACGAGAGTTCGGACGGCAAGGCGCCAGCGCCGACCCTTTCATTGAGAGTACTCGAGCGAATCCGGCGCATAGTGGACGCGATTTCCTCCACTGGCCGGATGCCCTTGCGGGCGATGCCGTAGCCGATCATGGCGGAAACCAGAAGACCTATACCTAGTACGGCCAGGAGGTTCTCACGGTATTCCCCGAATAGGTTTCTCTCGGGAGTGACTTCGAGGGCCACCTGAAGCTGATAACCCGGAACCTGCTCAGACAGCAAGCGGAACACGCGCTCTCCGAGCCTGCGAAATTCCTTCTGGCCGTTGGCAGGGAATGTGTTGGGAGTCAGGTGGTCCGACATCCCGGTAGTCTCGACCAGAATCCGGCCATCAGAGAAAGAGACCCGCGAAAGGAGTTGAGCGCCGGGACGCACCGCCGACTCGCCTTCCACCTCCCATTTCAGCGTTCGGAAGTCATGCTCGCGGAGCAATTCACGAATCGTGTTCGCCTTCTCGGTCAGGTATTGGTCGTCTTCCGCGTTGGAGCTTTGGACGAGCTTCCAATAGAGAAAGCCCGTGCCCGCCACCAGCAGAAGGAACGCCGATGCGGCATACCATCCCGCCAGTTTCAGCGCGAGGCTGCCCGGCCGTTTACTCCTCCAGAACATAGCCAACCCCTCGAACTGTGCGGATCAACTTCCGATCGAAAGGATCGTCCACTTTCGAGCGCAGGCGCCGCACGTGTACATCGACCACGTTAGTGGCGCTGTCGAAATTCATGTCCCACACCTGTTCAGCGATGAGGGTACGCGAAAGGACTTCGCCAGATCGACGAACGAGCAGCGCCAGCAGCAAGAATTCCTTCGGCGTCAGTTCAAGGCGCTTGCCGCCGCGCGTGGCGCGGTGGCTCAGCGGGTCGAGTTCGAGGTCGGCGGCGCAAAGCATTTCACCGTGGCGGGCAGGCCCGCGGCGTAGGATGGTGCGAATCCGGGCAAGCAACTCGGAGAAGGCGAAAGGCTTGACGAGGTAGTCGTCGGCGCCCAGTTCGAGGCCCTTGACGCGGTCGGGAACGGAATCGCGCGCGGTCAGGAACAGCACCGGTGTTTGCTTGCCGCTCCGGCGCAACTCCGAGATCACCGACCAGCCATCGCGGCCAGGCAACATGACGTCGAGCACAAGCAGATCGTAATCGGAGTTCTGGGCGAGGTAGAGGCCATCCTCGCCATTCTGCGCAAGATCGGCGACGTACCCATGCTCCGACAGTCCTTTGCGGAGATAAGCGGCGGATTTGGGCTCGTCCTCTACGATCAACACCCTCACGACTGAATCATAACAACCGGACATCGGCTCAGTGACGAGACGAAGGAACTTCGAGGTCAACCTCTCCCAGTAGATTTCACCAGGTACAGCCTCGCGGCGTTTGAAGCTATGGAGGCCCGGGTTCAGTCTGCGTGCTGGTCGCGGGCCGCCTGCCTGTGAGGCCAGTCGCCGCCTAGCCAGCCAAATCTTGTCTCGCTCTTCAAACGGCACCACTTGTAGCTTTCGGGAGGGATAACAAGACTCTCGGAGAGAATGCACAATCCCCGCGAGGTTCAGTTGCGGCCGATAGCGCGGAGGAGTTCCCCTTCCGCAATTCTCACTGCGTACAGGCCGATGGACTGGTTGGCCAGTGCTTCAGCCACCTCGCTCTGTGCGGCGCTCAGTTCGACGAAACTCCCCAAGTGTTCCCGGTAGCGTTCGTCGGCCAGGCGGGCGGCGTTTCGCGCGTACTCGGCCTGAACCTGGATGACGGGTAGGGCGCCGGACGCGTTCTCAAAGGCGTACCACGCCGTGCGCACTTCCGCCGCGATGTGTTGCTTCAGTGCCTCCTCACGGCTTGCGGCCGCACGCAGTTCCGCCTGTGCTTCTTCTTGCTGACCTTCGATGCGCCCGCCCGTGAAAAGGGGCAAAACAAAACCGGCGCCGCCGGCCATCAGCTCTTTCGCCAGGAGGCTGGTGAAACGAGCGTAACCGCCGGTGAAGGCCACATTCAGCAGGGGCTTCTTCTGGCTCTTGACGAATTCCAGGCGCTCCTGTGCTGCCTTGCTCTCGAAACGTAGGGACTGCAATTCCGGTCTCGCGCGGAGCGCCTCCTCGATCAACGGCTCCACCGGCCCCAATCGCGGTGTTTCGGAGTCCGGTGGCTCCAAGATGTACTCGATGTCTTGATCTCCGCCTAAGGCCAGCCCCAATCTCGTCGCCGCGGTCCGTAACTCGTTCGCCGAACTGGTCACTTGGAGTTGTGCGCGCGCGAGGTTCGCCCGGGCGAGGTCCAGATCGACTCGGGAACGGATCTCGCCCTCGTAAAGCGCTTGTGCCTGGCGCGCCGTTGCTTCTCGCGCCGTAGCAATCTCCCTTGCGACATCGCGCAGCCGTTGTGCCCGGAGCAACCCGTAGTAGGCGCGCTTGACTTCGAGGGTGACCTGGGCTGCTTGAGCCGAGTAGTCGGCCTCCGCCGCGTCCCGCCGGTCGCGCTCGAAAGCCACCTGATGCTTGGTTCGGCCAAAGTCAAAGACGGACTGAAACACATTCACCGAATCAGCGATGTTCTGATACAGCGGAGAGGCCGGCAATCCGATCAGGGACAGGCCGTTCGTAGCCCCGGCAAGGCCTTCCTTCGCGATGCCGTTGAAGCCCACTTGCGGGTAGTAACCGGCCCGCGCCTGGCGAACGCGCGCCTCGGCGCGATTCACCATTTCCCGAGCCCCGACCATGGACGGATTCTGGCGCAGAGCGATCTCGATAGCCTCGTGCAAAGTGAGATGAACCGGTTCCTCGGCAGCGGCCAACCAGGCCAACAAGAACAGAAGACCGATCTTCATGGCCGCACACTCACCAGGCTGCCATCCGTCAGTGCTCCCGCAGCGGCCACCACCACGTCTTCGCCGCCATGAAGCCCAGCGACGATTTGTACCCATTCCGGGGACTCCGTTCCGGTCTTTACCGTCGTCAACCTCGCCTTACCGTTTACAACCACGAACACTGTGCGATTCGTTCTCTCGGCATGAATTGCGGCTACGGGAACCGTCACGGCGCCTTTCGTTTTGCGCAACTCCAGCGATACATTCACCGTCATTCCGGGGCGAAGACGGCGTCCTCCGTTCGGTACGTCGATCTCCGCACGCAAAGTCCGGCTGGCCGGATCCAACACGTCCGCGGTGCGGACAACCTGCACGGGAATGGACAGCCCGCCGGCCAGCAACGTCGCCGGATTGCCGCGATGCACTAGAGGAGCGGACGGTTCCGGGACATCGACAATCGCGCGAAGGCGGTCTATCCGGGCAATCGTAACGATGGGCGCCGCCTGAGTCCGCGAGGATGACGCGGTCTGGATCAAAGCGCCAGGGTCTACGAACCGCTGCGTGACGACGCCCGCGAGGGGAGCCTCGATCCGTGCGTACGCGAGCATCGTCTCCAGCGTGCGGATCTCCGCTTGTGCGCTGGCCACAGCCGCTTCCGCGACCTTCACCTGCGCCTCGGCGTTCTTCAATTTGCCGGCCGCCACACCCTGGCCGGCGTGGGCTTGATCCACGTCCTGGCCTGGAAGGACGTCCGCGTCCCGGTCGTGAATCCGTTTCAAGCGCTGATAATTCACTTGAGCGAACTCGGCCTCCGCGCGGGTCGCCTCGACGGCGGCGCGCGCCTGTTCCAACGAAGCTTGCGCCTTGAGCAGGGCGGCGCGTTTCTCGTCCAGAGCCGAGGTCATCTCGGGCGCCTCCAACTCGGCGAGGAGTTGTCCGGGGCGCACTGGGTCGCCCAGGTCGACGCGAATCGATTTCAGGTATCCGGAGAGCTTCGCGTACACTGTCACCTGTTCATCCGGAGTCAGGCTGCCGGCGAGTTCGAGCCGATCCGTGAGATCGCGTTCCTGGGCTTTTGCCGTGGAGACAGTAATACTCTTTGCGCCCGTAGCGACGGAACCCTCCGCCCGCACACTGTCTGGAACGCCGCGGGAACACCCGGCACACACAACGATGGTCAAGATCACCGCTGTCGGAAGGAGGGCTCTCATCGTTCGAACTCCAAGTACAATAACGGGACCACAAGCAGCGTAAGAAGCGTTGAAGAGGCGAGGCCACCGATGACCGCGCGCGCCAGAGGAGCGCTGGCATCGGCTGAGTTGAGAGCCGCCGGTAGCAGGGCCAGCAGCGCCGCACCGGCGGTCATGAGGATGGGACGCAACCGGGTTTGGGCGGCTTCGACGACGGCTTCCCGGGCTGGCCGCCCTTCCGCCCGCAACCGGTTGGCGAACTCCACGAGCAAGGTGCTGTTGGATTGGGCGATCCCGACCATGAAGATTGTGCCCATGAAGGACTGAATGTTCAGCGTCGTTCCGGTGGCGAAGAGTATGGCGATCACGCCGAGCAACCCGAGCGGCACGGCCAGCATGACGATGAGGGGATCGCGAAAGCTGCGGAAGAGCGGAACCATGACGAAGTAGATTAAGACCACTGCGAGCAGGAAGCCGGACGCCAAGCCCTCAAAGGACTCACGCATCGAAGATACTTCGCCTCTCATGCTCACCGTGTACCCTTCCGGCCACTTTTTCCCGGCCAGCCCCTTCTCGATCTCGGCCGATACGGAGCCGACATCGCGTCCATCAAGGTCGGCGAAGACGTCGATCACGCGGCTGATATTGTGGTGGTTCACTTCCGTCGGAGCGAAGCTTCTGTTGATGGAGGCGACGTTTCGAAGCAATACGGGACGCGTCCCGGAGACGTTGTCGCCTCCGTACGGCGCGGGCCGGAACAGGTTCCGCATCGCCGACCCGGCTCGCTGCTGCATCGAGCCGGTGAGCGGAATGTCCAGCAGTGTGTCCAGGGATTGGATTCGATCCTCGGGATACTGCGCACCGACAAAGTAATGATTCCCGTTGCGCTCGTCGATCCAAAACGCAGGGCTGAAGTTGATGCTGGAGTTGAGACTCGTGACGACGTTCTTGACAACGTCCACAGCGTTCAATCCAAGGTAAGTGGCCTTCGTCCGATCCACGTCGAGCGAGAGTTGCGGGTAGTCGAGGCGCTGCGAAACGCGAACGTCGGCCGTACCGGGAACGTCAGCCGCGGTTTGGGCTATCTCGCGCGCGATCTTGTCGCCCACATCCAGGCGGTTCCCCTGCACCTGGATGTCGATCGGCGCGGGAAGACCGGAGGTGATGGCCGAACGGATCAGACCGCCCGTTTCGAATGAAAACTCCAGATACGGAAACCTCGCGCGCAGCGTGCGCCGCAGCCGTCTGACATACTCCCCCGACGACACGGCGTGGCTCTCGGTAAGCTGCACCATCAAATTCACGTCCATGGGACCGGCATTCGGTGTGTAGGCGGCGGGCCAATCATAGAGCACTCCGGTGTTCGAGATGAGCATCGCCAGATCGGAGGGGGCGATCTCCCCGCGGATTGCCTGTTCCACCTCGGTCACGTAGTTCTCGGTCTTCTCGATCCGCGTACCCGACGGTGCGCGCATCTGAATGCTGAACTGCCCAGCATCTACATTCGGGAACAGTTCGGTGCCGATGGACCGGTACAACCATCCAGCCATTGCGATCATTACCAGCATCATGACTGCCGCGATGAACTTCCGGCGCAGCACGCTTTCGAGGATCCGCCCATAGGCGGACTTGAGGCGCTCAAAAGACCTTTCGATCGCTCGGGCCGAGCCTTCCGCATGGAGGGGAGAGTTCTTCAGGAACCTGGCGCACCAGACGGGGACAACGGTGAGCGCCACTACGTAGGAGGCGGCCATCGCCAGCGTCACACTCAGCGCCAGAGGCGTAAAAAGATACCGCCCGATTCCGCTGAGAAACACCACCGGCGCGAAGACGACAATCGTGGTGATCGTGGCAACCAGGATCGGCATGCGAACTTCTTCGGCCGCGTCGTGCGCGGCGTGCTCGCGAGTCTTTCCCATGGCAAGGTGCCGGTGCGTGTTTTCCAGGACGACAATGGAGTCGTCTACCAGCCGTCCGATCGCCAGTGCCAGACCGCCCAGCGTCATCAGATTCAGGCTGTTGTTCGTGAAGTACAAACCGATGCCGGCGGCGAGAATCGACAACGGAATCGAGAGCACAATTACCGCCGTGGAACGGAAGCTCCCGATGAATAGCAGAATCATCAGCGCCGCCAAAACCGTCCCGAGCAACGCTTCCCTTTCCAGACTCCCGATCGCCTTGCGAACGTAGATGGATTGATCGAGAACGACGTCGAGGTTGATTCCCTTCGGCAGCCGCGCGCTGATCTCGCCGATCGCTTTCTTGACGCCTTCGACGACTCCGATCGTATTCGCGCCCGGCTGGCGGTAGATCGGGATGTACACCTGCCGCTTTCCGTTGACGTGGACGATGTTGGTCTGAATCTGGTGGGAGTCTTCGACCTTGCCGACATCTTGGATATAGACGGGCGCACCCTGCTCGTCCAGCTTCACTGGAAAATGATTCATCTGATCGACCGCCGATACCATGCCGTTGGCGGTGACCTGATAATCGTAATCGCCGATCTTGGCGTTTCCAGTTGGTATCAGCGTGTTGAATGACTGGAGCGCTTGCACCACATCCATCGGTGAGAGCCGGCGGCTTTCCAGCCGGTCGCGATCCACGTAGGCCAGGATGCGGCGGATTCGTCCGCCGTACACCGCAGGTGCGATGACGCCGGAGATCCCCTGCAGACGGTTGCGCAGGTCGAAGTAGGCCACATCGTAGAGGCGCGTTTCGTCGAATACCGGGCTGCTGACGCTGAGGAGAGCAAGAGGTAGGGTGGCGGTGGGGTCAAACGGCATCACCATCGGCGGAATGGTGCCGGGCGGGAGATAGTACAGATCGGAGATGGCCAAAGAAGACACCTGCGACATCGCCGTGTTCGGGTCGATGTCGGGACGGAAGTAATCACGAACGACGCTGACGCCGGTCATCGATCGGGATTCCTGCCTGGCTACGCCGTTGGCCTGTCCGGTCCAACGCTCGAGCCGGCTCGTGATGTCTCGCTCCATCACCTCGGCGGGCATGCCCGGATAGAGCGTCAGGATCTGGACGGCAGGCGCGCGGAACGCGGGGAGAATGTCGGTGGGTGTCCGGCTCACGGCAACCGCTCCCAAGAGCACCACCGTCAAAACGCCAATCACCACCAGATAGGGATTGGCGAGCGATTGCTTGATCAAGCCTCGATCCTCCTAACCACGCCGCGCGGCGAGCGCCAACGGCAACAAATCGCCCTCGCTCAGATCCGATACCAGAACAGTGACAACACCGCGATCCTCAAACGCCACGAGGCTGTATCCGTCGTAAGCTTTGTGCCACAGGGGGCTGCCGTCAATCACGGTCCGATCGAGCGACCACATATTGACTCCGGAACTGCTCAGTTGGAACAGCGAGACCGGGCGGCCACTGTTCCTGTAAAAGATCAGCGCCGCTTTGTGGCGCTTCAGGAAACAAAGACGGCTGCCCAGAAGATCGCTACGACTGAGTTCCGGGACCCGCACCCGAAACTCGGCCTTGTCGCGGAACCAGGCTTCGATTGCCGCCGGATCTCCGGAGGCGAGCTGCGCGCGAGCATCGAGGTACTTCGCGTGATCCGCGCACATCTCGCGAAACAGGTCTTGCGACGGCGTTGTCAGGAGCCAGACTGCGCCCAGGCAAATCGCCATTACGGCGGCCGCGGTCGCGACAAGCCAGTGCCGCCGCCGGTAGATTGCAGGCGGTCTGCGCTGCTCGATGAGGGACGCAACACGCTGGCGGACCGCTTCCGGCGCCAGCTCATCTGCCACGCAAGTGCGCAAGCCGGTGGCCGCGTCGCGCTGCCGCTCGAAGTAGGTTCGGCAGTCCGCGCAGCCCTGAAGGTGATCCATGGCGCGTGGGGTCTCAATGGTCACCAGCGCTTGTTCGGGCGCAGGGAACAGAATAGTGCGAGCTTCGGAACAATTCATGACCGCCCTCCCTTCCCGGTAGATCTCGGCGCGTAGGCTCGCAGACGATCTCTCATCTCACGGCGCGCGCGGGCGAGGCGCGATGCGACGGTGCCCGGCGGGATCTGCAAGATGGACGCCGCCTCGGCGATGGTGAACTCTTCGATATCGACGAGGATCTCGATCGCACGTAATGGAGGAGTCAGTTCAGACAACGCCTGGCGTACATCACTCGGCGTGCCCAGTTCCGGGAGTTCGGAAAGCTCGAATGGAGACTGCGGATCGTCGGCGACCTCGACCCAGAGCTTCTTCCTTCGAAGATGGTCACGGAGGCCATTGAGGAGAATCCGGAATAGCCAGGCTTTCGTGCTGCGATCATCCTTGATGTTTGGGACCGACTCGAGCGCCTTGCGGGCAGTCTCCTGGACCAGATCCTCGGCCAAGTCGGCCCGGCCTGTCAGGCGTTTCGCCGTCCGGTACAAACCGTCGAGGCTCTGCAGGAGAACCCGGCAGACAGCTTCCCTTCCAGGCTGCTGCTCCGGCCGCGACGTCAAGCTCCTTATGTTCAACGCCGAGACACCCTCCACATTGGTTATAACGTCTGGCGGTCCTGGATTTATCTCGCAGGAGGCGATCAGATCCGGGAAACGTCAGAAAGTGGATGACTCCGTAGGGAATGGTTCCACAGTGCCTTCAGCACGACCGCGCGGGTGGCGGTCAGCCGCCTAGCCAGCCAGAAGGCCTTCCGCGAAGTCTACGCCAGATGGTACAGCTCGATGGTCCCGTCGTGATGTTGAGTCTGGAACTGGACGTACTAACGTGATTCCGAGAAGGCGGTACAGAGCGAGTCGGGCATCACGTCGCTTGGGACCGCATTCCTGAATGCTACGGGGCCTACCGTGCAGCTCACAGGGACGTCTAACCCGCGCAGCAAGAAAGCTTCTTGACGTCCTTCGTGAACGCTTGGGCGGCTAGCTTGATCCCTTCGACGGCGGTTAGGTAAGGGAAGATCGTGTCCGCGAGTTCCTCCGTTCCGAGCCCCGCTTTCAACGCCATGACCACTGTTTGAATGCTGTCTCCGGCTTCAGCGGCCAGTATCGTCGCGCCGAGCAGTTTGTCGGTCCGGCGGTCCGCTACGAGCTTGATCAATCCCTGCGTATCGCGGGCCGCGATGTGGCGCGGGACGTTGTCCAGCGTGAGCACGCTTGTCTTGACATCGTGGCCCCTCTCTTTCGCTTCGGTCTCCGTCAGGCCCACCGTGGCCACCTGCGGGTCCGTGAATACGACTGAGGGTATGGCATCGTTGTTGTACCGCAGTTTGTTGCCACGAAGGGCGTTCCGCGCCGCGAGTTTGCCGCCATAGGCGGCCATATAGACGAACATGTCCTCACCCGTGACGTCGCCCGCAGCGTAGACATCCGGGTTGCTGGTTTGCATGTACTCGTTCACAGCAATACCGTCCTTGCCGTTCAGCCGGATGCCAGTCTTTTCGAGGTGCAGATTCTTGGTGTTCGCCTTGCGGCCCGTAGCGGCCAAAACCTGCTCGGCTTCGATAACCTGCTGTCCGTCCCGCGTCTGACAAGTGAGCGCGATGCCTTTTTCGCCTCCATCGATCTTCTGGTACCCTACGCCTTCACATACCGTAACGCTCTCCTGGCGCAGATACCCGGCCAGCGCCGCGCTGACCTCCGGTTCGCCGTTCGGCAACAAGCGGCGGCGACAGCAGATGGTGACCCGCACACCGGCGCGCGCAAACATCTGGCCCAATTCAACGCCGATGAAACCGCCTCCGAGAATCAACAGCGACTCCGGCAGCTTCTCCAGATCCAGTGCCTTTGTGCTGTCCAGCACCGGCACGCTGTGGATGCCCTCGATAGGCGGCAGCGCTGGTGATGCTCCCGTTGCCAGAATGACCTTCTTCGGATGGTAAAGCGTGCCGTCAACCTCGACTTCCGTGCCGTTGCCGGTAAACTGAGCGCCGCCTTTCACATAGGAGATGTTCGGATACTCCGGCAGAAGGTCTTCGTATTTCGCCTTTCGGAGGTCAGCGACCAGCGCCTGCTTCTGCTGGACCAGAGCTCTCCAGTTGAAAACACGCGATGCTCCGCTTACGCCGTCGAACCTGCCTGCGTGGTTGCCGTTGTGCACGGCTTCCATGGCGCGGATGAACGTTTTGGATGGTACGCAACCCACATTGACGCACGTGCCGCCGATAGTGCCCTCGCCGGCGATGACGACCCGCGCACCGCTTTCTGCGACGGTAATGGCGGCGGCAAAACCGGCTGAGCCGCCGCCGATGATCAGAACGTCCGGTTTCGTTTCAGTGGTCGCGGCCTCCCGCGCGTGATCCAGCAGACAGCAATCCTTTTCCATTTGCGTACTCCGTTTGTGTTTTGTCAGCCTGCAAGTGCGCCTCACCGCTTCACGGCGGACGGATAGCCAGCGTCCTTCGTAGCCTCCAGCAACGTCTCGACCTTGGTCTTGGTGTCATCGAAAGTCACCACGGCTTCCTTCTTCTCGAAGCTGACCTCGACTCTCTTCACGCCTTCGACCTTGTTAAGCGCCTTCTTGACTGTAATAGGGCAGGCGGCGCAGGTCATCTTGCTCACCGACAGGGCGACCGTTTTCGTGGCGGCCGATGCTGGAACGCAGCAACACGCGAGCGCTACAGTGATTGCACTAACGAGTTTCTTCACGATAGTTCTCCTTTTCAATAAAACAGCGGCAGGACATATGGGAACACAACCGCGACACCGACCAGCGCGGCCACTCCCCAGAAGATCATCTTGTACGCCTTCCGGACTTGTGGCACGGCGCAAACCTCACCCGCTTTGCAGGCTCTTACCGGCCGGAAGATGCGCCGGTACGCGAAGAACAGCGCCACAAGCGCGGCAGCGACAAAAGCCGGACGATAGGGTTCGAGCAGCGTCAGATTGCCGATCCAGGCGCCGCTGACGCCCAGCATCACCAGAACGAGCGGCCCGAGGCAGCACGTCGAGGCAAGGATCGCAGCGAGCCCCCCAGCCACCAAGACTCCAGCGCTTTGCGGTTCGGACGTTGGCTTCTCTTCTCCCACCTTTGGGGACTGTTCCATGGCCCGCCTCCTTGCTTCCAGTCTAGAGGCCGTACTATGGTACGGAATCAAGAGCTATTTTTCATGGCCAAACCGTTAACCATCGGACTCGTGGCGAAGCTGGCAGGAGTCAATGTCGAAACGATTCGTTTCTACCAGCGCCTTGGGCTGCTGGATGAACCCCCCAAGCCGCTTGGAGGATACCGGCGATATCCGGCCGACGCGGTTAAACGCCTCCGCTTCATCAAGCGGGCGCAGGCACTTGGCTTCACTCTCCAGGAAGTCACCGGCCTCCTGCAACTGGAGGAAGCCCGCTCCTGCGCCGAAACGCGTGCCCTGGCCGCCCACAAAGTGGAGTTGATCGATCAAAAACTCAGCGACCTTACGGCTATGCGGCAGGCTCTCGCCGGTCTGGTTCAGCGGTGCGATGCCGGAAGGCGTGCGAAGGGATGCCCAATTATCCAGGCGCTCTCGCAGGAGGAGGTGATTTGATCAGACCGCTGACTGTCTTAGCCGTATGCACACCGAACCAGGGCCCAGATCGCCCGATGGCCGAGCTAAGCTCAATAGTCATGGCTTACGACATCCACCTGGCAGACCGGATACGGTCGCTTCTGAAGCGCGAAGGCGAATTCTCCGAAAGAAAGATGTTCGGAGGCATCACGTTCATGGCGAACGGCCATATGTGCTGCGGAGTCGTGAAGACCGATCTTGTGCTGCGGCTCACGCCGGAGCAAGCGGCTGAGGCTCTTCGCCAACTGCATACCCGACCCATGGACTTCACCGGCAAGCCGATGAACTCGATGATCTACGTAAGCGCGGTCGGCACGGACTCGGATGAAGCTCTGGAAGCTTGGGTTCGATCGGCTGTGGCCGTCGCTCGCCGCCTACCTGTGAAGCCAGGTGCTGGTGGTCGGCGCAAACGCCCGCCCTCGAAACAAACAGCCCGGAAACGTTGACCGTTACGCTTTTGTGGCATGAACGATCGCGTAGCCCAGACTCCCAGCGCGGACTGCCTCGGTGGCCGATTGAGCCATGCGTTTGGCACCCGCGAAATCGACTCCGGGAAGCTCGATCTTCTTGAGCCCCACCGCAATTTCAGCGCCGAGCAACCGAAGGCGAACCTGACTAACCATCTCCGATAGCGCTTCGTCGTGTTTCTCGATGCAGTCGACACGAAGGCCCGCACGGCGGAGATAGCCCGCATAACCTTCCACCGGCTGGGCATCGGCGATGCAGGCTACCCAGGCGAGGAGCCCGTTCAAGTCCTCGGGTAGCGAAGGCCCCCGCGTCAAGTCGCTCATTCCGACGACTCCGCCATGACGAAGCACGCGGGCGAACTCGCGCGCGGCCGACTCCTTATCCGGAAAGGTGCAGAACGCGCATTCACAAATGACGGCGTCGAACACAGAGTCCTCAACGGGAAGCCGTTCGGCGTCACCCAGATGAAATCGCACCCTTTCGGTGAGACCTTTGGCGTGGGCCGATTCGTTGGCCGACTCCGCGTTCTTAGCGCTGTAGTCGATTCCGACGACCTGGCACCCGAAGTGTTCGGCGATGTAGAAAACGCTCGCGCCGTTGCCGGACGCCACGTCCAACACGCGGGAATCCGGTGTCAGACCCAGCAGCACGCCTAATCGCTCGGTCAGCCGGACACCGCCGGGATGAAACGACTCCCCCAGGAGGATCCTGGCGAAGTCACTTTCGTAGGCGCGAGCGCAGCACTGCTTTACGGAGTCCGCTTCACTCATGGAACCAGCACCTGCAAACCAGCCGCCTTGCGGCCGTCCCCGAAATTGAAAGTGATCGGCCGCGGCTCATACCTGCGGCCTTCCGCGCGGGCGCGCCGGCGCTCCGGTTCCGCGGCTTCGAGCTGCGCCCTTGCCTGCTCGCGGTAGCCGATGGTGTTGTAAGCACAGAACGGGATCTGCTTGCCGCCGGGCAAGAGGAACTCCTTGCAGCATTTCATGAGGTTCTTCTGGTTGAAAGTCCAGGGGTCCATGAAGTCCTGGAGCATGATCATGATCATGTGCTGCGCGATGTCGCCCACCGTCAGACTCTCCGGGATTCCACAGGCTTGGCAGGAGTAGGCCAGTTGACCGGCGGACTTCTGCGAGCCGGCGACTGATGAGGACGACCAAAGCCCTTCTAGCGCGTGCTTGATTTCGAGGCTCCAATCCGGCATGACGCGGTTGGTGATGTAGTCCAGGTAGTCGTAGACATTCACAATTCGTGGCAGCGGCGTCACCTGTTCGCCATCGATGAACGCGTAAGTGACAGAGTTGCACGTCGGGAAGCAGCACGGAACCGGGACGAAGTCGCTGGTCTTGAATTTCTCCGCCGTCTGCGCCTCGATCAGCTTGAGGATGTCCGGGATGGTCATCCGCTGCATCGGATCGTGCGTCGCGTGGCGGCCGGCGTGGAACGCGGGCTGGAAATTGATGCCGCGGATCGCCGGGTGGTGGATGGCAAAATCGATGATCTTACCGATTTCATGCTCATTGACACCGCGCTCGATCGCCGGCACGATCGTGACGTTCAGGCCAATCTGGGCGAGCCGGTCGAGCGCGCGGATCTTCTCTTCGAGGACATCCGGCTCGCCGCGCAGGATGCGGTAGGTTTCGGAATCGAAGCCGTCGAATTGGAAGTATAGAGACGGCCGGACTTCATTGAGTTGTTCGAGAAACCGGTCATCCTTCGCGATGCGCTTGCCGTTCGTGTTGATCATCACGAACGGAATATTCCGTGCCTTGGCGGCGCGAACGAAGTCGATGATCTGGGGATGGATGGTCGGCTCGCCGCCGGAGAACTGCACCACTTCCGGGTTGCCCTCCGTGCGGACGTAGTGATCGAGCATTTCTTCGACTTCTTCGAGGGTCAGACTGAATCCGGGCCTGGCCTCCGAGAAGCAGAGCGGGCAGTTCATGTTGCAGGCGCTGTTGACCTCGATGATTCCCAGGCAGGCGTGCTGCTGATGGTCCGGACACAAGCCGCAGTCGTATGGGCAGCCAGCGTGGACCTCCGTCGAGAAAGCCAGCGGAATCGTCCCCGGCTTGTTGTACCGGCTTTGCGACGTGTACGCCTCGGCATCGGCGTAGACCAGTCCTTCAAAGGGCCCACAATCGGGACACCGCTTGCGCATGTAGACCTTGTTGTCGCGCAGCAGCACCTTGGCGTCAATCACCTTTCGGCAGTTGGGGCAGATGCTCCGGGTCAATTCGTAAAAGACGTAATCGGCGTCGTGTTTCATGACTCTCCTAGCGGGTCCACTTCGAAAGGCCGCGCACGATGCGGCCCGATGTTCCGGACAAGAGCGTTTGGACCGTTGCATCCGCCGCGAGTTGTTGGACTGCCGTCGCGTAGGTTGGATAAGGATGGATCGCACTCGCGAGATCGGACAGTTTCAACTTGTGGTTCATGGCCAGAACCAGCTCCGCGATCGTTTCGCCGGCGCGAGCGTGGACCACGGTAGCGCCTAACAGCGTTCCATCGCCTTTGGCCACGACCTTCAGAAAACCGTCGGTGTCGGCTTCGCAGACTGCCCGGTCAGTCCTGTTCATCTCCCATCGATGAACCCGTATCCGCCCGCCGAAGCGTGCTCGCGCCTGCTCCTCGGTCAGGCCGGCGTGCGCGACCTCCGGATCGGTGTAGGTCACCCAGGGAACCAGTTCGCTCAGACCCTTTGAGTTACCCGGCAAAAGTGCGTTGCGCGCCGCTTGGAAGCCTTGCCATCCTGCAAGGTGGGTGAACTGGAGACCGCCAATCACGTCGCCTGCCGCATAGATGTGTTTCATGTTGGTGCGCAGGTGCTCATCGACCGGAATCCCGGCCTCGGAGTACTTGACGCCGGCTTTGTCGAGGTCGAGTCCCGCAAGTGTCGGTATCCGCCCGGACGCGATCAACAGCGCGTTGCCCCGAATCTTCTCGTCTTTGGTTGTTACGACGACGTCCGCGCCATCCCTACAGGCGGACTGGGCCCGCCCGGTGACGAAGCGAATGCCCTCACGTTCGAAGACGCGGCGCATCAGTCCCGGCACCTCCGGTTCATCCTTTGGAAGCAGCCGGTTGGCAATGACGATCACCTGTGATCCGAGCCTCTGGTAGGCCTGGGTGAGTTCCATGCCGATCGGGCCCCCGCCGATCACGACCAGCGTGCCGGGCAATTGGTCGTTGTCGAAGATCTGTTCGTAGGTCAGAAACGGGACCTCGCTCAGACCCGCGATCGCCGGAATTCGAGGTCGCGCGCCGGTGGTGATCAGGAAAGCTCTCGAGCGAACCGGTTGTTGTTTCACCAGGATTGTCGAAGCATCGCGGAAGCGGGCGTGCCCCTGAATCACTTCGATGCCTTTGTGGCGCAATTCCTCCGGGCTTTCGAGCCGATAGACCTGGTCGATCGCGCGCCGTACATACTCCCGCACGGCCGCCATATCGGTGACAGGCGCCGCGGCGACGATTCCAAATCGCGCCGCGTTTCGTACCTCGTGCGCGACCTTGGCGGCCTTGAGGAGCGCTTTACTGGGTACGCAACCCGCCCAGGTGCAATCTCCACCGATCCGGTTCTTTTCGACCAAGGCCACTTTGGCCCCGAGTTGAGCGGCGAAGCCCGCCGCTGTGAGTCCTCCGGAGCCCGCGCCGACGATCACCAGATCGTAGTCATGGCCGGACATGATGCACCTCCGCCCGTTCGAGACCGGGCAACAAGATCATGGCGACCGCGGCCATCGCGAAGGTCCCGTAGATCAGGCCGTCGACGGCGAAACGGCCACCCAACGCCGCGGCCGCGAGCGAACCGGCGATGGCGCCCACGCTCAACAGCATCGAGTAGATGCCCATCGCGGAGCCGCGGCAGCCATGCCCGCCAACTGCGCCGGCCAGCAATGTGAGCGCAGCCGGGCTAAAACCGCTCTCGATCATGATGCAGAGCGCCGTGGACACCCCGATGACCCATCGCACCGGCAAGCTGGCCCCACCAGAGTGATTCAGTAGAAATAGCCCGGCACAAACGGCAAACATCGCCCCGAGAGAGATCCGCAGTGCCCTGACAACGGGAAGGCGCGGCAGGATGAAACCCCAGGCGCTCACTCCGGTTCCGAAGACGATGGAGTAACCAAGGAGCATCCAACCGAGGTGCTCGGGGTGGTCGGCGTAGACGCCGTGCAGGAACTGCCCTCCGTGTGTTCGCTCCGTCAGAAGAAAGGTCAATGTGGGGCCGAGCCACAAACCGATGATGGAGTTGACGCAAATCCAAATCGGGGCGAGGCGCCGCAGCGATGGCTCGCGGAGCGCGGCGGCCAACGCCGGCAGCGCTGCACACATTTCGCGTCCTCGGCTTCCCGCTGTGCCGGCGTAGAGAACACCCGCACAAAGCACGTAAAGAAACGCTATGGCCGCGAATGCGCCGGTGCCCCAAACCTTCCAAAGTTGGGCGGCGACCAGGCCACCTAAGGCAAGCCCCGCGAGCAACGACAGCTCGAAAAGACTCATCGCGCGAGCCCGCAACGGCGCATCTCCCTCCGTAACGTCCGTGATGTGCGCCAACAGTGGTGGGACACCGGCCGCCGCGGCGACACCTTCAAGCGCCCGGCCGAGGAAGAACACGCTGACCCAACCGCTCATGCCGAACAATTGCGTGGCCACGGCGCCGAGAATTGCCCCCCCGGTCATGAGAGCGCGTGGTGCAATCGCGTCGGAGAGCATTCCCGCAGGAACCGCAAGGAGAAGCTCCGCGGTGAAGGACACCGCGCCCAGGGTTCCAACCAGGGCCGCTCCCATTTGAGCGCCTCGGTTCGCAAGATCGGCGAGATAAAGACCCACCAGGACACCGCTGGCTCCTCCCGCGATGCGCATCAGCGCGTTCCCTACGAGAGCCACCGGCAGCCGTCGCCGCGCACGCACGAGGCTCGCGTCAGAGCCGCTGATCAGCGTATCCTCCACAGTGGTCATCGACTTTGCTTGAAGGTGGGTGACCGAATATTCCAGAATCTTACAGAAAATCGAATCTGCACAACCAGATGTAAGGAAACGGCTCGTTCTCGCACACACCGGAAAGGAACGGCATGGCCAAGATCACCGATCTCAAGCTGGCGTACCGGTTGTTCATGCAGGCATATCCCTACCGCAAGGTGGACTGGCGGCCTGGCGCGACGCTGACAAAGCCGATCGGGGAGGCCCGTGTTGCGATTGTCACCACCGCCGCGCTCCACACGCCGGACCAGCCAGCTTTTGACACGTCGATCAAGGGCGGTGATTGGTCGTACCGCGTGTTGGACGCCAACGTGGATCTCAGGGCGTTACGGATCGCTCATCGGAGTGACGCCTTCGATGTCCGCGGGCTCGAGGCGGACAAGAATCTGGCGCTGCCGCTAGATCGGCTGAAATTCCTGGCGCGCGAAGGGGTGATCGGAGAGGTGGCGCCCCGCCACTTCAGCTTCATGGGGTCGATTGCCGCGCCGGGCCGCCTGATCGCTCAAACCGCGCCGGAAGTGGCTCGCGCGCTCCGGGACGATGCGGTGGATGCCGTGCTGCTGACGCCGGTTTGACCGATGTGCCATCAGTCGGTCGGACTGATTCAGAGCATCATCGAAAAGGCCGACATCCCGACGGTATCGGTTTCGGTCCTTCGCGAGGTCACCGAACGCGTTGGTCCGCCGCGTGTTCTCTTCGCCGATTTCCCCCTGGGATACCCTCTCGGGGCTGCGCACGATGCTGCGCTCCAAACCCGGATTATCTTGGCCATGCTGACCTTATTAAAAGAGCACGTTCCAACCGGCGGCATTCGCTGGCAGTTGTTGGCCAGCGGTTGAGCGATCCGGGCTAGCATATAGATTGTCATGAGCACGCAAGCGCATTGGGAACACATTTACGGGACGAAGGCGCCTGATCAGGTGAGCTGGTTTCGCCCACACCTCGAAACATCGCTCGGTTTGATCAGCAGAGCGACACGCGATCGTTCCGCGCGCATCATTGATGTCGGCGGCGGCGAGTCCACTCTGGTTGACGATCTGCTCCACGGTGGATATAGTCGCCTTTCCGTTCTCGACATATCCCAGACCGCGATCGACTTCACCAAGGCCCGTCTGGGAAGCCTTGCGAGCGGCGTCGAGTGGATCGTGGCCAACGTGACGGAGGCCGATTTCCCCAAACACGCTTACGACGTCTGGCATGACCGTGCGGTGTTTCACTTCCTGACAGCCGCGTCTCAGCGTCACGCCTATGTTGAAAGAGTGGCGAACGCGGTCCGGCCTGGCGGGCATGTCATCATAGGCACGTTCGGGCCAGAGGGGCCGACGAAATGCAGCGGCCTCAATGTCCAGCGTTACGACGCCGACTCGCTGCACGGCGAATTCGGAGCACGCTTTCGATTAATCGACAGCCAGAAGGAACTGCATCAAACGCCGTTCGGGACCACACAACAGTTCCTGTATTGCTTCTGCGTTATTGAGTCACGCGAGGCATGACCGAAATCCGCGACCTCCCGATCATCGATCATCAAACCGCTGAGCCCTCGGCTTTCACGGCCGAAGCTTTGATCGACGATGTCCGCCGTTTGAGGCACCTCCGCGCTGATCCATTGCCGCCTGTAACCTTCCTCGAATTTGACGGGGATCTCACGGACTGGCTCGTCGGACAGGGTCTTGCACGGCCTTTCCCACACTGGGCATGCTTTCACACGACCATGTTCGCGGTGGAATTGGAGGGACTGGTCTGTGGCATCATTCCGCGAACCATTGGCGGTCCCTATGCGGTGCTCATTGCCGAGCAACTTCATGTCTCTGGCACCCGGTTGATTGTCGGGCTGACGTCTGCCGGACGAGTGAGCCCCGATCTTCCAATCCCAAGTCTCGTAGTGGCGACTCAGGCTATTCGAGACGAGGGCACTTCATATCACTACGTTCCGCCGGCACAGGAAATAGCCTGCCGGTCCAGGTTCACGCAGCCCATAGAGAAGCAATTATCGATTGCTGGTTTCACCGTCTGTTCGGGAGCCGTGTGGACGACTGACTCGCCGTATCGCGAAACGAAGAGCGAACTCAGTAAATGGGCCAGCGAAGGTGTTCTGGCTGTGGAGATGCAAGCGGCTTCGCTATTTGCTTTCGGTGAAGCCCGAAACGCCGATGTCGCCGTCATTGCGCAAGTGAGCAACGCAATCGATCACGACGGGAGCCAATTCAACACCGGCACCGCCGAGCAGGGGCTGGATATCCTGAAGGCTGTTGCTCGTGCGGTGCTGTCAGAATTCGTGCAGGGATGAACGACGGACGGCACCCACTCCTAACGCTGCGATAGCCGGCGAATCAGGCGGTCTTCCAGGCCGGGATCGGCTTCGTTCTCTTCACCTGTCTTGCGTGCGGCAGACCGCATCTGCTCAAGTTGCCTGGCCAGGCGGGAGCAGAAATCGCACATCGCGAGGTGCAGACGAACCTCCACCCTCTTCCACCAGCTCTGGGCTTGGAGCTGATCGGACGTGAGCAGCGTCGATACGTTCTTGCAGGAAATCATGACCGAGTCCAACCCTTCGATTCGAGGCACTCGCGCAACCTGGCTCGTGCGCGGTGGATCAGCACCCCAAAGTTAGTGACGCTCACCTCCAGAATCTTACAAATTTCCTCTGTCTGAAAGCCTTCGACCTCCCGGAGCACGAATGCTTCCCGCTGGTTCACCGGCAGGCCGTCCATGCATCCTCGGATCAACTCACCCAGTTCCTTCGACAAGAAGAGACGTTCCAGGTCGGCAGGAGGCTGCGACCAATTGCCCTTCTTGTCAAAGCGAGATTCGAACACCTCGTCGATAGGGTCGGTTCGTTCGTCTATCGCTGAGGCCCGGCGGCGCTCCAACGCTTTCCGATGCAGGATTCCGAACAACCAGGTTCGAAGGTGGGAACGACCTTCAAATGCGTCGAGTCGATCGAGGAACGTCGTGAAGACATCCTGAACCAAATCTTCCGCCTCGGGCTCGGCGAATCCCAATCCACGGGCTGCGCGGAACAGAGCTCTTGCGTGATCCCGCACCGCTTCCGCGAGTGCCTCCGGGTCGCGCTGCCGGAGCCTCGTGAGCAGATCGGAACTTATGGGACTTGCTGGCGTCATGCGCTCAACCAAATTTTCCCGGACTCCGTGAGAAACGTCAACGTGACCCGTACTCATTGGACGTGGCGGCCCAGCAAAGGATGCGCATGCGCCAGATCGAGCGTATCATCGGTTCTCACCGGGCGATTCGCGAAATTGTGGTTCCAGTTCAATCCCCAGCCCCGACGCCATGCGGTTGACGAAGTTGAAATAGGCCACGATCGCCGTCAGGTCATGGATACACCGGTCAGTCATGCCCTCCTCCCGCAAACGCGTGACGTCAGATTCCTCGACCACAGCCGGTGAGCGCGTGAGTTTCACGGCAAAGTCAACCATCGCGCGCTGCCGGGCGTTCGTCGTCGCAGCAACCGGGTCTTCGGCGACCCGCCGCACCCAGTCCTCATCCCTCACCAACGAACGGAGAGCCTCCCCGTGATGCCGGATTCAATAATGGCACCCATTCGTCGAGGAGACGGCGACGGCGACCAGTTCGCGGTCCGCTCGGGACAGTTCCGATGTCCCGAACATCAGTTCGCGATACAGCGCTAGGTGCGCGCTCAGCACGGCGGGACGAACACCGTGCGCCTTCAGGATGTTCGCAACCTGACCGCGACTGGATTTCACGGTCTCGTAGGCGCGCCGCAATTCGTCGCCGGCGTCATCTTCACTGATCATTCGTATCCAGGACACCTGTTCTCCAGTACCCAGGCAAATCAGAACGCCGGGTTTCCCGATCAGTGTACCTCCGGGGTGGGGCAAGAATTGACAGCCACGCCCCCGATGGTCGCAGATTCTTCCAGGAGCGGTGTAAGGAATTGCGAATCCTGCGCACTCACTGGACGACGGTCTCGGCTCAAGCACGGAGTGGCCAGGGCTTGGACATCCGGGAATGGCAGGTAGCGATGAAGGTCGAAGTGGAAATTCTCTATTTTGAAGGATGTCCAAATCACTCGGTGGCCGCCGAGCGCGTTCAGAAGGTTCTGCGCGAGGAAGGAGTGTCCGCCACCATTTCAGAGGTGAATGTTTCGGATCAGGCACGAGCAACGCAACTCAGGTTCCTGGGATCCCCAAGCGTCCGTGTAAACGGCGTCGACGTGGAGCCGAGCGCCCGGTCGAGTCGCGACTACGGGATGGTTTGTCGAACCTATGTTGCCGGGAATCTCAGAGAAGGGGCGCCTTCGCTTGCGATGATCCGAACCGCCGTTCTGGAGGCCTTGGCTGGGGCTCGTTGAGAGGTACATCAGGAAAAGGAGATCAAACAATGAACAATATGTTGAGGTTCTTCAGTAAGAGAATGAGCGTGTTAGCCGCTGTAGCTGTCTTCGGTAGCCTCGTGGCTGCTGCGACGGCCACGAATTGGAAGACGTTCGACAATGCGGCGTTTCAGGCGGCGTTGAAGTCCGGCGGGACTGTCCTGGTGGACTTCCATGCGACGTGGTGCCCGACCTGCGCCCAGCAGAAGGTCTCGCTCGACAAGTTGCTGGCGGAAAAGGAATTTCAGGGGATGTCCAATTTCGTTGCCGATTACGACACGTCGACTGGCCTGAAGCGGGAAATGCAGGTTCGGAGCCAATCGACCCTCATCCTGTTCAAAGGCGGCCACGAGGTTACGCGCTCGACAGGCGTCACCGCAGTGGATGAACTCCGGGCTTTTCTGCGCAAAGGACTCTGACGGTGTGGACCTACGGTTTGAGCTTTGCCGCCGGTGCGGTCACGATACTGTCGCCATGCGTTCTGCCGGTGCTTCCCGTGGTGGTGGGAAGCGCCGGTCAGCAGCACCGCCACGGTCCCTTGGCTCTGGCGGCGGGGCTGGTTGTCTCCTTTGCCGCGGCCGGGACAATTATTGCCTCCGCCGGATTCGCTCTCGGGCTGGACCCTTCCGTGATGCGATATGTCGCGGCTGCTCTGCTCATGGTCGTCGGGTTGGTGCTCTTGAGTGTTCAACTCCAGCACTACCTGGAAGGGATTTCCGCTCCTCTCGCTCGCGCAGCCAGCAGTCTCCTGGAGCGGAAGGCGTTTTCGGGGCTCGGTGGTCAGTTTTTGGTTGGTGCGCTTCTGGGCGCGGTTTGGAGCCCCTGCTCCGGCCCTACGCTGGGAGCAGCCATCGGGATGGCGTCACAGAGTGGCACTCTTCTCAACGCGGCCGCGATGATGTTGCTCTTCGGCGCTGGCGCGGCGGTTCCCATCCTGGCGATTGGATACGGAGCGCAATCTCTCCTGCGCCGTAATCGAGGGCGTTTGCTTTGCGCCGGCGTCGCGGCGAAGGCAGGCATGGGGGTGTTCTTGATTGCGGCGGGCGGATTGGTGCTAACCGGTGCGGATAAAGTGCTCGAAGCGGCCATCCTGAGTCAACTGCCCACTGGCTGGGTGGAGTTGATCACCCGTCTTTGACCGGGCCGCTTCGGCCACTCGAAACCATCGCTCTCCGGATCCCGGCGAGCGGCGCACCGTCATCGAACCTCACTTGGCCGCCGCTCATACTCACGCCGAGCTCTTTCCACAGTCCGACAAGATCGACGGGAGAATACGATGCCGCCATTGTCTGATAGAGGTCCGTCAGGACCGAGGCGCCAGTCGCGTGGTCGGCAACATCCAGGGCGCGTGAGAGCGGCCACTCGGTCGTGATATTCCCGCCCGCCCGATTGATGCCCTGAAGGGCGTCCCGCAGGCCGCGGCGGTTGGCCGTCGCTTTCCGGATTCCAACGTCGGCGAGCAGGCAGAAAAGTGCGCCGCCCCAGTACGTCCGCCCCCACGTGTGGGTCTGATCAAGGCCCCGGTCATCCTCCGCCGGCAGACCTTGCGGCACATCGCGGATCATGTCCCGCCAAACCTGCTCGGGCGTGATCAGACCGGCTGCTGCGCGGGCGATCGGTTCGGCATAGGTTGATATGCCCTCCTCGATCCAAAGGTGCTTGTCGGGAACCCAAGGGAACGCGAAGTGGAACAACTCGTGCGTCAGGACCCAGTCCCGATTCAGGTCGCTCTCGGTGGTCCGGGCGCCAAGCGAGATACGGCATTCCGCCTCGTCGCTACCCCAGCTCGTTCCATGTTCGACGCCCCGGTCGCGACGCGATTGAACTAAGTGAATCCTGGCCCGCCGCACCGGAAAGGCGCCCAGCCACTCCTACGGCGCGAGCGCACTGGTCGACCCAGCCGAGTATTGTCTGTTGAGGAACATCGAAACTCTGAGCGTCCAGGTAAACCTCGATGTCCGCTCCCGCTGACCGGATAAGCAAAGGTCCAGCCTTCGGGAGAGAGCGAAGCTGGAACCACGATCCCAGGGCAGCGGCGGCCAATCCCCTCCCCATCGCCCTTCTGGTATGCGCTCTCGCCGAATTCACGATCATCCCCCAGCGGCGTCGCCGGCGCCAGCAGGAATGAGTGACAGAACCAGAGGAAATCTTACACGACGACAGGGATTTTTCGCTCACAAAAAACATGCGCAGGCATTGTAAGAAAGCTGGTATGCCTCTCACTCACTTTTCGAAGGCGACACGCTTTCGAATTCACAACAGAGGGCGAATGCAGGCCGCTGGAGTCGGCAGGCATCGCGGGATGATTCAGCAAAAAGGAGATTTGACAATGAAGCTTTCGAAGAAGTCGTTGGCACTCGCTGCCGCTTTTGCCGGACTCGTTGGGGGCACCGCCGCTCGCGCCGCACAGCCGTTTCCGACCGGATCGACGGAATTCTCGGCCGGCATGCTGGCTGACGATCAGGGGACCAAGAAGGAGATCGAGAAGCACGCCTGCAAGGGCATGAACTCGTGCAAAGGCCAGGGCGGCGGCGATGCGAAGCACTGGGGCAAGAACTCGTGCAAAGGCAAAGGCGCCTGTGCGACCGACGGCTCCAAGCCGAAGATGTAGATACCAGGCGCCGAGGGAGTGCGGCATTTGCGTCGCACTCCCCTCGCCAAACCGAAACCGAATTGCTTCGGCTGAATGAGCCGCGGCAGCAACCTCGTTCCATCAGGAGAAACATATGTCGATGATGTGCAAGATGTCCAATCGCTGCTGCGCCACAAAGGGCCTGTGCGTTCACGAAAAGATGATGATGATGATCGCGGTCGTGGTGATGGCGCCCGTTGTGGCGCACTTCGTCCTGCACTGGATCTGAAGACATCAGGAGCGAAAGAATGCCGGCGCGACCCAATATGGACCGAAGACGCTTTACCACCGAATACGGAATTGGGATCGGGCTGCGCATCCCCCACTTGAACCACATTCTCGAGCGGAAGCCCGTCGTCGATTGGTTCGAGATCATCTCCGAGAACTACATGGTGGATGGCGGCCGGCCCCTCGCGGTGCTCGACCGGATTCTTGAGCAGTACCGCGTGGTGCAGCACGGTGTCTCGATGTACTTCGGATCGTCCGGGCCGCTGAACCGTGAGCATCTCAAACGGCTGAAGGCCCTGGTGCGCCGCACAAAGACGCCATGGCTCACCGATCACCTGTGCTGGGGGAGTGTCGATGGCCGCTACACCCACGACCTGCTGCCGATGCCTTACACGTTCGAGGCCGCCCGGCTGACTGCGAAGAAGATCCGCCAGGCTCAGGACTTCCTCGAAGTGCCAATCGCCGTCGAGAACGTGAGCAGCTACGCGGAATTTCACATGTCGGAGATGACCGAGTGGGAGTTCCTGAACGAGGTCGTAGAGCGGGCGGACTGCGGCATCCTGCTGGATGTCAACAACATTTATGTGTCGTCCCGCAACCACGACTTTGACCCGCGCGAGTACCTTGAGGCGGTGGACCCGGCTCGGGTGATGCAGATTCACATTGCGGGCCATTCCAAGTTCGAGAAATACGTGCTCGATACCCACGACCATCCCGTGATCGGGCCGGTGTGGCGCCTCTACAGGCGGGCCATCGAACGCTGCGGGCCGACTCCTACCTTGCTCGAATGGGACGACCGCATCCCGTCTTTTGACGAAGTTCACGCTGAAGCGTTGAAGGCCGGTCAGTACATTCCGGAAACGGCGGGGGTGCGGCATGACGCTGCTTGAGACCCAGCGCAGGATGGCTGCGGCACTGATGTTGCCGCTAACGCCGGACGATCGGATTGCTCGCCGTGCGCCGAACGGTTCGACGATCGAGAAGGAGGCTGCGGCCTTCATCAAACCGAATAGCCGCCTGTCTTCCGTTGAGCGGCTGGAGATCTACAGTCGCAGCTACTGGTTCCGGCTCCTGGACTCCTTTCGCGACGACCTTCCCGGCCTGGCCGCAGTACTCGGCGCGCGAGGCTTCGAGCGGCTGGCTCGCGCCTACCTGGCCGCCTGCCCGTCGCGGTCCTTTACTCTGCGCGATCTCGGCAGCCAACTGGAAGAGTGGCTCGGGCAACATCCCGAGTATGTCGGCGGCAATCTGGAACTGGCTCGCGACATGGTCCGCCTCGAATGGGCGCATATCGTTGCGTTTGATGGTCTTGCCGAGGACGTGCTCGGGCCGGAGGATCTGGCGGAACTCAAGCCCAGTTTGCGCATCGGACTGCAGCCATACATCAGCCTCTTGCAGCTGGATTACCCGGTTGACGAATTTCGGGTGAACACAAATGCCGATCGCGAGGACTTGACTGCGACGAGCAATGTGCCGGCGGCCAGGGCGAGGCGTCGGGCGATGAACGTAGCCCAGCCACCGCAGGAACAGGTATTCGTAGCGGTCCATCGCCTGGACCTCAGCGTTTACTATCGCCGGCTGACCCGCGAACAGTTTCGGTTGCTTTGCGGCCTGCGTGCAGGCCGTTCCATCACTGACGCGATTGAGGCGTCTTTTGAGGGTAGTTCTGTTGCTCCGGGCGACATCCCTGAACTGCTCAGGATCTGGTTTTCGGCTTGGGCGCAGTTCGGCTGGCTCACGCCGCGGCGCAGAACGAACGGAGGATCTCACCGGTGAAATCGACATTTGAAAACTGCTACCGCATGTTGAATCGTGCTGGGGAAGCATTACAGTCACCCTTCCTGCTGCTGGTCCGGCTTTACTGGGGTTGGCAGTTCATCCAAACAGGGTGGGGCAAGATCAACAACATTCCCAAGGTGACCGGATTCTTCACCGATCTGGGTATCCCTTTCCCCGGGCTGAATGCGCATTTCATCGCCGGACTGGAATTTGCCGGCGGAATTCTGTTGGTCCTGGGCCTGGCCTCGCGCCTCATCGCTGTCCCGCTCACGATCAATATGCTGGTGGCGTACATCACAGCCGATCGTGAGGCGCTGTTCTCGGTGATCTCCGACCCGGACAAGTTCTACGCGGCAGCGCCGTACACTTTCCTGGTCGCCTCGCTGATCGTCCTGATCTTCGGCCCGGGCAGGTTCGCCGTGGATGCCTGGATAACCCGGAAGCGGCGGCTCATCCCTGGCCGCTCGCCGGACGTTGCCTACTCGGAAAATGTTTGGGACTCACGGAGTGGGGTCGGCACGAAATACTGAAAGGTCCGAGGTTGCTGCACAACCGTTGCCTCATTTCCGCCAGTAACGTGCTGACACTGGACCACTTCGGGCAAGACCGAAGGAGCTGGCTTGAGCGACCCCACCTATCGTATTGACAACATGGACCTTACCAATCGGCAGCAGCCTTGCACCGTACACGAACGACTTTGGCTGTAGGAGCCAAGATTTGAAAGGACTGACATGCTGAAACTTACATCGATTCTTTTCGCCGGGGCACTCATCGCTGTCGCCGCCGATCAACAGACCTTCACCGGTGTCATCACCGATTCCATGTGCGGCAAGGACCACGCGATGATGAAGGTGACTCCGGACTCGAAATGTGTCCGGGAGTGCGTCACGCACGGCAGCAAGTACGCCCTGTTCGACGGGAAGTCCGTGTACGTGCTGAGCGACCAGAAGGCGCCGGAGGCGTTTGCCGGGCAGCGGGTCAAGATCACTGGAACGCTGTACGAGAAGACCAAGATTCTGAAGGTGGACTCGATCACGCCGGACGGGCAGACGATGCCGATGGCGGGATCGCCTCACGCGGGCCATCAGCATTGAATTCGAGCGACCTTCCGGTCAAGGCAAGGCGGGAACGCAGCACAACCGGAATTAGAATTGATGAGGGATTAGGTCATGAATGGCAGGCGCTGGGTCGTCGCTCTATTAATGGTCGCGGTTGCGGTTGGCCTCGGATACGTTGGATACGAGGTTTACCGCGGCCCCGACGTGCAGGAGTGTTATGCGTGTCACAGGCCGATCCATGCGCACTCACGCACGGTTGGTTTGGTGAACGGCCGCTCGCGGTTGTTCTGCTGTCCCGCGTGTGCTCTCTCCGAGCATGAGCAGGAAGGAAAGCCGATCCGGGTCACGGAGCTCACCGCGTTTCTGACAGGCGCAAAGCTATCGCCAGCCGACGCTTTTGTTGTCAGGGGAAGCGACGTCAACATGTGCGCCCGAACGCACGAACTGCTGGACCAAGACAAGCGGTCCGCCGATGTTCATTACGACCGCTGCGCACCAAGCATGCTCGCCTTCGGTCGGCGAGACGAAGCGATGCGATTCGCGAGTGAGCACGGGGGCGAAGTCCTACCGTTCAAGGAGATCGTCGCCGCATTCTCGCGGTAGCCGGCACGGCGCGTCAAACCTCGCTTTCCTCTGGCGCGCCGGATTCCTTGCGTAGTCCAAACTTCTCCATGCGGTAGATTAGTGTCTTGCGGCTGATGTCCAGGTATTGGGCTGCGTGCGTTTGGTTGCCGTTGAACCTCTCCAGCGCACGCACAATCAGTTCCTTCTCCACTGCTTCCAGACTGATTCCCTGCGGCGGCAGATCGAGATGCAGAGCCTCCACCGGTTGCCGCTCACGCCGCAGGAAATCGGGGAGGTCATTGAGCGTGATTTCTTCACCCCTCGCCAATACAACGACCCGCTCGATAATGTTCTCCAACTCGCGAACGTTGCCCGGCCAAGTGTACCCACCGAAATAGGAAAGGAGGCGAGCCGGAAGCACAAGCCCGGGCCGTCCCTGTTTGTCCTTCGCCTTGACGAAGAAAGACTGCACAAGTTCTGGAATGTCTTCTGCGCGATCGCGAAGCGGCGGCAATTCCAGCGGGATCACGGCGAGCCGGTAGTACAGATCCTCGCGGAACGTGCCGTCCTCGACCATGGCCTGCAGATTTCGGTGCGTCGCCGCGATGATCCGCACATCGATCTTCGTGACTCCGGCAACACCGAGTTTCTCAACCTCCCCCTGTTGGATCAACCGAAGCAGCTTCACCTGCAACTCCAAGGGCAGCTCCCCGATCTCATCCAGGAATAGCGTGCCTCCATCAGCCAGCTCTACCTTGCCTCTCTTGTTGGCGAGAGCGCCGGTGAAGGATCCTTTGACGTGACCGAAGAGTTCCGATTCGAGCAGATCCTTCGGAATCGCGCCGCAATTGATCGTGACGAAGGGCCTGTCTTTGCGCCGGCTATTGAAGTGGACTGCCTTTGCCAGAAGTTCTTTTCCAGTCCCCGTCTCACCTCGGATGAGAACGGTGGAGGTGGCCTGGGCAGCACGGCTCGCCATCTCCAGGACGGTGAGCAGAGCCTTCGACTGCCCAAGGATGTTTTCGAAACCGTACTTCTTATCGAGGCTCGCTCGAAGTGAACGGACTTCGTCCTGCAAATCCAGGTGCTCAAGCCCGCGGTTCACAATCAACCGGAGCTCGTCCATGTTCACTGGTTTGGTGATGTAGTCGTAGGCACCGGCTTTCATCGCTTCGACCGCAGTCTCCACTGTGCCGAACGCCGTCACTACGATCACGAGGATCTCCGCGTAGCCCGCCCGGATCTGCTTCAGAAGGTCGAGACCGCACATTCCCGGCATCTTGAGGTCGGTGATCACGAGATCGGGTGGAAACTCGCCAATCCGCTTGAGCGCTTCCTCTCCGCTGGCGGCGGCGCTCACATCAAATCCGCTCTGCTGGAGTTGAGCCCGGGTCACCCAGCGGAGGCTTTCATCGTCATCGACCACAAGTATTCGTTTCCGGATCAACGGTTCCTCCTCTGGTGCAGCGGCAGAATCACAGAAAAGGTCATGCCGCCATCTGGGTTTTGTTCGGGTCGGACAAGCCCCCCGTGCTGAGTGACGATCTGGTAGACGACAGACAAGCCGAGCCCAGTCCCCGTGTCTTTGGTCGTGAAGAATGGATTGAAGATCTTGTCCATGTTTTCCTCGTCGACTCCGGGGCCGTGATCGCGGACAGAGATCACCACCGACGAATTCCGTTGGTGCGCCGACAGAACAACGTCCCCGGGTCCGGTCATCGCCTGCACGGCATTGATTGTCAAATTGAGAATCACCTGCTTTATCTGTTCCGGATCACATTCAAACGACGGCACGGATGCAGAGACGTCTTTACGGAGCGTGATCCCTTTCTGCTCTGCGGAATGGCCCGCGAGGCCAATTATCGATTCGATCAAGCGCGCCGGATCCACCGCCTGGAATTCCGGTTGGCGCGGCCGCGCGAAGTCCAGCAAGTTGGTGAGCAGTCGGTTCAGCCGCTGAATCTCCTTGTGAATGATGGCCAACGAGCCCTTGCGCATTTCCTCGGAGGTCTGAGCCGACTCGATGAGATTCGCTGCCCCGTCGATACTCGCAAGAGGGTTACGGATTTCATGGGCCAAGCTGGCGGAGAGTTGACCGATGGCTGAGAGCCTGTCGGCGCGCTTGATCTGTTCAAAGCTGTCCTTCAGTTCCCGGTTCACCTTTGCGAGTTCTTCCGAGGTCACCTGGAGTTCCATCCGTTGCTTCCTCCCCCGATCCGCCAAAACCCCCGTGACAGTGCCGACCAGAAAAAAGACGATGATCTCGGCATACTGGTTCATGGCGTATTCGGGCATGTGATGCCATGCCATGAGGATGTGGGGAATGTAGCAGAGTGCGGAACAAACCGACGCGAGCAAGCCGCCACGCCAGCCGAAAAAGATGGCGGCGTAGATGATTGGCAGGTAGTAGAGCCGCTGAAAGAGTTCATGCCAAAGGATCAGCGAGGGCGAGGTGAAGTAGTGCAAGCCGGACGCTGCGGCGATTCCAGCGCCCACCACCACAACTCGCATAACTGTTTGTCTATCTTTCATTTGGCTGTTCTCGGGCCGCGCCGCTGCACTTCAGCACCGATCATAGCGCGAAGCGTCGCTTCCGGAAGGCGCCGGCAGCACAGCATCGCGGCAGTTCCGTATGCTGCCAACAGCAGTACAGAACCTGTACGGCGGCCAGATTGATCGCTACTTCGAATGTCCGCCCGCAGGTCCAGAAACGCCGATCTTGATTGAATGAGCTACCCGATCCTTGCTACCCTCGGGCACGTCGACCACGACTCTTGTCCCCGGCTTCAGATCCCCGACCTGGGCCTTTTGGTCGTTCCTGGTGATCTCCGTCCGCTCCGTCAGCTTCACGTCCACATCGCCTTTGGCCGTCTTAACGGTCAAGGTGCCTTTGTCCACCTTCACGACTGTTCCGACGACGTGGTCGAATCCCCCATGCGCGCCGAGTTGGAGTGCAAGAGCCAGCAAGAGCACCCCCAGGTACACCCCAAGGCGCACGGCCCATTTATCAGTGATGATGCGTCGATTGTTGATGCGGTTCATTCGTCCCCTCTCCCTTCAGAAATCTCTCTTCTTCCTCTTCTTCCTTCCACTCGTCCGGGCTCTTCGGATTCAGCCTCTCCATCTGCCTTCGTTCATCGATCGTGACGTCGGGCAAATGGCGAATGAAGTGAACCAGCTTCCATGACTCCTCGGCGTCGTGGTCGGAACCCTCGCCCCATGCAGGCATCCCTGTGAACCTAACGCCGTTCTGAATAATGTAGAACAACTCGCCGTCGGACATCCGTTGCGTCATTGACTTGCGCATGTCGGGCGCCGGCGGGTACAGGTGCCGCCCCATCGGTGTGTCGCCGCTGCCATCGTTGCTATGGCAGGAGGCGCAGTGATCGGCCCAATGTGCTCGCGCCTCCGCCAGAGCCTCAGGCGTTTTCGGCACCGGGTTCACCCGCCCTCGTACCCCCGCCGGGAGAGCTATCGCGCGGGCTCGTCTGGCGAGCCAACTCTCAAATTGGGCTGGCTCCCCGCGGGCGCTGAGGCCGCGAGAGTGAGTCAACGCGATCACGGCCGCCGCGACCAGGACGAGGAGCAGCGACAGCGCTCCGAGCAGAAAGTACCGCGTCTTCTTCATTGCGCGTTCTTCCCCACGCGATAGGACTCCAGGACCCTAAGCCCCTTCGATTGATTCAGGCGCAGCCACAATTCGTCGTAGCGGCCCTCTTCGAGCCGCTGTTTGAGCCGGAAACTGAACTGCTTGCGACTGCCGTAATCCAGCTTTGCCCTCTCAAATGTCGTGATCGTAAGGTCAAACGGCCCCGAGCTGGTGATGTTGTCAATGTCTTCATCGCGCCAGGTGCGCGAAGCATTTGCGTTCGCGGATTTGTAGACGATCTGGCTGGCGCCGACCTGGAGGACTCCCTCGTCGCCGCCCCATCCGACCAGGCGCTTCACGGGAATCTGCCATAGCACCGCCGCGGGGCTGTCCGCCAGCTCTGCGACGAAACGCTGGTCGAGGTGGTTCTTAAGGACCAGGTACGAGTTTTCGAACCCTCTGCCGGAGACCAGGTCGAACTTGTACTGCCGGTCGGCGCCGAGCTTCCAACCGTTGTCTTTGTACGACAGGACGGTGACGGACTTGGGAGAGATCGTCAACTGTTGGATGTCTTGGTAATCCCAATGCCACATCACCGGCTTCTTCGGCGCCTTGCCATCCTTATACTTCTTTTGAAACGAGACGCCGGTCTCGGTGATCGTCAGCGTCCCGGCATCGCCGGATTTCTTGACGTGCGGCGGCATCGTGTAGATTCGTGAATGCCCGCGCCAGACCTCATATTGAAAGCTCTGCTGGGCAAAAAGCCCCGGCACCACCAGAAGGGCGCCTACGAACGCGAGAGCTCTTTTTTCAACTCGAAGTGCCATTTCCATACCTCGTAAATTGCCGGATAAACTACCAGCTCCAGAATGAAGGAAGTGAAGATCCCGCCGATCATCGGAGCCGCGATACGCTTCATCACATCCGCCCCGGTCCCCGCGGACCACATGATTGGCACCAACCCCATGAACATCGTGGCCACGGTCATGAACTTGGGCCGAATTCGCTTGACGGCGCCATGCATGATCGCGTCCTGCAGGTCGCGCAGGCTCCGGAGTTTGCCCGCCGCCTTCGCTTCGTCGTGCGCCAGGTCCAGGTAGAGCATCATGAAAACCGCTGTTTCGGCGTCCACACCGAGCAACGCAATCAGGCCCACCCAAACGCCGATGCTCATGTTGTAGTTCAGCAGGTGCAGCAGCCACACAGCGCCTACGGCCGAGAACGGCACAGCCAGGATGATGATCAGCGTCTTCGTCATGGACTTCGTATTGACGTAGAGCAGCATGATGATGAGGAACAGCGTCAAGGGCAGAACGACCTTCAGTTTTTCGGCGACACGCTGCATCGCTTCATACTGACCGCTCCAGACCAGGGAATAGCCGGGAGGCAGTTGGACGTTGTTTCGGACTGCCGCCTTGGCCGCCTCGACATAACTGCCAACATCGCGGCCGGCCACATCTACGTACACGTAGCCGTTCAACATGCCATTCTCGTCACGCAGCATGCCGGGGCCGCTTACCGTGCGAATCTCGGCAAGCTGGGACAAAGGAATCTGCGCCTGGCCGCCCATCGCCGGCACGAGAACCCTGGCCAGCTTATCCGGGTCGCTCCGATAGTCCCGCATGTAGCGTACGTTGACCGGATATCGTTCGCGGCCTTCCACCGTCGTGGTGACGTTCTCGCCGCCGATGGCGCTCATGATGACGTCCTGGGCCATATCGATCGACAGGCCGTAGCGGGCCAATGCATCGCGGTTCCACTTGAAATCCAGGAAGTAGCCACCGCTCGTGCGTTCGGCGAATACGCTGCGGGTCCCCTGCACCTTCGGCAGAAGGGCTTCGATCTGCGTCCCGATGTTCTCGATCTTCTTGATGTCAGCGCCGTAGATTTTGATGCCGACCGGCGTGCGCACGCCGGTGGTCAACATATCGACGCGGCCCTTGATGGGCATGGTCCAGGCGTTCGAGGTGCCCGGGATCTTGAGCGCCTGGTTCATTTCGTCGACAAGCTGGTCGGTGGAAATGTGGTCCGGAGTAAAGCGCCGAAAGACCGTCTTTGCCCAGTTGGGAGCCCACGAGGAATACCAGGTGTCCACCTTGCGCCATTGCTCCTCCGGCTTCAGAACGATCACCGTCTCCATCATGGAGAAGGGGGCCGGATCGGTGGAGGTTTCCGCTCTTCCCGCCTTCCCGAGGATGCTCTGGACTTCGGGGAACTGTTTGATGATCCTGTCCTGTACTTGCAGGAGTTGCTGCGCCTGCGTCACCGAGATCCCCGGAAGGGTCGATGGCATGTACAGCAGCGTGCCTTCGTCTAGCGGCGGCATGAACTCGGAGCCCAACCTCTCGAATACCGGCACGGTCACGATCACCAGTGCAACGGCTGCGGCGATCACAAACCACTTCCAACGTAGCGACCACGCGCAAATCGGCTCATACAGCCGGATCAGAATCTTGCTGATCGGGTGGCTCTCCTCGGAATGAATTTTCCCCACCAGGACCGCATTGGCGACGCGAGCCAACCATCGCGGCCGGAACTCGAAGTTCTTCATGTGGGTGAAAAGCAGCCGCATGGCGGGGTCCAGGGTAATGGCGAGAACCGCGGCAATGATCATCGAGAAGTTCTTGGTATACGCCAAAGGCTTGAAAAGCCGGCCCTCCTGCGCTTCCAGCGTCAACACCGGCAGAAAAGCAACCGCAATCACCAGCAACGCGAAGAAACTGGGCCCGCCCACTTCCTTGACGGCATTGACCACCACGCGGTGGTAATCCTCCTTGCGCCCCGTTCGCTCCCACTCCTCCAGTTTCTTGTGGGTCTGCTCCACGACTACGATGGCCGCGTCTACCATAGCCCCCACTGCAATGGCGATCCCGCCGAGGGACATGATGTTCGAGGTCACACCCATCGCCTTCATGGGTATGAACGAGATGATCACTGCGACCGGGATCGTGATGATCGGGATGATTGCGCTGGGAAAGTGCCAGAGGAAGATCAGAATCACGATCGCAACGATGGTTAGCTCCTCGGTCAGGGTGTGCTTGAGGTTTTCAATGGAGCGCAGAATCAGATCCGAACGGTCGTACGCCGTAACGACCTTCACCCCCGGCGGCAGTCCGGGTTCGATGTCGCGCAGCTTCTGCTTGACGCGGTCGATGACCTGAAGCGCGTTTTCGCCCTGGCGCATCACGACAATGCCGGCGACCGTATCGCCCGTGCCGTTCCAATCGGCCACGCCGCGCCGGATATCGGGACCCAGGGTGACATCGCCAACGTCCATCACGCGGATGGGAACGCCGCTGGCGCTCGTATTGAGGACAATCTTGCCGATGTCTTCCGTGGATTGCGCGTACCCCCTGCCGCGGACCATGTACTCGGCGCCGGTATACTCGACAAGCCTTCCCCCGACGTCGTTGTTGCCGCTGCGCACCGCGTCGACGACCTTGCTGATCGGGATGTTATACGCCTGAAGCTTGTTGGGATCGACGTTCACCTGGTACTGCCGGACGAATCCGCCCAGCGGCGCCACCTCGGCCACGCCAGGGACTGACTTCAGGTAATACCGCAGATACCAATCCTGGTAGCTGCGCAGGTCCGCGAGGCTCTGCTTGCCGGTGGTATCGACCAGCGCATACTGAAACACCCAGCCGATGCCGGTCGCGTCCGGCCCCAATTCCGTCTTGACTCCCTGCGGCAGGCGCGGCAGCACCGAGGACAAGTATTCCAGCGTGCGGGACCGGGCCCAGTAGATATCCGTGCCCTCGTCGAAAATGATGTAAACGTACGAGTAGCCGAAATCGGAGAAGCCGCGTACGTCCTTCACCTTTGGCGCTCCTAGCATGGCAGTCACAATCGGATACGTGACCTGGTCCTCCATGATGTCCGGGCTGCGGTCCCAGCGCGAATAGACGATCACCTGCGTATCGCTGAGGTCGGGAAGCGCGTCCAGGGGAACGTTCTTCATCGACCAGAGCCCGCCCATCACCGCCGCGCCGATGAGGATGAATACGATGATCTTGTTCTTGGCCGAGAACTCGATGATGGCGTTGATCATTGCTTTTTGGCTCCCATGCCCGGCATGTCGGGCATGCTCGGTGCGCCCTTGTCACTCGGTTGTTTTGCCTGGCCCTTCGGCGGGTTCATGGGCTCGTTGGTCATTCCCGGCATTCCTGCCATTCCTCCCATACCAGCCGCGGCCGCTTTCAGTTGGCTTTCGGAGTCGATCAAGAAATTGCCGGAGGTTACGATTCGCTCCCCGCCGCTGAGGCCCGAGAGAATCTGAATCCGATTGCCGGCACGCTCGCCAGTCGTCACCTGGCGCGGCTCGAAGAATCCATTGCCACGGTCTACAAAGACCGTCTTCCGATCTCCAGCGTCGAGCACCGCGTCAACGGGGACGCTAAGCTGCATGGGAGCGCTCACGCGAAACTCTACATCGGCATACATATCCGGCTTCAGGATAAGACCGGGGTTGTCCATATCGAGCCGGACCTTCAACGTGCGCGTCATGGGATCCACCTGCGGCTGGATGTAGTTGATTCGCGCCGCGAAGCTCTTGCCCGGGACCGCCTGGAGCGATACGCGCGCAGTCTCGCCCACGTGAATATTCGGGGCTTCGTACTCGAACAAATCGGCCATGATCCAGACTCGATTCAGATCGACGATCGTATAAAGATCCGTGTCGGGCATGATCTTCAACTGCGGAAACGCTTTGCGCTCGGTAACGTAGCCTTCGATGGGTGAATACAGCGTCACGTTCTTGATGGGTTGGCCGGTTTTGAGCACCTGATCGATCTGGGCCTCGCTGAGATCCCAGAGTTCCAGCCGCCGGCGCGCCGCCTGAAACAGAGATTGGCTCTGATCGAAAGCCACCGGGAGCGGGTTGTCTTTCAGCGTCTCCCGCGCTTTGCCCGCGAGCAGAAGCTCCCGTTGCGAAGCTAGCATCTCCGGGCTGTACACAGTCATCAGCGGCTGGCCTTTCTTAACAACCTGCCCTGTGTAATCGACAAACACCTGGTCGATCCAGCCCTCAAACTTCGTGTGGATGTGCTGAATCCGCGTTTCGTCGAAGGCTACCTTGCCTACCGCGCGAATCGTTCGAGTTCCCCCGCTCTTCTCAGCCTCGCCATATTTCACTCCGATCAACTGTTGCTTTTCGGGAGTAATTTCCACGGTTCCCACGGGCATCGCCGAGATGTCGTCGGCATAGACCGGTTCCAGTTCGTTCCCCGTATCGGGATTCAGCCCCGGCTGAGGCGATTTGTAGTTCGGATCCTTCGGGTCGCGATAGTAGAGAACCTTACGTTCCTTTGCAGCCGGCGCCCGGGCAGGCCCGCCGCCGTCTGCATAGACTGGCTCGAGCTTCATCCCGCAGTCCGGAGCGATGCCCGGCTTGTCGGACTTGTAGGCGGGGTGCATCGGATCCACCCAATACAGGACCTTGCGGCCACCGGGCCCAGAGGGCGCCCCCGCTCCGCCCTTGATAGCGTGATACGCGTACCCGCCAAAGAACGCGGCGGCAACCACAACCAAAACTGCAATCGTGCGAATAGCCTTCATTTCAGTCGCCTCAATCCGTCAACGGCTGGCCGGTCATTTCCTCAAGGCGGCTCAGGGCCAGCGCATAGTTGAGCGCCTCGTCGTAATAGTTCATTTCGTAATCCAGCACGGTTGTGAAATTCGTGAGAACCGACAGGAAGTCGACTGCGCCGGTCTCGTAGGTCGATAACGATGACTCAAGCGCCAGCGTCCCCTGGGGAACGACCGTCTGCGTATACAGCTTCATCAGCTTGGCCGAGGCCTGCGCCATCGTGTAGTCGTCTTTGATCCGGAAGTGCAGGGACTGGTCGGTGGCCTCGTAGGTGCGCCGTGCTTGAGAAAGCATGCTTACCTGCTCGTTGACGCCAGCTCGCTGCTTCCGCCAGAAGTAGATCGGCACCTTGAAGCTCGCCTGAAACTGGTACATGGGCGACATCGATCCCTGGTTGAAGTAGCCCCCGCTGAGGGTCACGTCCGGGTAGTATTCTTTACGTGCGGAGTTGACGGCCAATTCCGATCGTTCGATCATCTTCTGATCGCGCTGGAGCATCGGCGAGTTTTGGCCTGCCGCGGCGAATAGCTCGTCGAGCGTCGCGGTGAGCTCTTTCGGCTTGACATTCTCGGGACGTCCCACAGGGGTTCCTGGACGCTGGTTCAGAAGGCTGGTGATCTCGGCTTCGCTACTACGGCGCTGCTGCTCCAGCTTCACCAGGCGTGTCTCAAGAATGCTGACCTGGGTCTGAGCCTTGAAGACGTCCTGCTGCGCAGCTTTGCCAACCGAGTAGCGGGCCTCGGTCACGCTCACCAGCTTGTTGAGGAGATCACGATTGCGAATCAACAGGTCCGAAGCGGCATACGTGTACTGGAGACGGTAGTAGGCTTGCTTCAATCGCGAGATCACTCCGAGTTGGACCGCTTGGTACTGCTGGAAGGTCGCCTCGGCTTCTTTCGACGCAATCTCGCCTTTGAGTTTGAGCTTGCCTGGGTAGGGAAGTTCCTGTGAGTACATCACGCCGACATTCGACACAACCTGGCTTCCCAGGCCGGCGCCCGGTAGCGGATTGCCGACGCTGACGTATCCGAGCGAGATCATCGGGTCCGGCAGACTACCCTCTTGTGTTGGCCGTTGGCGCGCCGCTTCGTAAGCCTTCTGCGCCGCGACGATCTCCGGGTTGTTCATCATTGCCTGGCTTGTCAGTTCCCGCAAGCTCACCCGGGCATCCGGGGTTTGAGCAACAGCGTTGATTGCGAGAACGGCGGCGATCAGAAATCCTGGTTTCAAAGCATCCTCACTGTTCGTGGGCTTCCACCAGGCATAACGCAACTGTCCCGCCACACTCGTTCAAATGCGGCAACTCACTCTCAATCAACCAGATACCGGCGCGTCAAGACGCTTGCGCCACTCGTTTCTCTGCCGGACATGAGACAGCACGAATCGCCTGCTGCCGCATTTCAGGCAGCAGACAACGTGATGGCTTCGCCCAACCTCTCCGATCTCGTTCATTGTGTGGAGGTTGGAGCGGTTGGCGTGCCAGATGCAGACAGTTGTTTCGAACCACACGGTCCCACAGTCGTTGGTTCAGGAGCATTATGAGGGCACGGAAACGACAATTAAAGATCACTTGGCGCGAGGCGTGGCCGATCTGGCTCACGTTCGGTCTTCTGTTCGGTTTCGGAGCAATTGGGGTTTGGGTACTCCTCCCATCCGCCCAGACTCCCGTGCAAGCACTCAGGCCAAATGAGGACGCGACGATCGGCATCGGCGAGGTCCAGGCGAACGTCCCCAAGCTCTTCAGCTATCCGCTCGAATCAGGTTCGCCTGTCGAGTTCTTCGTAGAGCGGGATACCGCCAACAACATGACCGTCGCCTTCGCTTCGTGCCGAAGGTGTTACCGCGCCGGCCATTTCCGGCAGGGCGGCCAGATCCTTTGTGGGCGCTGCAACGAGCCCATGGTGCGTGCGGTTGCCGGGCAGACGCCAGGCGCCGAGAAAGACTGTACCCAAATCCCGATACCGTTCAACCGATCCGGGGACCGCGCGACTATTCGGGCAACCTCCGTGCTCGCAACATTTGGGCAGTGGTACGGGTCGATTGCTTCTCAGAACGGAGCGGATACGGGCGCGGGGAGCAAGTGAGGTGAACCATGTCGATGTTGAAGAAGATGAGATTCGGCTCGTTTCTGCTCGCCATCGTGGTAACTGCATCGATAGCGCAGCCAGCCACCCCACGGGAGACGCTAACCAGAAAGGAATTGAAAGCCCTCATTGCGTCGGCGAAGACACCGGCTGACCATGAGCGCATCGCTGCATACTACCGCTCGGAGTCGCTGCGCCTTGCCACGAAGAGTCGAGAACACGAGGAGGATCTCGCCGAATACTACAGGGCCCCATGGAGATATCCGGGCAAGTACCCAACGATGGGGGATCACTGCCGTAGTCTGGCCGGCCATTACAAGCTCGCCGCCGAACGAGCGGCCGCCCGGGCGGTGATCCACGAGCGATTGGCGCAGGAAGTTCGCTGACTGCCGTGCTGGCTGGCGCGGTGCGAACGTCAGTGACCGGATGAAAGGAAAGGCGTTGCGATGAGAACATCGATTGTCCTCGGACTGCTCACAGCACTTAGCGGCCTGGCCCAGGAAAACTCATATCGGCAAACACCACCATCCGAGAGCAGGCCGACCCTCCGCGTGGATGCCAACCTCGTCCTGGTTCCGGTAACGGTGACCGATTCCCGTGGTGCCGTTGTGCCAAACTTGACGCGCGGCGACTTCGTTCTCGCCGAAGAAAAGCGGAACCAAGAGATCATCTCGTTTTCACACGAGACGGCGCCGGTTTCCCTGGGACTCGTCGTGGATCTCAGCGGAAGCATGGCAAACAAGATCGCGAAGGTCCGACTGGCGGTGAAAGTCCTTCTGGACAACGTTGAGCCGGAGGATGAAGAGTTCCTGGTGACCTTCGCGGATCGGCCTGAACTGCAATGTTCCTTTACCACCGACGTTTCAACGATCCGCGGTGCCCTGTCCTCACTGCAACCTCACGGAAGCACGGCGCTGTTTGACGCCGTGGCCCTCGCCGTTCAGGAAATGAAGCACGCGAGAAATCGTCGACGGGTGCTCTTTGTGGTTTCGGATGGCGGCGATAATCACAGCCGGTGGACCGAACGTGAATTGCGACGTCTCATGGATGAAGAGGACGTTCAGATTCACGCGATCGGCATTCACGATCATATGGCGGATCGGGATGAAGCTCGGGGACCGTGGGTGCTAGCAGGCTGCGGAAAAACGACGAGTTTTTGAGAAATCCGTAACCCGCATTATGCCGAATTGAAGAGACGCTGCTCCGAAACTGACTGCCACGAGGGTACGTGCTTGTATCTGCGGCTCGTTTTGCCCGCTTGCGCCGCGTGCGGGCACACCTCTCCTGTGTCTCATGCGGCACCAGCCGGGCTGGCCAGCAGATTCCGCATCCGCACCAGGTTGTACGCCGCCGCCGCAAACGTGAACACCCACCCTACCTTGTGAATCCCGCGATGTCGCACCTTGCGCATCAGAGCGATCGTCTTCAACCAGCCGAAGCTCTCTTCAATCCGCTTCCGCTTCTTCTGGCTGATTGCGTATCCGGCGTGCCGCGTGGTCCGCTCATCGATTGCGCTACCGCCGTTGCGCTTGACATTCTGCGCCACGTGCGGCGTGACCTTGATGTTCCGACATTCCGCCACAAAGTCTTTCGTGTCGTACGCCTTGTCGGCGCCCACCGTCACGCGCTCGTTCCCAGGCAACTGTTCCAACATCACCAATGCCGCGTCTCGCTCCGCCGTACCGTTGGCCTGGAACAGTTCCGTCGTGATAATCAGGCCGTTGCGGTTTTCTACCAGCAGGTTGCCGTTGTAGCTCAATTTGGCTTCCTTGCCGTTGCCCTTGCGCGCCAGCAGGGCGTCGGGATCGGTCGTCGATTCATGCGTCTGATTGCTTCGCTTCTCGCCGTGGAAGTCGACCGTTGGATTTCCGGGATCGTCCGGCGGAGAGTTCTTTCCGTCTTTCCGCTGGAAACTCTTCAGGCTGGCCCAGGCTTCCACCAGCGTCCCGTCCACCGTGAAATGCTCATCGCTGGTCAACTTCTTCTCCTGTGCTTGTTTCACCACCTCGCATAGGAATTCCCGCGCCACGTCGCCATCCAGCAGCCGATCCCGGTTCTTGGTGAATACCGTAACGTCCCACACTTTCTCGTCCATGTTCATTCCCACAAACCAGCGGAATAGCACGCTGTAGTCGATCTCCTCCATCAGCAACCGTTCGCTGCGAATCGAGTACAACATCTGCAGGAGTTGGGCGCGAAGCAATTTCTCCGGCGGGATCGAGGGCCGGCCCACCTGCGAGTACATCTCGTCAAAGCGCGACGACATGCTCCACAGCGCCAGGTCCGCCATGGCTCGGATGGCACGCAATGGATGATCCGGTCGTACCCTCTGTTCGGGCGATAGGTAGCTGAACATGTCTGCTTGTTGATTGTCCTGGCCGCGCATGCTCATTAGACGACAAAAACATATAGTGGGTAACGCGTTTTAGTGAAGAACCCCGAACCGCAGCAGCGTTGGGAGTGCCTGAACATTGCGTTGTAGGCGAGGCTAGAATTCTGTTATCGATACAATCCGGATTTCACCCACTCGTGCATACATCGCCACGCAGGCCGCCAGCGCGTCCGAAAACTCATCGCGTATCGCAAGCCCTTGATTGTCGTAGTCGTTTTGCGCCTCGAGTCTCATACACGGGCTGTCCCACGTGCACCGAACGTTTGTGTGCCATGCGCGATGGGAGAACTCCTCGCCAATGTCGATGGCCGCTTGCTCCGCGATCTCAGCGGACAGTCCCCCGGCGTCACACTCAAGAACGATACGGAACATCGAACTGTATTGTAACGACTCCGGCGCCCCTTTTTCCGCAGCCTGCTAGAGGATCTGGCGGCCATCACCGGCGGCCAACACCACATGATTGAGAACGCTGGCGAACTCCCGGACCTCGCCGCCAAGATGAGCGTGGCATTGCACGACCGATATCTCCTCGGGTACAAACCAGAGCCGTTGGGGCTTGCCGGAACGTTCCGCCGAATTGACGTGAAGTTGCTGCAGCACAAGAGCGGAGCGAGGCTGTACGTCTACGCTCGACGCGGATACCGATTGCCCTGACGAGCAGGGCTCTCAATCCCTGGCTCGTACCGCCGGCGAAGCTACGGCATTGCCGCTAACGCAGCCCCGTCATTTGGCGCTTACACTCGCGATACAAATGGACGAGGCTGTCCAATAGAGGCCGCGCTTCCAGTCGCCGCCGGCGAAGCAAACGATCGCAGACGCGATGTTGCAAAGAAACAGAATGGCTGGGAAGATCAGCCGTCTATCGAAGGTCATGATGCGTTGTTGTGTGTGTTGCCGGCGTGTCTGTTGCTGTTGCATTATGAGTTTTGTCGTCGCCTGTCAGGTTTTTGACACCGTTCGTTTAGAAGTCGAGGCTGTCGGCCTGGTGGCGATCTCTTTTGCCCACAAGGCGGGGCTTTCGCAGGCGCGACATAGCCAGCGCGAACTGATCGAAGGTCCGCTCGTCGTCCCGAGTCTGATGAGATCTTCACCACAACGGACCGCAGCAATCCCACGGCCAATCCAGCATTGGTGAAACAGGCGTGTGAAACGTGGCGAGCGCCGTCTACCCGTTTACCCTGATCAGCAGGGCTCTCAATCCATGGACCGCGTCGTTGCATAGACCAATTTGCTCGATTGAGTGGGCGCCGTTGGAATGGTGGGCGTGCGCGTCGGGCGGAGCAACGGGATTGCTGCCAACACGGCCGGAACGTAGTCTCGCGTCTCCTGCGGTAACAGTCCGGCGGAACTGAGTTCCCAAAACGTCGTTGCATGGCCCTTCTCGACGGCTGCGTCGACCGTCCTCTGACCCGCGTTGTAGGCGGCAAAGACGAGGGGCCAGTTTCCGAAGTGATTGTACAGGTCTCGCAGGTAACGCGCCGCTGCACGGGTAGCGGCTTCGGCGTGAACGCGCTCATCCGTTTGACCGGCGATCGTGAGCCCATATTGCCTGGCCGTCTCCGGAATGAACTGCCAGAGACCGCGAGCCTGCCGGGGAGACATCGCCAGCGGTTGTGCACCGCTCTCGACGAGAACGATTGCCAGCAGTTCGGGCGGCACGCCTTCCACCCCGAGGATCGGCTCCAATCTCGGCCTGAGCTGCTCCAAACGATCGAGTGCTGCGGAAAATGAAGCTTCTCGACCGCCCCAATATCGTTTGGCGAAGCGATGGGCGACGTCCTGTGTGCTTTCGTCGTGTGTCGATGCCGTCCCACGAGTTGGGTCATCGTGAGCATCTCGAAACGGTGCTGGTGCGTGCTGCAGAATCGTCGCAAGTTGCCCGGCAACCGCCTCCCGAGACGCAGCAAACGGGTCATCGTGACTGGCGCCTTGCTCTGCGGCAAAGAGATTCACCGTGAAGAACGCCAAAAGGCTCAGGAGTGCGCCGTTCATGAAGCAAACGGAAGGGCACGTGCTCAGCCATGCCAGTAGCACCCCCAGAATCAACTGTTTAGACGCGCTCGGGCTATCGAGGCGCGCCGCAGATGCGCCAAGCGCGGATATGGAGTGCCCGTTTTGAGGCATCGGAAAGGCTCGGAAGTGGGCCCGGCGCGATACGCACGAAACAGGCGTGATGCACTACCATTAACGGCATACGCAGAAGATGAACTATGAGGCTCGGCATCCTCCACACAACTCGATCCGCGTTCCTGAGCCGAGTCATTTATCTGCTGGTCCTTGTTGGCCTGCTGCCGGTGCTGGTCTGGAACGGATTGGTTCAACAATTCAATGCCAGCCTGGCTGACGTGCTACTGCGCCTGCGCGGACCAGTCCGGTCACAAGCTGTAAACGATATCGTTCTGGTGGCCATCGATGATACGACGGCGGCGCGGTACGGTCCTCTTCCGATCCGCCGATCATTGCTGGCCCAAGGCATCTCGCGCCTCGCGTCCTTTGATCCCAAGTCGGTGGCCCTCGACGTTCTGCTGGCGGAACCTGGCGCCGCGGATGACGACAGCGCTCTGGCGCGGAGCTTCTCGGAGATGCCATCTCTGGTTCTGGCGGCCGCGCTTCGCAGCGATCCGCAAGCGGATGGCCGATGGATCCTCCCAATGCCAGCCGTGGCGGGATCTCACCTGGTTGGACACGTCCACGTTGAGGCCGACCCTGACGGCAGTGTCCGCTCCATCCTTCTGGAGGCCGCCGAGGGCGGGAAACGGTATTGGGCACTGGCCCTCCAGGCGGTTCGGGCGGGAAATCGCGCGGCCGCTCCCCTGGAGAAGCGCGATTCGCTCGACCTCGGGTCCGTGCACATCCCGGCCACCGCTTCGCCGAGCCGGTTGATGCTCATCAATTACGCCGGACCCGAGGGGACCTTCCGCCGTATCCCGTTTTCGGCCTTGCTTGACGGCTCAGCTCATTCCGAAGACTTCCGAGGGAAGATCGTCTTTGTAGGCGCCACAGCTCAAGGAAGCGGCGATCGCCTGTTCACGCCGTTCTCTTCCAGGATTGGGATGAGCGGCATTGAAATCCATGCCAACATCGCGCGCACGATCTTGGATCAAGACTTCCTCTCACCGTTGAGTGAAGAAGGACAGTTTGCGGTTCTGGTGCTGATTGGAGCCGTGTGCGTGCTCGGTATCGCCACCTTCCGGGGCTTGCGGCTATTTGCCGCCTTGAGCGTGTTCGGGATTCTCATCGTCGGTTCTTGTGTCGGTGCGCTCCACCTTGGACGGATCTGGCCGGTAGGGACGCTTCTGGCTGGGTTCATCGCCTCCGCAGGCGTGGCGGGAATCGGGGAGTACGCCCTCGTCGCCATGGCGTTTCGCAGGGCCGAGCGAAAACAACGTGAATACGCATTTCGTGTCCAGGCGATCGCGCACGAGATCAAAACTCCGCTGACGGCGATTCAAGGGTCGAGCGAGATCATCTCCGATCAGCAAATCCCAGACGAGCAGCGTGCCGAGATTGCAGGTATGATCCACCGGGAATCCAAGAGACTGACGCAACTGATCCATACCTTTCTCGACGTTGAGCGGATGGCAGCGGGTTCGCTTTCCCTTGAGACGCGCAGACACGATCTGGCGGTGCTTTGCGAGGACGTGCTGGAACGCGCCAGGCTGTATGCCGCGCGCAAGACGATCACCATCAACGCCGAGGTTCCGCACGTGACCGTTCAGGCAGACGGCGATCTGCTCTCCTTTGCCATTTACAATCTCCTCACGAATGCGGTCAAGTACAGCCCAAAGCGCACCACGGTTTCGCTTACAGCGGAAGACCGGGGCGAAGCGGTGGTCATCTCTGTTGCCGACCAGGGTTACGGGATTGCGCCTGGCGAACAGAAGAAGATCTTCGATCGGTTCTACCGGGTCCGCCGTGGCCAAGCCGATAATGAGGAAGGGACCGGAATCGGGCTCGCCATGGTGAAAGAAATCGTCACACAGCACGGTGGCCGCGTTGAAGTCGACAGCCGCGAAGGCGCCGGCTCGCGCTTCACGATCGTGTTGCCAGGTCAAGACGGATGAGCAAGCTGCCAATTCTGGTTATCGACGATGAGGAGTCGATCACATCGACCATCGCCACCTTTCTGCGCGCGAGAGGGTATCCGATCACGGTCATCAACGATGGCGAGGACGCTCTGGAGGCGGTGACTGAGGGGACGTTCGCACTGGTCGTCAGCGACATCTACATCGACCGCGTGACGGGACTCGACATACTCGAGCGTGCGAAGTCAGCGCGGCCGGACGCCATAGTCATCCTGATGACGGCGCGCGGTTCCGTCCGGACAACCGTGGAAGCGGAGATGCACGGCGCCTTTGACTATATCGCCAAGCCGTTCGAGATGAAGAGTCTCCTGGGAGTGATCGAGCGTGCGGAGGCCTTTCTGGCGGAATCTCAATCTCCCACAGAGCCGACGGACGAATCCGAGGCGTTTGGGAACATGGTTGGGTTCTCACCACCTATGGTGGAGGTGTACAAGAGAATCGCGCGCGCAGCACGAACCGACGACACGGTGCTCATTGTCGGAGAAACGGGTGTTGGCAAAGAGCTTGTGGCCCGCGCAATTCACGACCACAGCGCCCGCGCCAGGGCGCCGTTTGTGCCAGTCGATTCGGGTGCGGTTGCCGCCACGATTTGGGAGTCTGAGATTTTTGGTTCCACCCGCGGCGCATTCACGGGAGCCGATCGCGACCGCCTTGGTGTCATCGATAGCGCCCGTGGGGGCTCGGCGTTTTTCGATGAGATCGGCGAGATCCCCATCGAGGTCCAGCCGAAGCTGCTCCGCTTGTTGCAGGAGAAGGAATACCGTCCGGTGGGTTCGGGAGCGCCGAAAAAGGCGGATGTGCGGCTCATCGCCGCGACGAATCGCTCGCTCGAAACGATGGTTCGCGAGAACAAGTTTCGCGAAGACCTGTTCTACCGGTTGAATGTTCTGCGAATCGACGTGCCGCCGCTTCGGGAGCGGCGCTCCGATATTCCGTTTCTTGTGAAGCGATTCCTCAGCGAGGCCACTGCTGCTGTCCCTCAGAAGAAGCTCTGGCTGAAACCCGACGCCGAGATCGTGCTCAATGACCACACTTGGCCGGGCAACGTCCGCCAGTTGCGAAGCACAATTCAGAGGCTTGTTGCGCTCGGGCCGCCGGGACCGGTGTCTGCGGAGGCGCTGCGGCCGTTGCTGTCCGACCCGCTCACAGAGGATGAAGAGCCGGCAAGCGAGTTGGGAGAAGTCGAGCGGCGTCAGATCCTCCGTGTCCTGCAGGAGACCGGCGGGAACAAGACCAGAGCCGCTGAAGTTCTCGGAATTCAACGGAGAACCCTCTACAAGAAGCTGGCCCGAATGGAGCGCGAGAGCAGCCTTCCTCCCGACGGATCTGCCTGAACCGACCCGACTGCCTCAATTGCGCCAGCGCCATGCGCCTGCTGGATGGTTACATCCAGGTCTCTTCCCGACAAATTGCCATTGCTGATGCATCGCGTTGATTTGAAGGCATTTACCGATTGGGCACCGGGGTGCAATTGTCAGTGTTGAAACGGAGCGGAATCAGTGGATTCCCGGATCTGAAGCCACTTGGCCGCCCATGTCGGCGGAATTCGATCCGTAGCAAACGCAATCAGGAGAAAGCTATGTTAACCACGATTACGCGCACATCAAGGCTGTCGGCCATCGCAGTCTTCTCTTTGGCTCTTTTGCTCCTCGCCACGGTCCCAGTCGCCCAGGCGGCTTCGCCGAAGCACCTTGGCAAGAAGGAGGTCGCACATCTAATCGCAACCGCAAAATCGCCCGCCGATCACATGCAGCTCGCCAACTACTACAAGGCGGAAGCAGACCGTCTGGAGGCAGAAGCAAAAGAACACGACGAGTTCGCCGAGGCCTATCGGAAGAGCCCGATCTCGCAAGCGGCAGCCATGAAGAACCCAATGGCGCCGAACACCGCGGCCCACTGCGAGTACTTCGCGAAGACAGTCCGTGAGGCGGCGAAGTCTGCTCGGGAACTGGCGGCTTCCCACGAGCAAATGGCGAAGGACGCGGGTGCGAATCCCCAGTAGCCACATGTCAGTCAACGGCATCGCGGTCATGGAGCGAGAGGGGCACACTCCTGTGCCCTCCTCGCTTGAGCGTCCCCAAGGATCCTTCGATAATCAGCCCCCGATTGCCGGGAAACTGGGCCAAATCACCCAGCGAGCACCTGTCACCGGCCCAAATGTTGTTGCATCTTTGGACATAGAGCCCCTCATGAGAATTGGCAACTCAATTGCGTTTGGCTGGAACGGGTAGACTGAACGTGCGCATCCCGGTCCCAAGAACCGTAGCCCTGATCGCCACGCTGCTGGCGTTGGCCAGTCTCCCCGCGTCGGCCCAAACCACGGTCGTCGGGCAAGGCCGCGTCGTCAACATTAGCGGCAACCTGTCGGTGAGGCACTCCAACGTCGCCGCTCGCGCAATCTCCCTAAACGAAACCGTTGGCATCGGCGACGAACTCGTGACCGATGCAAATTCGGAAGCGACGATTCAAACCAGCGATGGCAGCACCGTTCATGTATACCCGGATTCGCGTGTCATCTTCACCGAACCATCGTTCGGCCTCGCCGATTTCCTGCATTTGATTTTTGGCTCTATTAAAGTCCACGTCGAGAAGTTGAGCGGACGCCCAAATCCGCACAGCATGACAACTCCAACGGCGGTGATTGCTGTCCGGGGCACCACATTCAGCGTTTTCGTTGACGATACGGATGCGACTCTGGTAGCTGTGGATGAGGGACTGGTCGCCGTGTCCAACCGTGGCGATCGAGCTAACGAAGTGTTGCTACACCCCGGCCAGCGCACCTGGGTGCGTGGAACTCAACCTCCGTTGCGGGCGCAGGCGTTCCGCGGGCGCTCCGAGCACGCTGACATGGTCGCGGGCGCGATGAGTGGAATGGCTGGCAATGGCATGAGCAGCGCCGCGATGGCCGGGGCGATGGGTTCAGCCATGGGAAGCGGTCGAGTTGCGGGAGCTGCGGGCATGTCCGGTAAGGCAGGGCCGCCCCATTAGGAGCCTCTTGTTGAAGTGGATTTCGACAGCGCCGGTAGTCCTGCTCACGGTTGCTCTCTCCTTGTGCGCACAAGAGCCAAGCGCCGCCGTCCAAAGTGAAATGCACAAGGTGGATTCTCTGGTGGCGAACCCGGATGTGAAGCTCGTGGTTGTGGCAGCGATGGCCGAGAATCTTCAGGTCCACCGCAACCATTTGCTGCTGCTGCGCAAGGAGACAGGTGATTCCTTCGCCACCATTTACGTTGCCGGGTTGCGTTCACGCGGAATGGACGATGCCGGGGTGTTGCGTAGTCTCCGGTCGCTGCTCCAAACCGTGCATCGTGAGATTGCCGCGAACCAATCCACTGCCGTTGAGCAAGGCGTGCGGCCGGTGCTGCTGGTAGGGTCAGCCGGCGACCACAACTCGGCTGGTGATGTTTTTTCGGTCGTGCCGGAGCTGGGCTTCGACTCCAGCCATGTGGCGGCGGTGGTGGGCGTCCCGTATTACCGGGTCTCCAACACCAGCCTCTCCGCCGGCGGCGTAGGCGACGTTTATCTTTCTGGGTTTCTTCGGGGACGGACCGCTGGAGTCGACTTCGCAACAACTCTCACTCTCGGCGCCCCAACTGGGGACCGGAACAAGGGCCTGGGTGCGGGCAAGGTCACCGCAGACGCGACGGAGACGATTTCACGCCGCATCGGGATCAGCAAGCCCTGGCTCTCAGGGGGATTTGCGAACTCGGTGTTCGGCAACGTGGGATACTTGCGCCCGTACGTCACCGATGGAAAAGCCGCTCACTTCGGCGGTGGCGTAGATTTCGTACTGCCACGCAAGCTGGCGGCCGGCGTCTCCGGTTTCGGGCTACAGCCGGTGGGGAATCAAACGGTGTACAGCCAGGTGGCGCCGAGTGGAACGTCAGGCAGCACCGGCAGCCAGACGCCTCCGCAAAGTGGCGGGATGATGCCGGGCGGCGGCATGGGCCCTGGGATGGGCACCGGCGGGGGGATGACGATGCCGCCGTCTTCTTCGGTGCCGTTCTACATGGCGGCGCAGCACAGCGTGGTCAGCGCAAGCGCACTTCAGGATTACGGGGCCTCACTCTGGCTGTCGATCCCGCTCCACTCTGGTTTTACCCTCAACACAGTCGTCGCCCGCAGCGTTCCGTTTCACTTGACCACCGTACATCTGGGAGTTGGGATTGATGTCGCTCGTCTGCTTTTCCCTGGGAAGCACTTCTAACGTATACGCCGGGCACGGCCCGTGTGCCCTCTGCGCACCGGCACAAGGTCCGATCATCCGCGCTGGCGTTGAAAACACTCAGGATGCAGACGGAAAGGGATGGCCGAGCAAGTGCAATTCGAGTAGTCGAGGTTTACGATGAAAACTCTTTCGGTATTCGCGCTGATCAGTATTTGGGCCCTCGCTTGGGGCTCCACGTTATCCGCTCAGATGACCGTCGTCAACGGCGCCTCCTTCGACGCCTCGCAGCCGGTCGCCCCTGGTTCATTCGCCACGGCGTTTGGTCAGGGTCTTTGTTCGCAGACGATGGCTGGTGATTGGGTTGCCCCCGGCCAGTTGCCGACGACGCTGGGCGGTTGCTCGGTGACAGTGAACGGAGCGCCCGCGATGATGCAGTACGTATCGCCGGGGCAGATCAACTTCATCATGCCGAACGGAGTGGGTTCCGGTCAGGCGACAGTGATGGTCAACAGCGGAACCCAAATGATTACTGGAAACGTCATGGCCGGCGCCGCTGGTCCTGGCATGTTCGCACTGAACGGTATGGGCATGGGGGAAGGCGCGATGCTCAACGCCACGATGTGGCAGATGGGACCGTTCAGCACGTCCACCAATGGGCAGCCGACGTACGTGGCGATGTACGCCACGGGGCTTGACCTGTCAACCCAGCCAAGTGTCACGATTGGCGGCATGCCTGTGGACGTGATGTGGTTTGGAAATGCTCCGGGCTATGCTGGACTGCAGCAGATCAACATTACTCTGCCGGCAGGGATGGCTGGCGTGGGGCGCGCACCCGTGATGGTTACCTCAAACGGCCAAGCGAGCAACGTGACCTTCATGCACGTACTGCCCACAACCGCGATGATGCAGGGCATGCCTGGATGGGGTCAAGGCATGTCGGTGGGCGCGAACATGGCCCGCGGCCACGAGATGAGCTACATGGCGTTTAACGCCGCCAACAACACGGCTCTCGTGACCGACGAAAACGACGACGTCGTACGCGTCATCGCGCTGGCCTCAGGCACGACGACCGCGACCATCACGCTTCCGAGCGGATCGCAGGCACACTCCATCGCCGTCAATCCGGCCGGCAACATGGCTGCGGTCAGCCTCAGCGCGAAGGCCTCGGTGGCGCTCATCGATCTATCCCAGAACAAGGTGGTCTCCACCATCGGCACCGGATACTACCCGAGCCGGTTGGCCTTCTCGGGAACGAACCTCCTGGTCACGAACAGCGCCAGCGGAACTGTCTCCGTGATCGACACGGCGAGCCGCACGGTCATCCAGACTGTCACAGTAGGATTGGGCGCGAGCGGAATTGGCGTTGCGGGCACTACCGCCGTCGTCGCCAACATGCAGGCTGGCACAGTGTCGATTATCAACCTGGCCAACTACAGCGTATCGACCGTGGCCCTGCCCGCAGGATCGCGTCCCCACGAAGTGGCCATCTCCACGCAGGCGAACAAGGCTGTCGTCACGACGCCCATGGCGAATGGATTCCTGATCCTCGACCTGGCGTCTAAGACTTTCAAACAGGTGGATACAGCCACATGGAACGGCATGGGCCCCGGCGCTGTGGCCGTCAACGGGAACGCAATCTACATCGCCAACCAGATGACCGCCAGCGTCACGGTGGCTGATCTCGCGACTGGCACAGTCGGAAAGACGTTCCCGGTCGACCCGGGTCCCATGGCGCTTGCGGTCAACGCGGCGAAGAATCAGTTGCTCGTGCTTGCTGAAGGCACGGGGACGCTCGACATCGTGGACTTGGCCAGCTACGGAATCACCTCGCGCATTGATGCTGGCAGCACCGAACGCCAGGGACAGTTCACGATGCCGTTGATCTCTTCAATCGCTCCGAGCAGCGCGTCCGTCGGCAGCACGTTCACTTTGACTATCACCGGCTCCGGATTCCAGGGTACTCAGTCCATCGAGTTCGCCCTAACCGCGTCGAGCATGGGCGGGGGCATGATGGGCGGCGGCCCTGGTGGCAGCCTGGGCCAGGCCGACACGAACATCAAGGTCTCAAACGTCCAGACTAACGCGGCCGGCACCCAGATCACGGCGTCCGTTCAGATCCTGTCCGCCGCCACCATCGGCACGCGGCAGATTCGCCTTCAAACCACTTATGGCGGCGTGATGGGGATGATGACGAACTCTCTGTTCAACGTGACCAAGTAGTCCCAGAGAGCAGCCGAGGAGGGCAAAATGAACCGGCGGTCATTTCTGTCAATCGCAGCAGGTGTCGGTACCGGCCTCGCGTTCCGGGCGCGGTCCTCAGCCTATCAGACCCAGGTCGTCCCGGGTGTCGTGCAAGTGGATCTGGAAGCCAAGGCAGGGTGGATTCCGTTTGTTGGGCGGCAGGCCTATCTGTACGGCTACAACAATCAGGTTCCGGGCCCGCTCATTGAAGCCAAGCCCGGAGACACGCTCCGTGTCCACTTCACAAACAGCCTGCCCGAGGCGACGAACCTGCATTTCCATGGGCTGCATGTCTCACCCGCTGGCTTCGCGGACAACAGCTTCGTCATGGTCGCGCCGGGTGAGCAGTTTCAATACGAGTTGCCCATTCCGACGAACCATCCGGGCGGCACGTTTTGGATGCACCCGCACATGCACGGCTCGGTCGCTCGTCAGGTTTGGCGTGGTCTGGCTGCGCCGGTGATTGTGCGGGGACAGTTGGATGCTATCCCGGAGATCCAAGCGGCACGGGAAGTGGCCCTGGTCCTTCAGGACGTGACGCTGAGCGCCAACGGGCAACCTGTGGAGCCCAATCTGATGCAACAGATGGCGGGCCGGGAGGGCGCCCTGATCGGGGCTTCGGGGAGCGCGAATCCGACGATCTCCATTCAGAAGGACGGGTGGGTCCGCTTACGCCTGATCAACGCGTCATGCTCGCGGTTCTATCGGTTGCAGCTAGAAGAGCATGACTTGTACCAGATCTCGTCGGACGGAGGCTCACTGCCCGCGCCCATTGGGCTCAGCGAGTTGCTCCTTGTGCCGGGACAAAGAGCAGACTTGATGATCCAAGGCTCGCGTCCGCCGGGAGCCTACCGCCTCCTCAACCTGCCGTACAGCCGAGGCGCAATGGGGATCGGAACGGGGATGATGGGTGGGATGGGTGGAGTGGCGGCGTTAGCTGGCACACCATCGACGATTGCGACGTTTGTTTACGCGGGCCAAGCGAATCCCGGATTCTCGTTACCGCAGAAACTCGTCCCAGTGCAACCGCTCCCGCTGCCTTCGCAGACACGCAGTTTCGTGCTTGGGCAATCGATGGGCTCCGGAATGATGGGTGGCGGCATGAGCTTCGCGATCAACGGCCGCACGTTTGATCCGACTCGAATCGACACACAGGTCCGATTGGGAGATACCGAGGAGTGGGAGTTCATCAATCCGATGGGGATGGACCACCCCATGCACATACACACGAACCCTTTCCAGGTGGTTCAGTCTGACGGCTCCTTGGAAGCCGCGTGGCGGGACGTTGTCCTGGTTCCTGGTGGGGGACGAGTCCGTGTTCGGACGGCCTTCCAGGACTTCACCGGGAAGTTGGTATACCACTGCCACATCCTCGACCACGAGGACCTGGGCATGATGGGTGTTCTGGAGATCAACCCTCAAGGTTAGGCGCGTGTGGCCCGCGGGCGGAGAGCCGACGTGCTTATCAGAGGCTGTTTGAACGTTTGAACCTCCTTGGCGCCCTGCTCTATCGCGCATCGGCAACGATCTGTAGCACGATGGCCTCGACTTCCGCCGCCAGTTGTTCGATGCCGGCTTCGGGGAAGAACTGCGAAATCGAGGAAGGCAGCAGCGTGCTTATGTGCGTCTTGTCGTGTTGGACGAAGACGCTGATCGGACAGGGCAGCATCAAAGAGATCCTGACGTCCCTATCCAGAACTTGGCTCGCGTACTTCGCGTTGCAGATCTCGATGATCTTCAGCGGTGAACGAGGGAACCCTTTCTCGGCAAGTGTCGCAGCGACATCGTGGGTGTGCAAGACGCGAAAGCCTTTTTCCGCGGCCTTTGCCTCCACGGCTGCGACTGCCTGGTCGAAGGTCTTCTCGGTAGTCACGCTCTTCTCAAATGGTTGCATCTTCACCTCGTAAACAATCCTACTCGTCATTACGCCGCATCGACAGGGGTCAGTCTATGCCTTCGAATCGAGCAAACGCAGTGCATTGAAGATCACCAAGAGTGAGACTCCCATGTCCGCGGCAATCGCAGCCCAAAGCGATGCATGGCCAGCGAACGCCAATCCGACGAAGACGAACTTCACTGCCAGCGAGAGGGCGATGTTTTGACGGATGATCGAGAGCGTCCGTCGGGAGTGGGCGATGAGCCAGGGCAATTGGTGAAGGTCGTCCGACATGAGGGCGACGTCCGCTGCCTCGATTGCGGCGTCGCTTCCGATAGCGCCCATCGCGACGCCTAGGTTCGCGCGAGCCATCGCCGGCGCATCGTTCACGCCGTCTCCAACCATGACTACCGACCTGTACCGTTCAACCAGCGATTCGATTGCCGTCACCTTGTCCGCTGGCAAGAGTTCAGCGCGAACCTCATCGATTCCAGCTTGCCGGGCGACCGTGCGGGCGGTTCCTTCGTTGTCGCCTGTCAACATTACGACGTGAGGGACACCAAGGTTGCGGACTGTCGCCACCAACTCCGGAATGCCCGGACGGAGCTGGTCGGCTAGCGCGACAAACCCGCACACGTGAGTTTCGTTGCCGATGACGACGACGGAATGGCCGGAGGCCGACAGGTCCACGAGCAGTGCGTGCACTTCCGGCGTCTCTTGCCGACGTTCTTCCAGAAACCGGTGCGAGCCGAGCCAGAAGGATCTGCCATCGAATCGCGCTGTGGCCCCCTTGCCGGGGATGAGAGTGAATTCGGTGGCTGGCCCAGGCTGCAGACCACGGGCCGCGACGTACTCGCAGATCGCGCGAGCGAGGGGATGCTGGCTGAAGGATTCCATCGCGCCCGCACGTTCGAGCAACTCCTGCTCGGTGTGACCGTTCAAGGCAACCACTTTAACGACCGCTGGTCTGCCCTCGGTCAGGGTCCCGGTCTTGTCCATGGCGATTGCTTTGATCCGTGCCGGTGTTTCAAGCGCTAGTCCACCTTTGACCAGGACCCCGTTGCGAGCTGCCGCGGCAAGGCCCGCGACGATGCTGACTGGCGTCGAAATTACCAATGCGCACGGGCACCCAATGACCAAAAGCACAAGGGACTGATAGATCCACGATCCCCACGGCTGCTGGAACAGGAGTGGTGGGACAATTGCCGTCAGGATCGCCACCACGAAAACCGTTGGCGTATAGATCTGAGCAAATCGATTGACCCACTGTTCCGCGGGGGCGCGGCGGCCCTGGCTTTCTCCGACCAGCCGGATCACGTGCGCGAGCGTAGTGTCGTTAGCCGTCTTGGTGGAGCGCACGTCAATTGCGCCGTTTCCATTGATGGTTCCGGCAAACACGGAGGCCCCTGGTTCTTTGGTGACAGGCAGGCTCTCACCGGTGATCGGCGCCTGGTTCACGTCGGTGGTCCCCTGAACAACCGTTCCGTCGAGTCCGATTCGCTCCCCAGGTCTAACCTGAAAGACAGTGCCCACCGGGACGTTCGCCGAGGGCGTCTCACGATTCGCGCCATCGGATTCTACGACGCTGACGCATTCCGGCGCGATCTTCAAAAGCGCCTCCACTGCCCGCCGCGCGCGTCCGACGCTCCACGATTCCAGCGTCAGCGACAGGGCGAAGAGGAACGAGACCGTGGCGGCTTCGAGCCATTGTCCAAGAGCAATGGCGCCGATCACGGCGACGGTCATCAGGAGGTTCATATCCGGACGAAAACGGCGCAAAGAGAACCATGCCTTGGGGAGAACAAAGCAGGCGCCCGTAATGACGGCCAGGAGATAGAGCACCCGGACGGGAAGCGGTGTCACCCCGCCCGCACCCACATGCTCCAATGCCAGCACGGTCGATAGACTGTCGCTGAGTACCAGGTGGGCACAGAACCCGGCTGCGACGAGCGAACCGCTGAGGATGGCCATGGCGGTTCGTGCATCGCGCCACCAGGTTCGGCCTCCAGATAGACCCGTACGCTGGTCAGTGCCCGTCCACAATTCCGCAGACATTCCCGTCCTTGCCACGCCCTCGATAACCTGTTGCGCGGAGAGCTGGCTGCCCCTCCGCAGTGTCATCCGGCCATTGAGGACGTCGAACGAAAGGTCCGATTCATCCCCGACCAGATCTCGGAGTTCGCGTTTGAGGATATTTACTTCCTCAGCGCAGTCCATTCCGCGGATTTTGAAATGGAGGCTATTAGGCACCGGCTGGTCGTCTCCTTTCAAGCCAAAGATAGACCGTGGGCAGCACGACGAGCGTCAGAACCGTTGAAGTGATCAGCCCGCCGATCACCACCGTAGCAAGCGGACGCTGAACTTCCGCCCCGGCCCCGTGCGACAGGGCCATGGGCAGGAAACCCAGACTCGCCACGAGCGCCGTCATCAATACCGGCCTCAGTCGGGTTTTGGCGCCGTCCTCCACGGCGGTTTCGATGGGGTCTCCACTTTCACGAAGTTGGCCGATGTAGGTCAGCAGCACGATCCCATTCAAGACGGCAATGCCGAACAACGCGATGAACCCAACCCCAGCCGAGATACTGAAGGGCATTCCCCGGAGCCACAACGCCACGACGCCGCCCGTGGCCGCCAGTGGAACGTTCAGGAAGATGAGCACAGCGGGGCGCACCGCGTGGAAGTTGAAGTAGAGCAGCACGAAGATTAGTAGCAGCGCGATGGGGATGGTAATAGCGAGGCGGCGGCTAGCGCTCTCCAGTTGTTCGAATTTGCCGCCCCATTCCAGGGTGTACCCCTCAGGAACCTTGATCTTGTTCTCGACGGTTCGCCGGGCCTCGGTAACAAACCCGGCCAGGTCCCGGCCGCGGACGTTGACCTCCACGCTAATGCGCCGCTGTGCATTCTCACGGCTGATCTGCGCTGGGCCTTCCTCCTCCCAGATCTCGGCCAGTTGGGCGAGTGGGATGAAGTGACCTTCCTTGTCGCCCACCTTCAGATTCTGAATTGCCTCGACGTTGGCTCGCTGACCGGCGTCAATACGGACCTGCAACGCAAAGCGGCGGTTCCCTTCAACGACCTGGCCGACCACTTTGCCTCCGATAGCCTCAACGGTGTTCAGTACATCCTGGGCATCCAAGCCGTGGCGCGCAATCGCATCCCGACGCACGCGTACTCGCAGATAGGGAAGCCCTGCAACCCGCTCGGCACGAACGTCGGCCGCCCCAGGGACACTCTCCACCACCTTGACGATCTTCTGCGCGTTCGCTCGAAGGACGTCCAGGTCCTCGCCGTAGAGTTTGACGGCGATGTCGGAGCGGACTCCCGCCTCCATCAGTTCCTGCATCCTCATTTCGATTGGCTGCATGAAGCTGTAAGCCGCGCCGGGAGCCTCTTTTTCGAGCGCCTCTTTCATGGCGGTGACCAACTCATCCTTCGAGCGTCCTGATGGCCACTCGGAAACTGGTTTCAGCATGACGTACACATCACTCTGGTCGATGGCCATCGGGTCCACTGCGACTTCGGGCCTCCCGGTGCGGCAGACGACTTTGTCAACTTCCGGGAATTGCTTGAGCACCGTCTCGATGATCTCGTTGCCATGGAGAGACTCGCTGATCGAGATGCCGGGTACTCGATACATCATCACGAGGATCGATCCCTCATCCAATCGCGGGAGGAACTCGGCGCCCAGGAACGGAACAACTCCCAACGAGACCACAAAGAGCAGGGCGGCTGCGGCGGCAGTGACGAGGGGAAAGCGAAGAGCACGACTCAGAATCGGGTCGTAGACGGCGCTGATCCTGCTCATGAGCCATGTCGCCTTCTCCGTGGCCTTACGGCGAAACGCATACCATCCGAGTGTGGGCATCAAGGTTAGGGCGATTACGAGCGATGCGCCAACGGCGAAGAGGACCGTGATGGCCATGGGCTCAAACATTTTTCCTTCAACCCCGCTCAGCGTTAGAACCGGCACGTAAACCAGGAAAATGATCACGACGCCGAAGAAGATCGGCCGGGCTACTTCCTGGCCGGCGTGGCGTACAACGTCCATCGGATTCTCGCCCTCCTGCCGATGGCTCAGGCGCCGCAGGATGTTCTCCATCATCACGACGGAGCCGTCCACGATAAGCCCGAAGTCGATTGCGCCCAGGCTCATCAGGTTGCCGGAAATCCCCGCGCGCACCATCCCGGTGAACGCCACCAGCATGGAAAGCGGAATCGCCAGCGAGACGATCAGGCCGCCTCGGAGGCTGCCCAGAAGCAGGAGCAGAACCGCCACAACCAACAGCCCTCCTTCGATCAGGTTCTTGCTGACGGTCTGGATCGTCCTTCGCACCAAATCCGTCCGATCATAGAAAGCGTCGATGCGCACATCTGCGGGGAGCGTCCGCTGGACGTCGGCAAGCCGTTCCTTAACGCGATCCACCACAACTCGGGAGTTCTCGCCAAGAAGCATCATGGCAATACCGATCACGACCTCGCCCTTTCCGTCCTGGCTGGCGAATCCCTGCCGGACCATGGGAGCGAACTGAACGCTCGCGACATTGCGGATGAGGATGGGAGTTCCGCTGGGTGACGATCCAACCACAATGTTTTCGATATCGGCCAAGCTGGTGATGAGCGCTTCGCCGCGCACCAACGACTGCTGCTCGACGCGTTCCAGATATGCACCGCCAGCGTTCGCGTTGTTGCGCTCCAAGGCTTCCAGCACGCGGCTGAGCGTGACGTGGTAGCCGGTGAGTTTGTCATTGTCGACTTGAACCTCGTAGGTCTTGAGCTCCCCTCCGTGCGTGTTCACCTCCACGATGCCTGGCGTGGAGCGCAGTTTGGGTGCGATCTCCCAATCCAGGATGCTCCGGAGCTCCATGAGCGATCTGCTTTTGCCTGAGACCTTGAACATGTAGATTTCGCCAAGTCCGGTTGTGATGGGCCCCATTTCTGGAGTTCCCATGCCTGGCACGATTGCTTCGCGCGCCTGGGGCAATCGCTCCATCACGAGGCGGCGGCAGAAATAGGGGTCCATGTTCTCTTTGAAGTAGACCGCAACATAAGACAGTCCGAACTTCGAGACGGATTGGATCTTGTCGATGCCAGGAAGGCCACTCATCGCGGTCTCCACTGGAAACGTGAGGAACTTCTCCACCTCAATCGGCGACAGGCTTGGCGCCCGGGTCAACACCAGTACCTGATTCGGCGTAATGTCTGGGACGGCGTCGATTGGTAACTGTTGCAGCGAATATAGCCCTACAGCGATCACAAAGACGGTGGCCAGAAGGACGATGAACCTGTAGGAGAGGGCCCAGGCAACGAGTCTTTCCACGGCTATTCCTCCCCCAGTTCTTTGCCCGCGACGATGGATTTCAGGTGGAACGCCCCGACGACGACGACGGGTTCTCCCTCGCGGAGTCCCGAAAGGACTTCCACTTGGCCGCTCACCGTCTTGCCCGGCTTGATTTCCCGAGCTTCAAACTGGGCGGTGGCTCGCTGCACGAAAACGATAGTCTTGGCTTCCAACTGCTGGAGCGCTGCGACCGGGACGGCGATGGCCTGCCGGCTAAAAGTGGTCGGCACCTGGACAGTCGCGAACATATCGAGTTTCAGGCGGAGATTGGTGTTGGTCACTTCGCAGCGCACCTTGGCCGTTCGAGTTTGAGGGTCGAGCGCGTCACTGATGTAGGTGACCCTGCCTGCGAAGAGTTCGTCCGGATAGGTATCGACGTGAATGATCGCAGACTGGCCCACTCGAATGCGGCCGAGATCCTTCTCATACACCTCGGCCTGCACCCAGACATGCGAGATGTCGGCGACGGTGAATAGTTCTGTTGAAGATTCAACAACTTCGCCGGGTGCGGTCACTGCCTTCGTGATGATGCCGTCGAAAGGAGCGGTGATCGCCGTTACTACGGCGCTACTGGGATCGGAGTCGGACTTGCCGAAACGCCGAAGCCGTGCGGTGATGCCGGCAATCACTCCTTCCTGGGAACGAATGCTCTCCTCCAGCGCCTGGTATTCGGCCCGGCCCTGCTCGTAGTCCTTCAGCGGAGCGGCTCCGATTTCGGAGAGCTTCTGGTTTCTATCGACCTGTTTCGCTTGCGCCGCAAGCAGGATTCTGAACCGTTGGAGTTCGGCGCGGGCCGAGGGTAGTTGCGCCGTCAATTCGCTGGCTTCCAAATTGTCGATGCGCGCCAGTTCTTGACCGGCCTTCACACGGTCGCCCACTCTGGTGCGCACCTCGAGCAACCTGCCACGAGCCAAAGAGCGCACCTGGCTGACGCGGCTGTCGACCGGCTGCACGGTTCCGGTGACCTGGAGGTATTCCGTGAGTTGCGTCATCTCCGCCGGCGCTACTTTCATGCCGACGTGTTCCTGTGCTGCCGGTTCCATCGTGATCAGACCGGAAGCTGCCTTCTTCTCCTTGTCTGGCGACGGGTCGGGCTTCGTCTTCGAGCAGGAAACCAGTGCTAGCGAAAGTGCTATGACGATGAGCGTGCTTTTCATTTCAGATCTCCTCCCACAGCCCGTTCCAACTCGATGAGCCCTCGACGCACGTCCGACTCGGCGTCGGCGTAGGCCATCTGTGTGTCGATCAGCCGGCGTTGTTCATTGAGGACGTCAAGCAGCCGTAGTTGCCCTAAAGCATACGCTTGGCGGATGACATCGAGGTTCTTCTCAGACTGCTTCAATACTCCGGTGTCGAGAATACGGAGCGATTGCGTCGCAGCGTCCCAGTGCTGCCAGGCGGCTTGCACCTCGAGGGGAATCGTTGCCTCCAGGTGTTGCCGCAGTGTGCGGGAACCTACGGCCCGCGCGGCCGCCGCTTCGATGTTGCCGAGGTTCTTTCGTCGCGTGAGCAACGGGAAGGACACGCCGAAACTGACGGTGTTGTCGCGGTCCTTCAGAGGCGCCTGCTGTCCAGAAGCCGTGAGCCCGTACAAATCGCCGATTCTCTCGTTCCGGAGGGCGTACTGGGCGGAAAGCGTGACATCTGGACGCGCCTGAGCTTCCGCCAGGGAGACCTCGGCCGCGCCCCGCTCTTCTTCGAGTTTGGCAGCGTGCAGGTCCGGCCGCTGTTCAACGGCTTGCCGTTGGAGTTCAGCCAGGGCGTAGGCGCGATTCCCGTCCAGGTGCGCCGGATCGCCAAGCACAAGGGGATCGGAGACGCCAATGCCGCATAGCCTTCGCAGATCCGATAGCGCGACCTGAATCCTGCCAGCGACTATCCTCTTCTGCGCGTCTGCTCGATTGATTTCGACCAGGACAAGTTGGCCGTCCAGTGCCGCCGCGTCGCCCTGCTGCACTCGTGCCTCGATGAGCTTCAGGGACTCCCGAAACGTCCCGCTGAGCCGATCAAGTGCAACCAGCTTCGCTTGATCTGTGACTGCATCCACGTAGCGCAGTTTGATCTCGGTGGCAAGCCGCAGGGTCCGCTCTGTGAGTTCCGTCTCGGCCAGGAGGACGCCCTTCTCCGCAAACATGATTCTCTTGTCGCGCTTGCCGCCGGTCTCAATGGGCTGCGAGTATCCGGCGGAATATTCCTCCTTGCCCGGCGAGCCGAGTGGGCTGCCGGTGCCTCCACCAAACTGCAGGGTTGACGCCGGGTGTACTCCGGCCTGCCGGAGCATGCCTCGGGCCTCCGCAGCTTTCTGCCGCAAGGCGAGGAGTTCGCGGTTCTTCTCCACCGCAGTCTGAATCAGATCGTTGACGGCATACACCTGACCGCTCGACTGCGGTGGCGCGGCCGGGGTGCATAACGGCAGCAACAATAGTGCCACTGACACCTTCCAAGGCATCGGCTTCTCCTGAAATGAAATTTGGGACCTAGGGGTGAGGGGGCTAGGCCTTGGGAGGGTGATAGATGCTAGCAGATTCGAAACAGTAAAGCTGAATTGACCGTGGCGGATCGAGAGGTACAACTTCTTCAGATGGCTCGAAGACGAACGGTACCCTGACCACGATATGAGAGCAGCAACAGAGACAGGCGTCACCAGAGTCGGTATTCCGGCCGCCTGGCACTCCGGAAATTTCGCAAGTCGAGGGAGAAAAGACTTCGCAGGCAACCAACTCCAAACCTGTGAGGAGGAGGATGGTTACCGCAGCGATCCGAAAGATCGTGATTCGCGAAGGCATGCTCTAGCCTAAATTTTCGCACAAATCTGGCCGGGATTCCTTTCTCCTCCGATGAGGCACAGGTTGGGCTTCTGCGCGTCTCACCTCACCCAACATCCGCCGGAAACAGCAAATTGACGAGCGGCTGTAGCCAGCGGCGGTCTGCGCTGGCTGTGTATGAGTCCCACGTCTGGATCGCGGCTTTGATGCGCGTCGTCTCAACATCGCAGAACTCAAAGTCTTGGGCCGGGAGCGAGAGCGCCGGGTTCCACACCGTCCGCTCCGTCCCGTTCACCATCTCGCGCTTCAGTTCAATGAGCTCTTCCTGTTCTGCATTGAGGGCGAGCTTGTCCTGCAACGCCCAGATCGTGCGAATAGAACCGACATCTGCTCGTTGCGCGCCCAACAAGGCGTGCAGGTTCAGACGTTGGGTGTGATCGAGTGTTAACTTCATCGGTTTGCCTTTCGGGAATTACGGATTGGAATAGAGAAGGATGTAGCCCGCCGTGGCGCCGGCAGGGGTTTTCACCTTTAGCACGCCAGACCATCCCGACGGATTGCTGGCGCCCATCAGTTCGGCGAGGCGGTAGCCGTTACCGGTCCCGCCCGCCAGGATCAGTTCGCCGCCGGACGTGACCTCCAGCAGCCTATGGTCGGCGAGGTTGGACCCGGGACCGTAGATGCGCAGGGGCGATTCTGAGTTGTCCTTCGCCGAAATCACCACCGCACCGCAAGCAATTCCGGCGGCGGCGAAGACGGTCTGCGACGCCCAGGTCCTGGCGTAGCCAGCCTTGGGATCGTTGCCCTGCTGCAAGCATGCGCCCCACAGGTAGATAGCACCGCCGGTCCAGTTGTCGCCATTGCCGGCGAACTGGCGCACAACGATCCACAGCCCGGTCTGCCCGCCCGCCAGAGTGCCGGTGATCTTGAACCGCTGCCAAGCGGTGGTGAGCGTGATGCTCGTCGGGCCGGCCAGGTACGATGCATAGCCGTTGTCTACGATTGCGATGGAGACCTGCTTGGTGCCCGATGCGACCTTGGCCCACACGTAGAACGTGTATTGGCCTCCGGACGTCAGGCCCGCCACCTGCTGCTGAATGATCGGCGTCGCGGTCACCGCCGTCACGGTGTCGGCGGTCGTGTTGCCATCCGGCGCGGCGGTGCTGTTCGCGGCAACCGAGGAGGAAGCGCCGTTCTTGTCCCAAGTCGCGACGGTGAAGTCTTCGGAGTACTTCGCCATGTTCCCGAAGGGACCGCCGACCGTCTGGTAAGCGCCGCATTCGAACGACTGGAAGTGGGAGTCGAGGTAGGCCCACTGATTGTTCGCCGCCACGTAAGCGAAGGAGGCGCCACCAGAGCCATCGCGCAGGGCCAGCGTGCTCGCCGTCGCGCTGGCCGTTCCCGAGGTACGCGAGTTGTCGAGGGTGCCACTCACGATATCCGTTGCGGCGTGTGTGTGGGTCGCGCTCGCCTTGGCGGCGCTGGTTCCGTTCACGAGCACGCAGTCCGTGGCGGTTCCGGCCGCGCCATCCAGTTGGCCGGGCGGTCCTGAGCCTATCAGACCCAGGTCGTCCCGGGTGTCGTGCAAGTGGATCTGGAAGCCAAGGCAGGGTGGATTCCGTTTGCCGGGCGGCAGGCCTATCTGTATGGCTACAACAATCAGGTTCCGGGCCCGCTCATTGAAGCCAAGCCCGGAGACACGCTCCGTATCCACTTCACAAACAGCCTGCCCGAGGCGACGAACCTGCATTTCCATGGGCTGCATGTCTCACCCGCTGGCTCCGCGGACAACAGCTTCGTAATGGTCGCGCCGGGTGAGCAGTTTCAATACGAGTTGCCCATTCCGACGAACCATCCGGGCGGCACGTTTTGGATGCACCCACACATGCACGGCTCGGTCGCTCGTCAGGTTTGCGGGGTCTGGCTGCGCCGGTGATGGTGCGGGGCGACTTGGATGCTATCCCGGAGATCCAAGCCGCAAAGGAAGTGGTCCTGGTCCTTCAGGACGTGACGCTGAGCGCCAACGGGCAACCTGTGGAGCCCAACCTGATGCAACAGATGGCTGGCCGGGAGGGCGCGCTGATCGGCGCTTCGGGGAGCGCGAATCCGACCATCTCCATTCAGAAGGACGGGTGGGTCCGCTTACGCCTGGTTAACGCGTCATGCTCGCGGTTCTATCGGTTGCAGCTAGAAGAGCATGACTTGTACCAGATCTCGTCGGACGGAGGCTCACTGCCCGCGCCCATCGAGCTGAGCGAGTTGCTATTGGTACCGGGACAGAGAGTGGACGTGATGATCCAAGGCTCGCGTCCGCCGGAAAGCTACCGACTCGTCAACCTGCCGTACAGCCGAGGCGCAATGGGAATGGGTGGGGGAATGGGGATGATGGGTGGGATGGGGGGAGTGATTGGGTCGAACAGCGCACCGTCGACGATTGCGACGTTTGTTTACGCGGGCCAGGCGAATCCAGCGGTCCCGTTGCCCCCAAAGCTCGTCCCAGTGCAACCGCTCCCGCTGCCTTCGCAGACACGCAGTTTCGTGCTCGGGCAGTCGATGGGCTCCGGAATGATGGGTGGCGGCATGAGCTTCGCGATCAACGGCCGCACGTTTGATCCTGGTCGCATCGACACGCAGGTCCGACTCGGAGATGCCGAGGAGTGGGAGTTCATCAATCCGATGGGGATGGACCACCCCATGCACATACACACGAACCCTTTCCAGGTGGTTCAGTCTGACGGCTCCTTGGAAGCCGCGTGGCGGGACGTTGTCCTGGTTCCTGGTGGGGGACGAGTCCGTGTTCGGACGGCCTTCCAGGATTTCACCGGGAAGTTGGTGTACCACTGCCACATCCTCGACCACGAGGACCTCGGCATGATGGGCGTTCTGGCGATCGGTGCTTAAAGCAGGCATTAGGCCGTTCGTCGAAGCAAGAACCGACGTGCGCGACTTCGCGCGGATTCAGAATGCCCTTGGTAGTGTTCTGTTTGTCGGTCGCTGGGGCCAGGGCCCGTACCACATTCGCCGGGCCAAATAGTGCCAACAAGCCCGGCGCAGTTTGGATCTGTGGCGTAAAGATACGCCACCGTTGTGACCACCACCCCGAGACCTCGATTCCAGCCTTCCCGGAGTTCTCCTTGCCAATGGCGCATCCTCAATCATGAGGATCTTGACAATACCCCTAGGTGGTATTATTATACCGGGTGGGGGTATATGGCGAAGAGAACTCCTGTCCACAGTGAAAACATTCCCGATCGGCTCAATGTCATAGCGCACTGCGGGTGCGTATCCCCGGAAATTCCGCCCGACAAAGGAAAGCGTGCAGTTTCCGTCGATCCTGAGGCGAAAGCTGCAAATCTGCGCCGGCTCCGGCGACTTGAGGGCCAGGTGCGCGGCTTGCAGAAGATGGTCGAAGAGGATCGTTACTGCCCCGAGATCATGATCCAAATCTCCGCCGTGCAGGAAGCGTTGCGGACTGTCGGAAGGGAGTTAATGCGAAACCACCTTCGACACTGCGTTACGCAGACGGTTGCTGAGGGCGGCAGCGAAACTGCAAATGCAATGTACGACGAATTGGTCGAGTTGATCTATAAGCACTCCCGCTAGATCGGTCTATTAAGTAGGAACGGCCCGACACCGGGCATACAGGCAAAGGTGTGCCTGGGGGGGAAGAAAGCGTATGTCTCGTTCTTTGTGTGCGTTGCGAGCCTTAACGGTGACGGCGAGTTTATTGGCCGGTTCGGCCGCCGCGCTCGGTCAAGACCAGAAGCCCATGGAGGAGGACCACGGGCAACACCTGCAGCAGCTCGGTAAAGATGTCCAGGACCACTCCCAGCATGATATGTCGAAGATGGCGGGCATGGACCACTCTGCCATTGGCGATTCCGAAATGAACAGTGCCGGCATGTTCTTGATGAACGAGAGTTCCGGAACTGGGTTTCAGCCATCGGCATGGCCGATGCCCATGCTGATGACCCGCGTGGGCGAGTGGCACCTGATGTGGATGGGACAGGCGTTCATTGTCGATACCCAGCAGTCTGGACCTCGCGGAGGCGACAAGCTTTACTCAGTGAGCTGGGGAATGCTGGGCGCGGTGCACAAGCTCGGCCGGGGCAGCTTGATGTTGCGCTCGATGCTCAGCCTGGAGCCCGCCACGATTACCGATCGCCGTTATCCGCTGTTATTTCAAACCGGCGAGACAGCGTATGGAACTCCACTAGTGGATGCACAACATCCGCATGATTTTGTGATGGAGTTGAGCGTCCAGTATGCGCACCCCATAGGTGAAAAAGGAACCTGGAACATCTACTACGCTCCGGTTGGCGACCCGGCTTTGGGGCCGGTCGCTTTCCCACACCGCGCCAGTGCATTGGAGTTGCCTCAAGCCGCCATCGGCCACCACTGGCAGGATTCCACTCACATCGCCAACAATGTCCTCACCGGGGGCGTCACGTACGGCAAAGTCCGACTGGAGGCCTCGGGATTCCACGGGCGTGAACCCAATGAGGCACGCTGGAACATCGATTGGGGCGCCATGGATTCCTGGTCAAGCCGCTTCAGTTTCTTTCCGACCAAGAACTGGACCGCCCAAGTCTCGGTGGGCCGACTGCAAGATCCCGAATCGTCGCATCCAGGCAGCATTGTGAGAACCACGGCCTCGGTTGAATACGTGAAGCCGACGGTGGGCAAGAACTGGTGGGCGACGAGCTTTGTCTGGGGACAGAACTACAAGCAAGATGAACGGCGGCGGACCAATGCAGTGCTGGCCGAGACCGTCGTCCCCTTCTCGCGCAAAAACTTCGTGACCGGAAGATTCGAGTGGTCCCAACGCGACGAGTTGTTCGAGTACAACCACGACCTTGAAGAGCAGGTGACCCGCGCTACCGGCCAGCACGCGTTCAACGTGACGGCTTATACCGCCGGATACACGCGCGACATCGGCACGTTCCGAAACCTCCAAGCGGGCCTCGGCGCAAATGTCACGGCATACGGCATTGACGCCGCCCTCAAGCCCTTCTACGGCGATCAGCCGTGGGGTGTCAACGTGTTCGTTCGGTTCCGGCTGAAGCCCGGAGCTTAATCAGTGAAGAAAGAGGTAAACCAGATGGAAAAAGACGTAATTTGCGGCATGCAAGTCGATCCGAAGAAGGCGGCCGGCAGCAGTGAGTACCAGGGCAAAACCTATTACTTCTGCAGCCCAGGCTGCAAACGCAAGTTCGAACAAACCCCCGAGCAGTACGCCAACAAGTCGTAACGAGCGGCTATGTCGGGTGCGCTCAGGCGCACCCGAGCATTTACCGAGAGGCTGACATGAACCACGAACACCAGACTGCAACTGAAGTTATCGATCCCGTATGCGGGATGTCGATCGCGCCGGAAGATGCTACGGGGACCGTCGAGTACAAGGGAACCACGTACCACTTCTGCAATCCATCCTGTGAAGAGAAGTTCCGCAGGCATCCGGAGGATTACGTCGGCGCGGAGCGGCCCGCGGCACAGGCTGCGCCGGCCGGCGTCGAATACACCTGCCCGATGGACTCCGAAGTCCGCCAGATTGGCCCCGGATCATGTCCTAAGTGCGGAATGGCGTTGGAGCCGGCAAACATTGTTCTGCCGCAAACGCGAACGGAATACACCTGCCCGATGCATCCGGAGATCGTTCGGAATGAACCTGGTGCCTGCCCGATCTGTGGCATGGCCTTGGAACCGCGCGAGATCACCGGAGAGGAAGTGAACCCAGAGCTGGTGGACATGACGCGTCGGTTCTGGACGAGTGTCGTCCTGACGGTTCCGATTCTGGCGTTCATGGTCTCGGACCTGCTTCCCCAAGATCCGCTGACGCACTGGTTGGGTATGACCGCCTCGCGGTGGATTCAGTTCGCTCTGGCAACTCCTGTCGTACTGTGGGGCGGATGGCCGTTCTTTGAACGCGCGTGGGCATCTGTCAGGAATCGAAGCCTGAACATGTTCACGCTGATCGGGCTGGGAACGGGTGCGGCTTATCTGTATAGTGTCTTCGCCCTGCTCTTCCCAAATGCAATCCCTGAATCCTTCCGCACGATGGGGTCGCAGGTCCCTGTCTATTTCGAACCTGCGGCTGTGATCATTACACTCGTCCTCCTCGGTCAGGTGCTTGAGCTGCGTGCTCGCAGCCAAACATCGAGTGCGATCAAAGCGCTGCTGGGCCTGGCGCCGAAAACCGCCCGTGTCGTGAAGGATGACGGAAGTGAGATCGACGTTCCCGTCGATCAGATCAAAGTCGGTGACCGCATCCGGGTGCGTCCCGGAGAAAAGGTTCCAGCGGACGGTGTCGTTCTCGACGGCAAGAGCTCAGTTGACGAATCGATGATCAGCGGAGAGCCCATCCCTGTAGAAAAGGCGCCCGACGCAAAGGTCACCGGAGGAACGGTCAACGGCACGGGTGCATTCACGTTCCGTGCGGATCGCGTCGGCTCCGACACAATGCTCGCCCAAATTGTGCGAATGGTGAGCGAGGCGCAGCGAACCAGAGCGCCCATTCAGAAACTGGCGGATCGCGTCGCTGGCTGGTTCGTGCCTGCTGTGATTCTGATTGCGATCCTCACGTTCGTGGTGTGGGCGCTCTTCGGACCTGATCCAAAACTTGCGCACGCGCTCGTGAATGCCGTAGCCGTCCTGATCATCGCCTGTCCATGCGCTCTCGGTCTGGCGACGCCGATGTCGATCATGGTCGGTACCGGCCGTGGCGCTCAAGCAGGCGTCCTGATCCGCAACGCGGAGGCACTTGAAACACTGGAGACGGTAGACACCGTAGTTGTCGACAAAACCGGGACCCTGACCGTCGGTAAACCACGCGTCGAGACAGTCCGGACTGTCGGAGAGATCAGCGAGACCGATCTCTTACGCTTCGCGGCAAGCGTTGAGCGTTCGAGCGAACATCCCCTTGCGAGTGCCATCGTCGCTGCGGCACGAGATAAGGGCGTTCCGCTTGATCCAGTGTCTGACTTCACATCGGAGACGGGTCAGGGCATTCGAGGAACGGTCAGCGGGCGCAAGGTCGCGATTGGGAATGGCCGCTTGATGGAGGTAATCTCGGTTCGGTTTGGCTCGCTTGAAAAGGAAGTGGAAACGCTTCGAGCCGGCGGCCAGACGGTTATGTTCGTAGCCGTCGATGGGCGTCCGGCTGGACTGATTGGAGTTGCCGATCCGATCAAGCCGTCTACTGCTGACGCGATCCGATCCCTGCATGCTGCAGGCGTAAAGGTGCTTATGCTGACTGGCGACAGCCGATCAACCGCGAACGCAGTGGCCGCGAAACTCGGGATTGATGATGTTGAGGCCGAAGTGCTGCCCAACCACAAGCGCGAGGTCATTCAGCAGTTGAGGGCGGCAGGCCGTAAGGTCGCGATGGCCGGAGACGGTGTGAATGATGCCCCTGCTCTCGCAGAAGCCCACGTCGGGCTCGCCATGGGCACCGGAACCGATGTTGCGATGGAGAGTGCCGGCGTCACGCTAGTCAGCGGCGATTTGCGCGGCATCGTGCGTGCTCGCCAACTCAGCCAGGCGACCATGCGGAACATCCGGCAGAACCTGTTCTTCGCGTTCATCTACAACTCGATTGGCGTGCCGATCGCCGCCGGACTCCTGTATCCGGTGTTTGGACTGGTGCTCAGCCCGATGATCGCGAGCGCGGCTATGACCTTCAGTTCCGTGTCGGTGATCCTAAATGCGCTGCGGCTGAGAAAGGTCGAACTATGATCAACGCGCATGATTTACCGGCATGGCTCGACGTGTTGGCCTGGATTTCGATTCTTCTCGGAGTTGTGTCTGCCATTGCCATCAGCATCGATATTCTTTCTGGAAAGCGACAGAAGATGGCGGTCATGAACCTCGTCTGGCCGATCACCGGGTTGTACTTCGGGCCGATCGCCCTATGATCGTGAAGTCTTCCTCGTGATGAAGGAGTTCCTGCCATCGTTCAGCCGCGGTGGCGACATGGCTCAGGACGCACTCGCGGGAAGTCTCATTCCACCCTTGCAAGAGATGGGGAAGAAGGCCGATCAGGGAGCGCCGGTGAAGACGAAAGGCTTCGAGGTGGGGTACGAGCTGTTTTGCATCAATGGCCGCATGGGAGGTCATGGCGAACCCATTCGCGTGAAACAGGGCGAGCGTGTGCTGTTCCATGTCCTCAACGCCAGCGCCACTGAAATCCGCAGCCTTGCTCTGCCGGGACACGTCTTCCGCGTGGTTTCGCTTGAGGTCAACCCTGTTCCCACCCCGGCGAACGTTCCGCTGTTGTGGCTGGGCACCGCCGAGCGCGTTTCCGCCATCGTGGAAATGAACCATCCCGGCGTGTGGTTGATGGGCGATCTCTCCGACGATGACCGGGGCCATGGTATGGGTATCGTCGTTGAATACGCCGGGCAAAAAGGTAAGCCGCAGTGGATCGCGCCGAAGCCATTTCGCTGGGACTACACGCGGTTCGGAAAGACATCCGCTTCGGCGGCACCCGACGAAACCATGGAGCTCACGGTCGTTAAGCACAACGCGGCATTGGACGGATTCAATCAGTGGACTCTCAACGGCGTTCCATTTTCGATGGAGACGATGAAGCCGCTCTACAAAATCCGCCAGGGACGCCGATACCGTTTGAAGTTCCGCAACGCCAGCGATGACATCCATCCGCTCCACCTGCACCGGCACAACTTCGAACTCACCAGTGTCGCTGGCAAGCCGACCTCCGGCGTCATCAAAGACGTCGTTATGCTGGGCGGATTCCAGGAACTGGCGTTCGATTTCGTCGCCGATAATCCCGGCATGACCCTTTTCCACTGCCATCAGCAGCTTCACATGGATTTCGGATTCATGGCGCTGTTCGACTACGCATGAGGGACTCCCGGGGCGGTGCCTCGTTATAACTGTGCAAGTTTGTGCACTGTAGCGTCGCGGGGTGAAAGCCGAGGCACAGGATCGGCGCCTCCGCCGCGCACTCATTTGAAGGGATAAATCAACAACGGGTACTGCCGCCAATCATCCCCGGGGCGACGCATGGCCAGAGTGTACTTGCCTGGTGGCAGGGCTTGAAGGTCCATTGTCGTCTGGATCATCGTCTGGAAGTTCTCAATCTTCGCTATGCCAGTGGTGTTTACGCGGGTTTTGAGTTCTGAATCTAAGATGCGGATTTCGTAAGGACCGGGTTCAACGCCGACCGGCAGATAGATCACCGCTTGGAGGCGGCAGCCGGGCAACCGAAGCGGCTGTGGCACTGGCGCATTGCTGGCCGGCCGGTCAGAACGTTCAACGGTGTACGGGCGAAGATCGACCACGGCCTGGGTAATCGCCGGCTGATTCCTGGTGACTAGGGTTCGCGTCCAAGGCCACTGCCGATACGCGCCGTAGCCGACCAAGAGGACCAACAAGAGCGCCGCGGCAGCGGCGAACGCGCTTTGCCGCCGATGGCCCACACGGTAGCTCTCCAGCCGCTGGTAACAAGGGGAGCACTGCATTATGTGGACGTGGGTGGGGTGTCCAATGGGCAAAATGCCCTGCTTGGCCCCCATCCGTTTCAGAAGCTCATCCTCTGGACAGCCTTCGCGGTTTGGATTTGGGAATCTGCCAGCCAGAAGCGCTGTCCTAAGGGCCTCGCCGAACTGTTCTGCCGGACCGTTATCGCTCATTCGACCAATCGATACTCCTCCTCCGCCTCTTTGGACAACGCAAGGCTATGCCACCGCATCCGAGCTATTGTCGCTCAGGTTGGCCGTCCTGTAAAAGCCATTCGCGAAGGTCGTTTATCAATCGATCGTACTTCTTCCTGGCGGCATCCGCACTCAGCCCCGTTCGGGCGCCGAGTTGCGCCCAGGTGCAGTCCTTCATTAGAACACTCATGAGAAACGCGAAGTCCTTCTCCGGCAGGTGCGCCCGAATCTTCTCGCAAAACATTCTGGCGTCGATTTCTCCATACGGGTTCGTGGAGGCCATTGTCTCCAGTTTGGCAGGATCGAAGTAGCAGATCAGCGGAGATCGCTTCACCACACGCTTCAACCGCCGCAATGCGGATGTGAGGATGTACCAGCGAGGATTCCTGATGGAAGCGGCGGATTTGCTGGCAAAACAAACCACTTCTTCGATTGCGTTTATCGCCGCCGTGTTGTCGCCGAGACGGTCGCGGTAGAAAGGGAGGATTCTGCGAACTTCGAGTTCAACGGCTTCCTGGAACCTAGGGTCCAGCCGTTCGCTTGGATCCGCATGTCGTAGCCAGATCTTCGGCGACATCCATCCCTCCTAAGGCAAGTGGAGCGGATTGGTCGATTATACAGTTCTAGCCGGTTCGGTACAAGAGGACGCCGAGGACGCCGAGCCTACGACTAGCCACATGTCGCCGTTAGCCAGTGCTGTCCAACACATTTCATTTTTGCTAATTAACGGTCGGATCAATATGCGCTGAGGACGAGGAGGATGCTCTGTCCGTTTTGCGCAGTACGCTGCCTCTTAAATCCAATGACAGGCGAGTGTGTCTGCGGTGTTTCCGCGCCGCAGACCCACAGAGGGGTTGTGATGCAAACGGAGGGGTAACCATGCAGACCACCAGCGGGGAAGAGGGAAACGTGTCCCATGAAGGGCCGGAAATTCGGTAAACCCAGAGGCAAAACCTGCAGCTGGACACCAGAGTTGGACGAGATCCTAAAAGCCGCCTGGGCGCGTGGCGGAATGCGCGCAGCTCGGCGGGCTATCCGGCAGCAGCAACCTACATGGTCCTGGTATTCGGTCAAGAAGCGTGCGGCAGCGCTGGCGTTATGCCGGCGAAGAGCGCCGCGATGGACGGACACGGACGTGAACCATCTGCTCTGGTCCATCGATAGCAATGCATCGCTGACGTTGATTGCGGACCGACTCGGCCGCACGGTCGCCGCTGTTCGGAAGAAACTGCGGGATCTTGGTTACAGCGCCGAGAGTTTGGGCGGATTCAAAGTTAAGGAAGTCGCCGAGATGTTCACTGTTCCGCCGGCGAGAGTTCAATACTGGGTCGCCGAGAAGCTACTTCTCACGAAGGGCGGTCGCATCACCGACAGTTCCCTGTCGAAGTTCCTGGGTGAGCATCCGGAGAAAATCCCATTCCAGAGCCTGACCGCCGACATGCAGAACTGGCTTCGGGAGATGGGATACCCTGACCGACAAGAAGAGCCGAGAGCGGCCGTGAGCAATCAATGAAGGCTAAGCTCTACGACCGGTGCAGTAGGCGTCTGCAGTGGCAAGCCAGTCAGCGAAAGACGGGTAGGACCTGGGGCGAGTCCGGGCCCACTCATCATGGCAGCGCTGGTTGTAGTGAATGAGGCGTTGGTAACGAGGATGGTGTACAACCGCATAGCGCAGCGCCGGATACCACCCCTCCGACCTTGCCGAGCTGCGCAGACTGAAATCGCCGAAGCGCACCAGGCGGGAGAAAAGAGACGGCGTCCACGTTGGCCCAATACCGGAAGCCGTGAGAAGACTTGGGCATCGGCGTCGCAATTCCGCCGACACCCCCTCGTCGAGGCATTGCCCCGGCAGGGACACAGAGTCCACCCAGAGTGCGATTGCTCTCGATTCGAGCGAGTCGGCGACGGCGCTGTTGAGGCGTGTCGCTTCCACATTGCCAAGAGCTTGAACGGCGCGAGCCTTTTCCGTCCCAGCATGCACCAGGCTGCGGGTGGCAAGAACCTCAGACGTCCACTGTTCCAGCGTTGGCCATGTGGCGGGCGGCGAGTGGCGCCAATCGGCCTTCGTCCGCTCCCACGCGGTCCAGGCTTGCTCGATGCGGAGGTCCTTGTATGCGTAATACATCAGGGCATCGAACCAGCCATCTGCTCTTGCTTTAGCGAAACAGTGAGATGCACTCCACTCTTCCAAGGATTTCCAAAGAGGAACGCCGCCGTTTTGTTCTCGGCTCTGGATATCCAAGAAGCCGGGCCAGCGAGACTGCAACGCAGACCGTACGACTTCTGGAAGGTGATCTGCGGTTTCCGTAATGACGCGGACCCACAAAATGATCGTTTGTCGCTCCGCGAAAGCCGCTGCGCCCTCTGCCAACTGCTGCCAGGGGACGAGGAGGGCGTCCTGCAGGGCTCGCTGCTTGCTGTCGCGCCGTACGTTGAGAACGAGGTTTGCGGAGTCTCTTTTCGCCATCCACGACCTGTTTCCGGGGGAGGCCGCTTGGACTGTTGGTCAGAGCTTTCTTACTTTACCAACTCCAGCGCCCCTGCGAAACACAGGCAGCGCCCACCAGCAGGTACCGGCCCGACATTCCAGTCTCCTTCCGGCGTGAGAATCGACGAGCCTCTGAGGCGCGGGTTCAGTCGCCGGCACGAGATAAGCTCCCGGCGCATGAGAGAGGACGTCCGACTAGGACAAGTCCATGTTAGGGCACCGTGCCCGCGCGCTCCAAAACTCTCCGCGTCGCCGCGGAATGCTCAGCCCAATGGGCCCCCTCAACCAGGAGAATGGAATGCCCGGATTTTCAACGAACTTCAAGCACGGCGAGTACCGGGAAGTCTTGTTTTGGCTTTTGCTGCTAGGCAGTTGGCAGTTCTTGGCATCGCCCGGCCGCAGCAAGAACGGCATCATCGGTACGTTTGGCGCAGCGGCATTCTTGGTGTACGCCTGGGCGAACCTAGATCGATTGAGAGGTCTTGGCCTCGATCACGCTCGTTGGCGGTCAGCCAAGCGTACGAATTGGGTGGTCGCCGGCGTGAGCGGATTCCTCGCCGGCATGGTCGTCTTCGTTATCGGGACTGCTTCAGGGCAAAACATGAGACTCAGCGAGAACTGGAAACTGTTCGCCCTCCAGGTGACCCTCGGGCCGGTGCTAGAGGAGGTCATATTCCGCGGTTATCTGTTTGCGTTCCTGCTGTGGATGCTGGCCAGGGTAGCCAATGACGCTCGCCGGGACCGGTTGGTCGTGGTCTTCGCGGCCGTGGTCTTTGCTGTGGTTCATCTTGCACAACCGGGGGTCAGTTGGCTGCAGGTGGCGTGCATCACGTCCACAGGAACTCTGTACGGTTGGATCAGGTGTCGGTCTGGATCGACGGCGCCCGCGGCGGTTTCACATGCGGTGTACAATCTGGCCCTTTATGCGCTGAGCGGTGCGGTGTTGCTCGTGGGGAAGGCCATTCGCTTTCGATGACGGCGGTTGTCACTTATCGTTGACAGCATTTACGTTGACATTATTGTTTGTCTCTGCGATGATGGAGGTGGATTGTGATTCCGGCGTTCGATCCCATCACTGGCGCGCTGCCGCCGGGAGATCATCCGGCAACGTTGGAGCAGATCAGGAAGCGCTTCGGTTTCACGCCTCGTCGTCGATGGTTGTTGAAAGGTCTCCGCGCCGCCGTCGAAGCATTCTGGGCCGCCGGAATTCAGGAAATCTACATCGACGGCAGCTTTTGCACGGAGAAGCCGGATCCCGGCGATATCGACGGCTATTGGGTTGAGCCAGACGAGGGCGTCTATGGTCGCATCGATCCGTATTGGATCGACTTCGAACCGCTCTTGGTTCCGCATATACGAAAGTGGAAGTGGCGAATGTGGGCTGACCATGGCGTTGAGTTCTTCATCCACCCTGCCATGCAGGCCAGCCCGGAAATGGGTTTCCCGGAGTTCTTCCGACAGGACCGCGATGGTGAACCTCGCGGCGTGATTCAGGTGGTGAAGGCGGTACGACCATGATCAAGAGCGACGCTCAACGAGATCGAACATTGGCTCAGATCGAAGGCTTCAGGCGAGCACTCGCCAAGGCGGAGGAGGAGAAGCCAGGCAAGCGCTCCGATGCGATCCGCGGAAGCTACGAGGGCATGATTCGACAACTCGAAAGCGAACTGCGAGAGTACAACCAGTTGAAGTCCGGCGAAATAGCCCTGCCCCACGTCGAGAGACTCGATCAAATCGCGCCGTTCATCGTGAAGACCCGGATTGCAAAGGGCGTTTCGCAGACGGAATTGGCGCGGCGGCTAGGCGTGAGCAAGCAGGTGATCAGCCGTTACGAGGAGTCCGAATATCAGACGGTAGGTATCGGCAGACTGCAGGAGATCCTCGATGCCATTGGCATCAAGACGGCAGTGACTCTTAGCGCGTGACCTCAAGTAGATTGCCGATGTGAACCGTAGGCCGCAGGAGCGGATCGGCACGCCTCGTTAGGTTCCCGCGGTAAGCCCAGCCGACCTGAGAATCTGAATGATGTCCGCAAGAACGCTGAGCGCGAATTCGGGATCGACCAATCGCCCTTCAATGAGGACGCGATCGGTGTGGGTGTGGCCATGGAGAATCCGGAGTTTGCTCATGAGGTGGTAATCCAAGAACGATAGTGGGAGTGCAGTAGGCTGCTTGTCTTCAAGTGCCTTGCGGAGCTGCTTTAGACTTTGGTCAAGGGATTGCGTCGATGCCGATCCGCTCTTTCCAATCGCGAAGAGGACCAGATCCTCCGCCACGTTCTTGGCACTGGTGATCAACCCTGAATAGATTTGCTGTGAGAAACACCGCTGAAGATCGCTCCAGTCGCGCTCCAGCTTTTCTCTGAGCAGTGGGCTGTCGATCTTCGACAGATCGAGATCCGGTATGCCCGCCGCATGTTGAACCGGCGAGAGTGTAAACAGCTGTCGTCCAGCGAAATCGGATTCCACGCGACCAATTCTCCACAGGTCTTTGGCGCCCTGCGGCCCAAAGAGAAGAAAACCCGGCTTGCCACGAGAGATATCCGACCCCCAGGAATAAATGCTCAAAGTACAAGCGGCGAGATACCGCTGAACGGCCATTTGCTTCGCATGCATACCATCGCGCCACGGCATTTGCGCATCTTGTTCATACCTGAATATTACGCCGGCACGATTCGGCGGGCCGTCAACGCTTGGCATTCCGACAAAAAGAAGAGGATGAGCGTTCTGAAGCTCCGCCTTCGCACGGTTGACTCCCGCATCGGTGGCTGCATCTTCCGGGGAGACGTAGACCACACGAAATACCGGGTGCTCCAAAGGTGCGACCTCGATCATTCCCTGGGGCGTGGGCGCCAGGATGAGTGGGACGCCGCGCCGCTCGCCGATGTAGATCTCGAGAATCCCGACTGCCATCATTCCGTCACCCCAACAATGTTCTGAACCCGAAGTTCCCTCTCGCAATCAGATTTTCGATAAGGCGTTTTGCTGACGACACCGCTTCCGGGTGGTTACTGTCCAATGCGAGTTTGAGAGCATGCCGAGTATCAGCCTCCACTCCGAGAAGGAGCCACCGCTCCTGGTCCCCTTCGACCATCAGACCCAAGCAGGTCACGCACTCGAACGGATACCTTGGACAGCGCTCCGCGAGCAGTTTCACAATGTCCATCTCAGCGTGCGTCTTCTTCGTCAATTGAAGTGTGGCCAGAAGCATTTCCAGGGACCAGCCTTCTTCAAATTTCTGCGAAGTGAACCAATACCCGAAGTTCGCCAGTTCCTTCGTAAACATCTCCAGCGAGGCGGCTTGCTGTGCCGCCCTCAATCGACCCTGAAAGAGGTTCCGGAGCCTTTCAAAAACCTCCGGCGGTACCTCGTCTCGCCAGTTGGCGATGCTCGTGCCGACGAACCACATCGCGTGTCCCCGGAGTTCATCGGGCACCAACGCATAGAATTCGTAGAGAAGCCGGTCCGCAGCACCAAACTCCAGCTTCCCAAGCCAGTAATAGACCATTAGGTGTTCAGCCAGCCGATCCTCGGGAGAGACGGGGTGACCCTTCGTCTTGGGCCCCGCGGTAATCTGCCGCACGGCCCGTTGATAGGCAGGCATCAACGCCTGCAAGAGCAGCGGGTGTGGCTGATTGAATCCAACAAAACTCCTCCATGCTGCATTGAATCGGGGTGCGTCATCCTGTCCGGGCGGCAGGATTCGGTCCACGTTGGTGCGCAGCCAGTCCCAGTCCAGGCTGGCAAAAGACGTCAGATGACGACCGTAGAGGGATCGAATGGTGAGCGTGGGCTCTTTCTCGATATCGAGATGCGTATCGAGGACCTCGCGCACCTCCGGCATCGCATCGAACGTAACTGGCGGCTGCCCTGACGCTTTTCGTTCGGCATCCGTGCATCGGCGCACCCACCATGCGTAGTCTACAACCGCATCAATGGCCCGCCCCCTTGTCGAATTGATGGAAAGGAAGGCTGGATCGAACTTCTCGCCGAGCTCGTCCTGGGCGGAGAGCTTCGGATCTTCGGTGAGCGGGCGAAGAACGTCCCAGACCAGGGCACGATTGGCGTAGGGGAGCCGGTCGTCGGGAGGCCGGTCTTTCACGGCTTCGAAGCCGGCTGACAAGAGGTCGATCACGGCATCGCGCGTCCAGCCCCAGTCGGGGTCGGCGACCATCATGCCGCCCTTCCGTCCCTCGATTTCACGCCGCTCGCTAACCACCCACAGAGCGAGTTCGAGGACTGGCTGCCAATCCCACTGCTTTCCCTGTTTCAGCGCTGCGTTCAAGCCTCCGATGAAACACCGCACGTACGTGGGATCGACACGCCTGAAGCTTCCCGCGACGGCCGCGAACTCGGCGGGGCGCTCGGCAACCGCTGACGCTACGGCCCCGCCGAGACCATCTGCGGTCGGCCCGAAGATGTCGCGGCCGGGAATCCACGACGCGAGGAATCCGAGCACCTCACCAACCGACAATTGCGCAAGTTCGTCCGCCGTTTTCGGCGATTGCGCACTGATTGCTCCGAACTGCGGTGTGGATACGCGTTCAGGCGGATTCGGTGCACCGAGCTCGATCTTCAACGCCTCGTATTTGAGCCGATACGGTTCGGGCAGTTGCCCTTCGAGGATCGAGAAATGGTCGCGCCGCTCGCGGTTGGAGTAGTCGCGGATTCTCTCTTCGGCAACGTCGCCACCAAGCAACTCCAACCAACTCTGAGCGTGTTCGCGCGATGGTCCGGCGTCCATCCATGAAAGCACGAGCTGTTTGGTCTCCGGTGTCAGCGCTGGGAAGGCGGCCTTCAGCAACAAGATAGCTTCATGGTGCATGCTCGCGCTGTCAAGGATCTCAGGGGCCTGGAACGCCCGCTCCGCCACGGCTTGGCCTTGGTCAAGGAAGATCCGGCTGACGTGCAATTCCAGCCTGCGAAAAGTCACCCACTTTCGTTCCTGAAATAAAGCCATCACGGCGGGAAACTGAGTGTGCTCATCGGCAATCACCAGTTCGGCGGCGTCTCGCGTGGCGCACAGCAGCAGACGCGGGATGTCGTCGGAATCCTTCCCATGCTCAATGGCGGGGTGCCCGATGTAAAGGTAATCCTCCTCGCCATCCTCCGAGTTCTTTCGTGAATACTTGATAGCGTCGTCCAGGAGACCGCAAAACAGCCGAACCGCTTCGAGACCGGCTGCCTTGGCCAGGGCCGGCACAGCCTTATCAACGATCCGTGCGTAATACCAGCCTCGGAAATGGGACTGTGGCTCGGGAGAGAGTATCGACTCATCCCCCTGCTTCTCGGCCGCCCTGGGGTCAGGGAACAGAGCAAGCGCCGCACCCGCCAGATCAACGGCAGGCTTTCCTTGTCCGCCCTCGGCAAGATGAACGACAAGGCGTCCGATCTTGTCGGGCATGAGCAGCTTCACCGGACATTGGATGGCCGCGCTGACCTGCGGTATCAGCCTGGCCGCCTGTGCCGGCTGTAAGGAAAGCGCGATATCCGCGAGGTCATCATGAACCCGGCTGTTCTCGGAGGCTGGGATGGCGAGCGCGATGTTGAGAACGGTCTCCTGGGCGTCCGGGATGCCCGCCAT
>BFBZ01000010.1_pt303 | contig 176278 bp, 156 predicted proteins | sample 1888401 | NCBI WGS metagenome assembly BFBZ01 (sample SAMD00112614, study PRJDB3348) | symbiont metagenome | host: Chara braunii
GSCSSASCSGSCKYYTCSGCTTTYCCCRYKGCRGTSAGGCGCAYGGGYCCGGAMATCGGCGGCGTGACGGAAACGGAGCAATCGCATGCATCTCATCGTGCTCGACAACGACACCGATTTCGAAGRCTGGCGCAAAGCCGCACGGCRACTGGCATCGCATGACRTCAGGCCGGCRGACGTCACATGGCAAATAMGCAGTGACGACGCGTTGCTGCCGACATCCCGCGCGAACGAGATRCCCGACGCGCCGCAGGTGCAGTTCAAYGTCCCCGCCAGATTCGTCGAGCTGGCGCGAACGGCGATCCTGCATTGCCATGACGAGCGCTTCGCCCTGCTCTATCGCCTGCTGTGGCGACTGCGCAGCCATCACGATCTGCTCGGCACGACCATCGATCCTGATGTCGCCGAAGTCCACGCAATGGCACGCGCGGTCTATGGCGACATCGACAGGATGCATGCGCATCTCCGCTTCCGCGAAATCGGCCGCGAGCACAAGGCGCACTACGTCGCCTGGTTCGAGCCCGAGCATCATATCGTCGCGTCCGCCGCACCGTTTTTCGCCAGCCGCTTCGCCGACATGCCGTGGTCGATCCTGACCCCGGATGTCTGCGCGCATTGGGACGGCCACGCGATCTCGATCACGTCAGGCATCGCCAAGTCCGAGGTGCCGAGCGAGGATCGGCTCGAGGAGGTCTGGCGGCGTCATCACAACGGCCTGTTCAATCCCGCCCGGCTGAAACTGATGGAGGCGCCGCAGGCCTATTGGAGGAACCTGCCCGAGGACTCGATCATTAAGCCCTTGATCGAAGACGCCATGCGCATGACCAGCGGTCCCTTCATCGCACGCCGGGCGAGCGAACCGCAGAAGCGGCAGGATGTGCCGATGCCCCGCAAGCAGGCCCATGACAGGCAAGCCCATGAAGCGATTGCTGACGCGATCGCCGCCTTGCGCGAAGAGGCCGCCGCTTGCCGCGCCTGTCCACTGTGGAAGGACGCGACGCAGACCGTGTTCGGCGAAGGCCCGCAGAACGCGACACTGATGCTGGTCGGCGAACAGCCTGGCGACAAGGAAGACCTCGCCGGCCATCCGTTCGTCGGACCGGCCGGGCAGATGCTCGATCGTGCGCTCAAGGAAGCGGGTATCGATCGCGCCAAGGTCTACATCACCAACGCGGTGAAGCATTTCAAATTCGTGCAGCGCGGCAAGGTCCGACTGCACCAGAAACCGGGCACGGCGGAGATCCGCACCTGCCGTCCATGGTATCAGCGCGAGCTCGCCGCCGTCAGGCCGGAACTGGTGGTGGCGCTCGGCGCGACCGCAGCGCAAAGCGTGCTCGGCAAGATCACGCCGATCAACAAGAACCGCGGCAGGCTGATCGAGCACGACGGAACCAGGGTGCTGGTCACAGTGCATCCTTCTTATCTGCTGCGGTTGCCAGACGAGAGTACCAAGGCACTGGAATATCAGCATTTTATCGACGACTTGAAGATCGCGGCAGGTCAACTGCGAGACGCCGCCGATGCGGCTTGAGTTCCGCAAGACCAGCGGAACTGGAGGACGCACAGCCCTGTGCGAAATTGCTCTGAAATACCTACAACCTTTAATTGATCCGTGATAGCGTAGCACATTCAGACGGTATCGGGCGTCATGTTCACGCCATGACGTACCCTGAGGCAGGCGCGCTGCGCGGTTCGACTAGCCCCAATCGTGCGGCGCGCCACCTCATCTCACCACCTCACTCGCGTGCTACCTCATCCAGCCAGCCGACCCATCTCGTCGCCGCGCTCGTCGGATACTTCGTCGTGAGCTCTCGTCGGCCGGACTGACAGTCCTGTGTGATCTCGTACTCACACTGTTTCGCGCTGTGCAACGCAGGCAGCAAGTTTACGTCGCGATCAACCCGCTTCTGTTGCTGAACATTGCCACGAGATCGAAACAGTGCGCGCACCTTCAATGCGTTGCACAAAAATTCGGCCCGCCGTCCACCGCCAAGGAGCGCCGCTTCATTTCACGGGCCGGATTTCAATTGCTTGTCATATGCATCGATCAAAATCGGAGGCATTGGGACAGGAGTTTACCATGAGCGATATGGCGTTACCCGGCTCGATCGAACCAGCCTTGAAGAAGGGCCCGGATCTCGACAAGGGCTTTCACCCGATGACGGGTGTCATTTACATGGGCGTGGTTGCGGCCGCCCTACTGTTTGTTGCCTACAGCATCTATGCCGACGTCGACGCCACCGGCACGCGCGTGACTTCGTTCCTGCCGTACATCATGCTGTTCGTCGCGCTGCTGATCGCGCTCGGCTTCGAATTCGTCAACGGATTCCACGACACCGCGAACGCGGTCGCCACCGTGATCTACACCCGCTCGCTGCCGGCGCATGTCGCCGTGGTGTGGTCGGGCCTGTTCAACCTGTTCGGCGTGCTGCTCTCCAGCGGCGCGGTCGCGTTCGGTATCGTGTCGCTGCTGCCGGTGGAGCTGATCCTGCAGGTCGGCTCGAGCGCCGGCTTCGCGATGGTGTTCGCGCTGCTGATCGCCGCCATCATCTGGAATCTCGGCACCTGGTGGCTCGGCCTGCCGGCTTCGAGCTCGCACACCCTGATCGGTTCGATCATGGGCGTCGGCATCACCAACGCGCTGCTGCGCGGCCGCGACGGCACCTCCGGCGTGGACTGGTCGCAGGCGGCCAATATCGCCAAGGCGCTGCTGCTGTCGCCGCTGTTCGGCTTCGTGCTGGCGGCTGGCCTGCTCTACATCCTCAAGGCCGTGCTGGTGCGTGCCACGCCCGCTTTGTTCGGCGAGCCGGTCGGCGACCAGCCGCCGCCGTGGTGGATCCGCGGCATCCTGATCCTGACCTGCACCCTGGTCAGCTTCTTCCACGGCTCCAATGACGGCCAGAAGGGCATGGGCCTGATCATGCTGATCCTGATCGGCACCGTGCCGACCGCCTATGCGCTGAACCGCGCGCTGCCCGCGAGCCAGATCGAGCAGTTCGCTTCGCACTCGACCGCGGCCAGCAAGGTGATCGAGGGCAAGGCCGCCGGCTACAACGTGATCGGCAATCCGCGCCCGGCCGTGACCAACTACGTCTCGCAGCACCAGATCAATGAAGGCACCTATCCTTCGCTGGCGGTGCTGGTCCGCGATATCGGCCAACAGGTCGCCCAGTATGGCTCGCTGGCCAAGTTCCCGGCTGACGTGGTCGGCAACACCCGCAACGACATGTACCTCGCCTCGGAAGCGATCCGCCTCCTGATGAAGGACAAGGAAGCCGAGCTGAGCGCGACCGACGTCTCCACGCTGAACGAGTACAAGGGCTCGCTCGATGCCGCGACGAAGTTCATCCCGAGCTGGGTGAAGTTCGCCGTCGCCATCGCGCTCGGCCTCGGCACCATGGTCGGCTGGAAGCGCATCGTCGTCACCGTCGGCGAGAAGATCGGCAAGACCCACCTGACCTATGCGCAGGGCGCCTGCGCCGAGATCACGGCAGCGGCGACGATCGCGGCGGCCGACGGTTACGGCCTGCCGGTCTCGACCACCCACGTGCTGTCGTCCGGCATCGCCGGCACCATGGCGGCGAACGGCTCCGGCCTGCAATGGGCGACGATCCGCAACATCGCGATGGCCTGGGTGCTGACCCTGCCGGCCGCGATGATCCTCTCGGGCATCCTGTACTACGTGTTCTACCACGTGTTCTGAGACCGACCCGCTCTCGGTGCACGACCCGCGCCGGACAAAGGCCCGCACGTCAAGTGCGGGCCTTTTGCCGTCAAGGTGGGCTCAGGCCGCGTAGGCCCTCGCCTCCTCCGCGAGCAGCCCGCGTGCCCATTTGTGCAGGCCCGATCTGGCCGTCCGGGCGCTCCAGTACATGTCGATCGAGATCGGCACGCGGAATGGCAGCGCCGCGACATGCAGACCGCCGCGCATCGCCCGCGCCAGGTGATGCGGAATCGTTGCGACGAGCCTGGTGCCGGCGACGATGCGCTCCAGACTGTCATGGTTCGGCAGGCTGACCACCGGCTCGATCTCGACCTTCCTTGCCTTCAGCGCCTCCAGATAAAGCGGCTGCCATTCGCCGCTATGGGTGATGAAGACGTGCGCGGCGCTGGCATAGGCCGACAGCGCGATCCGGCCCCGCGCCAGCGGATTGGCCGGATCCATCACGCAGACATAGTGGTCGGTGAGGACATGGCGCCTGAAGAAGCTTTCGCCGACGATCCCGACCGGACCCAGCACGATGTCGCACTGGTTCTGCTTGAGATGGATGTCGCCATGGCCGGCGGCATCGAGCAGCACGAGCCGAACCTTCGGCGCGCCGGCGCGCAGCCGCACGCTGAACTGCGGGATCAGGGTCTGGCGTTCGTGATAGTTGCAGGAGATCGTGACGCTGCCCTGCGCCGTCGCCGGATCGAATTCCGCCGGTGCCGCCAGTCCGTCGATCTCGGCGATCATGTCGCGTGCCCAGTCCACCAGCGCCGCGCAGCGCTCGGTGGCGGTCACGCCATTGCCGTTGCGGACGAACAGCGGGTCATGCAGCGCGCCGCGCAGCCGCTCGACCGCATAGCTGACAGTGGATTGGTTGACGTCGAGCCGCTTCGCGGCCGCGGAGAACGACTGCAAATCGTACACCAGCACCAGCGTGCGCAAGCTCCCGATGTCGATCGGATCGATCGATGAACTGACCGCCACGCTTCACCTCCCGCATTGCCAGCGGCCCAGCCTATCACACGGTCATCAAATATTTCGATGACTTTCATCGACATCATCGAATTGAGCGATCTCGCCCCGGGCGCTAGCCTTGGCAAAAAAGCGCTCCCGGGAGGACCCATGACCAGCGCCGTGCCAATCGTCACCAACATCGCGTATCAGGACCTGCTCGACGACCCCTATCCGATCTTCCGCCGCCTGCGCGAGCTGGCGCCGGCCGTCTATGTCGAGCCCGCAAAGCTGACGCTGGTGACCCGTTTCGACGATATCACGCGGATCGAGCGCGAGCCCGCGACCTACTCGGCCGACAATCCCGGCTCGCTGGTCAACAGAGTGATGGGGCCGACCTTCATGCGCAAGGACGGCGCCGAGCACGCTATCGGCCGCAAGGCGATCGAACCCTCGTTCCGCCCGGCCACGATCAAGGAGCATTGGGCGCCAATCTTCACCGCGATCGCGGAAAGATTGATCGCCGACCTGTCGGTTGCCGACGAGGCCGATCTGTTCGCAACGCTCGCCGCGCCGATGGCCTCGCTCAGCCTGATGGCGATGATCGGCTTTCGCGACATGCCGTGGCAGACCCTTGCCGAATGGTCGCAAGCCTTGATCGACGGCGCCGGCAATTACGCCGCCGATGCCGAGGTCGAGCGCAAGGCGATGCAGGCCAGCGCAGATGTCGATGCCGCAATCGACGCCGCGCTCGATGACCATCGCAGCCATCCGAACCCTTCGATCCTGTCCTCGATGATCAATGCCGATCCGCCGATGCCGCTCGACGGCATCCGCGCCAACGTCAAGGTGATCATCGGCGGTGGGCTGAACGAGCCGCGCGACGCGATCCTGACGCTGGTGCTCGGTCTGTTGGAAAACCCTGCGCAGAAAGACAACGTGCTGGCACGGCCGGAGCTATGGCCGGCCGCGCTCGAGGAAGCGGTGCGCTGGATCTCGCCGATCGGCATGTATCCGCGCCGCGTCACCCGCGATGTCGAACTCTCCGGCACCACGCTGCCCGAGAACCTTCAGATCGGGCTCTGCGTCGGCGCCGCCAACCGCGACGGCAACCGCTTCGCCGACCCCGATCGCTTCGACGTGACGCGGCCCAAGCAATCGCACCTGGCATTCGGCGCCGGCCCGCATTTCTGCGCCGGCACCTGGGTATCACGGCTCACCGTCGGCAAGATCGTGGCACCGATGCTGTTTGAACGCCTGCGCAATCTGCGCTTGCGCGAAGACGCTCCGCCCGTCGTCCGCGGCTGGGTGTTCCGCGGCCCGGTATCATTGCCGGTGCGATGGGATGCGTGAGGGACGCACCTCCCAACCGAGAGGAAACCCGCCATTGCGAGCCAACGGGTCGGCACCCAGCGTCGCCCTATGACAGGTTCCGCGAAGCAATCCATCGCACTGCAAGCGGAGATATGGATTGCTTCCTCGCTTCGCTCCTCGCAATGACGGCCGAAAGCGCGACGGCTCTCTGCCTCACGCCGCCAGCGCGTTCTCCACGATCTTCACGAAATACGAGGTGCCGAACACGATCGCCTCGTCGTTGAAATTGTAGGCGGGGTGATGCAGGCCGGCGCTGTCGCCATTGCCGCAGAAGATGAAGGCGCCGGGCCGCGACTCCAGCATATAGGAGAAGTCTTCGGCGCCCATCAGCGGCGGCATTTCGTGCACGTTGGACGCGCCCGCGACATCACGTGCGATCCGGCTCGCGAATTCGGTCTGCGCTTCGTGATTGACGGTGACCGGATAGCCGCGCTCATAGGTCAGGTCGATCTTGGCGCCGGTCATCTTCGCAACACCTGTCTCTTATACACATCTAGATGTGTATAAGAGACAGGTGCACATCCCCCGGGTCGAGCGGATCGACGGCGCGCGCGACGATCTGTTGCAGCGCGGTGACGAGTTGCGCGCCGACCAGCACGGAATCGATGCATTTGTGCGGCCGCGCGGCATGACCGCCGAGCCCCTCGATCTTGATGTCGATCGCGTCGGTCGCAGCCATGATCGGGCCGGTGCGGATCGCAAACGACCCGATCGGAATCCCCGGACCATTGTGCATGCCGTAGACCTGCTCGATGCCGAAGCGGTCCATCAGGCCGTCCTTGATCATCGCGGCAGCTCCGGCGCCACCCTCCTCGGCGGGCTGGAAGATCACCACCGCATCGCCGGCGAAATTGCGTGTCTCGGCGAGGTAGCGCGCGGCACCGAGCAGCATCGCGGTGTGGCCGTCATGGCCGCAGGCGTGCATCTTGCCCGGCGTCTTCGAGGCGTAAGGCAGGTTGGTTTCCTCGTGGATCGGCAGCGCATCCATGTCGGCACGCAGGCCGATCACCTTGACGTCGCCCTTGGCCGGCCCCTTCTTGCCCTTGATGACCCCGACCACGCCGGTTTTGCCGAGCCCGGTCGCGACCTCGTCACAGCCGAATTCCCGCAGACGGTCGGCCACGAATGATGCAGTGCGGTGCACGTCGTACAGCAGTTCGGGGTTTTCATGGATGTCGCGGCGCCAGGCCTGAATATCGGGTTGCAGATCGGCGACGCGGTTGACGATGGGCATGAGAATTCTGGCCTCGGAGGTTGAACGTGGATTACCACTAGCATGCAAGAGCCGGTCCACCCAACAGATGTGACATGCTTCAGACTGGGCCCCGCAGCGCGGCAAATGCAGAGCCGGCCGACTGGATGCCGTCGAAGGCATCGATCGCCGGATGAGTTATCACCGGGTGCACCGAGACGATGATCGCATCCGACCAAAGCATAATGGTGCAGGAAATATCCGGTGCGGATACTGTTTGAGCTTTCCGCCTGAACCAAAATCAAGGGATCGGCTGCATGACGCCGGATCAAGCGGTGTTGTTTTCCACCATCATCCTGCTGGTGCCGATGGGCTATTTCCTGCTGGCGGCGCCGGCCTTCCTGCTCGTGAAGCTCGACCTCCCGCCGGTCACCCGGCTGCTGCGCGGCATGTTCAATGCCTACTTCCTGGTACTGACCGTATCCGGCGCAATCGGGACACTCGCCTTTGCCGCAGCCGGCCGGCCAGCGGTCGCACTCTGCATCGCCTTGATCGCAGGATTCGCGGTGCTGGCACGCCGATGGTTCCTGCGGCGGCTCGATGCCGAGGCGGATGCGAGAGACTTGGGAGATCCCACCGCCGTACGGCGACTGCGCCACCTGCATTGGGGCGGCATGCTGTGCAATGCGGTCCAGGTGTTCGCGCTGGTGGCCAGCATCCCCTACATGGCGCCGCTGCCGTGATCGTGGGTTGCTGCTCGCGCGCGTAGTCGGCTCGCCGCAGACGAGAATAGCCGACCGCGGTTGGCCTTGGTCATTTCTTCAGGTCGGCGGCAAAGAACTTGGCAGCCTCGGCCTTGGATTCCTGATCCGCCTTGGCGTCGTACCTGATCGGAATGTTGAACTTCTTGCCGAGCTCGGTGGCTTCCGGATTGGTGAAGGCGTGCACTGCGCCGGGATATTCGATGATCCGATACTCGACCTTCGCGGCGTCAAAGTCCTTCTTCAGCGCAGCGTACTGCTCCGGCTTCACGAAGGAATCGTCCGCACCGTTCATGATCAGAACCTTGGCCTTGACGGTACCCGGCGCCGGTGCGGGCGTATTCAGACCAAGCGACGCGTGGAACCCAGCTACCGCGGCGAGATCGGCGCCGGCACGCGCCATGTTCAGCACCACCGCGCCGCCGAAGCAGTAGCCGACCGCACCGATCCGCTTGGGATCGACCGAGGCCTGCTTGGCAAGTTGCGACCGCGCAGCGTTGAAACGCGCCTCCATCACCGACGGGCTCTTCATCACCGAGGATGACAGCGCACCGGCGTCCTTCGGATTATCCGCGGTCTTGGCGTCGCCATACATGTCGGCGATCAGGACCGTATAGCCCTGCTGTGCGAAATTCCGCGCCTCGTCATGGATGTGCTTGGTGATGCCCCACCATTCATGCACCATCACGATGCCGGGTTGCTTGGCCGCGCTCGCGTCGTCATAGACCACGAAGCCCTTCATCGTGGTCTCGCCGTCCGAATAGGAGACCGGCTCCTCGCGGATCGCGGCGTTTGCACTTGTGACCATTGCGATCGCGAAAAGTGCGGCGACGATATGGGTTCGCATGGCTGTCCTCCTGCGAGTTGACGCAGTCAAATTGGCATACCAGCGCATGCTGCGCCAGACCTTGGCCGCATCGCTGCCCGGCCTCGCCGGCATCGACGATTGTCGTCGAATCGACACGGCTTCGCCGAAGCAGCCAAGCCGGGCCGTCCCTGATCGTCCGGCGCAGGCCGCCCTATCCACCGCCGGGCTTGTCTCGACCGGCCGCGTCTGACTAATAGACAGATAACAAAAGACGCTTGCCGGGAACGAGGATATGCCGCGAAGGCTCGAGGGTGATTTCGACTACATTGTCGTCGGCGCAGGCACCGCCGGCTGCATCATGGCCAACCGCCTGTCGGCGGATCCGAAGAAGCGCGTGCTGCTGCTGGAAGCCGGCGGCACCGACAACTGGATCTGGTTTCACATTCCGGTCGGCTATCTCTTCGCGATCGGCAATCCGCGCTCGGACTGGATGTTCAAGACCGAGGCCGAGCCCGGCCTCAACGGCCGCGCGCTCGCCTATCCACGCGGCAAGGTGATCGGCGGCTCGTCGGCGATCAACGCCATGATCTCGATGCGCGGCCAGGCCGCGGATTACGACCACTGGCGACAGCTCGGCCTCACCGGCTGGAGCTACGACGACGTGCTGCCGGCGTTCAAGCGGTTGGAGGATCACTTCCTCGGCGAGAGCGAGCACCACGGTGCCGGCGGCGGCTGGCGCATCGAAGCGCCGCGGCTGTCGTGGCAGATCCTCGACGCGGTCGGCGATGCCGCGGAAGAAATGGGCATCAAGCGGATTCCGGATTTCAACACCGGCGACAATGAGGGCACCAGCTACTTCCACGTCAACCAGAAGCGCGGCCGACGCTGGTCGTCGGCGCGCGGCTTCCTCAAGCCGGTGCTGAACCGCGGCAATCTCAGGCTGGAGACCAATGTGCTGGTCGACCGCCTGATCATCGAGAGCGGCCGGGCCGCCGGCGTGCTGTTCCGCCAGGGCAACGAGACCGTCGAAGCCCGTGCCAAGGGCGAGGTGATCCTCTGCGCCGGCTCGATCGGAACCACGCAGGTGCTGCATCGTTCCGGTATCGGCCCGGCCGAATGGCTGTCGCCGCTAGGCGTCGACATCGTCGCCGACGTCCAGGGCATCGGCCACAATCTTCAGGACCATCTGCAACAGCGCGCGATCTACAAGGTCTCCGGCGTGCGCACGCTGAACGAGACCTACTACAACCTGGTGCGCCGCGGCCTGATGGGCCTCGACTATGCATTCCGCCGCCGCGGCCCGCTGACCATGGCGCCGTCGCAACTCGGCATCTTCACGCGCTCGGATGCGACGCGCTCACGCGCCAACATCCAGTTCCACGTGCAGCCGCTGTCGCTCGACAAGTTCGGCGATCCGTTGCACCGCTTCCCGGCGATCACGGTGAGCGCCTGCAACCTGCAACCGACCTCGCGCGGCACAGTACGAATCCGATCGACCGCGCCGGACGACAAGCCGTCGATCGCGCCGAACTATCTGTCGACCGACGACGACCGCCAGGTCGCGGCAGACGCCATCCGCACCACGCGCAGATTGATGAAGCAGCAGGCGCTGGAGAAATATCATCCCGAGGAGTTTCTGCCCGGTCCCTCGGTCGGCGACGACGACGCCTCGCTTGCCAAGGCCGCCGGCGACATCGGCACCACGATCTTCCATCCCGTCGGCACCGCAAAGATGGGAACGGCCAACGATCCGATGGCCGTGGTCGATGAGCGCCTGCGCTTCTACGGGCTGCACGGCCTGCGCATCGCCGATGCCTCCGTGATGCCCACCATCACCTCCGGCAACACCAACACGCCGACCGCGATGATCGCGGAGAAGGGCGCCACGATGATCCTCGGGGATGCACGATAGAACGATGAACGCCCCGACGCGCGTTCTGGTTGGCGATCCCGGCGGAGAGGTCGCGGTGGCGCGATGGGGCGAGCCGGCCTCGGGCAAGCCAGTCGCGCTGCTGCTGCACGGCACCGGCTTTGTCGGCGAAGTCTGGGCTGAAGTGGCGGAGGCGCTGGCCACCGACTACACCGTCTATGCCATCGACCGCCGCGGCCATGGCCTGAGCCATAAGCCGCCTGCCGACCGCTATCACTTCGAGGACTTTGCCGACGACGTCTGCAACGTGGTGGATGGCCTCGATCTGCACGACATCTACGGCATCGGCCACAGCGCCGGCGCGACTGATCTGCTGCTGGCAGCGAAGTTGATGCCGGATCGCTTCGCGCGTCTGTTCGTGACGGAGCCGACCGTGATGGACCCGCGCGCGCCGCGCGCCGCGGACCTGAGCGAGATGTCCAAGGCGTCGGTGCAAGGCACGCTGCGGCGACGGGCCGAGTTCGACAGCGCCGACGGCCTGTTCCAGCGATTGCGCTTGGCACCGGCGTTCGCGCCGTGGACCGAACCATCGCTGTGGTCCTATGTCCATCACGGCTTTGCCACGCTCGACGACGGTCGCATGCGGCTGCGCTGCACGCCGGAGATCGAGGCGGCGTTGCTGCTGCCGATCATGCAGGCCATGGAGCAGATCTACGCCGGCGATTCTCGCGGCAATCCGTTCCCGTGGTTCTCCGAGATCGCCTGCCCGGTCCGCATCGCGACTGCCGAGCAGTCGTGGCCGGTCTACAAGGAGATGGCTGATCGCGCTGCGGCCCTGATCCCGCACGCCAGCCGCTGGAGGTTCGACGGCGTTGGGCATTGCGTCGCCCAGGAGGCGCCGGAGCTGATGGTTACGGCGCTCCGGGCGTTTGCCGCACAGACCGATGATAGCCGACGCAACGATCCGGCAGCATCGCCGTTGTAATCAGGTGATCTGTCGGCGGGCAGCGGCCCTCCTGCGCGGGGTGCGACGACGAGGGTGAGACCGGATGCCGTCTTCGACAGTTTCGGCCCTGAACGACACGACCGGATTCGAGGGTGAAGCGCACCGCCGGTTCGAGCAACCGCCGGGCCCGACCAGCATCCTGCTCGCGCTCGGCATCGTGTACGGCGACCTTGGGACCAGCCCGCTCTACACGCTTCAGACGATCGTCCATTTGATGGGAGGCGGCTTCACGCCGGAGGCAGCCCTCGGCTCGCTCTCGCTGATCGTCTGGGCGCTGATCATCACGATCTCGGTCAAATACTGCATCTTTGTCATGCGCGCCGACAATCACGGCGAAGGCGGCATCCTGGCGCTGATGGCGCTGACCGGAGCCCGCTGGTCCGGTCGCGGACGGTGGCTGGTGACGCTGGGGCTGTTCGGCGCCGCCCTGATCTATGGCGACGGCATCATCACGCCGGCGATCTCCGTGCTGAGCGCGGTCGAAGGCCTCAACGTCGCGACCGAGGCATTCAAGCCGTACACGATGCCGATCGCGGTTGCGATCCTGATCGGGTTGTTCGCGTTGCAGCGGCACGGGACCGCGACCATCGGCAAGGCGTTCGGCCCGGTGATGCTGCTCTGGTTCCTGACCATGGCGCTGCTCGGCATCACCTCGCTGGTCCGGCACCCCGAGGTGCTGCGCGCGCTCAATCCCATGCACGGCATCCTGCTGCTCACGACCCACGGCCTGCTGGGCTTCACCCTGCTCGGCGGCGTCTTCCTCGCGCTCACCGGCGGCGAAGCGCTTTACGCCGACATGGGGCATGTCGGCCGCACGCCGATCCGGCTCGCCTGGTATGGCTTCGTGCTGCCTGCTCTCGTCCTCAACTATGCAGGGCAGGTCGGCAACTTCATCGCCTCGCCCGATCCCGGCGCCAACCCATTCTTCAAGCTCGCGCCGGTCTGGGCGATCTACCCGTTGGTGGCGTTGGCGACGCTGGCGACCATCATCGCCAGCCAGGCCATCATCACCGGTTCATTCTCGATGACTCGCCAGGCCATGCAGCTCGGGTGGTTTCCGGGCGTCCGGATCAACCAGACATCGGCCGAGGAATACGGCCAGATCTATGTGCCGTTCGTGAACTGGACCATGATGTGCCTGACCGTCGCACTGACGATCGGCTTCGGCAGCTCTGACCGCCTCGCCGGCGCCTATGGCGCGGCCGTTTCCACCACCATGGTCCTGACCACTGCCCTGCTCTACCAGGTGATGCGGCGAAGATGGGGCTGGAGCGCGGCGCGAGCGACCTCGCTCACCGGCGTGCTGCTCACGGTCGATCTTGCGTTCTTTCTTGCCAATCTCTTCAAGATCGAAGAAGGCGGCTGGATTCCGCTGCTGTTCGGCGCACTGCTGTTCGGCATCATGGTCACCTGGCATTTCGGCCTCGATGCGCTGCACCGGCGAAGCATGGCCCAGTCGGAGCATATCGATGCGTTCTTCGCCGGCCTGCGCGACCAGCACATCGCGCGCGTACCGGGGACCGCGATCTTCCTCACGCGGCTGAGCCACCGCATTCCCCCGATCATCGTCAACTACGTCAGGCAAGCCCATTCGCTGCATCAGACGGCGATCGCCTTGACGGCCACCTTTGAAAGCGTGCCCCGTATCCGCCCCTCCGATCGCATCCGTTGCGAGCAGCTTTGCGAAGGCGTCTGGCACATCTCGGTGCATTTCGGCTTTGTCGAGATACCCGATCTGCCGGCGGTCCTTGCGAACGCAAAGCAGATCGGAGTGCCGATGCAGGAGGATACGACCTACTTTGTCGAGCGCCACGATCCGCTCAGCCGCAAGCGCCGCAATCCGTTGGCCCGGTTCCAGATCGCGGTGTTCGCATTTATGGCGCGAAACTCCGCACACGCGATCGACCGCTTCAGGATTCCGAACGGCTCGCTGGTCGAGATCGGCAGCCGGACCGAGCTCTAGGACCGGCGCTTCGATCCCGGCCGAGGCGGCGGACGTCGGGCTCCGAAGCGCCGCGTCGTCGGCGCTGCTCTCGCTTGCGTGCGCGCTTCCTGGACCAGCCAGTCCCTGAACTTCTGTGTCGCGGGATCGATGCCGCCTGCCACGCCATAGCAGAAATAGGATTCGCCGGGAAAGTTCAGCTCCGGAAACGGACTTGCCAGATCACGACTCGCGATCGCCTCCTGCAACACGTTCTGCGGCGCCACCACCGATCCAAGCCCATCCTTGACCGCCTGGATCGCCACGAACAAATGATCGAACCGATGTCCACCGGCGATGAAGGCATCGCTGACGCCGACGTGCTTCAGCCATGCCGCCCATTCCTGTGGGCGGGTCATCGACTCGATCAAATGATGGCTCCTGACATCGGCGGGCCTGGCGAGCGGCTTGCGCGCCAGCAATTCCGGCGAGGTCAGCACCGCGAGATCCTCACGGAACAGCAGCGTTCGCTCGTCGAGACGCGAGGACGTCACCGCGGCCTCGCCACGCGTCACGACGAGATCATGCGCCGAGAAATTCGGCGGCTGCCCGGTCATCCGGGTCGAGACCCACACGTCGGTACGCGGATTTTGCGCGCGATAGCGGTTCACGCGCGGCAACAGCCAGTACATCGCAAAGGTCGCCGGCGCCTCGATCGTAACCGTGCGGCGTTCGCGCTGGCGCTGTACGTGGGCGCAGGCACCGGCAATATCCTCGAGCGCGCGTCCAACCTCACGCGACAACACCCGGCCGAATGGCGTCAGCGCAAGCCGCCGTCCCTCCAGCGTGAACAGCGCCTGGCCCAGCCAGCGTTCGAGCAGCTTGACCTGCTTGCTGACTGCGCTGTGGGTGACGCCCAGCGCCTCCGCCGCAGCCGCGACCCCGCCGGTCTCCGCCACGACGGCGAATGTCCGGAGCGACACCAGCGGAAGGTCGCGCAGCTTCATGGGAATGAAAGTTACATGAACCGGTAAATTATTCAATTTTTATTCCAGGCGCCGCTTCCTAGGATCGCGCCGAAACCGCTTACCGGCCACCGCTCACCGACCTGGCCTCAAGGAGCCTCCATGATCGAAGTCAACGGGCGTCGCTACCGCAAGCCCACGCGCCCCACCGTCGTGATCTGCCTCGATGGATGCGACCCGCGCTATCTCAACTTCCCCAATGCGCGGCAAGTGTTCCCGAACATTTCGCGGATGATGCACAGCGGGTTCGCCACCCTCGCCGACGCGGCGATGCCGACCTTCACCAATCCCAACAACGTCTCGATCGTGACCGGCGCGCCGCCGGCGGTGCATGGCATCTCCGGAAACTATTATCTCGATCGCGAGACCGGCAAGGAGATCATGATCGTCGATGCGACGCCGATGCGGGCGACGACCATCCTCGCCGAGATGTCGCGCGCCGGCGTCCGCGTCGCCGCGGTGACCGCCAAGGACAAGCTGCGCAAGATGCTCGGCCACCGCATGGAGGGCGGCATCTGCTTCTCGTCGGAAAAGGCCGGAAGCGCGACCATCGCGGAGAACGGCATCGAGCATGTCGAGGCTCTGGTCGGGCGACAAACCCCCGACATGTACAGTCCCGATCTGTCGCTGTTCGTGCTCGACGCGGGCATCAAGCTGCTCGAGCAGAATCGCGCGGAGCTGCTTTATCTCTCGCTGTCCGATCTGGTTCAGCACGCGCACGGCCCGGGCGAGGCCGAGGCCGACGCCTTTCACCGCGCGGTCGACCAGAAGGTGGGCCGCATCGCCGAGCTCGGCGCCATCGTCGGGCTGATCGCCGATCACGGGATGAACGACAAGGCGAATGCCGACGGCACACCGCGCGTGGTGTTCCTCGAGGAGGAGCTGAATCAGCGCTTCGGCGCCAAGGCGGCACGCGTGATCTGCCCGATCACCGACCCGTTCGTGAAGCATCACGGCGCGCTCGGCTCCTTCGTTCGCGTCTATCTGCGCAAGGGGCTCGCCCTGGCCGAAGTGATGGAGACCGCGGCGAGCATCCCGGGAGTGGCGCTGGTCCTCGACGGGCCGAGCGCCGCGAGCCGCTACCAGATGCCGCTCGACCGCGAAGGCGATTTCGTCGCCATCGGCGACACTCACACCACGATCGGCTCGACGCGGGCCGAGCACGATCTCAGCGGGCTCGACGGGCATCGCCTCCGCTCCCATGGCGGGCTGGGCGAGCAGATCGTGCCGTTCATCCTGTCGCACCCGGTCAACGACAGCTACCGGAAGCTCGCTGAGACCAGGCGCATGCGCAACTTCGACATCTTCGAATTTGCGCTGAACGGCGCGCAATAAACCAAAACATAAAACACGGGAGGATACGCCATGCTCGAGACAGGGCAGGCCTTTGCACGGGCGTTCGCAACCGAGCCGGCTGCGACGCAGATGTATCGGCGCTACAAATGGACGGCGCTGCTCGGCGTCTCCTTTTGCTATCTCTTCTACTACCTCGGACGGCAGACCTTCGGCTTTGCCATCCCCGGCATCCAGAAGGAACTCGGGCTCTCCAAGGAGATGCTCGGATGGGTCAGCGCATCGATGCTGTGGGCCTATGCGCTGGGCCAGTCGATCAACGGCAACCTCGGCGACAAATGGGGCGGCCGCGTCATGATGCTCGCCGGGGCGGTGCTGTCGTTTGCCGCGAACTGGGCCACGAGCTTCGCCAACGGCTTCATCGTGCTGCTGCTGGCCTGGGGTCTCAACGGATATTTCCAGGCCATGGGCTTCGCACCGGGCAGCCGGCTGCTGTCGAACTGGTGGGGGCACCGGCATCGCGGCTTCGTCTATTCGTTCTATGTCGGCATGTCCGGCTTCTCGTCGGTGCTGGCCTACTTCGTCCCGATCGTCATTCTCGGCACGTTGGGGTTCGATTGGCGCTGGATCTTCCGCCTGTCGGTGTTCCTGATGCTGTTCGGCGCCATCGTCATGTTCCTCGTGGTGCGCGAGCGCCCCGAGGATCTCGGCCTGACAGGCCCGGCCGACGAGAAATCTCCGGAGGAAGCGGACGTCGACGGCGCGATCGACAGCACGACCAGCGGCGCGCGCTATCGCGCGGTGCTCTCGAACTGGCGGCTCTACGCGACGGGCCTGTCGATCGGCTTCCAGAATGCCGCACGATACGCCCTGCTGGTCTGGGTTCCCGTCCACTTCCTCGGGCCGAATTGGAAATCGACCGCAAGCGTGATCGATCCAGTCTGGATCACCGTCGCGCTGCCGGTCGGGATGGCGCTCGGCGCATCGACCAACAGCTGGATTTCCGACGTCCTGTTCAAGTCGCGGCGCTATCTCGCGATCATCTCCTACATGGTGCTCGCCGCGATCATCGCGCTGGCGATGGAGCTGGTGCCCCACGGCAGCCTGATCGGGATTGCCGGCCTGTTCCTGTGCGGCTTCTTCGTGTTCGGTCCGGCATCGTCATTCTGGGCGCTCTGTCCCGACATCTTCGGCCGTCGCCTGGCCGGAACCGCAACCGGCGTGCTGAATTTCATTTCCTACGCCTGCGCCGGGATCGGCGAGCCCCTGATCGGGCGCTTCATGGACCACACCGGCAACACCGCCATCATCTTTCCGATCGTCGCATGCCTGTGCGCGGCGAGCGCCGTCTCCGCACTTCTGATCAGACGATAGGTCGACGCGACGGCCAGCCAAAGGCCGGCAGTGGCGAAAAGAAAGCGCCGTCCCCTTACGGGGACGGCGGAAGCCACTCACGCAGTACTGGAACGTTTATTGGTGCTTGCCGTGGTGCTCGGCGTGATGCCGGCTCGCTTCGGTGTGGTGATGCTCGGCATGGCTGGCGTGACCATGGGCGCTGTGGGCGTGATGTGCCGCCTTCTCATGGTCGCCGGCGGCATGGTGCTTGGCGGCTTCGCGATGATGATGCGCCGCGTGCTCGTGATGCTCGGCTGCCTTGTGATGATGCTCAACGCCTGCGTGGTCGCTCATGATGATCTCCCGGTGTGGCGAATGAAGTCCGCCATCTCTAAGCAGAAGCGCTGACATTATGCTGACGGTTGCAAGACAGCTTTGTTGCGGCCGTTCATCTACGTTGCGCGGCATCGCCCTTGTGCGCGTCTCGTCGACGCAGCATCCATAGGCGCCAGTTATTCCGTCGGCGGAAAGCGATCGAACGACGGCAGCTCGTGCGCCGTTTCCATCCAGTGCAGCCGCTCCGCGACCTGGATATGCATCGTGGCCGGCACCGCGCCGGGATCGTCATAGGTGCCGCTTTGAATGTCGATGAACCCGGGCAACATATGGCCGTTGGCATAGAAAAGCCCGGTCCCGCAGCTCGCACAGAAGTGCCGCCGGCCATGCTCCGAGGATCGATAGATGCTGGGCTGCCCCTTGGTCACCTTGAGCGCATCGTCGGCGACCATGACCCAGCCGACCATTGGCGCGCCGGCATGGCGTCGGCAATCGGTGCAGTGACACAGCGCATGAACGACCGGTGTTCCAGTCACCTCGTAACGAATCTCGCCGCAGTGACAGCCACCGGTGACGCCAACCATGTTTTGCTCCAACCGATCAGGGGTTTGCCTGGTCGATAGCGTCGCGAGCCCGGTGCCTGCAATGGCGCATCTTGCCGTTGCGGCCACCGGTCGCGCGGTCGGCTTCCCATGGTTTTCACGAAATCGTCATCCCTGCCCTCACCCCTCTCCAAAGCCGCGGGAATAAACCCCCGGAGCCGCCGATCACCTCCCCCGGAAACCCAATCCCTGGGCCCACGGGAGACTTGTCATGAGCGGACACGATCACAATCACCACGATGAGGAGAAAGGCGTCAGCCGACGCAAGGTGCTGGAATGCATGACCTGGGCCGGCACCGGCGTGCTCTGGACCGTCACCGGCGGCGTGCCGCATTCGCTCGGCATCGTCGGCTCCGCCAAGGCTGCGGAAGCCACCGGCATGACCTTCATGCAGATCAGTGACAGCCATGTCGGCTTCGACAAGCCGGCCAACCCGAACGCCATCGGCACGCTGGAAGAGGCCATCAACAAGGTCCGCGCGATGCCGGTCAAGCCGTCCTTCATGATCCACACCGGCGATATCACGCATAGCTCCAAGGCGTCGGAGTTCGATGACGCCGATCGCATCATCTCGCAGGCCAAGCTCGACGTGCATTACGTGCCGGGCGAGCACGACTTCATCGACGAAGAGGTCAAGCTCTACAAGGAGCGCTATGGCAAGGGCACCAAGGGCCCGGGCTACTATTCGTTCGACGCCGGCGGGGTCCACTTCGTCGGCCTCGTCAACGTCGTCGACCTCAAGGGCGGCGGCCTCGGCAATATCGGCAACGAGCAGCTCGAATGGCTGGAGAACGACCTCAAGGGCCGCTCGAAGTCGACCCCGATCGTGCTGTTCGCCCACATCCCGCTGTGGACGGTCTATCCGCAATGGGGCTGGGGCACCGAGGACGGCGCCCGCGCGCTGGAATACGTCAAGGGCTTCGGCTCGGTCACCGTGCTCAACGGCCACATCCACCAGGTGATGCAGAAGGTCGAGGGCAACGTCACCTTCCACACCGCGCGGTCGACCGCCTTCCCGCAGCCGGCGCCGGGTGCGGCGCCCTCGCCCGGCCCGATGAAGGTCGAGGATGCCAAGCTGCGCAGCATGCTCGGCGTCGCCAGCATCAACTTCAAGCAGAACAGCCAGCCGCTGGCGATCATCGACACGCCGCTGCAGGGCTAGGGCAAAGGGCTAGAGGACGAGACCGATGAGCTCGATCAACCGACGCGACTTCGGCATCGCCGTGGTCGCAACCATGCTGCTGCCGGTCACGGCGGCCCGCGCCGAAGACGTCGCGGTCCATATCGACAACTTCTCGTTCGCGCCGAACCCGCTCGACGTGAAGGTCGGCACCACCGTGACCTGGACCAATCGCGACGACATCCCGCACACCGTGGTGTGCGCGGGCAAATTCCGCTCCAAGACCATGGATACCGACGGCACCTTCTCGTTCACCTTCACGGAGCCCGGCGAGTACAAGTATTTCTGCTCGCTGCATCCGCACATGACAGGCAGTATCAAGGTTGGGTAACGTGATCACCCATACAATCACAACCATGCCCGGCCGGTGGCCCACAGCCGCCGACCGGGCACAAGCCGTCTCTCGACATGCCGGGCAGGACACGATGGTTGTCAACGCGCCGCAAGACGATCCCGAAAAGGCGCGGCGCTTCCGCGAAGCCGCGCTGCCCTATCTCGATGACGCCTACACGCTGGCGCGCTATCTGCTGCGCGATGCCGCCGACGCCGAGGACGCGGTGCAGGAATGCTATCTGCGCGCCTACAAGCACTTCGACAGCTATCGGGGACCTGCGATGAAGCCGTGGCTGTTCGCGATCTTGCGCAATGTCTGCCGGGCCGAATTTGCGCGGCGCAAGACCGCGCCCACCGCGGTCGAGGAGCTGCCCGAAGGCGGCGACCAGGCCCCGATGTGGAATGAAGCCCCCGAGACGCCGGAAAAGCAGCTGCTGCGCCGCTTCGACGGCGACACCGTGCGCAAGCTGGTCGCGGCACTTGCCGAGCCGTTCCGCGAGACCTTCGTGCTCAGGGAAATCCAGAATCTATCATACCGCGAGATCGCCGATGTCGCCGCCGTGCCGGTCGGCACCGTGATGTCCCGCCTCGCGCGCGCCCGCGCCATGCTGCGATCGGCCTGGCTCGCGGAACAGGAGCAAGTGAAATGACCTGCGAGGAAGCCGAAGTGCTGATCCACGCGCTGATCGACGGCGAACTCGACGCCGGCCATGCACGCGAAGTGGAAGCCCATGTCGAAGGATGCGCGCATTGTGCCGCGCTGATGAAGGAGTATCAGGAGATCCGCCAGGCGATCGCCGAGAGCGACGTGCGCTACAAGGCGCCGCTCGAGCTGCGCCGCAAGATCGAGAAGGCGCTGCCGCAACCGCAGACGCAGGCGACCCCGAGCCGGCGCTCGGTGCTGCGCGGCTTTGCGATGGGCTCGGCGGTATCGGCGATGGCGGCGACCGGTCTGATCGCGATCGTGATGCGCAATGACGACGAGCAGCGCATCGAGAACGAGGTGGTGTCGGCGCATCTGCGCTCGCTGCAAGCCGGCCACCTGATCGACGTGGTCTCGACCGACCAGCATACGGTGAAGCCCTGGTTCAACGGCAAGCTCGACGTTTCGCCGCCGGTGATCGACCTCACCGCGCAAGGCTTTACGCTGATCGGCGGCCGGCTCGACTATGTCAACGCCCGCGAGATCGGCGCCGTGGTCTACAAGCGCCGCCAGCACGTCATCAACCTGTTCGTGGCGCAGACCGCGAATACCGAGCGCAAGCCCGCGAAGATCACGACCCTGCAAGGCTTCAATATCCGCAGCTGGAGCGACCGCGGCCTGAACTACTGGGCGGTCAGCGATATCGGCGCCGACGAGCTGAACGAGTTCGGCGACAAGTTCGAGACCGCGATGCGCGCGAACAAGGAGGGGTGATTTGTAGGGTGGATTAGCCGAAGGCGTAATCCACCGGGCCGATTACAAACAAATGGCGGGTTACGGCTTCGCCTAACCCGCCCTACCATTCTCAAGCCGACTTGCGCACCGCGTTGTCGACCAGCGTCTTGCCGAGCGACCAGATCGCGCCGGGGACCTTGTGGCTGCCGGCGATCACGTCGTCGAACGACTTCTCGATCCAGCTGCAATCCTCCTCGGTGATCGTCAACGGCGGCAGCAACTTGATGGTGTGCAGGCCGTGGCCGGCGACCTGGGTCAGGATCTTGTGATCCTTGAACAGCGGCACCGTGATCAGCTGGCAGAACAGGCCCTTGTTGGCGGTCTCCAGCAGGTTCCACGACGCCTTCAGCCGCAGCGATTTCGGCGGACCGAACTCGACGCCGATCATCAGGCCCTTGCCGCGGACCTCCTTCATCAGCTCATAGCCGGGCACCATGCGCGTCAGCGCCAGGCGGAGCTCGGCGCCGCGCTTGGCGGCGTTCTCGACCAGCCTCTCGGCCTTGATGACATCAAGCGTCGCGATCCCGGCGGCCATCGCCAGATCGTTCTTCGCGAAGGTCGAGCCGTGCACGACCGCGCGATCCATCTGGTTGAAGATCTTGTCGAAGATGTTCTTGCGCGTCAGCAGCGCACCGATCGGCACATGGCCGCCGGACAGCGCCTTCGCGAGCAGCACCATGTCGGGCTCGATGCCCCAATGCTCGATCGCGAGGAATTTTCCGGTGCGGCCGATGCCGGTCTGGATCTCGTCGGCGATGAACAGCGTGCCGTATTTGCGGCACAGCGCCAGCGCGCCGGGCAGGAACTCGTCGGTGGGCATGTTGACGCCCTTGCCCTGGATCGGCTCGACGATGAAGGCGCCGACCTGGCGCGACGACAGCGCCTTCTCGAGCGCCTCGAGATCGTTGAACGGAATCGGCGTGCAGCCCGGCAGCAGCGGCTCGAAGCCGCTGCGGAAATTCGTGTCGTCGGTCAGCGACAACGCGCCGTAGGACAGGCCGTGGAACGAATGCCCGCAATAAACGATGCCAGGACGGCCGGTGGCGCCGCGCGCGAACTTGATCGCGGCCTCGACGGTTTCGGCGCCGGAATTGGCGAAAAACACCTTGTCCAGGTATGGAACATGTTCCAGCAGGCGTTCCGCGAGCACACCCGCAAGCGTGGAGACGTCAAGCTGCACCAGATTCGGCAGATCGGCGTCGAGCACGCTCTTCAGCGCCTCGCGCAGGGCCGGATGATTGCGGCCAATCGCAAAAACGCCAAATCCGCTCAATAGGTCAAGGTAACGAGCCCCCTGACGATCGAAGAGGTATTGGCCTTGCCCCTTCTGGAAGCCGACGTCGTAGCCGATGGTCTTGAGAACGCGAACGAGCTGCTCGTTGAGGTGACGCGTGTGCATGGCACCACGCTGCCCCTCGCGCTCCACAAAAATCTCGGAAACGTCTAAATTGGAACTTACCATTCGTTACATACGTCGGTTGATGGCCATCTCGTCAACTTAAAACGCTCGATAGCGGCGTTTTGACCCCCGCTCGGATCGTCAAGTTAAGCACAGGTTTGGACCATGTTGCACTGCCCAAGAACATTCGCACGTACAATAGCCTTTTCAGGTTTATTTTTGGCCACCGTAGTATCACCGGCGCTTGCAGCGGACCCCACCGGCGACTGGAAGGTCGCGGACGGTGTCGCCACCATCCGTGTCGCCCAGTGCAATGGCAACATGTGGGGTGCGGTGTCCTGGGAAAAAACCCCCGGCGGCAAGGATAAGAACAATCCTGATCCGGCCAAGCAAAGCAGGCCCACCCTCGGCATGCCGATCCTGATCGACATGAAGAAGAAGGCCGGTGCCGATGCGTGGGAAGGTCAGGTCTACAACGCCAAAGACGGCCAGCTCTACAGCTCGACCATCAAGCCGGTCGGCACTGATCAGCTCGAGATCCAGGGTTGCGTGCTGGGCTTCCTGTGCGGCGGCGAGACCTGGACCCGCGTCGGTCCGCCGATCCCGATGAGCGTCGCCGGCAACCCGGCCGCGGCCGGCACGGCGCCAAAGGGAGCCGCGCCCAAATCGGCGCCGTCGCAGGCCCAAAAAACCACCGGCGCCGTCCCGCCCGCTGCCGCCATCAAGCCGGGTCAGAAGCAGGCGGCCAACGCGCCGGGCGCCGCCAATGCGTCGGTGGACACCATCGGTGATATCTGCCTGCTGCCGGATATCGCGCGACCGACGCATTAGAGCCTTTGCCGTTCCGATGGGATCGGAACGGGGCTCTAAGTTTCTCGCCTTGATGCGTTTTCTTCACGCGAACCGGTCTCCACTTCGCTCGAAAATGCTCTAGCGGGAGCCGGCCGGCCACTCCGGAGGCCGCTGCCCCCGGAGCCAAACCGAAATCGAAAGCGAATCGCCAGCGCGTCAGGTGACGTCGTTGGCGATATCCTCTTCCTTGATGGCCTCACGCGGCTTGCCCATCAGCGCCGGCTGGAACAGCAGCACCGCCGCGAGCGTGGTGACGAGCGAGAGCGCGAGCAGCTTGCCCATGCTCGCGGTGCCGGGATGGCTCGACAGCCACAGGCTGCCGAACGCGGTCGCCGTGGTCAGCGCACTGAAAAAGATCGCACGCGTCAGGCTTGACTGCAGCAGGTTCGTCCTGCCCTGGCGCCACGCCGTGACATAGTAGATCTTGAACGCCACGCCGACGCCGAGCAGCAGCGGCAACGCGACGATGTTGGCGAAGTTGAGCGGCAGCCTGATCAGCACGCAGATCTCCAGCGTGACGATGCCGGCCACCAGCAGCGGTACCAGCGTCATCAGCACGTCGACGATGCGGCGCAGCGTGAGCCACAACAGCAGGCTGATCGTGACCAGCGCCAGAATGCCGGCGTGGATGAACGCGTTGACGATGACATCGCCCGATTTCAGGATCGAGACCGGGCCGCCGATCGCGGTCGGCTCGGCGGCAAGCACGGCGTCGGCAAAGCGGCGCAGATTGTCGTTGTCGTTCGGGTCGCCCTTCGGCTCCGCCTCGACACGCATCAGGCCGTCCTTGGTCTTCCAGCTCGCGACCAGTTCCGGCGGCAGGTTCTGCAACGTGACGGTCTGCGCCTGCAACGTGTTCCTGAGCTGATTGAACACGATCTTCATCGGCGCAACGAAGACGTCCTGCGCCTTGTCGCGGGTCGCCTGGGTCGAATCGGCGAGCTTCTGCAGGGCATCGGCGAGCCTTCGCGCGGCAATCGCGCCCGGGCCCTTGTCGTCGCCTGCGGTCCTGCGCAAATTGTCGACCGAACTCTTCAACGACTCGACGTTCTCCTGATCCGACGGCGCCGGATCCACCGAGTCCGGGTTGAGCGCGGGGCCGAGCGTCTTGGCCGCCTGCGCGATCAGCTTCAGCTTGGCCGGCTGGTCGTCAGGCACGAAGCTGCCGAGCGACATCACGCGCGCGACTTCCGGCAGCTTCTCGAGCTTGGCCTCGATCTTCTTGGCGTCCTCTTCCGATCGCGTCATCACGTCGATGGCGTTGGCGCCGGTGTTCGGGTCCTTCCTCAGGTCGAGGAAGGTTGCGATCGATTCCGCATGCTTGTTGCGCAGATTGATCGGGTTGAAGTCGAACTTCATGTAGTGGAGCAGCGGCAGGCCCGCGACCGTGACCAGCAGCGTGCCGACAATGATCGGGACGCGATGCTTTTCGAGGAAGTGGTCGACCGGCGCAAGGAAGGCGTAGCCGACCGGCTCCTTCTCGCCGGGCGGATTGAGCAAATCGAGCAGCGCCGGCAGCACCGTGATGCTGGTGATGAACGCGATCAGCATGCCGGCACCGGCGATCTTGCCGAGCTCGGAAATGCCCTTGTAATCGGTCGGCAGGAAGCAAAGGAAGCCGGCGGCGGTCGCCATCGCGGCAAGCGACAGCGGCACGGCCGAGCGGCGCGCCGCGTTCTCCAGCGCCAGCGTCAGATTGTCGTTCTTGAACCGCTCGGATCGGTAGCGGACGCTGAACTGGATGCCGAAGTCGACGCCGAGGCCGATGAACAGCACCGCAAAGGCGATCGAGAGCAGGTTCAGCGAGCCGACCATCATCAGGCCAACCGCCGTGGTGAGGGCAAGCCCGATGAACAGGTTCACGAACACGGCGAAGATGATCTTGCCGGAATGCAGCGCGAGCCAGAGGATGATCAGCACGATCACCACGGTGCCGATGCCGTTGGCGATCGCGCCGTCCTGCACGGTGGCATATTCCTCGTTGGCGATCGGCACCGGCCCGGTCAGGCGCACGCGAGCGTGATACTCGGTCGGGAATTTCAGATCGACGGCGGCCTGCCGGATCGCATCGGTGGCAGACTTGCCCGGCTCCAGCGCCGAATAGTCGATGATCGGCTTGACCTCGATGAAGGCGCGCTTGTCCGAATCGGTCAGCGGCTTGTCACTCGTCAGCTCGCGCCAGGAGAAGGTTGCATCGCCCTTGGCCAGAACCGTCTCGACGGTCTCGGAAATCAGGTTGAACGGCTGCACGGCGTTGTCGAGCTTGACCTGACCGCGCTTGACGCCGGCGAGACCGGTCTCGAGCGCGCCGGTCAATCCGCGAATCGAGGGATCGCCCGCCATGATCTCGACCAGCGGCGCGGCCGATTCGAGCTGCGCCGTGATCTTGCCGACCTCTTCGGTCGGCAGGAACAGCAAACCGTTCCGCTCGAAGAACTCGCCGGAGCCGAGCGCGGTGATCGCCTCGAAGTTCTTCTTGTCAGCCTGCAGCTTCGCGGTGAGTGCCTTGGCCGCCGAACTTGCGAGCTCGGGTGTCGCCGCTTCGACCACGGCCAGGATCAGCCGCTCGCGGTCGAATGCCTCCTCGAACTGGTTATCGCGCTTGCGCCAATCCAGATCCGGCGAGATCAGCTTGTTGATGTCGGTGTTGATCGAGAAGTTGCGGGCCGTATAGAAGGCGGCCCCGATCGACAGCAGCACGGAGAAAATGACAACCGGAAGGGCAAAACGCGTACASGTCCTAACAACGGAGACGACAATATTTGTCAGCACTTCGTTTCTTTCTAATCTCGGGGAAGCATGGCCGAAAACGCCCGCTCTGTAGCGGAGTTCCCGGGACCGATCTAATGTTGTTTTGGTTATCTTCCTCGACGGGCTGGCGAGGAGGTTCCAAACGACAGGATACGGCCACGAACGCCGGTATAGACCGCATGAGTGGGCGATAAAGTGACGAACAAGTGAGGGGACTTAGGGTCGCAGGGCCCCTCGTGATATACTATATTACCTCAAACGTCTCTCCCCGCAAACCGTAGAGCCTTTCTAGGCGCTACCTTTTTGCCACAAAACCCTGTATTTCCATGCCCTTGGGGACGCGGATCACCTGCAGGACCTGGGATGGTGCGGACATTGCAACCGATGTTGCAAGGCCCGACCGGGCGAAGTGCGTTGCCGAACGGCGGCAGGACATTGAACGAGGCTGGTGCAATTTGCGTAACGGACGTCCTATGGAAGTTTTCCTTGCTCAGCCGCGCGGCTTTTGCGCGGGCGTTGTGCGCGCGATCGAAATCGTCGAACGCGCGCTCGCGAAGTATGGCCCGCCTGTCTATGTCCGCCATGAGATCGTACACAACAAATACGTGGTCGAGAGCCTGAAGAAGAAGGGCGCGATCTTCGTCGAGGATTTGTCGGAAGTGCCGGCCAAGGCCGTGACCGTGTTCAGCGCCCATGGCGTCGCGCGAAGCGTCGAGGAGGAGGCTGCGGCACGCGACCTGCCCGTGCTCAATGCCACCTGCCCGCTCGTCACCAAGGTCCACAATCAGGGCAAACGCTATATCTCGAAGGGCCGCGCCCTGATCCTGATCGGGCATGCCGGCCATCCCGAGGTCGAAGGAACCATGGGACAGGTTCCGGGGCCGGTTCTGCTGGTCCAGGGCGTCGAGGATGTGGCGGAATTGCGGCTGCCGGTCGACACCCCGGTCGCCTATATCACCCAGACCACGTTGTCTGTGGACGACACCAAGGACATAATCGCGGCGCTTCAGGCCAGATTTACAGATATTCAAGGCCCGGACATCAGGGATATCTGCTATGCGACACAGAACCGCCAATCTGCGGTAAGGGACCTGAGCAAGCTGGTGGACGTCATTTTGGTGGTGGGGGCCGCCAATAGTTCCAACTCGAACAGGCTTCGTGAAATCGGCACCGAGGTCGGTGTCGCGAGTTACCTGATTGCCGATGGGAGCGAACTCAACCCGGACTGGCTGAAGGATGCGAAGGCCGTCGGCATCACTGCGGGCGCGTCGGCGCCTGAAGTTCTGGTCGACGATGTGATCGAGGCTCTGCGGCGGATCGGACCGGTTTCGGTCTCGGTCGTGCCGGGCCGAGAAGAGAATATCGAATTCCGGCTGCCAGCCGAACTGACTGCGGGCTGATCTGAACCCACTTCCCTTTGATAAGTGCAGAAAGAAAATCGTCTAATGGCTATACCGTTCTTCAAGGAAATGCGTATCGGCGGTTATCTGATCAAGCAAAAACTGCTTGGCCGCAAACGCTATCCGCTCGTGCTGATGCTCGAACCGCTGTTCCGTTGCAACCTCGCCTGCGTCGGTTGCGGCAAGATCGATTATCCCGATGCGATCCTCAACCGCCGCATGAGCGCGCAGGAGTGCTGGGACGCGGCCGATGAGTGCGGCGCGCCGATGGTGGCGATCCCCGGCGGCGAGCCGCTGATCCACAAGGAGATCGGTGAGATCGTGCGCGGCCTCGTGGCGCGCAAGAAGTTCGTCTCGCTGTGTACCAATGCGCTGCTGCTCGAGAAGAAGCTCGATCTGTTCGAGCCGTCGCCCTATCTGTTCTTCTCGGTGCATCTCGACGGCCTGAAGGACCATCACGACAAGGCGGTTTCGCAGAAGGGCGTGTTCGATCGCGCCGTCTCTGCGATCAAGGCGGCCAAGGCCCGCGGCTTCACCGTCAACGTCAACGCCACCATCTTCGACGGCCACCCGGCCGAGGAGATCGCGAAGTTTCTCGACTTCACCACCGAGCTCGGCGTCGGCGTCTCGATGTCGCCCGGTTATGCCTATGAGCGTGCGCCCGACCAGGAGCACTTCCTCAACCGCACCAAGACCAAGAAGCTGTTCCGCGACGTCTTTGCGCTCGGCAAGGGCAAGAAGTGGAAYTTCATGCATTCCGGRCTCTTYTTGGACTTCCTCGCCGGCAACCAGGAATACGAGTGCACGCCGTGGGGCATGCCGGCGCGCAACATCTTCGGCTGGCAGAAGCCSTGCTATCTGCTCGGTGAAGGCTACGCCAAGACCTTCAAGGAGCTGATGGACACCACCGATTGGGAAACCTACGGCACCGGCAAGTACGAGAAGTGCGCCGACTGTATGGCCCATTGCGGCTACGAGCCGACCGCGGCGACCGCYGCGATCAACAATCCGCTGAAGGCGATGTGGGTYGCGCTGCGCGGCATCAAGACGACGGGCCCGATGGCGCCGGAGATCGACATGTCGAAGCAGCGGCCGGCCCAGTACATCTTCTCGCAGCAGGTGCAGAAGAAGCTTTCGGAGATCCGCCGCGACGAGGCGATCGCCGCCGAGCAGAAGAAGGCCGCGGCAGCCCAGAAGGCATCGACCGCCGCATAGGCCGCGCCGTCAGGACATCAAGGACAAGGGCCCGATCGCGATGCGACCGGGCCTTTTGTTTTCATTATGCCGGAACGCGGCTGTCAGCGGATCGCAGCAGCAATTTCTCGATCTCCGCTGCGCGCGGCGCGCTGAGCGTGCCGCGTTCGATCCCGAGCGGGACGTTACGCAGCGCCAGTTCGCGGTACAGCGCGCCCGAGGACGGAAAGCGGCCGTCCAATGCCGCGAGGTGCTTGACGATCGTGCCAACGTCGCCGCGCGCCACGCAGCCGCCCATGCCGTTGGCCAGTCCGCCGTCGAGCACGGCCGCGACCGTGCCTCGCAACAGCGGCATCATGGCACGCAGCGCATCGGCTTCGCTGGCGCCAAAACTCTTCCAGAGTTCGACGCCCTCCTTGAGCAGCGCGATCAGGAACGGGCCGACGTAATAGGCCGAGGCATGGTAGAGCGCCCGCACGCCGGCCGGCAGCGCCAGCGGCTCGCATCCGATGCTGGCCGCAAGCCGTTCCAGATCGCGGCGGAAGTCGGGCTCGGCCTCGATGCCGACGGTGCAGCCGCGCAATCCCTCCAGCGCGACGTCGGGATTTGCGAACATCTGCATCGGATGAAATCCGCCGGTCGCCGCACCTGCGGATTTCGCGTGATCCAGCGCGGCCAGCTCGGTCGCGCCGCTGCAATGGACCACGCGATGCCGCGGCTCCCAGCGCAAGGCACGGCAGACCGGCAGGATCGCGTCGTCACTGACCGTGAGGAAAACCATGTCGCAGCCGTCGACGACCTGCTGCGCATCCGCCATCGGCCGTGCCGACGGCACGCGGGAGCCGAGTTGCGCCGCGGCGTCGGGACCGCGGTTGTAAAAGGCCGCGACATTTAGGCCCGCACGGGTGAACGCGGGCGCGAGCGTCTGCGCCACGCGACCGGCCCCGATGAAGCCGATCCGCAACGCCGCGAGCGACGGGCTCATTGCGCATAGCTCCCGTCGATGCGGTCGAGCCTGCGCCGCAGCGCCGGCCATTCCAGCAGGCCGTAACCGGCTTGCAGATTTTGCGCCGCCTCATTCAGCACCGGATTGGTATCGCGCTCATTGTCGAGCGTGATCTCGGTGCCGGCAAAGCAGGTTACCGTGTTGTCGATCGCGAGTTCGGTCGGCGCGTGCAGCGGCCGGCCGCAGCCGAGCGCATCGACCTGGATCCGGCACGCCTGCTCGAGCCAGTAGATCGCGTTGAACGCCTGCGGGATCGTGTTGCCGCAGACCAGCAGGCCATGATTGCGCAACACCAGCACGTTGTTGCGGCCGAGATCGGCGACCACGCGATCGCATTCGTCGCGATCGATCGCCGGCCCTTCGAAGTCGTGATAGCCGATCCGGCCGTGAAACCGCATCGCGGTTTGCGACAGCGGCAGCAGCCCTTCGGCAAGCGTGCTGACCGCGGTGCCCGCCCTGGTATGGGTATGCAGAACGCACTTCACGTCGGGGCGCGCGCGATGGATCGGGGCGTGCAGGTAAAATCCGGCGACGTTGACATTGTAGCCATGGTCGGGCTGCAGCAAGGTGCGGCCCTCGATATCGATCTTGACGAGGCTCGACGCGGTGATTTCCTCGTACAGCATGCCATAGGGATTGATCAGATACTGGTCGTCATGCCCCGGCACCTGCGCGCTGATATGATTGTAGATCAGGTCGGTCATTCCATAGAGCGCGACCAGGCGATAGCACGCGGCGAGGTCGATCCGGGTTGCCCATTCCACTTCGCCCACCGCGGCCCTGATATCGCCGACCGCACAAACTTCGCTCTGACGCATGTTACTGGAGCCCCTGCTGACGGATGACGGATGCGCGTTCGACGATGCCGGCAAGTTCCGCCGACGACGGCAGCGTGCCGAAGACGTGCATCCCGTCCGCGCCGAACCGGGATCGCACGAACAGGTCGGCAGCCGCGGCATCGCCGTGCCGCAACATCTCGGCCGCCTGCAAGGCATGCGCCATACGGGTGACCAGCGCCCGTGCATGCCCGTCGTCCGGATATCGCGCGTGCAGCCGATCGGCGAGATCGTCGACGCTCTTGTCGTAGATCGGGTTGAGGCTCCTGCTCGCGCGCAGTTCGTCGACGAACGCGTCGCGGCATTCTGCATCGCGCTGCATCGCCCGCAGCACGTCCATGCACATCATGTTGGAGGTGCCTTCCCAGATCGAATTCAGCGGCGCCTCACGATAGAGCCGCGCCATCGCGTTCTCCATGATGAAGCCATTGCCGCCGTGCACCTGCAGGCACTCATAGGTGAAGGCCGGCGCACGCTGGCAATTCCAGAACTTCACCACCGGCGTCGCGACCCGCGCCAGCAGCCGCTCGTGCTCGCTGGTCTGCAAGCCGTCGGTCGCACGCGCGACGCGAAATGCGCCAAGCATCGCCGCCTCGCTCTCCAGCGCGAGGTCGGCAAGCACGTTGCGCTGCATCGGTAGCTCCGACATCGGCCTGCCGAACGCGGTCCGGGTTTGCGCGTGATTGATGGCAAGGCTCAACGCCTGACGCATCAGCCCGGCGGAGCCGACCGCGAAATCGAGCCGCGTCAAATGCGCATGCGAGAGGATCTCAGCGATGCCGCGGCCTTCTTCGCCGACCAGAATCGACCACGTGTCGTGATACTCGATCTCGCTCGAGGCGTTCGAACGGTTGCCGCATTTGTCCTTCAATCGCTGAATGTGAATGCGGTTGGCGCTGCCGTCCGGCAGCAGGCGCGGCACGAACAGGCAACTGACGCCGGACGGCGTGCGCGCCAGCGTGTAGAATCCGTCGGCGACCGGTACCGAGAAGAACCATTTGTGGCCGGTGATCGCATAGATCTCGCCATGCGCACCACGCTCGACGAAGCGCGCGGTGGTCTGGGTCTCGCGGAGGTCCGAGCCGCCCTGCTTCTCGGTCATCGCGTAGCCGATGACGGCCGCGCGCTTGGCATCGATCGGAAGCCGGCGCGGATCGTAATCCGCCGCCAGCGTGCGCTCCCGCCACAGATTGAATTGCGGCTTGCCGGCAAATCCGGCGATGGCGGCGTACGCCATCCCGGTCGGGCAACCGACGCCGTTCTCGATCTGATTCCAGAGATAGCTCAGCGCCGCGCGGGCCAGATGGCCATACGGCTCGCGCGTCGACCAGGCCAGGCTATGGACCTCGCTCTGGAACGCCAGCGTCATCAATTGATGCCAGGCCGGATGAAATTCCACCCAATCGTTCCGGTTGCCGTAGCGGTCATGGGTCATGAGCTTCGGCTCATGCTCGTTGGCAAGCCGCGCGGCATCCTGCACGGCCTCGTTGCCGGCATGGGCGCCGAGCGCGGAAAGCCGGTCTCTCGCCCACGGCGCCATCCTTGCGATCAGGCCGCTCAGCGCGCGGTCGTCATCGAACGCGTTGAAGCCGGCGGCTGGCCGCGCCTGATTGCAGACCTGATGGGTCGCGAACGCACCGGCGTGCGGACCCGCGACGGCAACCGGCTGGATGCGCGCGTTCATGCGGAGACTCTCGATACAGGGGTCAATTCGGGCGTGGGATGGCGAAACAGCATGCGCGCGGACAATCCGGCGATCGCTTGCGCGATCGCTCTCGCCGCATCGGAATCGGGGGCCGCTTCGGGCGCCAGAGGACCAACCAGCGCTTCCATGAAGGCGCCGGTCACGCAGGATGCCGCGACATTGGCGTCGATCTCGACGAACTCGCCGCTGGCGATGCCGCGCCGGACCAGGCCTGCGATCTGATCGGCCAGCGCTGCCCGGTATTTGAGGCGCGCCGCGTCGATCTCGGGTTCACAGGGTTCTGCGATCAGCGCGTAGGCCAGACGGCGGCCACGCATCGCCCGGACCGCGAAGGTGTAGATCGCGTCCACCAGGCACTGCGACGCGGAACCCTCCGCCGCGACGATCGCGGCCACCACGGCGACCTCGCGCTCGGACACCAGTCCGAGCACCTGCGCGTACAGGTCCGCCTTGGAGTCGAAGTAGCGATACACGCTGCCCGTGGCCACGCCAGCCCGTGAGGCGATCAGGGCGATCTGGGCATCCTTCCACCCACTGAGCGCCACGGCCTCCCTGGCAGCGTCCAGAATGCGCGCCTTGGTCTCGACCAGCTGATTGAGCCGAACTGCAGCGATTGCCATAGTGAACCGTTATTCATGAATTCAGGATCATAATTCACAATGGTCCGAACGCCGATCGCTGTCAAGTTCCCTCGCGGGACACCCGATTCCCTCGGGGATACCCGAGGCCACAAGACGGCAGTGCGGATCACCAGCAACGGGCTTACCGAGAGAGCAGCAACGCTGCCGGCGGGGCGGCCGGAACAGCGACGCGCGCCCCCTCACCGTCCCCTGGCAGCGATGCTGAGCCGGCGAAGCGCTTGCTCATGACACCGCACCGGACGGCATCCATCAGGCACCAAAGACAAAGGCCCGATCGCGATGCGACCGGGCCTTTGTCGTCCGAACTTGACGGTGCGAGAAACCGCGCTTCTGCGGATCAGGCCGCCTTCGCGGTAATCAGAACGTCGTCCACCGGCATCAGCACCTCGTTGCCGAGCAGGAAGCCGCGGCAGCTGCGCAGCGAGCGCAGCGCGCGGTTGAAGTCGATGCCGGTCGAGACCAGCGCGCGCAGCGTGCGCGGATTGCGCACGATGCCGCGCAGCACCTTGCGCAGGTCGATGTCGCCATTCGGCTTCACCGCGGACTTCGCAAGCTCCGGCAGGGCCCGGTGCGCGGGATCGCTGATCACACGCAGCGCGGCGAACGGAATGCCTGCCTTGGCGGCATACGCTGCCGCAATATGGCTCTCCATGTCGACTGCGGCAGCGCCCGTCATCGAGCGCAACGCGGCCTTGCAAGCCTTCGCCGCGATCACCTCTTCGACGCCAGCAAGCCCACCGCGGACGATCCTGCGGCGTTTCAGCGCAGCGCTGGCGATCATCTCTTCGTTCAGCGCGGATGCAGCCAGGAAACGGGTATCGCCGGACATCACTTCGGTCGCGACCACGACGTCGCCCGATTTGAGCGACGGGTCGAGCCCGCCGGCCACGCCGAACGAGATCACGCCGCGGAACGTGGTCGGATCCAGCGTCGCCAGCAATGCACGCAGTTGTTGCGGATCGCTCGAGCTGCAGATCACGATCATGCCGGGACCTGCCGCGATGCGGGCCTCCTGCACCAATCCAGTCACAATCAATACCGGCCGAGGATCAATTCTCCTGTCCACGGTTCCGGCGGCCCCCGCCTCAACAATCACATCCCAACCCCTACCACCCTGCTATTGGTGCTTCTCAAATTCCGATACCGCGCCAGCGCCCAGAGCGGAAAGAACTTCGAGTAGCCATGATATCGCAAGTAAAATACCCGCGGAAACCCCGTAGCTGTGTATCGCTGCTCGTCCCAGAGTCCTTTTTCCGTCTGTGTTGCCTTTAGGTACTCCACCCCTCGCACAACGGCCGGATTTTCGACCTCTCCGGCCGCCATCAGCCCAAGCAAAGCCCATGCCGTTTGCGACGAGGTCGACGGCGCAACTTCATAACCCTTGTAATCGAGCCGGTAACTGACTGCGTCCTCACCCCAGCCGCCGTCCTGATTCTGGACCGACGCCAGCCATTCTACCGCTTTCCGGATCATCGGGTCGTTGCGATCGATCCCTGCGACATTTAGCGCACAGAGCACCGACCAGGTGCCGTAGATGTAATTCAGGCCCCAGCGACCGTACCAGGAACCCTCGGGCAGCTGGGTGCGACGCAGATAGGCAATGCCGTCGGCCATCACCTTGCTGCTCTCGGCGGTCTCGCCGAGTTGTCCCAGCATCGAGATGCAGCGCGCGGTGACGTCCTCGGTCGGCGGATCGAGCAAAGCGCCGTGATCGGAGAACGGGATATTGTTGAGGTAGTATTCGAGGTTGTTGGCGTCGAACGCGGCCCAGCCGCCATCGCGGCTCTGCAGCCCCTCGATCCATTCACGGCCGCGCGCGATCGCCTCATCATATTCGCGGGTGCCAGTGTGGCGCCGCACGCGATCCATCGCCATCACGACCACCGCCGTGTCGTCGAGATCGGGATAGTGGTCATTGTTGTATTGGAACGCCCAGCCGCCGGGACGAACATCCGGCGCCTTGACCGCCCAATCGCCCTTCAGCTCCAGCACCTGGCGCGGCTTCAGCCAATCGAGGCCCTGCTTGGCCTTGGCGAACGTGTCGTCGCCGCCCGCCTCCTGCAGCGCGTGACAGGTCAACGCAGTGTCCCACACCGGCGAGACGCAAGGCTGGCAATAGGCCTCCTCGTCGCCGATCACGAGCAGCTTGTCGATGCCGCGGCGGGTAATGGCGCGCGGCGGGAAATTCTCATCCTTGCCGAGCGCTTCGTACATCATGACGATGTTGGCCATCGGCGGATAGATCGCGCCCATGCCGTCTTCGCCGTTCAACCGCTCCTCGGTGAAGGCGAGCGCGGCATCGATCGCGCGCTGGCGCAGGCGGTTCGGGAACATCGGCTCGACCACGCGCAGCACGGCGTCGAGCGAGCGGAACAGATAGAACCAGCTCGCGCTCTGATGCGGCGCCTTCGGCGCCATGCGAACCGATTTCGGATCCTCCAGGAACAACTCGTCGATGCCGATGCCCTTCGGGTTCTTCGCGCGCGGCTTCAGCGCGGCGAGCACCATCAGCGGCACCATGGTGGTGCGCGCCCAATACGAGATCTTGTTGATGTGGAACGGCGACCACATCGGCAGCAGCATGATCTCGATCGGCAGCACCGGCGTTGCGCGCCAGGTCACGACGCCATAGAGCGCGAGCAGGAAGCGCGTGAACACATTGCAGGTCGACGCGCCGCCGCGCGAACGGATCGCCTCGCGTGCCCGCACCATGTGCGGCGCATCGACGGAATCGCCGATCATCTTCAGCGCGAAGTACGACTTCACGCTGGCGCTCATGTCGAACGGGCCGTCATGGACCAGTGGCCAGCCGCCGTGCGAGCCCTGGACGCGGCGCAGATAGCTGGCGATCTTGGCCTCGAGCGCGGCATCGACGGGCTCGGCGAGATAGTGACGCAGCAGGACGTACTCGGCCGGAATGGTGCTGTCGGCCTCGAGCTCGAACACCCAATGTCCGTCGGACTGACGGTAGCCGAGCAGCGCCTCGGTTGCCTTGGAGATGCTGTTCTCCAGCGCGACCGGATCGACTGCGACGCCGTGATCTCTCGAAAGCATTTCGCTCGATATCCTCTTCATTGCGGGCCGGCTGATCGAAAGCCGCGGCCGCTCCGGAGCACGATCCGATTGAATCGGACGCGCTCTTCCGTTTTCCCGGCCGCAATTTCCTTGCGCGAGCCGGTAACCACTTCGCTCGAAATCAATCGGCCGGATCTAGCGCCTGGCCAGAACCAGATCGGCGGCACGATCGCCCGACCGGACCGATCCCTCGATGGTTGCCGGCAACCCGGTAGCAGTCCAGTCGCCGGCAAGAAACAGGTTTTTTTGCCCCGTCGCGGGCCCCGGGCGCAGGGCATTCTGCTCCGGCGTCGCTTCGAACGTGGCACGCCGCTCGCGCACGATCTGCCAGGGCGGCAGGTCGCCGGAAATGCCCGATGCCTTGCAGATGTCCCGCCAGATCGCCTGCGCGAGCTCCTCGCGCGGCATATCGACCAGCCGGTCGCCATTGCTGATCGTCACCGACAGCCGCTGCGGGAAGGCGAACAGCCACTCCACGAGGCCGCCGACCACGCCGAGAATGGGCRCGGCGTCGCGCGGCGGATCGACGCGGAAATGCGCGTTGACGATGGCRCGRAATTTGGTCGGCGTYTTCACGCCGGGCAGCAGGGATGMRGCGGCACGCGGCGGCACCGCAAGCACCACGGCATCGTCRGCCCCGAGCGCRATCTTGTCGCCRCCGCCGAARTCGAGCTCGCTGACGCGATCGCCGGACATGCCGARCGCCCGCAATTCGTGRCTGAACTGGACGCTGTGGCCCCTGTCCTGCAGCAGCTTCACGGCCGGCTCGATCAGGACCGARCTCAGGCCGTCGCGYGCGATCARYGGACGGCASGCCTGCCCGCCCGCGAGCARSGTCTCGCGCACGATGGCGCCGGCRAGCCCGGCCGAGCCCTCCGGCGGATCGACGTTCAACGCGGCGAGCAGCAGCGGCTGYACCAGGCGGTCGTACAGCGTGCCCTTGCAGGGAATGGTGTTGCCGACCARCGCYYCGGTGCCRGCCCAGGCCAGCGGYGCCAAKGCSAGATAGTCGCGCAAGCTCGTGTCCGGGACGCGGCGCGCCTCGTCGAACACCCACAGCGGCAAGCGGGAGTCGCCGAGATCRAGCTGCCAGCGCTGGCCGGTGGCSAGATCGACGAACGGAAACTGCGCGCGCGCRGGCCCCACSAGGCCGGCYTCGGTGCCGATCGCGCGCGCRTAGYYCAGCGCRTGGCGRTTGCCSGACAGCAGCAGATGGTTGCCATTGTCGATGGTGAGATTGGTGGCGGCGTCGAAATAGGAGCGGCAACGGCCACCAGCCTGTTGCGTCGCCTCGTGGACGGCGGCCTTATAGCCGCCATTGGCGAGCCGCACCGCCGCTGAGAGGCCGGAAATACCGGCACCRATGATATGAACGGTSTTTTGCATCAGATGATCGCGTAACGAAGAAGAATGCSGATCTTGGCYGCCTTGGACACACGCACCGGCKCACGCGGRGCMGCGAARCCGCGCGCGATCAACAGATCGAGGATCGCRCGRTARTATTTCGACATGATSCGCGGCGCGCGCACSGCGCGGCGCGAATTGCGYTTCATGATCTCGTCGGACTTCTGGAAATGCATCTTGGCCCGCTCGGCGAGCGGCGCGCACACCTTCGGCAGCGCRCGGTCGRCSGTGACSCGGGCCGGRTCGTCATTGGTGATGCCGGCRTGCCAGAGCCAYTCSCGCGGCAGATAGAGGCGGCCGAGRCCGGCGTCCTCGTCGATGTCGCGCAGGATGTTGGTGAGCTGYAGYGCRCGGCCGAGGTGATRRGCGAGCTGGATGCCGTCGTCCTCGGGCAGGCCGAACACGCGCACCGACARYCGGCCSACCGCGCTCGCGACRCGATCGCARTAGAGGTCGAGCGTCGCAAGRTCCGGCGCSCGGATGTCCTGCGGCACGTCCATCTCCATGCCGTCGACGATCGCGAGGAAATCCTCGCGCTTCAGGCCGAAGGTCTTYACCGAYGCGACATAGTCTTTCAACCGATCCGGCGGAYGCCCGGCATAGAGCGCATCGATATCGTCGCGCCACTGYTGCAGCGCGGCCAGCCGCTCCGGCCGCGGGCCRTCGGARTCGGCGATGTCGTCGACCTGGCGRCAGAAGCTGTAGATCTGGAACATCGCYTCGCGCTGCGCGCGCGGCAGRATGCGCATCGCKGCATAGAACGAGCTGCCCGACGCGGTGCTGTCGTAATTTGCGTTGGCCGCCGCCTCGACRCTCATGCRCCTGCCGCCGTCTTGGAYRCCGCACGCCGTCCGGTCGCGCGCTGCGCGGTCTCGCCGGCGACGCCGCCGAGGCTYTGCAGCAGCAGYTCGACCTTGCTCARATGCACRCGCTCGCTGAGCGGATCGCGCACCTTCAGCATGTTGACGATCTTGTCGGCGAACGCCTGGATCACGGARATTTCGAGSCCSAGCCKGAARTCCTTCACYTCGGCGGCGAGCGACTTGCTCTGSWCGAGCASCGYCYCGGTGCGCACCGCGAGCGCYTGCAGGCAYTTSAGCAGSGCCGGCTGYGACTTCGCCTCGCCGAGCATCTCSACYGTCGCACCCGCSGCGGCSAGCGCATCGCGCGGCAGGTAGACRCGGTTCAGRYTKCGGTAGTCCTTGCCGCARTCCTGCARATGATTGTTGATCTGCARGSCGGCRCAGAGCGCATCCGACGCSGCCCAGGTCGAGGTRTCCTCGCCGTGYACGTCGAGCATGAACCGCCCGACCGGCATCGCCGAGTARCGGCAATAGTCGATCACGTCGTCCCAGTTTTCATARCGCAGCTTGGTGACGTCGAGGCGGAASGCCACCAGCACGTCGAGCGCGTGCCGCGGCGGCATGCCGCGCTCGGCGAAGGCGCGGCGCAGATTGACCGCYTCCTTCTGGCTGTCGCCRTTGCCGAGCAGCTCGGCCTCCATGAGGTCGAGATAACGCAGCTTCTCYKSAGSCKRCAGCGTGGCGTGATCGGCGATATCGTCGGCGGTGCGGACGAARTTATARAAMGCCAGGATCAGGGCRCGATGCCGCGGATGAATGATCCACGACGCGACCGGAAARTTCTCGTCGCGGTRGGTCTTTCCGGATCGCAGGTCGCTCGCGGTGGTCATGGGAAATTKGGGCTACACTGGTCATGGCACGACGCAGGCGCGGATGGCTCRGGCGCATGCRGGGATTTGCGAGCCCCATATAGGGGAATACGCCACCAAAACCAATGCTATCTGTRACCGCCAGCATASSCRGCCCGTGGCCGGCAYGAATGCCGATCACGGGCCTKACGMCGGTCGCTGAGGCCTGACGCGGTCTTATTGGCCGTGGGTCTTCAGCACCTGATCGCAGGCGGCGCTGATCTTGCTGCGGTTCTGCTGCAGGCAGGCGAGAATSGTGAAATCGCCCTGATCGATCACGGCGCGGCAGTGACGCTGCACGTCACGCGTGCAGGCCTTTTGCTCGTCGGGGGTACCGCGCCCCTGCTGCTGGGCGAAGGCGCTGGACGAGAGCGGGATCGACAACAGGGCAACAGCCAGGAGAAATTTACGCATCGTATTCCTTCATTTCCGACAGCAGAAAATCTGTCCCCGAAAAGCGCTTCGGCATGGCCGGGACGGATTTGTAGGGATTGCAGACGCCACGTAACGCGGCAACGGATTGACGACAAGCACCGCTAAATGCGGCTAAATTTGCGGCGCTGTAAACCCCTGCATAAATCRTTGATTCYAAACAACGATTCTTGCCATCACTTTATCGCGTTKGACGATTGCGGATGMCGGTTGCGCACAGCTACATGCCGCCGTGGAGTCGAAGGCTTCTGATTCTGCGCGATGACGATCAGGCATCGTGCACATGGCTGTTGTCGTTTGAACCTAACATTCTTCGGGGACACTAAACTTTCGATGCGGCGAGACGTTTTCTTGCGAAAGAGRCGTTGATTTTGATGGGAAAATTCACAATGAAAYTGTTTGGTTCCAGCCTGTCCGGCCAGGCTCTCAGRGCTGTGGGYRTCGGCGCCGCACTRTTGCTGTCTTSCTCCGCYGTTCATGCCCAAGCCRGCGGACCCTTTGCCGGTTTTGCCGGTTCATGGACCGGAACRGGCACGGTGGCGTTGTCCAACGGCACGACCGAACGCATTCGTTGCAAGGCRGACTACAAGGTCGCGCCRTCGGGCATGAACCTGAAGCARTCGCTGCATTGCGCCAGCGACAGCTACAAATTCGACCTCTCCAGCGACGTCACCAGCCAGGGCGACCGGATYTCCGGCAACTGGAGCGAGGCGAGCCGCAACATYTTCGGCAATTTGCAGGGCACCGCGGGYGGTGGCCGAATCGACGTRTTCGTCGAGGCGTCCGGCTTTGCYGCRAACCTGAACCTSCAGACCAAYGGYTCSAAGCAGGTSGTGCAGATCGACTCAAAGGGCGAGATYCGCGGCGTCACGATCACCATGACCAAGACYTGACGCTRCCGGCCGATYTCGTCGGCAAATSAMAAAGGCCCGGTTCCGAACGCATCGGAACCGGGCCTTYTTGTTGYRAGTCCSRCGYTGTTCGCCGATCAGGCTTTTTCGATCGGCGCRGGCTGCCCGCCCYTGCCGCGSAGYTTYTGCGACAGGTTGATCAGGAACATCGAGGTCGGYCGCAGGATGAASAGGTCMGCGATCAGYGCYGCGACCATCGAGAACGCGCTGAGCCAGCCGAACAGRCGCAGCGACGGCAGATCGGAGAACACSGTGACGACGAGGCCGCAGGCCAGCACCACCGTGGTSAGGATCAGCGCGGGRCCGACCAGCACGGTGGCGCGCTCCACMGCAAGCTCCGGCGTGATRCCCGGCTTGGTCTCGAGCCGCAGCCGGTTGAGRAAGTGGATGGTGGCGCTGAGMCCGAGGCCGAACGACACGGTCAAYGCCACCACGCTGGCGAATTGCAGTCCCTCSCCGAGCAGCCACARCACGGTGCCCGACAGCACCACGGGGAAGATGCCCGGCAGGATGCAGGAGAACATCACGACGACGGAACGGAATGCSAGCCCGATGAAGATCGCCACCAGCAGGAATTCGATGGTGAGGCCGTGGTTGAGCTTCTCRATCATGCTCGCGCTGTTGCGCGCGGCGATCACCGASAGGCCGGTCACYGCGATCTCGTAGCCGGGATGCTCGGCACGCACCTTRTCMAGCGAGTGATCRAGCTTGTTCACCACCGGMAGCAACTGGCTCGAGTCCAGRTCCGGSACRCGMCCYGAYACCACGACCGCGTCCTGATTCTTGTCGATGAACCGSCGCACCAGATGCTCGGGGATCAGGTCGACATATTCCTTCAGCGTCGCGACGTCGTCGCTGCCKGCCTTTTCGGCRAGCCAGCGCCGCAGGGTTTCCAGCGACCASACRTTRCCGACGCCGGCKGAGTCCTCGACCATCGCGTGAACGTCGGCGATCGTCTTCARGGTCTCCGGYGAGTASAGCGACTGGCCYTTGGGGAATTCGATCARCACRTCGACCGGATTGGCRCCGGTCAGCTTGGCGTCGAGCCGGCTCGACGCCKCGACCGCCTGYCGCTTGTCCGGSACCTGGTCGGCRAGMCGGTAGCGCGGCTCGAGATTGGCGTAGATGATGCCGAGRCCGCCGACCACGATCAGCGCGAGCAGGCTGAACAGCCCGGGACGGCCGACCATGCGCACCGCGATCCAGTAGCAGAAATTGCGCAGCGCCTGYACGCCGGCATCCGCGCTCTGGAACTTGACCGCAAACAKCTTCTCATTGCGCACCAGCAGGATGCCGAACACCGGCACCAGCGACAGCACCGCGACCARCGCGATGATGGTRGCGGCAAGCCCGGCCTCGCCGAACTTGCGGATCAGGTCGGAATCCGAGAAYTGCAGCGCGATRAAGGAAATGCCSGCCGTGCCRTGYGTCAGCACGCAGGCCGGSCCGACCACCAGCACGGCATTCTTGAAGGCGGTGAACTTGTCCTGGCCCGCGATCAGCCGGTCGCGYGCCGCGAATGTCAGCTGCATCGAATCGGAGAAGCTGATCACCATGATGAGCGGCGTCATCACGTTGAGGAACATGTTGAGATTGAAATTGGCCCAGCCGAGGCCACCAAGCGCGAGCAGGATCGCGATCATCGGCGGGAACGCCGCCGCCACCATGAAGGAGATCTTGCGGAAGAAGATAATGGCGATGATGCAGCCGGCGAGGATGCCGAGAATGTTGTAGGTCAGGCCGTCGCGCTCGACCGCGTTGCGGATCTCGAGCTGCATCACCGGCACGCCGGACAACTGGGCATTGAGCCCGCTGCCGCCGAGATCGTCGGCCATGATCTTCCTGATGTCGCCGACCACCTTGCCGAGCTTGTTGCTGGCAACCACCTCGGGCTCGAGCGAGAGCACGACCAGCGCCAGCGTGCCGTCCTCCGACAAGAGCTTGCCGCGGATGATCTCGTTGCTTTTGACGGTCTCGATGAACTTGTCGTAGGCCGCGCCCTCCGGAAGCTCATTCGGGAACAGCGCCGCCGGCAGCTTGCCGGGKGCCGGYGCCTGGCGCGCGGAGAACARCGAGACCAGKCCGCGCACGCCCTCGACGAGYTGYAGGTCCGTGACCATGTCACGCAGCTTKCCGAGATTGTCGCGCTSGAGCAGCGTCTTGCCTTCGACCACGACGAGAACGTCGAACTCGGTCGCCGGGAAGCGCTTGGTYACCGCCTCATATTGCTTGTAGTCCTTGGARTCRGARCGGAACAGCTGCGACAGCGAATCGTCGATCTTGATCCGGTGCACGCCGAACACGGCGCCGATCAGCAGCAGAACGAGCACGATGCAGGACAGGATCGGYGCCCGCATCGGGATCAGGCCGAGACGCTCGATYCCGAACGCGATGCTGGGTCCCGAKCGCGGCTCCTCGATCTTCTCGACGTGGACCTGACTTTCSGWRTTCTTTTCGAGCATGCCCTGTCCAGTTCTGAAACGGCTCAATYTGTCTAGCTTGGGTCTAAAGCGCGRTGAGATCRGGTTGGATCSTCATCGCGCCTCGGCTCCTTGGTTTACGCATGATCTCTTCGGAAACCGCTTCGCACTTTTTCGGATCATGCTTTAGGGGCGCGAATGAGGCGGATGRGCGCAACTGATCGGCGCTAGTCGTTGAAAACACGCGAATATTGACCGGCGCCGGTTTTACAGGTCAGGCCCTTTGCTCGCAAGCGCAGGGSTYSGGACAAATCMGCRGGGAACCGSCGAWCACCRACATTAAGTATCYGATTTGYCACACCCGGGTAGCGCATTCTGTGACGATCCACCGCCGCTTTCATCYTTCAGCGMGACCCCCGTGATCTGGCGMGCCAGYCCCTCCCGCACAAGCCAGGAGATYCTGAAKGCSGCYTCMRCRTAGCTCAGCCCGGCGCGGTGGATATTGGARATGCAGTTCCGGTCAGCATCGGTGAGACCGATCCGCGGCGCRAAGGTGAGRTAGGCACCGAGGCTRTCCGGCGCKGACAGGCCGGGCCGTTCGCCGATCAGCATCACCAGCATGCGGGCYCCGAYGATGGYGCCGATCTCGTCTCCCARYGCGACGCGCGCGCCCGACGCCACGATGACCGGGCCYGCGTCGATCCYGTCGGCCGCAAGTCGCGGCAGCAGCTGCCGGATCAATTCGACGGCATGCACATTGACCGCGGTCGGCGACAGGCCATCCCCGATCACGATTGCGCAGGAGCATGCGGTGATGGCACGACCTTCGAGCGACCGCCTCGACGCGGAATCCAGCATGCGCCCGAGATCCGGTCGGCGCAGATAGTCGCGCCGGCTGGGCGCCTGGCTCGACACCTCGGGYGCCGTGATGCCGAGGCCGGCRAGGTCAGCCGCRATCCCGCCGAGATCGAACGCCGCRTGGACGGCATCCCTGGCGCGRGCGTGATCACGCGTGAAGGCGAGCAGCGCRCTGGTCGGCAGGCTGGCCCCGGAGCGGCCGAGACCGACGCGCGCCGGCGTGAGSTCRCGCAGATCGGMAAGCGAAGGGGACRKTGGCRCCGGCGGTGTCGTCATGCTGCTATTCAGCGGGGACCGATGCCTCGCGCAGCCGGATCGARTAGTTGGACGCATTCTGCCGGCCGCTGGAGGCWGCRCGCGCGAAGGTGATCAGGTGATGYGCRACCAGYGTCGCCGAGATCAGCCCCTCGATGTCGCCACGCYTGAGCCGGCCGAGYGCAAAYTTCCAGAACACCCGCCTGTARTCGCCGAGCACGCCGACCTTCCAGAAGATGTTGCGCARCATGATCAGRCCGCGCCGGATGTTGGCCCAGCTCYTCATYTCCGGGCTGACCGGCACCTTGATGCGGTTGGCATAGGTGTAGTYGCACTGATGCAGATAGCGCTCGAACAGCTTCTCGGGRTCGTAGGCGAYCTCCATGCATTTGCGCCAGGAGCTGACGACATCYTCRTAYGGCAGCAGGAACTGCACGTTGGAATCRCGGCCGTCGTCATCGACCAGCCGGCCGGCTTTTTCGAGCCGGTCCCACAATGGCGTCTTCGGCAGCGCCTGMAGCAGGTTGATGGTGAGCAGCGGRATCYGCGAYTCCTCGACAAAGGAGAGCAGCGCRTCGCCGGTCTGGGGCTTGTCGGTATCGAGCCCCATGATGATGCCGGAGACMACCTCCATGCCRWAGGAATTGATGGTGCGCACCCCCTCCAGGATCGGAACCATCATGTTCTGATCCTTGTGCATSGCCTTCAGCGCRTCSGGATCKGGCGTCTCGATGCCGACGAAGATSGTCACGAAGAAGGCYTCGCGCATCTTCTCCAGGATCTCGGGGCGCTTGGCGATRTTGAGCGTCGCCTCGCAGGCGAGCCGGGTGACATAGCCRGTKCGCTTCTGCCATTCGATCAGATGCGGCAGCAATTCGCTCGCCGCCTTGCGGTTGCCGATGAAATTGTCGTCGACGAAATAGACCGTGTCGGTCGCACCGCAGGCGCGCAGCTTGTCGAGCTCGGCGATGATCTGCTCCGGCGACTTCAGGCGCGGATTGCGGCCATAGAGCCCGGGGATGTCACAGAACTCGCACTGATAGGGACAGCCCGAGGAGAACTGGATGCTGCCGAGGAAGTACTTCTTGGTTTCGGCGAGTTCATAGGCCGGCAGCGGGAATTCCGTCATCGGCAGCCGGTCGACGGTCTTGAGCACCACCTGCTGGTCCGGCCGGCTGGTGTCCGCCGCCAACCGCCGGATCAACTCGTTGGTGGCGTCGCCGAGTTCGCCGACATGAAGGTAGTCGAATGAGGGGTAGTAATCCGGGCAGGCACTGACCGACGGCCCGCCAATCGCGACCACGAGATCGTGGTCATGCGCCCGGTGGCAGATGTCATTCATCTGCTGGCGCTGGATGTGCATACCGCTGACGAACACGGCCTCCGCCCACTCGAAATCCTCCGCGGTCGCCGGATCCAGATTCTCGTCGACGAAGCGGACCGGCCAGTTCTCGGGAAGATATGCGGCGATCAGCAGCAGGCCCTGCGGCGGCATGAAGGCCCTGACGCCGTCGGTCAGGGGGTAGGAATGCTCGAAGGTCCCAAAGGACGACGTGTAGCGCGGAAAAACGCAGAGGATACGCCGTACAGTCTCAATGCGCTCAGCTCTCATCGAATGACCCCGAAGCACCCGCAAATCTAACCACGGCGCGGAACGCTGGGCCAGAAATTCTTCAACATTGTGGCACGCACCAACGTCACAACGGCGAGATAGTTGCTCTGCGGAATTTTGCTATCCCGTCAGGCTAGGAGCCTGGCAGCGAGGTCGGGCAGCCGCCCCTCGTCGGCAACGAGGCGGAAGTCCTGCCCGGCGAGGCCGACACGCGCCAGCCAATCGTCGAATTCGGGCGCCCGCTTCAGGCCGAACAGGTCGCGGATGTAGAGCGCATCGTGAAACGATGTCGACTGATAGTTCAGCATGACGTCGTCCGCGCCGGGCACGCCCATGATGAAATTCACGCCGGCGGCAGCAAGCAGCGTCAGGAGATTGTCCATGTCGTCCTGATCGGCCTCGGCGTGATTGGTGTAGCAGACGTCGATGCCGAGCGGCAGGCCGAGCAGTTTGCCGCAGAAATGATCCTCGAGCCCGGCGCGGATGATTTCCTTGCCGTCATAAAGGTATTCCGGACCGATAAAGCCGACCACGCTATTGACCAGCAGCGGATCGAACGCGCGCGCCACCGCATAGGCCCGCGCCTCGCAAGTCTGCTGGTCGACCTGGTGATGGGCGTTCGCCGACAGCGCCGAGCCCTGCCCGGTTTCGAAATACATCACATTGTCACCGACCGTCCCGCGGCGCAGCGACAATCCCGCTTCGCGCGCCTCCCGCAGCAACGAGAGGTCGACACCGAAACTGCGGTTGGCCGCCTCGGTGCCGGCGATCGACTGGAACACGAGGTCGACCGGCAACCCCTGCCCGATCAGTCCGAGCGTGGTCGTGACATGGGTCAGCACGCAGCTCTGCGTCGGAATCCCGAGCCGGGTGATGATGTCATCGAGCAGCCGCAGCAGGGTGCCGATGACGTTCGGATCATCGCTCGCCGGATTGATGCCGATGCAGGCATCGCCCGATCCCAGCAGCAGCCCGTCGAGGATCGAGGCGGTGATGCCCTTGGGATCGTCGAAGGGATGGTTCGGCTGCAACCGCGTGCTCATTCGCCCGCGCAAACCGACGGTGTTGCGGAAACGCGTCGTCACCTGGCATTTCTTCGCGACCAGGATCAGGTCCTGGTTGCGCATCAGCTTCGAGACTGCCGCGACCATCTCCGGCGTGATCCCGCGCGAGATCTTCCGGATCGCATCATCGGTGGCGGCGTCCGACAGCAGCCAGTCGCGGAAGGCGCCGACCGTGAGCGACGAGACCGGCAGGAAGCCGGCAACGTCAAGGCTGTCGAGGATCAGCCGGGTGACTTCGTCGTCCTCATAGGGGATGACGGGCTCATCGAGGAATTGCCTGAGCGGAACATCGGCAAGCGCCAGCCGCGCGGCGATCATCTCCGCGGCACTGTCGGCCGCAAGGCCGGCCAGCCGGTCGCCGGAACGGGGCGGCGACGCCTTGGCAAGCAGGAGGCGTAGATCCTCGAATGCGTAATTCGTGGCATCGATGGTGTGACGATACAGCATGGGAATTCGCGTCGCGGGCTGGAGCGGTGTAACCTAGCACCTCTTTGCGAAAGTCGTGCCATCGGCTTTGCCGGGCGCGCCGGAGGCTGTTGATGACGCAGCCCCGTCCGCATCGGCACGGTCGCAACCCGCCAACACCCTATCGCGCCCAGGAGCCAATATAAGACATTGGTATTACTCGGACATTCCAGCGGTTGCGGCTGCGAAAAATTCGCGCATTAAGAAATTGTCCATGAAGATTTCGCATAAGCCGTAGTCGGCCGAAGGTGCTCCCCGGCCTCCTGGAGTGCCCGCAATGCCCACCCCCATCACGTCCTCCGTCCCGATGTCCCGGCCTCCCATGGCATCCCGATTCTCGCTTGCCGCCAGGCTCTACTCGACGTTCGCGCTGATCGCGGCGCTGACCGCGGCCATCGCCGTCCTGTCCGACTACAACGCGCGGCGCAATGCCGAGCTGACCGCAGCCGTCGATCTCGCGAGCCGCGCCGCGCTCAATGTCGAGCGGGTCAATTCGCTGGTCTATGCGGTGGTGATGGAATCCCGCGGCATCTACATGTCGACCGAACCGGCGGCGGTGAAGAAATACGGCGACGGACTGCTGGCGTTCAACGAACGCATCCTCGGCGTGGTCAGGAACTGGGAAACCCTGGTGCAGGCTGATGACGCTGCCCAATTCGCGGTGTTCAAGACGCGCATCGAGCAGTTCATCGCGTTCCGGAAGGAGCTGGTTCGCCGCGGCATCGAGATCGGCGCCGCGGCCGGGCGTGAATGGGGCGACAACGACGCCAACCGCGACGTCCGCACCGCTCTGAATAAGGATCTCGAGGCGCTCTCCAAGGTCTATGCCGAGCGCAGCAAGAAGCTGGCGCAGCAGACCGACACCAACCGCACGCTGGCGCTCGTGCTGACCGGGCTCGGCGCGGCCGCCCTGATCGTGGTGGTGCTCGGCGTGCTGATCATCGCCCGCTCGGTGGCCCGTCCGCTGTCGCAGATCACCACGGCCATCAATCAGGTCGCCGAAGGCGGCGCGCATGTCGACGTACCGCATGTCGATCGCGGCGACGAAATCGGCGCGCTGGCGCGCGCCATCGGCGTGTTCCAGGAGGCGATGGACCGCAATCGCATCCTCAATGCGCAAGTCATGCAGGATTCCGCGGCGCGCGACGCACGCGGCCGGCACATCGAGGGCTTCGTCGAAGCATTCCGCGGCACGATCGGCACCGTGCTCCGCGCAGTGCACGACAACGCAGCCACAATGCGGGAGACCGCGCAGACCATCGCAACCGTCGCGGCCGACGCCAACGGCCGCGCCGTGGCGGCGGCAGGTGCCACGGAACAGGCCTCGAGCAACGTCTCCGCGGTCGCGGGCGCCGCCGAGGAACTCTCGGCCTCGGTCGAGGAGATCGGCCGCCAGGTGTCCCAATCGTCCGGCGCGGTCGATCAGGCGGGCGCGCGCACCGACCGGTCGATCAGCGAGATCGAGGGCCTTGCCGCCACCACCCAGCGCATCGACGGCGTGCTGAACCTGATCCAGGCGATCGCGGAGCAGACCAACCTGCTCGCTCTCAATGCCACCATCGAAGCCGCCCGCGCCGGCGATGCCGGCCGCGGCTTCGCGGTCGTTGCGCACGAGGTCAAGGCGCTGGCCGGACAGACCGCGAAGGCGACCGCCGAGATCAGCGAGAATGTCGGCCTGATCCAGGCCTCGACCCGCAACTCGGTGGCTGCCGTGCGCGAGATCGGCCAGGCCGTCCGCGAGATCAGCAACGTCACCGCGAACATCGCGAGCGCGATTGGCCAGCAGGACGCGGCGACGCGCGAAATCTCCGCCAACGCGCAGATGGCCGCGCAGGGCAATGAAATCCTGGTGACCAATGTCGGCTCGCTCCGCGACGACATGGACCAGACCAGCAAGGCGGCGGAGTCCGTGCTCGCAGCGTCGAACGATCTGACGTCAACCGCCGAGACGCTGTCTCGCGAGGTCGAGCAGTTCTTCAACAATCTGCGCAGCGACGCAGCCTGAAGGTCTGCCGCGGACCGGCAGCCGCGTGCGTCACCCGACGCCGCGCGGTTAATGCTTCCCTAACATCGACGCATAATTTGCAGGCGGTTCGGGCCGGCTTTCTCAATTTGATACCCCTATAAGGGCTGACAAAGCGCGGGGGGCGCGGGAATTGGGAAGCAGGTCATGAACGGGCTGTTGCCACGGCCGAGAGCGGTACCGACCAAGCGGCTGCTGGCGCTTGGTATCGGACTCGTCGTGAGCTTTTCGGCGATTTGCCTCTCGATCCTCTGGGAGATGGCGCAGAAGGATTTTCAGCACGCGAAGGAAGGCGCGACCAATCTCGTAGCCTCGATCGCAAGCGAGATCGACCGCAACATCGAACTCTATGACCTGTCGTTGCAGGCCGTTGCCGACGGCATCAAGCTGCCGGAGATCAGCAACATCAGCCCCGAGCTCCGCCAAGTGGTGCTGTTCGACCGGGCAGCGACCGCCAAGGATCTCGGTTCCATTCTCGTGTTGAACGCCGCCGGCGACATCACACTCGACTCCCGGACCTTGACGCCGCGGCGCGCGAATCTCGCCGATCATGATTTCTTTCAGGTTCATCGGGCGCGATCGGATGCCGGCCTGTTCGTCAGCCCGCCCTGGATCACCCAGGAAGGCGAGTATCTGATCAGCCTGAGCCGGCGCATCAGCAACGGCGACGGCTCCTTCGCCGGCGTGGTCGCGGGCAGCATGCGGCTCAGCTACTTCCACAACCTGTTCCGGAAGCTGAACTTCGGCGCCGGCGACAGCATGGTGTTGTTCAATACCGGCGGCACGATCCTGATGCGCACGCCGTTCGAGATCGAGCGCATCGGACAAAACATCAAGAGCTCGCAGACCTTTCGCTTGCTGCCGCGCCAGCAGTCGGGCTCCTACACATCGAAATCGATCGTCGATCACGTCAACCGGCTTTATGTCTTCCAGCAGGTCGGCAATCGCCCCCTTGTCATCGCCGAAGGCCTCGCGCTCGACGGCATCTATGCGGATTGGTGGCAACAGCTCTGGCTGACCGGCATCGTGGTGACCGCGCTCGGCGGCTTTTCGATCGTGCTGATGTTCTACCTGTTGGCCGCGCTGAAACGGCGAGCCGCCGCCGAAGGCCRGCTCGCKCACCTCGCCAGCACCGATGCRCTGACCGGCCTCGCCAACCGRCGCCGGCTCGACGATACCCTTGACGGTGAATGGCGTCGCGGCTTGCGTGCGAAGGCGCCGGTCTCGCTTCTGATGATCGACGTCGATCATTTCAAGGCCTTCAACGACACCTACGGGCATCARGCCGGCGATGCYGTGCTCGCCRCCGTGGGGCRGTGCATCGCAGRCAGCACCAAGCGCGCCACCGATCTCGGCGCACGCTATGGCGGCGAGGAGTTCTCGGTGTTGCTGCCCGGCATCGGCAAGGCSGGCGCCCTGGARGTTGCCGAACAGATTCGTGCCAAGCTGACCGCSGCSCGCGAGGCCGAGCCTGAATTGCCGACCGTCAGCATCGGATTGTCCTGCCTCGTCCCCGACCATGAGCGCACGTCACGCGATCTGCTCAAGGCCGCGGATCTTGCGCTCTATCAAGCCAAGCGCGAAGGCCGCGACCGCGTCATCGTCAGCCCGATCGGGTGGGACAAGTCCGGCAAGCGGCAAGTCGCCTGATCGAGATCGCGTTGCGCCAGCGCGCGTCCGCCGTCCCGATTCACTCCACGGGCAATACGTCGACGGCGACGCTGAGCTTCTGCTTGCGCGCGCCGACGATGACGCCGTCGACCGGCGAGACGTCGGCGAAGTCGCGGCCGATGGCGAGAACGACGTGGTCGTTGGCGATCATGAGATCGTTGGTCGGATCGAACCCGACCCAGCCGAGCTCGCTACCGCACCAGACCGACACCCAGGCGTGGGTTGCGTCGGCGCCCTGTAGCCGCGGCTGGCCCGGCGGCGGGATGGTGCGCAGATAGCCGCTGACATAGGCCGCGGGCAGCCCGAGCCCACGGAGTCCCGCGATCATCACATGGGCAAAATCCTGGCAGACACCGTGGCGCTTCTCGAACACATCGCGAAGCGGCGTCGAGATCACGGTCGCCTTGGGATCGTATTTGAAGTCGGTCCGGATCCGCCGCATCAGGTCGGCCGCACCGGCGAGAATGCCGCTGCCTGGCGAAAAGCTCGCGGACGCATAGGCCGTCACCGGCCGCAGCACCGGCACCAGCGCGCTGGCAAAGACATAGCCGACCGGCGAAGCCGCATCGAGGCTCGACGCCTCGAATGCCCGATCGCGCACGCTCTCCCAGGGCGGGCTCGCGGAGTCACGCGCCGGCGGCTGCCGCTCCACCGAGACCCGTGAGCGGGCGTCGATGCGCAGACTGCGATGCGCGGTCTCGATCAGGACGCTTTCGGTCAGCGTGCCGAAGAAGTCGCGCCGCGCGGTGCGCTCCGCGGGCTTGGGACGGATATCGACCGCATGCGAGATCAGTTGTTGCCCGTCGCCGCCGATCGGCTCCAGCCGCAGCGCGCAGCGCGCGAAGCTGACCTGGGTCTCGTAGCTGTAGGTCGTGACGTGCCGGATATCGTAGATCACGCCAGCCCCGTGAGCTTCTCCGGCCGGCTGGCGTTCGGTCCATGCGGGAAGTAATGCAGCCCGATTGCGTCGGAGAGGCTGAGCAGATCCTGCTCCAGCGCAAACAAGGTCTTGACGTCGAGGCGACCGGCTTCGGCCGTCGTCAACATGGCCTCGAGCGCGACCGCGAGCCGCTGTGGCCGCTCGATCAGGCCGTGCTCCTTCAGGCTCGGCAGCGCGGCGATATGTTCGTTCAGCGCGGCGACCTGGAACGCGACCGAGCGCGGATTGAAGGGATCGAGCACCGCCAGATCGCGCACCGGCGTCAGCAGCGGCTGCACCAGATAGCGCGAGCGGTAGGTGATCTGGCAGTCGACCAGCGTGAGCAGGATGTCGAGGTCCTCGTCACCGGCTTCGTCATAGGCGAACTGACGGGCAAAGCGCGTGGTGTTGATGGCGCGCTCGGCGCGGCGGCCCATCTCGAGGAAGCGCCAGCCGGCTGCGCGGTTCATGTTCTCCTGCGCGAGGCCGGCGAAGCTTGCGAGCTCCTGCAAGGTCAGCTCGGCGGCGCTGACGACGCCGTCATCGTCGTGAACCTCGATCGCGAGCCGGTCGGCCATCTCGGTGATGACCTGCCACGCATCTGGCGACAGCCGCTCGCGCAAGCCCGTGGCCGTGCGCTGCGCCGATCGCACCAGCGACAGCGCCGAGCCGAATTTGTCCTCGCTTTGCAGCGCTTCGAGCGCGACCTTGGCGGGGTTGGCGCGCGCGGTCTGCGAGGCCGCGCCCCAGGCCACCAGCATGCGCTGGATGCGCTCGGCCGAATGCATCGTCGGTGCGGTACCGCTCGCATTCGCCCGCGCCTGATCGCGCAGCGGCGTGCACAGTGCGCGGATCAGGCGGATGGTGGCCTCGGCGCGCTCCAGATAGCGGCCGAGCCAGAACAGATTGTCGGCGGCGCGGCTCGGCAACACGCCGGCGATGCGGCGGATGCGGACGGTGTCGACCGCCGGCAGCAAGGTCGAGGTCGCAACTGCCTTGTCGGAGACCACCCAGACGTCGGCGGACACCGCGCCGTCACCCATCGATACCGCGCGCGCATCGGCCCGATCGGCGATCCGGCAGAAGCCGCCGGGCAGCACGGTCCAGCCATTCGGCGTTGCCGCCGCGAACACCCTGAGCACGAAGGGACGCGGCGCGATCCGGCCGTTCTCCCACACCGGCGTCGTGGACAGCCGCACCAGTTCCTGGCCGACATAGTCGATGCCGCGGTGGCTGATCGCATCCCTCAGGCGGTCGCGGTCCGCCGCCGACAATTCGCCCGGCAGCACCGGACCATTGCCCGGAAAGTCCGCAACGCCGCGGCCATAGGCGCCCTCGATCGCGAACTCGTCGAGCCGCGACAACACCTGTTCGCGGGCGGACTTCTGGCCGCACCACCAGGTCGCGATGTGCGGCATCATCAGATCTTCGGAGAGCAAACGTCGACAGAGATTGGGCAGGAAGCCGAGCAGCGCTCTCGCCTCCAGCACGCCGGAGCCCGGCATGTTGGCGACCACGACGCCACCCTTGCGCAGCACCTCGACGAGGCCCGGCACGCCGAGATAGGAGGACGCGTCGAGCTCGAGCGGATCGAGCATGTTGGAATCGACCCGCCGCAGCAACACGTCGAGCCGCTTCAGCCCGGCGACGGTGCGGATGTGGATGCGGTCGCCAGAGACGGCGAGATCATCGCCCTCGACCAGGAGGAAGCCGAGATAGCGGGCAAGCGTGGCGTGCTCGAAATAGGTCTCGCTGAACGCGCCAGGCGTGAGCAGACCAATCCGCGGTTCGTCGCGATCGGCGCTGGCGCGAAGTGAATCACGGAACGCTTCGAAGAACGGCGCCACCCGCTCGACATTCATCGATTTGTAGAGATCGGAAAAGGCGCGCGACAGCACCAGTCGGTTCTCCAGCGCATAGCCCGCGCCGGACGGCGCCTGCGTGCGATCTCCGAGCACCCACCAACGGCCATCGGGCCCACGGCCGATGTCAGCGGCATAGAGATGCAGATAGCGGCCGCCGGGCGGCTTGATGCCGCTGACGGCGCGCAGATACTCGCTGCTGCCGGCGATCGCCGCCGCGGGGATCGCACCTTCGGCGACCAGGCGGCCTTCGCCGTAGAGATCACCCAGCACCATTTCCAGGAGCTGCGCGCGTTGCGCGACGCCGGCGGCGAGCTGGCCCCAGTCGGCCGCATCGATGATCAGCGGCAGATGGCTGAGCGGCCAGATCCGGTCGGAGGTATCGCCCGGCGCCCGATAGGTGACGCCGGCCTCACGCAGATGGCGGTCGGCCGCGGCAAAGCGGCGCTCGATATCGGCCGGCGACAGCGCGGCGAACGCATCGAAGAAGCGGCTCCAGACCGGCCGTGGCGCACCGTTGTCGGCAATATATTCATCCGGAATGCCCGGAAGCCGGACATAATCGCGGGTCCATTGCGCCATCCGGCGCTGGCGGGGACGGGCCCTGCTCTCCTGACTGCTGCCTTGCCCACCCGACACGGTCATTGCACTTCCCCTCGACACAATTAGTGCAGGAGCGGCGTCCGCAAGTCGAGGGTCAAGGGAAACTCAATTGTGCGTTCCTCTGGCGGCGCCTCGATCTTGCCGGGGGTATGGCCATGCGGCTGGAAGCGTGCCAGCCGCCGCGCCTCGGCCTCGTAGGAATTGACCGGCTTGGTCTCGTAATTGCGGCCGCCGGGATGGGCAACGTGATAGACGCAGCCGCCGAGCGAGCGGCCGTTCCAGGTGTCGATCAAGTCGAAGGTCAGCGGCGCGTGCACCGGAATGGTCGGATGCAGGCCGGACGCCGGCTGCCAGGCCTTGAAGCGGACGCCGGCCACCGCCTCGCCAGCGCGGCCAGTCTCGGTCATCGGCATCCGCCGGCCGTTGCAGGTGATGACATGGCGGCCCTCGATGAAACCCGTCGCCTTGACCTGCAACCTCTCGACCGATGAGTCGACATACCGCACGGTGCCGCCCGCGGTGCCCTCCTCGCCCAGCACGTGCCAGGGCTCGAGCGCCTGCCGCAGTTCGAGGCCGACGCCGCCATGATGGACGCGGCCGAAGGCGGGGAAGCGGAATTCGAGCTGGGCCTGATACCATTCCGGCTCGACGTCGTAGCCGGATTGCCTGAGCTCGGCGAGCACGCCCACGAAATCCTCCCAGAGGAAATGCGGCAGCATGAAACGGTCATGCAGCGCGGTGCCCCAGCGCACGAACTTGCCCTGCTGCGGCTCGCGCCACAGCTTGGCGATCAGCGCGCGGATCAACAGCTGCTGCGCCAGCGACATGCGTGGGTCGGGCGGCATTTCGAGCGCACGGAATTCGACCAGGCCGAGCCGGCCGGTCGGCCCGTCAGGCGAATAGAGCTTATCGATGCAGATCTCGGCGCGATGGGTGTTGCCGGTGATGTCGACCAGGATGTGCCGGAACAGGCGGTCGACCAGCCATAGCGGCGCGTCCATGCCTGGCGGCGGCACGTGCGCCAGCGCAATCTCCAGTTCATAGAGCCCGTCATGCCGCGCCTCGTCGATCCGTGGCGCCTGGCTGGTCGGGCCGATGAACATGCCGGAAAACAGATAGGACAGCGACGGATGCCGCTGCCAATACAGCACGAGGCTCTTCAACAGGTCCGGCCTGCGCAAGAACGGGGAGTCTTCCGGCTTGCTGCCGCCGACCACGATGTGGTTGCCGCCGCCGGTGCCGGTGTGGCGGCCATCGATCAGGAAGCGGTTCGCGCCGAGTCGGATCTTCGCGGAGTCCTCGTAGAGGCCGAGGGTGATGTCGACGGCCTCGCGCCAGCTCTGCGCCGGCTGCACATTGATCTCGATCACGCCGGGATCGGGCGTCACCTTGATCACCTCGATGCGTGGATCGAACGGCGGCGCGTAGCCTTCGACGTGGACTTGCAGCTGCAACTCTTCTGCGGCGGCTTCGATCGCGGCGATCAGATCGAGATAATCCTCGACCTTCTCGACCGGCGGCATGAAGGCGCACAGCACGCCATCGCGCACCTCGATCGACATTGCGGTGCGCACCGGCAGCGGTTCAGGGATCTCCTTCAACGCTTGCTTCAGCTCGTCTGAAAGCGCGTCGCGCGGCGCCATCGGATCGCGCTCGACGATGTAGGGGTAGTCATCCGGGGGAACATATTCGAGCGAGGCGATCGGGAGCCGCAAGCCCAGCGGGGAATCGCCGGGCGACAGGAACAGATGGCTGCGCCGGAGCTTCCAGCGCTCGCTGCGCCAGCGCGCCGGCACGCGATCCGCGAGCGGATTCCAGCGCTGGATCGGCAGCACATAGCCCTTCGGCGTGGTCAACCCCTCGTCGAACACCCGCGCGAGACGTGCACGCTCTTCCGGATCGGTCAGCCTGGAATTGTCGGGGGTCACGTTGGCCGGCAGGCCGGCTTCGCGCTGTAGCCAGAAGGCGGGGTCTTCATAGGCCGGCATGACGTAATCCGCACCAAGACCAAGCCGGTTTGCGATTGCCTCGACGAAGCGCCCGGCGTCCGCGACCTCGGCCTTGCGCGAGTTTTCGATGCTCGCGATCAGCTCGGCATTGTTCCAGATCGGCTTGCCGTCCTTGCGCCAGTACAGCCCGAACGCCCAGCGCGGCAGGCTCTCGCCGGGATACCACTTGCCCTGGCCGTAATGCAGCAGGCCACCGGGCGCAAACCGCGTGCGCAGCTTGCGGATCAATTCGTCGGCCAGCGCGCGCTTGGTCGGGCCGACCGCGGCGACGTTCCATTCCGCCGATTCCAGATCGTCGACCGAGACGAAGGTCGGCTCGCCGCCCATGGTCAGCCGCACGTCGTGCTTTGTCAGATCGACGTCGACCTGCTCGCCGAGCCGGTCGAGCCGCGCCCAGGATTCATCGGAGAACGGCTTGGTGATCCGCGGCGCTTCGCGGATGCGCTTGACGCTCATCTCGAAGCCGAACTCGACATTGGCGGCGCCTGCGGTTCCGGTCACCGGCGCGGCCGCGCGGTAGTGCGGCGTGGCGCAGACCGGGATGTGTCCCTCGCCGGTCAGCATGCCGGACGTGACGTCGAAACCGATCCAGCCCGCGCCAGGCAGGTAGACCTCGGCCCAAGCGTGCAGGTCGGTGAAATCGCTCTCGATCTCGCGCGGCCCCTCGATCGGATCGATGTCGGGCCGCACCTGGATGAGGTAACCGGAGACGAAGCGCGTCGCGAGCCCGAGGTGGCGCAATGCCTGGATCAGAAGCCAGGCCGAATCGCGGCATGAGCCGGAGTTTGCGGCCAGGGTCTCCTCCGGCGTCTGCACACCGGACTCCATGCGAACGATGTAGCCGATCCTCTTCTGCAACTGCGCATTCAGCTCGACAAGGAAGTTGACGGTGCTGTCGGCCTTGCGCGGAATGTCGTTGAGGTATGCGACGAGCAGCGGGCCCGGTTCGTCTGTCTCGAGATACGGCGCAAGTTCGGCCTTGAGATCGCCGGGATATTCGAACGGGAAGCTGTTGGCATAGGGCTCGACGAAGAAATCGAACGGGTTGATCACCGTCATCTCTGCGGTGAAATCCACCTCGACCTTGAGCTCGGTCGCCTTCTCCGGAAAGACGTAGCGTGCCAGCCAGTTGCCCTGCGGGTCCTGCTGCCAGTTCACGAAGTGATTTGATGGCGTGACCTTGAGCGAATAGCTCAGGATCGGCGTGCGCGTATGCGGCGCGGGTCGGAGCCGAATGGTCTGGGGCCCGAGATCGATCGGCCGGTCGTATTTGTAATGCGTGACGTGATGCAGTGCGACCGATATCGACACGGACCGAGGACTCCAGCAGCTTTTTTGAGCAGAACACTGGTTCCGGTCGACATCAAGCACTAACAACGGGCACGGAGTGCCCAAGCGGCGAGCGGGGCCGTAGCCCGGATGGAGCCAACGGGTCGCGCGAACGCGCGCCCGATGACAGGCTCCGCGCAATCCGGGGATAGTCTCCGCGGCAAGAGTGCCGGATTTCGCTGCGCTCCAGCCGGGCTACGGGACTAACGTCCGATCGCGCCCGAGACCTGCGAAGCAAGCTGCTCGGCGAGCATGTGATAGCCCTCGGGAGTCAAGTGTACACCATCGGGCTGATGCGGAAGTCCGCCCAGCATCCCGTTCGAGAGCATGATCACCTTGATGCCACGGGCACTGAGTCGGCTTTGAATATCCGCGGTCCGGTCCGGGCTGCCCTTGCGCCGGTCATTGCCGCCCGGCTGGAGAATAACCGCGCTGGTCCCGTTCGGAACCGCCCGGTCCAGCCGTTGCAGCATGCCTTCCGTGGTATCGCCATTGATGCCGGCGTTCACGACACGGACATTCAGCCCCTTCGCCCGCAGGATCGCTTCGAGCTGCGCGGGATAGGCCTGGTTGCGCGCCACGCCCTTGCCGTAGGTGTTGCTCGCGCCAAGCGCCACGATGGTCGCGGCGTCAGCCGATACGGCGCCAAGACTGAGCGCGGCGAGCAATGCGAGGCATCCAAAGATTCCCGACCGACGCGCGCGCATGTGTCCTCCATCAGGTCGAACATGCCACGTCATGTTGGTGACGTGGCTACATCGTGGCTCCGAGCACCCACGGCGCGAACTCGGCGCCGCCGAAATCGAAGCTCTCGCTCTTGGTCGGCTGGCCCGAGGCGGTCTTGAGGATGAGGTCGAAGATGCGCTGGCCGCATTCCTGCACGCTCTCCTCGCCGTCGAGGATGGTGCCGCAATTGACGTCCATGTCGTCTTCCATCCGCTTGTACATCGGCGTGTTGGTGGCGAGCTTGATCGAGGGYGCRGGCTTGCAGCCGAACACGCTGCCGCGGCCGGTGGTGAAGCAGACCAGGTTGGCACCGCCGGCGACCTGCCCGGTCGCKGCGACCGGRTCGTAGCCGGGCGTGTCCATGAACACGAAACCCTTCTTGGTGACGGGCTCAGCATAGTGCAGCACGTCGACCAGATTGGTGCTGCCGGCCTTGGCCATCGCGCCGAGCGACTTCTCCAGAATGGTGGTGAGACCGCCGGCCTTGTTGCCCGGGCTCGGATTGGCGTTCATCTCGGCGCCCTCGCGCTGGGTGTATTCCTCCCACCAGCGCATCAGGCCGACCAGCTTCTCGCCGACTTCGCGGCTGACGGCGCGACGCGTCAACAGATGCTCGGCACCATAGGTTTCCGGCGTCTCCGAGAGGATCACGGTGCCGCCATGACGCACCAAGAGATCGCTCGCCGCGCCCAGCGCCGGATTGGCCGACACGCCGGAGTAACCATCCGAGCCGCCGCATTGCAGCGCCACGGTGAGCTCGCTCGCCGGCACCGCCTCGCGCTGGACCTTGTTGGCATCAGTGAGTGCTTCCTTCACGAAGGCCACACCGGCTTCCACGGTCTTGCGGGTGCCGCCGACCTCCTGGATGTCCATCGCGCGCAGACGGCCGGCGAGCTTCTGCTCGGCCATCAGGCCGCCGATCTGGTTCACCTCGCAACCGAGGCCGAGCACGATCACATTGGAGAAATTGACGTGACGGGCGTAGCCACCGAGCGTGCGGCGAAGCAGCGCCAGCGGCTCGTCCTGGGTCATGCCGCAGCCGGTCTTGTGGGTCAGCGCGACGACGCCATCGACATTCGGGAAGTCGGCCAGCGGATTGTCGCCGGTGAACGGATTCTTCTTGAACATGTCGGCGACGATCCCGGCGACATGGGCGCTGCAATTCACCGAGGTGAGGATGCCGATATAGTTGCGCGTCGCGACGCGGCCGTCGGCGCGGCGGATGCCCTCGAAGGTCGCCGGCAGATCGAAATTCGGCACCGGCTTGACGTCGACGCCATAGGCGTAGTCCTTGGCGAAATCGCCCATGCCGCAGTTTTGCGTGTGCACATGCTGGCCCGGTGCGATCGGCTGCGTCGCAAAGCCGATGATCTGACCGTAACGCCGGATGGGTTCGCCCTGCGCGATCGGCTTGATCGCAACCTTGTGGCCGGCCGGAATGCGGTCGACCGTGGTGACGCCATCAGCCACCTCAAGCCCCGGCGGCAGGCTCGCACGGGCGATCAGGACGCTGTCGTCGGCGTGCAGACGGATCACTTGTGCCGGGGCCATGGAGTTTCTCCTTTTGGAGGCGAATAGCGAATGGCGAGTAGCGAACAGCGCGCTACGCGAACCGCCAATCTCTATTCGCCACTCACTACTCGCTATTCGCGTCCTTACGCCTTGCCGCCGGACTTCTCGCGGGTCTGGTTGACCTGCATCTTGGCGTAGACCTGCATCAGGCCGACCTCGTTCGACAGCGTCACGAGCTTGAAGCCCATGTTGATCGCGCGCACCGCGCCCTCGGCGCCGGAGCAGTGGATGCCCGGGTTGAGGCCGCGCTTGCCGCATTCCTTGATGATCTTCTCGTAGATCTTGAGGATCTCCGGCTCGTCGCGATCGAGTTTCGGCACCAGGCCGTAGGAGAAGCCGAGATCGGACGGGCCGATATAGACGCCGTCGATGCCTTCGACATCGAGGATGGCTTCCATGTTCTCGACCGCGGTCTTGGTCTCCATCATCGGCAGCAGCACGATCTCGTCGTTCGCGGTCTGCTGATAGGTGCCGGCCGAGCCGTACATGCCGGCACGGATCGGGCCGTTGGAGCGCACGCCCTTCGGCGGATATTTCGCGTAGGAGACGAGGTTCTTGGCTTCCTGCGGCGTGTTGACCATCGGGCAGATCACGCCATAGGCACCGCCGTCCAGCACCTTGCCGATGATGCCCGGCTCATTCCACGGCACGCGGACCATCGGGGTGACCGGGTGCGCATGCATCGCCTGGAAGCATTGCACCATCGACTGATAGTCCTGCACGCCGTGCTGCATGTCGACGGTGACGCTGTCGAAGCCGCATTGCGCGATCACTTCGGCCGAGAAGCCCGAGGGGATCGCGAGCCATGCGTTCACCACCGCCTTGCCCGATGCCCAGATTTGCTTGACCTTGTTTGCCATTGATCACGTTTCCTTTGTGGTTCTTGCGTGCTTCTTGGGGGACCTCAGCTGGTCGCCCGCTGGATCGAGACTTCGCTGACGCCGACTTCGCGCGCGGTATTCACTATCGCCGCCCAGGTGTCGTCAGGCAAGGGGATGCCATTCCTGGTGCGCTCGGCGCGGGTCTTGCGCTCGGGATCACCCGGAACCAGTACGGACTCCGTGCCCGCGATCGGTTTGGTGGCGCGGATGAAATCGGTGTAGCGGGTGATTTCGCCATCGAAGAAATTGCTGGTGTCGATCACCTTGGGGTCGATGTAGAACGCCATCATGCCGTTGGCGAAGCGGCGGTCCGACGACGTCGCGCCGGTACCGGTGAGCGCGCCGCCGAGCAGTTCGCAGATGAAGGCAAGCCCCGAGCCCTTGTGATCGCCGAAAGCGCGGATCGCGCCCGTACCCTTGGTATGGTCGCGCGGCCCATCGGGCGTGTACGGGCCATACAGCACGTGCGGGTCCTCGCTCAGCGTGCCGTCGGCATCGACGAGCGCGCCGTGCGGCAGCTTCTTGCCGCCGCGGCTTGCCACCAGGCACTTGCCCTCGGCGACGACCGAGGTCGCGAAATCGAGCACGATCGGATCCTGGCCCTGGCGCGGAATGCCGACGCAATAGGGCGCGGTCGACAGCCGCTTCTCGACGCCGCCATAGGGCGCGACCAGCAGCGATCCCGCAGCGGTCACGAAATGAATTGAAACAAGGCCTTCGGCGGCGGCCATTTCGGCCCAGTCGCCGACACGGCCGAGATGGCCGGAGTTGCGCAGCGCGACCGCGGCGAGCCCCGCCTTCTTGCACTTCTCGATGCCGAGCCTGACCGCAACCGGCGTCACGGTCTGGCCATAGCCGAACTTGCCGTCGACCACCGCGAGCGACGGCGTATCGACCACCACCTCGGGGGTCTGGTTCGGCACGATCGAGCCCATCTTCTTCCACCTGACGTAAACAGGCACGCGGATCACGCCATGGCTGTCGTGCCCGGTGAGGTTCGCCGTCGTCAGGTAGGTCGCGATGCGCTTCGCTTCTTCGGCGGAGGACTCCGAATGCGAAAACACCTCGGACACGAAGTTGATGAGGTTATCGACCTTGATGGTGACCATGAAATACTAGCTCGCTCGATAAAACACAGTGCGTTGTCAGGCGTGGGTCTTGGCGTGGCCGCCGAGATAAGCGGCGGCGATGGCTTCGTTGCCCCACAATTCGTCGGGCTTGCCGCCCAGCACGATCCGCCCTGTTTCCAGGACGAAGCCGTGATCGGCGACCGAAAGTCCCATGCGCGCATTTTGCTCGACGAGCAAGACCGTGGTGTCCTGCCTGATCTGCGAAATGATGCGGAACACCGCCTGCACGATGACGGGCGCGAGCCCGAGCGACGGCTCGTCGAGCAACAGCAGCCGCGGCTTGGCCATCAGGCCGCGCGCGACCGCAACCATCTGCAACTGGCCGCCGGACAGCGTCCAGCCGAGCGCATTGGAGAAGGCGCGAATGTCCGGAAACAAATCGAACATCGCGTCGGCCTCGCGCGAGATCTGCGACGCCGAGACCTTGCGGTTCGACGCACCGAGCATGATGTTCTCTTTCACCGTGAGGCCCGGGAAAACGCGGCGGCCTTCCGGCACATGCGAGATGCCGAGCCTGACGATCGCTTCCGGCCCGAGGCCTGCGATCGAATGACCGTCGAACAGGATGTCGCCGGAGGCCGGCTTGGCGAGGCCGGAGATGGCGCGCAGCGTGGTCGACTTGCCGGCGCCGTTGGCGCCGAGCAGCGTGACCACCTGCCCCTGCTCCACGGCGATGGTGACGCCGCGCAGCGCCTCGATCTCGCCGTAGCGGACCACCAGATTGCGGATTTCGAGCAGCGGCATCATTCGCTCCCGAGATAGGCGGAGACGACGTCGGGATGGCGCAGCACCGCCATCGATTCGCCGTCCGCGATGCGGCGCCCGAAGTTCAGCACGGTGATGTGTTGGGCGGCTTCGGAGACCAGCGTCATATCGTGATCGATGATCAGGATGGTGAGGCCCTGTGCGGCGATGCGCTTCAGCAGCTCATGCAGTTCGAGCTTCTCGGTCGAGTTGAGGCCGGCGGCCGGCTCATCGAGCAGCAGCAAGGTCGGGTTCGAGGCCAGCGCCCGCGCGATCTCGATCAGGCGCTGATGGCCGTAGGAGAAGCTCGAGATCAATTGGTTGGCGCGGTTGCCGAGGCCGACGAAGGTCAGCGCCTCCATCGCGCGTTCGGTCAGCGCGTCGTCGCCCTTCCCGATCATGGTGTTGCCGGGACGCTCGGCGCCGATCTCGACGTTTTCCAGCGCCGTCATCGAGCGGAACAAACGGATGTTCTGGAAGGTACGTCCAAGACCCGCGGCGGTGCGCTGATGCGGCGCCATGTTGGTGATGTCGGTGCCGTCAAGCACGATCCTGCCCGATGTCGCCTTGTAGAGGCCGGACAGCACGTTGAGCGTCGTGGTCTTGCCGGAGCCGTTGGGTCCGATCAGCGCGTGCACGCTGCCGCGCTTCACCGCGATGTCGACGCCGTCGACCGCCTTGAGGCCGCCGAAATGCTTCGAGAGCCCGGTGACCTCGAGCACGATGTCGCCGCCAGTGGTCGCGGGCTTGAGCAGGAGCGCTCCGGCAACGGGCGGCGCCCCGGTGTGTGCACGCCAGCGCGTGAAGGCGTCAGATACGAAGCCCCAGATGCCATCCGGCATGAAGCGGATGATCAGGATCACCGACAGGCCGTAGATCGCAAGATAGAGGCCGGGCACGCTCTTCAGGAAGCGCAGCCATTCCGGGATCAGGATCAGCAGGCCGGTGCCGATCACCGAGCCGATCGGCGAGGCCACGCCACCGAGCAGCGACATGGTCAGGAACTGGATCGATTCCGCGAACGAGAACTGGTCAGGACTGACATAAGCGAAGCCGCCGGCGAACAGGCCGCCCGCGAGGCCACCGAGCACCGCGCACACCGCAAAGGCGGAGACCTTGGTGCGGAACACGTCGATGCCGTTGACGCCGGCCGCAAGCTCGTTGTCGCGCACCGCGCGCATCGCACGGCCGAGCTTGGTGTCGGGCAGATGCCAGACCAGGTAGCCGACGATCGCGAGCATCGCGACACAGAAGGCGAGATAGCTCTGCGACGATTGGAACAGCTCGGGCCGGCGAATGTTGGCGACGCCGTCCGGTCCGTGGGTCACGCCGACCGCGTTGATCATGACCAGTGTCACGATCTGCTGGAACGAGATCGTCACCATCGCAAGGTAATGCCCGCCGAGCCGCAAGGTCGACATGCCGAGGAATGCGCCGGCCACCAGCGTGATCGCGCAGGCGCCAACCAGGCAGAGCCAGAAGTTCAGATGCAGGTCGGCAGTCCCGAGGCCGACGGCATAGGCGCCGAAGCCGAAGAACGCCGCCTGCGCCAGGTTGATCTGACCGCACAGGCCGAGCACGACCGAAAGCCCGAACACCGCGATCGAAAACGTCGTGGCCTGGAGCAGGATGTTGAGGATGTAGCCGTCGAATTGCATGCCGGCGGCGAGCGCTACCAGCACCGCGGCGGCGATGAAATACGGCAGATGACGGATGATCAGCGGTTTCGTGCGCACGGCGGGCGCCGGGATCATGTTGTCGCTGGCGCTCATGCTTTCTCCGCGACGCGTTCGCCGAAGATGCCCTGCGGCCGGAATACCAGGAAGGCGATCAGCACCAGGAAGGCGAAGCCGTCCTTGTACGGCACGGAAATATAGGCGGCGCCGAAGGTTTCGATGACACCGAGCGCGAGGCCGCCGACGATCGCGCCGGCCACGTCGCCGAAGCCGCCGATGATGGTGGCGGCGAACGCCTTCAGCGCGATCGTCGAGCCCATCTGGATCGAGACGAACAGCACCGGCGCCACCAGGATGCCGGCGAGACCGCCGAGCACGGCCGAGTAGATGAAGGTGATCATGATCATGGTGGAGACGGAGATGCCGAGCAGCGAGGCCATCTCCTTGTCCTGCGAGGTCGCTTGCAGCTTCTTGCCGAGCAGCGTCTTCTCGAAGAACCAGAAATTGAACAGCACCAGCAGGATCGTGACGCCGATGATCAAGAGATACTGGCTGTCGAGATAGACCGGGCCGAGCTGGATGCCGGGCGTATCGAACCAGCCCTGCAACACCTGCGGCTGCGGGCCGTAGATCGCGAGCACCGAATTCGACAGCAGGATCGAGGCGCCGATGGTGGCGATGATGACAGGCAGATAGGTGCGGTGGCGCAGCGGATAGTAGACGCCGAGATTGAAGATGACGCCGAGCAGCGCCATGCCGGCGAGCGCGATCACGAACGACAGCCAGTAAGGCAGGCCGAGCTCGACGCAGACCACCATCAGATAGGCGGCGACCATCGAGAATTCGCCTTGCGCGAAGTTCACCACATTGGTGGCGCGGAAGATCAGCACGAAACCGAGCGCGACCAGCGCGTAGACCGCGCCGATGCCGATTCCGGTGAACAGCAGTTGGAGAACCAGATCCATGGCAGGCGCTCGATCAGTACATTGTACGCAGGAGACCGGCCTCACCGTGCGCGACGGCGAGGCCGAGCCGCGATCAATCGTTGAAGTCGATGTGCTTGTCGTAGACGATCTTACCCTTGTCGTTCTTCACGACGTTGTAGCCGTGCAGACCGTCGCCATTCTTGTCGAAATTGTACTCGCCTTCGGCGCCGGCGAATTTCTGCGTCGCCAGGATGGCGTCGCGGATCTTGTTCGGATCGGTCGAACCAGCCTTGTTGATCGCCGCCGACAGGATGGTGATTGCGTCGTAGGGCCAGGCGCTCTGGTTATCGGGCGCGGTCTTGTAGGCATCGCGATAGGCCTTGCCGAACGCCTTTGCCGTGTCGCTCGAGTCCTCGGCGAAGTCGGCGACCCCATAGGTGCCATACAACGCAGGGCCGGCGAGCTTGGTCGAGGACACCGCCACCACCGAAGGCGAACCGACCCAGGGGATGTTGACGCCGAGCTGGCGCAGCTGCCGGGCGAAGATGCCGAGGTCGTTCTCGAAGGTGAAGTAGGTACCGAGCACGTCGGCACCGGACTGCTTCACCGCCAGCACGACCGGGGTGAAGTCCTGGCTCTGGTTGGCATAGCCCTGGTCGAGCACCGGCGGCGCACCGAGCTTGGCCAGCGCCTCGGTCAGCGCCTTGCCGCCCGCGGTGCCGAAGGCGTCGGTGGAATGGACGATCGCCCATTTCTTCTTGCCGAGCGTGTTGACGCCGAAGTCGGCGATCACGCGGCCGGAGTAATTGTCATTCGGGCGGAAGCGGAACAGCCAGGGATTGCCGGAATGGGTGAGATCCGGATTGGTGCCACCGATCATCACAGGCTTGCCGACCTTGATCACGTCGGGCGCCATCGCCTGCACCTGGGTCGAGCGGATCGAGCCGAGGAAGGCAACGATGTCGGATTGCGCGGCGAGCTTGGAGAAGGCCAGCACGATGCCCGGGTTGGTGGTCTGGTCGTCTTCGATCACGAGCTCGACCTGCTTGCCGAGCACGCCGCCGGCCTTGTTGACCGCGGCGAGCGCCAGCTTGGCGCCGTTCTGGGCCCACAGGCCCTGCTCCGCTGCCGGTCCGGTCACCGGCACGCACATGCCGATCTTGATCGTCGCTCCTTGCGCCCAGGCGCTGCGCATCAGCGCGGGAGCAGCGAGACCTGCCGCCAAGCCGGCGGAAAACTCACGCCTCGTCAGTTTCATTCAATCCTCCCTTTGGTGCGCCGAACTTGCATGTCGGCTGCGTTGAGATGAGCTGACGCGTCGATCTGTGGTCCAGGACGCGTGACGGCGGCCATCGATCTGGCGTTTGACTCCCAGCTAAACATGATTGCACATTGCACGCAATAGCCAAACGTTCGCTGGCAACGGTGCGTAATTGCCTGCTACCAACGACCAGAACGGGATCACGTGATAATGTGACCGACGGGCAGTCATCGATGTCGATTCCAAGAGCGAAATCGCAGACCAGACGGAAGCAGCCGGCCTACGCGCTGATCAAGAGCGCATTGGCAAAGCACATCCGGGCCGGCGACGTTCCACCCGGAACGGTTCTCTCGGAATCGGCGATCGCGACCTTGTTCGGCTCCAGCCGCTCGCCGGTGCGACAGGCGTTCGAACAGCTCGAGCATGTCGGCCTGGTGCACCGCTTCGACGGCCGCGGCGTCATCGCCGGCAAGCGAAACGCCGAACCACGCCGCGTCCCGATCACGCCGGAGATGTTCGGGCTGACCGATGGCCCGGTCGAGGCGGTGCGCAGCGATGCCTGGGATGCACTCTACTACAAGCTCGAGCGCGAGATCATCTACCGGTCGCTGTTCGGGCGCTTTCGGGTCAGCGAGCTCGCGCTGGCGCGGCACTTCCGGGTCGGGCGCACCGTTGCGCGCAACCTGTTGCTACGTGCGCAGGCAATCGGAGTCCTGGAGAAAGGCGCCAAGGCTCATTGGTATGTGGTGCCCCTGGATGAAGATCGCCTCCGCGACATCTTCGAGGTCCGCGCGACCCTCGAGCCGCTGCTGCTGAAATCGGCGACGACGAGGATTCCTGCCGCACTGCTCGACCGGATGGCGGAGCGGCTGCGCGAAGGGATTCAGTTCCGCAGCGGCGTCGGCGTCGGGGAGCTCGACGAGATCGAGGGCGACCTCCACATCCAGTGCCTGGGCTACGGCAGCAATCGCGAGATGATCGAGGCGCTGAAACGCACGCACTGCTCCTTCGTGATCGGCAAGCACATTCAGGTGGCTCTGACCGCGCCGCAGATCGATTCCTTCATGGACGAGCATCTGGTGATCATCGAAGCCTTGCGCACACGCGACGGTGATGCGGCGGCTGCGACCTTGCGCAGTCACATCGAATGGTCGCATTCGAAAGTTGCCCGCTGGATTGCCGAATTCCGCGCCATCAACGCGATTTCGCGCGTGCCCTACATGGTCTAGCCATCCTGTCGCGCGGGACCGCGGCTACGTATCGGCCTCGACCTCGGCATCATCGGCAGCCGCCATTCCGGCGAGGCTGGCCTCCAGCGCGCCGAGCATTTCGTGCAGTTCCGCGAGCTTGCGGGCGCCGAACCGCCGGGTGATCTCGGCGTAGATCGCCTCCGACGTCGGGGCCACCGCCTCGATCAGCTTCAGTCCCTTGGCAGAGATCGAAACCACCGCGCGCCGTGCATCGGTCTCGGCCGCCTTGCGCTCGATCAAGGCGCGCGCCTCGAGATCGCGCAGGATCCGCGACAGGCTCGGGCCAAGCAGGAACGCCACGCGGGCGAGCTCGGTGACCTCGATCTCCTCGACCGCGGTCAGCGCACGCAAGATCCGCCATTGCTGCTCGGTCAGCCCGTGACTGCGCAGCGACGGACGGAATTGCCGCATCACGGCCTCGCGGGCGCGCAGCAGCGACATCGGCAGCGAGCGCGAGAATTCGCGCATCGGGCCACGTCGCGACGACGCCACCTCGTCACCCTGCCTCGGCCCTAGCTCGTCGGACGATTTCTTGCGCGCCATGACCTAATCCGCCACCGCAAACTTTTGCAGCGCAGCATGCCCTGATTCAGTTTGCGGGAATTCACTTAACATGTTAATCATCTCCCGACATCCACTTTTTGTGTATCACGCATGGCCCTCTCCAAGGACGATATCCGCGCTGCCGCCGAACGGCTCGACACCGCGGAAAAGACCCGCAAGCAGATCCGCCAGCTCTCGCTGGACTACCCCCGCATCACCCTCGAGGATGCCTACGCGATTCAGAAGGCCTGGGTCGAGATGAAGGTGGCGCAGGGCCGCCTCGTCAAGGGCCACAAGATCGGCCTGACCTCGAAGGCGATGCAGAGTGCGCTCAACATCGACGAGCCCGATTCCGGCATCCTGCTCGACGACATGTTCTTTGCCGATGGCGGCCTGGTGCCGACCGATCGCTTCATCGCAACCCGCGTCGAGGCCGAGCTTGCCTTCGTGATGAAGCATCGCCTGGCGGGACCGAACTGCACGCTGTTCGACGTGCTCAACGCCACCGACTTCGTGGTGCCGGCGCTGGAAATCCTGGATACCCGGGTCGAACGCGTCGATCCGGAAACCAAAGCAACGCGAAAGATCTTCGACACCATCGCCGACAATGCCGCCAATGCCGGCATCGTGCTGGGCGGCCGGCCGATCCGACCGCTGGAGGCCGATCTGCGCTGGATCGGCGCGCTCTGCTTCCGCAACGGCCAGCTCGAGGAAACCGGTCTGGCCGCCGGCGTGTTGAACCATCCGGCGACCGCGGTGGCGTGGCTCGCCAACAAGATCGCGCCCAACGGGCTGGCGCTGGAGGCCGGTCAAATCGTGCTGGCGGGCTCGTTCATCCGCCCGATCGAGACCCGCAAGGGCGACACCATCCAGGCCGATTACGGACCTTATGGTTCCGTGAGCTGCTACTTCGCTTGACGCCATCAGCAGGAGCGCTGCATGCCGCATTTCACGATTGAATACTCGGCCAATCTCGACGGCCTCGTCGACATGGGCGCGACGGTCGAACTGGTCCGCAGGGCCGCGGTCGAGACCGGCATCTTCCCGCTCGGCGGCATCCGTGTCCGCGCCATCAGATGCGAGCATTACGCGATCGCCGACGGCCGCAAGACCTACGGCTTCCTCGACATGGTGCTGCGGCTCGGCGAAGGCCGTGACCTCGCCGCCCGCAAGAAGGCGGGCGAGCACATCTTCAAGGCGCTATCGGCCCATCTCGATCCGGTATTCGCCAACAGCAAGTTCGCTCTGTCGTTCGACATGCAGATCAACGACAAGGAAACCAGCTGGAAACGCAACAACATCCACGACGCATTGAAGGTGGAGACGGTCAATGGATAAAGCGACAGCGAAATCGTCAGCCGATGTGTTCCAGGCCAACCGCGATCGCGCCGGTCCCCTGCTGGCGAAGCTGAAGGCCGAAGGCATCGGCAATGTGATCGACGGCAAGGTCGTGCCGGCGGCATCCGGTCAGACTTTCGAGACGAAATCGCCCGTCGACGGCACGGTGCTGGCGACGGTCGCGCGCGGCAATGCCGCGGATATCGACCGCGCGGCAACCGCGGCGTCCAACGCGTTCAAGGCCTGGCGCGACATGCCGGCGGCGCAGCGCCGCAAGGTTTTGCACCGCGTCGCCGATGCGATCGAGGAGCGCGCCGACGACATCGCCGTGCTCGAATGCATCGACACCGGTCAGGCGCACCGCTTCATGGCCAAGGCCGCCATCCGCGCCGCGGAGAATTTCCGCTTCTTCGCCGACAAATGCGGCGAGGCCCGCGACGGCCTCAACACGCCTTCGGACGAGCACTGGAACATCTCGACCCGGGTGCCGATCGGCCCGGTCGGCGTGATCACGCCGTGGAACACGCCGTTCATGCTCTCGACCTGGAAGATCGCGCCGGCGCTGGCCGCCGGCTGCACCGTGGTGCACAAGCCGGCGGAATGGTCGCCGGTGACGGCCGACATGCTGGTCAAGCTCGCCAAGCAGGCCGGTCTTCCCGACGGCGTGCTCAACACCGTGCATGGTTTCGGCGAAGAGGCCGGCAAGGCGCTGACCGAGCACCCCGCGATCAAGGCGATCGGCTTCGTTGGCGAGAGTTCGACCGGCTCGGCAATCATGGCGCAGGGCGCGCCGACCTTGAAGCGGGTGCATTTCGAGCTCGGCGGCAAGAACCCGGTGATCGTGTTCGACGACGCCGATCTCGACCGCGCGCTCGATGCCGTCGTGTTCATGATCTACTCGCTCAATGGCGAGCGCTGCACCTCGTCCTCGCGTGCGCTCGTCCAGCGCTCGATCTACGACGCCTTCTCGGCCAAGGTCGCCGAGCGGGTGAAGCGCCTGCGCGTCGGCCATCCGCTCGACCCGGCGACCGAGATCGGGCCGCTGATCCATGAGCGGCATCTCGCCAAGGTGTGCAGCTATTTCGACGTCGCCAGGAAGGACGGCGCGACGATCGCGGTCGGCGGCAAGCCGCATGACGGCCCCGGCGGCGGCCATTATGTGCAGCCGACGCTGGTCACCGGCGCCAGCGCCAACATGCGCGTCGCGCAGGAAGAGGTGTTCGGGCCGTTCCTGACCGTCATCCCGTTCAAGGACGAGGCTGAGGCCATCGAAATCGCCAACGGCGTGCAATACGGTCTGACCGGCTATGTCTGGACCGGCGAGATGGGCCGCGCGCTGCGTGTCGCCGATGCGCTGGAAGCCGGCATGATCTGGCTCAACTCGGAAAACGTCCGCCATCTGCCGACCCCGTTCGGCGGCATGAAGTCGTCAGGCATCGGCCGCGACGGCGGCGACTACTCGTTCGACTTCTACATGGAAACCAAGCACGTCTCGCTCGCGCGCGGGACGCACAAGATTCAGAAACTGGGAATCTAACGACAACTGTCATTCCGGGGCGACGCGTAGCGGCGAGCCCGGAACCCATAACCACGATCGTGGGTATGGATTCCGGGCCTACGCCAAGAGGCGCATCCCGGAATGACGACAGACAGAGGAAACACCGATGCCCGCTCCGACCCACGTCTTCGATCCGCCGTTCAACATCATCCGCTGCAGCCACGCCGTGCTCGACGTCACGGACCTGGACAAGAGCGCCGCCTTCTACGAGAACACCGTCGGCCTCCACATCGAGGACCGCGACGACAGRTCGGTGTATCTGCGCGCCAGCGAAGAGCACCAGCATCACTCGGTGGTGCTGCGCAAGGCGGCGAAGGCCGCCTGCAACCGGCTCGGCTTCAAGGTCGGCAATGACGGCGACCTCGACAAGGCCGCCGCCTTCTGCTCCGAGAACGGCATCAGCTACGCCTTCGTCGACCAGCCGTTCCAGGGTCGCACGCTGCAATTCACCGATCCGTTCGGCTTCCAGATCGAGCTCTACGCCACGATGGAGAAGCGCCCGCATTTGCTGCGGCGCTACGATCTCTACAAGGGCTGCCATCCGCAGCGGCTCGACCATTTCAATGTGTTCGCCGCCGAGGTGCAGGACACCGTCGATTTCTACGCGCGGCTCGGCTTCCGCCTCACCGAATATGCCGAGGAGGACGGCGACAATGGCCGCATCGCCGCCGCCTGGATGCACCGCAAGGGCAATGTCCACGACTTCGCCATCACCAACGGCCGTGGCCCGCGCCTGCATCACATCGCCTATTGGGTGCCGACCGCGATGAACATCGTGCATCTCTGCGACGTGATGGCCTCGTCCGGCTTCCTCAACAACATCGAGCGCGGCCCGGGCCGGCACGGCATCTCCAACGCCTTCTTCCTCTACATCCGCGATCCCGACGGCCATCGCATCGAGCTCTACACCAGCGACTATTTCACCGGCGATCACGACCACGAGCCGCTGCGCTGGTCGCTGCGCGATCCGCGCCGTCAGACCTTGTGGGGCGCACCGGCGCCGCGCTCCTGGTTCGAAGAGGGCTCGACCTTCGCGGGGCAAGCCGTGCGCGAGCCGCGCTTCGTCGCCGACGTGCTGGTCGCGGACTGATACACGCCTCTCGAAACGTCGTCCCGGCGAAGGCCGGGACCCATAACCACCGACTTGAGTTGTTGAACGAATGTCTGGCCGCATACCCATTCCGATGGCCGCGGCGTATGGGTCCCGGCATTCGCCGGGACGACACCAATGAATGGATTGCTCATGTCAGCCCCTCGCCTCGCCACCTACTCCGTCAACGGCGCCACGCAATATGGTGCCGTCACCGACAGCGGCATCGTCGATCTCTCGTCACGTTTCGCCAAGGACTATCCGACCTTGCGCGAGGCGATCGCCGCCGGCGCATTGACCCGGCTCGTGGAGGACGCCGCCAAGCGATCGCCCGACCACGCGCTCGACGCGGTGGCGTGGCAGCCGCCGATCCCGGCGCCGGAGAAGATCATCTGCATCGGCGTCAACTATCCGGACCGCAATGCCGAGTACAAGGACGGCTCGGACGCACCGAAATATCCGAGCATGTTCCTGCGCGTGCCGCGCTCCTTCGTCGGCCACAACACGCCGGTGGTGCGCCCGCGGGCCTCGCCGCAACTCGACTATGAAGGTGAGCTGGTGCTGGTGATCGGCAAGGCCGGCCGGCACATCCCGGAAAGCAGCGCGCTCGATCACGTCGCCGCGATCACGCTCTGCAACGAAGGCACCATCCGCGACTGGGTGCGTCACGCCAAGTTCAACGTCACCCAGGGCAAGAATTTCGATTCCACCGGCAGCCTCGGCCCCTGGATCGTGCCCTTCACCAGCGAGGCGCAGATCGCCGATATCCGCCTGACCACCAAGGTCAACGGCGAACTCAGGCAGGACGACCGCACCTCGCGCTTGATCTTCGGCTTCCGCTACCTCATCAACTACATCTCGACCTTCACGACGCTGGTTCCCGGCGACATCATCGTCACGGGGACGCCGACCGGCGCGGGTGCGCGATTCGATCCGCAGCGCTATCTGAAGCCCGGTGATGTCGTCGAGGTCGAGGCCGAAGGCGTCGGCGTGCTGCGCAACAGCGTCGTCGACGAAGCCAACTAACCTCGCAAGCAAGTGGACAGTGCCATGACCTCTACATCCGGCGGCGAAGCGATCGTCAACGGCCTCGTCGCCCACGGCGTCGACACCGTGTTCGGCCTGCCCGGCGCCCAGATCTACGGCCTGTTCGATGCGTTCCACCAGGCGCAGCTCAAGGTGATCGGCGCTCGCCACGAGCAGGCTTGCGGCTACATGGCGTTCGGCTATGCCCGCTCCTCGGGCAGGCCCGGCGTGTTCAGCGTGGTGCCCGGCCCCGGCGTGCTCAACGCCTCGGCGGCGCTGCTCACCGCCTTCGGCTGCAACGAGCCGGTGCTGTGCCTGACCGGCCAGGTGCCGACGCAATTCCTCGGCAAGGGTCGCGGCCATCTGCACGAGATGCCGGACCAGTTGGCGACGCTGCGCACCTTCGTGAAATGGGCCGACCGGATCGAATACCCCGACAACGCGCCCGCGCTGGTGTCGCGCGCGTTCCAGGAGATGCTGTCGGGCCGGCGCGGCCCGGCGTCGCTGGAGATGCCGTGGGACGTGTTCACCCAGCGCACCCAGGTCACAGCCGTCAAGCCGTTCGATCCGTTGCCGGCGCCGCAGCCCGATCCCGACCGCATCAGGCAGGCTGCCGATCTGATCGCCGGCAGCAAGGCGCCGATGATCTTCGTCGGCAGCGGTGCGATCGAGGCCGGCGAAGAGATCCTCGAACTGGCCGAGATGATCGACGCGCCTGTCGTCGCGTTCCGCAGCGGCCGCGGCATCGTCTCCAACGCGCATGAGCTCGGCCTGACGATGGCGTCCGCCTATAAGCTCTGGCCGAAGACCGACCTGATGATCGGCATCGGCACCCGCATGGAATTGCCGACGATGTCGCGCTGGCCGTATCAGCCGGCCGGCCTGAAATGCGTGCGCATCGACATCGATCCGGTCGAGTTGCGGCGCTGGCCGGCCGATGCCGCTGTGATCGCCGACGCCAGGGCCGGCACCGCCGATCTGGTCGCCGCCGTGCGCAAGGTGGGCTACAGCAAGACCTCGGGCCGCCGCGCCGCGATCCGCGAGGCGACCGCAGCCACCGAGCAGGAGATCCAGCGTGTCCAGCCGCAGATGGCTTACCTCAAGATCTTGCGCGAGGTGCTGCCGGCCAACGCCATCGTCACCGACGAGCTGTCGCAGGTCGGCTTCGCCTCCTGGTACGGCTTTCCGATCTACCAGCCGCGCACCTTCGTCACCTCAGGCTATCAGGGTACGCTCGGCTCGGGCTTCCCGACCGCGCTCGGCGCCAAGGTCGCCAACCCGAACAAGCCGGTGGTCGCGATCACCGGCGACGGCGGCTTCATGTTCGGCGTGCAGGAGCTCGCCACCGCCGTGCAATTCAAGATCGGCGTGGTGACGCTGGTGTTCAACAACAACGCCTATGGCAATGTCCGCCGCGACCAGCGCCAGCATTTCGACGGTCGCGTCGTCGCCTCCGACCTGGTCAACCCGGACTTCGTCAAGCTTGCGGAATCGTTCGGCGCCGGCGCTGCGCGCGTCACCTCACCGGATCAGTTCCGTCCCGTGCTGGAGAAGGCGCTGGCCGATGGCGGGCCCTATGTGATCTCGGTGGAAGTGCCGACCGATTCCGAAGTCTCGCCCTGGGCGTTCATCCACCCGGCACGAAACAACTAGACGGTCCTGGCGCCGCGTTGCAGCCGCGACGCGGCGATCACCAGCAGGCCGGCGCCTGCGACCGACCAGCAGGCGACTGGCGCCCAGTGCACCAGCGGCGCATAGTCCGGCAGCTTCTGCAAGCCGCCGGCGACCGCCGCCATCCGCGCAAAGGTCGCGAGCGCGAGCGCCGAGAACACGAGGCCCGTCACCTTGCCTTCGGCACCGGTCTCGCCGATCGCAAGCGCGGCCGACACCGCGCTCATCAGCATGCAGCCCCAGGCCGCCCCCGCCATGAACTGCGCCACGATCAGCACGTTGAGGCTGCCGGCGATCTCCGCCGCGACGATGGCGAACGCACCGAGCAACCCGGCTGCGCCCATCACGATCAGCCCGCCGCGATGCTTGACGACGAGGCTCGCCGGAAACATCGCGATGTTGAAGCCGATCCAGAACACCGGCATCAGCCATTGCAGATCGTTCGGCTTGGCGAAGCGCAGATAGAACGGCGCGCTGTTGATGTTGAAGTGCAGCTGATAGCCGAGCGAGAGCAGCACCATCGACGCGATCAGGAACATCGGCACCGCCCCGAGCCGCCTGGCGGGCGCCGCAAGCCGCTCCGGCTTGGCCTCCGTCGCGATGCGCCGCTCGATCCCCGAGAACGCCAGCGCGGTCAACAGCAGCACGGCGCCGGACAATACGAACGGCAGCCGCGCGTCATGGTCACGCAGCACGACGCCGAGATAGGGCGACACTGCACCGGCGATGCCATAGCCCAGCATTGCGAGCGCGGCGAGGAACGGAACGGACGGTTGCGCGCGATACTTCCCCAGCAGCGTCAGCGGCGGCGCACGCAACGCCGACGATGTGACGGCCCAGATCACGATCAGCGCAATCAGCCAGACTCTTGCGCCCGGCCCGCTGCCGGCGACGTAAGGCAGCGCAACGAAGGCGGCGCAGGAGATCGCGGCAAGGATGCCGACGAACCGGCCGAGACGGCCGACCAGCAGCGACACGCGGTCGGCGGCCATGCCCATCGCGGTGTCGGTGATGGTGAAGATGGCTTGATCCATCATCAGGATCAGGATGACGGTTGCAGGCGCGATGCCGACATCCGCGCACAGCTTGGGCAGATAGATCAGATAGGTGGTCCAGCCCAGCGTGAAGACAAGCTGCAACACGGCAAGATAGATGCCGGTGCGATTGACCGCGTGGTCGGCCTTGGTAGTCATACCTGAAGTGTAGACCAGCTCTCCCATTGGCGGGAGGCCCTTAGCCTGACTGGAGCGACGAAGCAAAGGTATGAGCGGCCAAAAATATCGAAAACAACCCCATGCAAAGCAGCAGGCGTTCCGCCGGCCCTCGGAAAAGCGCTTGACGCGCCGGGCAACTCAACAGTATATTTCCATTATTCCGAAATATTGCCACCACCTGCCGCCGCGCAGTAGCTAGCGCACCTTGCGGAAGGTCAGATTGATGCGCTGGCGGCCGAGCACGCCGTGTTCGCCCTCGGCGAGCGGCGCGACGCCGTGATAAAACAGCCGTGACGGCCCACCCCACACGGCGACGTCGCCATGTTCGAGCCGGTAACGGCGCGGCGTGTCGCTGCGTTTGAGCCCTCCGAACAGGAAGGTCGCCGGCAACCCGAGCGAGATCGAGACGATCGGCGCACCGTAATCGAGCTCGTCCTTGTCCTGATGCAGCGACAGTTTTGCGCCCGGCACATAGCGATTGATCAGGCAGGCCTCCGGGGCGAAGCCGGCGAAACCGGCCTCATCAGCGGCAGCGGCAGCCAGCCTGCGCAGAACGTCAGGCATGGCTGGCCAGTTCAGTCCGGTATCAGGATCGATCGGATCGTAGCGATAGCCGCCGGGATCGGAGACCCAGCCGAGGCTGCCGCAATTGGTCATCGCCACCGACATCCGGTGGCCGCCCGGCGTGATCAGATGGCGGAACGGCGCCTGCTTCACGATCGCGCGCAAGGCGGGAATCAGCTCGACCTCGAACGGCCGGACAAAGCCGCGCAGCAGCACCGCGCCGTCAGCGATCGTCTCGCGCGGCGGCCGTGCATCGCCAACAGTCTCGAACAGATCAGCGGCCACGCCTGTCTCGCACTCACTTCGCGTCGTGGAAGATCACACCGACGGTGTGACGATGGCCGGACCTGATCCGGCTGACGCCGTGGCGCAGATTGACACGATACGGCCCGCGTGTCCCCTGCACCGGACGATGATGCACGGCAAAAGCCACCGCATCGCCCCTGGTCAGCGGCACCACCTCGGGCCGCGACTGCATCCGGGGCCGCTGCTCGGTCAGCACGAACTCGCCGCCGCTGAAATCGCGCCCCGGCTCCGACAGCAGGATCGCGACCTGGATCGGAAACACGTGCTCGCCGTAGAGGTCCTGGTGCAGGCAGTTGTAGTCGCCCTCGCCATATTGCAGCAGCAGCGGCGTCGGGCGCGCCTGGCCAGCCTCGCGGCATTGCTCCAGGAACGCTGCATGCGCATCGGGATAGCGCTCGTCGATCCCTGTCTCTTATACACATCTAGATGTGTATAAGAGACAGGGATAGCTGATCTCGATCCCCATCGTCTGGTTCCAGCGGTTGGCGGTCGCCGTCAGCCGTGCATACAGCGCCGGCCGCAGCTCCGCGATCAGATCCGGCAGCGGATAGGAGAAGTATTTGTATTCGCCGCGGCCAAAGCCGTGGCGGCCCATCACGACCCGGCTGCGGAACCGGCTGTCGTCGGGATAGAGCGCGGCGATGGTGTCGCACTCGTCCGGCGTCAGCAGGCCACTGAGAACGGCGGAGCCCTGCCCGTCGAGGTCGGTTGCAATCTGGTCCCAATCGAGCCCGTCGATGCGGGCGGGAATGCAGGTGGCTGGGCGGCTGATGGTCTTTGCTGTTGCTGTCATGGGCCGGAATCTGGCCCGTGATTACGACCCGCGCCACCCGATTTCCGAGTGGAATGTTTCAAGATCGCCGCCACATTCACGGTGTCGTCCCGGCGAAGGCCGGGACCCATAGCCACCGTCATCAGTTGTTGAGAAAGCTGGGGCCACAGCGTGCCGACCACAGCATCCTGTGGTTATGGGTCCCGGCCTTCGCCGGGACGACGCGTGGGGAGAGTATCGGTCGGCTCTATGAACGCGCGCGCGGAAGGAATTCAGCCCCGCACCGGCAAGGTCACCACGTCATAGCCGTGGCTGATCTTGCGCTTCAGCACCGGGTCTTCCAGCTCGAACTCGAAGCGGCTGGCGGGGCGGATGCCGCCCTTGGCGGCGAAGGTGCCGCCGAACATGGCGCAGCCATCGGGCAGCGCGCCGCCGTCGAAGCCGCGCGCGATCAGGTCCTTGACCGGCAACATGTGGTCGAGGGTGCCCTCCTGGTAGAGCACGCGTTCGCCGCCGATCGTGGCCCAGGAGCGCAAGGTCAGCCGGTCCCAGTGGCCGATGACGTCCTCGAGCTCCCAGAGCTCGGACGCGACCGGCTTGTCGCACATCTGCTTCGACACCGTGACGCTGTAGCTCTCGACCTTGCGGTCGGTATGGTCCGAGCCGCAGCCGACGAAGATGCGGCCCTGCCAGCCGATCAGGACGAACTCGACCTCGCCGCTGGAGTCCTCGCCGCAGACCTCGATGGTATCGGCGAAGGTCAGCCGGCGCGCCGAGCAGCGGTAATAGATCGGCGTGGTCGCGGGCCGGGCGATGCCGAGTGCTTCGAGCTCGGCGATGTGCTTGTCGCGCGCCACCGGATCGCGGCCGGTCCAGCCGGCGATCACGGCCTGCCGGATTTCCAGCGTCAGCGGCGTCGCGACGCCCTTGTCGTCGACATTGAAGGTGAGATCAAACACGGATGACGGTCTCCATTCCGGCCGCAAGCTCGAAGATACGGCGATCCGAACCGCCCGCGGCGGCGAGCATCAGGCCGACCGGGGCCTCGCCCTCGCGATGCGCCGGCAGCGAGATGGCGCAGCCATCGAGCGTGTTGATCAGCGAAGGGTTGCGCAGCGCGCGCAGGTTCTCGGTGGCGAACGCCTTGTCGTCGGCGAGAGCTGCAATGGTCGGAGGCAGGTTCGCCGTGGTCGGCAGCACCAGCGCATCATAGGGCGCGATCCGCGCCTCGGTGCGCGCGATGAAGGAGCGGCGGGCATTGAGCAGGTCGATGTAGTCGGCGGCGAGGAATCCCTCGCCACGCTGGATGCGCACCGCGACCCGCGGGTCGTAGATGTCGCCCTTGCTGGCGAGCAGGAAGCGATGCCAGGCATAGCTCTCGGCCGCTGAGAAGCCGCCCTTGGCGTTCATCACGCCGACATCAAGAAACTCAGGCACCTCGATCCGCTCGATCAGCGCACCGGCGCGCGACAGCGCCGCCAGCGCACGCTCGAAGGTCTTCGCGACGGCATCATCGAGGTCGTCGAGCGCGACCGTGGTCGGCACCGCGAGCCGCATGCCCTTCACGGGGCGCGGGGCAAGCGGTGTCACCGGCTGGTCGGCCAGCACCGCGTCGAGCACGGCGCAGCAGGCCACCGAATTGGCCAGCGGGCCGTAGCTGTCCAAGCTGAACGACAGCGGCACGCCGCCATCGAGCGGAATCCGCCGCTGCGTCGGCTTGTAGCCGACGATGCCGTTGAACGCCGCGGGAATCCGGCAGGAGCCGCCGGTGTCGGTGCCGAGCGCGCCGAACGCCATGCCGTCGGCGATCGACACCGCGGCGCCCGAGGACGAGCCGCCGGGCACATGGCCCGCGCTCCGATTCCAGGCACTCTTCGGCGTGCCGTAATGCGGGTTGATGCCGATACCGGAATAGGCGAACTCGGTCATGTTGGTGCGGCCGATCACGATGAAGCCGGCGCGCTTCAGCCGTGCCACGGCAGGCGCATCGGCATCCGCCGGCGCGGAATCCTCCAGCGCCCGGGAGCCGGCGCGGGTCACCTGCCCCTTGATGTCGAACAGGTCCTTGATCGAGATGGGAATGCCGGCAAACGGCGACGGCGCGGCGTTGGCCTTGCGCAGCCGGTCCATCGCGTCGGCGGCTTCCAGCGCCGCGTCGCGGTCGACATGGATGAAGGTGCGCTGGCCCTCGCCGGCGGGATCGGCGATCCGGGCGATGCACTGCTCGACGAGCTTGCGGGCGGAGGTCGCGCCGCTGGCGAGATCGGCGGCAAGGGAGGCGAGTGTCGGATTGCTGGGCATGGCTCTCACTTCAAGGCTTGGACGTCGCGGCTCTCACCGCTTCCACTTGATTGTTGCGCGAACCGGGGCCGATTTCCAGATCGTCGATGCCCGTCCCCGGCGTCGCGATTACTTCAATCCGAAATAGGCCTTGTGCAGCTCCTCATTGCCGCTCATTTCCGCAACGGTGCCGGAGAAGCGGATGCGGCCGCCTTCCAGCACGAAGACACGGGTGGCGATCTCCAGGAAGCCGATATTCTGCTCGGCGATCAGAAGCGCCAGCCCGCGGCCTTGCAGGCTCGACAGCGCCCGCAGCACTTCCTTGACGAACAGCGGCGACAGCCCGGCCGAGGGCTCGTCCATGACCAAGAGCTTCGGCTCCGCCGACAGCGCCTTGGCGATGCCGAGCATCTTGCGCTGGCCGCCGGACAGGCTGGAGGCCGGATCGCGGCGCTTGTCGCGCAGCACCGGAAACAGGCCGTACAGTTCGTCGACCCGCGCGCCTGGATTGGCATGGCCCAGCGCCTGCGCGCCGACGCGGATGTTCTCCTCGATCGACAGGTCGGGAAACACCGCAAGCTCGGACATGTAGGTCATGCCGCGCTTCATGCGGTCCGACGAACGCATCCTGGTGATGTCTTCGCCGCCGAGCCTGATCTGGCCGCTGCGGGCCTCGATCAGGCCGACCAGCGATTTCAGGAAGGTGGTCTTCCCGGCGCCGTTGGCGCCGAGCAGCAGCACGGTCTCGCCGGAGCGGACGTCGAGATCGACGCCCCACAACACCTGCATGGTGCCGTAGCCGGCATCGACGCCCTTGGCGTCGAGAAGCGAAGCCGTGTCAGTGGGCATGCTCGCCTCCCAGGAACACCTCGATCACCTGCGGCTCGCGCACCGCGGTCGCAAGCGTGCCCTCGAAAATCTCCTTGCCCGCATTGAGCACGATGACGCGGTCGGTGATCTGCTCGATGAATCCCATCAGATGCTCGACCACGATAACAGCCATGCCGGTCGCGGCCAGCGCCTTGATGCGGCCGGCGATCCAGTCGAGCTCGGCAGGGTTGAGGCCGGCCGCGAGCTCGTCGAGCAGCAGCAGCCGCGGCCGCGTCGCCAGCGCGCGGGTGAGGTCGAGCATCTTCTGCTGCGCGCTGTTGAGATCGGCGGCCGGACGGTCGGCGACCTCCTTCAGCCTGTACTCCTCGAGCAATTCGGCGATCGAGGGCGGCGTGCCGGTGGCGCCGCCATAGGCCAGCGCCACCTGGATGTTCTCGCGCACCGTGAGCGACAGAAACGGCTTTGGCACCTGGAAGGTGCGGTTGATGCCGCGGTGAACCAGCCGGTGCGAGGCAATGCCGCCGGAGGACGCGCCGTCGAACACCACCTCGCCGCCATCGGGCGCATAGAGGCCCGAGATCACGTTGATCGCCGTGGTCTTGCCGGAGCCGTTCGGGCCGACGAGCCCAAGGATCTCGCCGGGAACGACGTGGAAGCTCAGGCCGTCGAGCGCGTGGAAGCCGCCGAAGCGCTTGACCAGCTTCGAGACCTTGAGGATGGGGGTCTTCTCAGGGGACATGCCACCCCCTGCGCGTTGCCAGCGACACCAGCCCTGCGGGCAGGAACAGCACCAGTCCCATGATCAACAGGCCATAGATCAGCTGGAAATATTGCGGCGTGGTGAAACCGATCAGATTGTAGATGCCGTAGAGGATCAGCACGCCGACGATCGGTCCGGTGATGGTGGCGACGCCACCGAACAGCGCGAACACGATGGCGAAGATCGAGAACTCGCCGGAGAACACGTTGTCGGGGTAGAACACCGAGACGTACCAGGCGTAGATGCCGCCGGCGAGGCCCGCGACCAATGCCGAGGCGAGCCAGGCGATCACCCGCATCTTGATGATGTTGACGCCGGCCATCGACGCCGACACCGCATCCTCGCGCACGGCCTGCAATGCAAGGCCGAACGGCGAGTTCTTCAGATACACCACCGCGCCGACCGTCAGCGCCATCACCACGACCGCGGCGTAGTAGGCGTGGGTCGGATTGAACGTGCCGGTGAGCGACACGCCGTATGGTCCCTTGGTGATTCCCTCCAGCGCCGGGTTGGCGACGAAGTGCAGCACCGCGAGCGCGGCCGCGAGGTTGGCGATCGCGAAATACGCACCCGACAGCCGCAGCAGCGGCGTCAGCAACAGACCGAGCGCGACCGCGACGAGGCCGCCGACCAGCACCGCGAGCGGCGCCGGCGTCTGGAGGTGCATCACCATGATGGCAAAGCCGTAGGCCCCGGCCCCGAAGAAGCCGACATAGCCGAACGGCAGATAACCGGTGAAGCCATAGATGATGTTCACGCCCTGCGCGAGGATCAGGAAGATCACGAAGTTGAACAGCAGCAGATGGTTTTGATAGACGCCGGGCAGCAGTGCGAACACCACCACCAGCGGCRCCAGGATGAACAGCAGGTGTTTCGAGGCGTTAKGCAACGCGCACCCGCCTTCCGAGCAGACCGCTYGGGCGCAACAACAGGATCACGATCARCAACACATAGGGCAGCARGTCGGCCCAGGAACTGAGATAGGTCTGCACCAGCATGTAGCAGAGGCCATAGACGACGCCGCCGAGCGCGGTGCCCAGCGGGTTGCCRAGCGAGCCGAGCACSACGATCGCAAACGACGTCACCGTCGCRTCSGCRCCGAAGGCCGGCGTCACCGAGCCGAACATGAAGGGCGCGAACACGCCGGCGACGGCCGCGATGCCGAGCCCGATGCCGAASGCSGCSGCCGAGACGYGATCGACATCGATGCCGGTSGCCAGSGCCTCGTCACGGCGYGACATCACCGCGCGGGTCAGGGTGCCGAGCCGCGTGTGGTAGAGATAGASGTACACMAGSRMGATCRCGACGAGGCTCGTGATCGCCGCGATCACCCASGGYGCGGGAAAGCCCTGGCCGAAGATCTCGATCGGCCCTGCYCCRCCSGSCTTGCCGCCGAACAGCTTGACCTTGATGGTCGAGAACACGGTGCCGAGCAGCCGGCTCTGGATCGAGCGCTCGCTGGTGCCGGCGAAGATCGTGGTCACCGCCTCGATCACCTGCGACAGGCCGAAGAACAGGATGATCGACAGCATTTCCGGATTGGCCGAGCCTTGCAGCCGCGGCACCAGCACCCAGTACAGCAGCACGCCCGCCAGCACGAAGACCACGAAGGCCAGCGGCACCGCGAACAGCGGGTCGATCCCGGCGATGCCGACCACGCCGAACGCGATGAAGGCGCCGAGCATCAGGATGTCGCCATGCGCAAGATTGACGATGCGCATGACGCCGAACACGAGGTTGAGACCGATGCCGACCAGGCTGAAATACAGCCCGAACAGCACGCCGGCAACGAGCGCATAGGTCATGCTAGCGCCCGCCGCCCACGTTCGTCATGACCAGGCTTGTCCCGGCCATCCACGTCTTTGTCACGCGGAAACCAAGACGTGGATGCCCGGCACAAGGCCGGGCATGACGGAATTTGCGGCGAGATCGAGCCCATATGCGATAGCCCTACCGTGAACCGCATCACGGCGCCGGATAGATCGGCTTGCCGGTGGCGGTCTCATGCGGATAGATCGAGACGAACTTGATGTGGTCGTGCTCGTCGACCGTGAGCTGGCCGAGCGGCGTCAGTTCGCCGATCTGGCCGCCGGTCTCGTCCAGCGCGAAGGTGCCGTCCAGGGTCTTGAGCTGGCCGCTGAGCGAGAACACGGCGCGGCGCAGCTCCATCTGGTCGAGGCTGGTCGCAACCGACAGCGTCTTCTCGATCACCAGCGCCGTGGTGTAGCCGGCCACCGCGTTGAAGCCGAACTCCATCTTGCCGTCGTTGTACTTCTTCAGCCAGGCTTCGCGGAAATCCTTCATGGTCATCCCGAAATTGACGGGATAATCCAGCTCGGACGGCGGCACATAGGTCCAGATGTGCTCCAGCCCCTTGGCGCCGACATTCTTCTCCAGCAGCTCGGTCTCGAGGCCGGCATAGATCGCAAACAGCATCTTGAACTTGGTGCCGACGTCCTGGACGTTGCGCAGGAAGGCGATGTCGTTCGGCGCGTAGCCGAAATGGATCACCGCATCGGGATTGGTCTTGCTGATGTTGTTGATGATCACGTTGTAGTTGGTGGTCTCGGTCGGAACGCCCTGGTCGTAGACGATCTCGATCGGCGCGCCGGACTCCTTGACGAACTTGCGGAACGCGTTGGCCTGGGTGCCGGTGAACTCGTTGGTCGCGTAGAGGATCGCGACCTTCTTGATGCCGAGGCCCGGGCCGTCATGGCTGATGAAATCGGCGACCGGCTTCGGCCACACCGTCGACACCGGGTCGGCCATCAGCGCGATGTAGGGATTGTCCTTGGAGAAGAAGCTCGCGCCGGTTCCGGTCTGGTCGAACAGAAACATCTTGCGATCGCGCGCGATCGCGACCGCGGGCGCCGTCAGCACCGATCCGGAATCGGCGACCAGCAGGTCGACCTTATCCTGGGTGATGAGCTGGTTATACAGCGTCGCGGCGGTCGCGGTGTTGCTCTGGTCGTCATAGGAGACAAGCTTGATCGGGAGCTTCTTGTCGAACGCCTTCACGAAGACGCCGCCCTCGGCGTTCTTCTGCTCGACCCACAATTTCAGCGAACTGTAGACCGGCATCGAGATCGAGGCGTAGCGCCCGGAGGACGCGTACAGCGTGCCGATCTTGATCTCCGACGGTGCGTCGGCGGCGATTGCCTGCGTGGCAAATGCGAGGCTGGCAGCGAGTGCCGCGCCGATGATCCTCAGCATGATATTATTCCTCCCGGGTACCTTGGACGTGTCCTGGACAGATATGGACGTATCTTGGACGTGTCTTGCAGCTGTGTTGGACGCGGCCCTTCTACGCGCCGGATCGAGGCGACACAAGCATCGCGGCCTTAGCAATTGTGCGAGGGGCGGAATATGCGGCATGCGCCGGACACAGGCCGCTGCGCGGGGCATGGATGGACCGTTGACGGGCCTCGGTCCGATGGCGCATCAAGACTGGAACGATTTCGGGAGGAAACATTCAGTCATGGCCGAACCCGCGCGCGCGAAACCAAAACCGACACCTGAAACCCAGCATTTCTGGGATGGCACCAAGGCCGGCGAACTGCGCCTGCAGCGCTGTGACGCCTGCGCCAATGTCTACTTTCCGCCGCGGCCGTTCTGCCCCTCCTGCGCCTCGCGCAAGGTTTCGGTGTTCAAGGCCACCGGCAAGGGGATCCTTTGGTCCTACGTCATCAACCACCGCCCGCGCCCCGACATGGGGACCGAGCCCTACGCCATCGCCGTGGTGAAGCTCGATGAAGGCGTGACCATGATGACCAACATCGTGAACTGCCCGCAGACGCCGGAAGCGCTCGAGCTCGACATGCCGCTCGAGGTCGCCTTCGAGGCGCTCGACGACAAGATCACCCTTCCCTTGTTCCGTCCGGCAAAGGGCTAACACGATGCGCAGGAACCAGGTTGCCGTCGTCGGTGCGGCCGAAACCACCGAGCTCGGCGTCATCCCCAACATGTCGCAGATCCAGCTGCACGCGGACGCGGCGCTGAACGCGATCGCGGACGCCGGCCTGAAGCTGTCGGACATCGACGGCTTCGCCACCGCGGTCGAGACCCCGCAGCAGATGGCGCACTATCTCGGCATCACGCCGACCTGGGTCGACGGCACCTCGGTCGGCGGCTGCTCCTTCATGCTGCATGTCCGCCACGCCGCGGCTGCGATCGAGGCCGGCCTGTGCAAGACCGTGCTGATCACCCATGCCGAGAGCGGCAAGTCGATGATCGGCAAGCAACCGCGCTTCACCGCGCCCGACAGCCTCAACGGCCAGTTCGAATCGCCGTTCGGCGTCTACGGGCCGCCGAGCATGTTCCCGATTCCGGTGCTGCGCTTCATGAAGACGCACGGCATCACCCATGAGCAGCTCGCGATGGTCGCCGTGGTGCAGCGCGAATGGGCGGCGAAGAACCCGCGCGCCACCATGAAGGACCCGATCACGGTCGCCGACGTCTTGAACTCGCGGATGATCGCCTATCCGTTCCGGCTGCTGCAATGCTGCCTCGTCACCGACGGCGGCGGCGCGCTGATCCTGACCTCGGCCGACCGCGCCAAGGATTTTCCGCGCAAGCCGGTCTACATCCTCGGCACCGGCGAGAGCGTCGAAACGCCGATGGTCAGCCAGATGAAGACCTTCGACTCGTCGCGCGCCTTCAAGGTGGCGGGCCCCCTCGCCTTCAAGGAGGCCGGCATCACCCACAAGGACGTCGATCACCTGATGATCTACGACGCCTTCGCGCACCTGCCGCTGTACGGCCTCGGCGACCTCGGCTTCATGCCCCATGAGGAAACCGGCAAGTTCATCGCCGATGGCAACACCCGCCCCGGCGGCAAGCTGCCGCTCAACACCAATGGCGGCGGGTTGAGCTACATGCACTCCGGCATGTACGGCATGTATGCGTTGCAGGAGAGCGTGCGGCAGATGCGCGGCATCGCGCCGGCGCAGGTGCCGAACGCCAAGATCTCGGTCTGCCACGGCGTCGGCGGCATGTTCGCCGCGAGTGGCACGATCATCTTTACGAACGAGAAGTAACCCAACCCGTCGTTCCGGGGCGCGCGAAGCGCGAACCCGGAACCTCGAGATTCCGGGTTCGATGCTGACGCATCGCCCCGGAATGACGGGCAGCAACAAGGAGAAACCCACATGGCAAAATCACTGCAAGACAAAGTCATCATCGTCACCGGCGCGGGCCGCGGCATCGGCCGCGAGATCGCGCTGCTCTGCGCGGCGGAAGGCGCCAAGGTCGTGGTCAACGATCCCGGCGGCGCGGCCGACGGCGGCGGCTCCAGCGCGGCGCCCGCCGAGGAGGTGGTCGAGGAGATCAAGAAGCGCGGCGGCACCGCGGTCGCCAACTTCGAGTCGGTGGCGGAAGCCATCCCGGCCAGCAAGATCGTGAAGACCGCGACCGATCATTTCGGCCGGCTCGACGGCGTCGTCAACAATGCCGGCATCCTGCGCGACATGATCTTCCACAAGATGAGCGTGGAAGCCTTCGAGGCCGTCATCAAGGTGCACCTGATGGGCTCGTTCTATGTCAGCCATGCCGCGGCGCGGATCTATCGCGAGCAGGAGTCGGGCGCGTTCGTGCACTTCACCTCGACCTCCGGCCTGATCGGCAATTACGGCCAGGCCAACTACGCCGCCGCCAAGCTCGGCATCGTCGGGCTGTCGAAGTCGATCGCGCTCGACATGGGCCGCTTCAACGTGCGCTCGAACTGCGTGTCGCCGTTCGCCTGGACCCGCATGATCGGCACCATCCCGACCGAGACCGACGCCGAGAAGGCGCGTGTCGAGAAGATCAAGCAGATGGGCCCGGAGAAGATCGCGCCGGTCTGCGCCTATCTGCTGTCGGACGCCGCCAAGGACGTCACCGGGCAGATCTTCGGCGTGCGCATGAACGAGATCTTCCTGTTCGGCCAGCATCGTCCGGTGCGCTCGGTGCATCGCGGCGAAGGCTGGACGCCGGAGACCATTGCCGAGCACGGCATGCCGGCGCTGAAGGGATCGTTCGCCAAGCTCGACCGCTCGGCCGACGTGTTCACCTGGGATCCGATCTGAGGATTTCGGTTTCGATCTGACAGTTTTATGAAAAGTCGCCTCCGCGAAGCCGCGGGGGCGACACACTCTTTGGTTGTTTCTTCACAGCGTGCCCGCATTGTGCCCGAATTGCGGGCGCATGATCGTCCTCCCCATAACAAAAAGCCTGGGAGGACTTCGTGACGAATCCAAGCAACACATTGAAGCACGAGGCCGACGGAACGAAGGCGTTCGACCGTCGAACGATCTTGCGCGGCGCAACCGCGCTTGCTGCGACCGCGATGGCTGCATCCGATGCATCGGCGCGCGACTACGGCCGCAACGCGGAGCCGCAGCGTTATCCTGATCCCGACATCGTCGTGATCGACGACAAGCGCTTCAAGGCCAAGGTCGGCAACACCGCGATCAAGCGGCTCTACACCGGCTGCCTGTGGGCGGAAGGCCCGGCCTGGAACGCGCAAGGCCAGTACCTGGTGTGGAGCGACATCCCGGCCAACCGCCAGTTGCGCTATCTCGACGATGACGGCCACATCTCCGAGCAGTTCCACAAGCCGTCGAACGAGGCCAACGGCTCGACCTTCGACTTCGAGGGCCGGCAGATCACCGCCGAGCGCACCCGGCTGGTGCGCTACGAGCACGACGGAACCGTCACCTCATTGGCGGAGCAGGCCAATGGCAAGCAGCTCAACGGGCCGAACGACATGGTCGTGCATCCCAACGACAAGTCGATCTGGTTCACCGATCCCGGCTATGGCGCGGTCTCGATCTATGAGGGCCAGCGCGCCAACACCGGCTCGGTCCAGCCCTTCCAGAAGGAAGCCGTCTACCGCATCGATGCGTCGACCGGACAGATCACCAAGGTCTGCGACGAACCGTTCAAGCCGAACGGCATCGCCTTCAGCCACGATTACAAGAAGGTCTATGTCTGCGACACCGGCATCACGCATTATCCGAACGCCAAGAACATCGTCTGGCAGTACGACCTCAACGGCGACAAGCTCTCCAATCCGCGCACGCTGATCGACATGACGCTGGACGGCAAGTCGGGCTTCCCGGACGGCATGCGGGTCGACATCGACGGCAACATCTGGGTCGGCGCCGGCTGGGTCGGACCGGGCTATGACGGCGTCCAGGTGTTCGCGCCCGACGGTCAACGCATCGGCCAGATCCTGCTGCCGGAGACCTGCGCCAACCTCACCTTCGGCGGCAGGAAGCGCAACCGCCTGTTCATGACCGCGAGCCAATCGCTCTATGCGGTGTATGTGGAGACGCGGGGCGCGCACAATTGCTGATCTAGCCGTCGTCCCGGCGAAGGCCGGGACGACAGTGGTGCTTAACCGCTATTTCTCAACCCCGCCGAGATCCCGTTGATCGTGATCTGAATCCCGCGCAGCACCTGCTCGTCCGGGTTCTGCGCGCGATGCTCCTTCAACAGCTCGACCTGCACGTGGTTGAGCGGGTCCATGTAGGGGAAGCGGTTGCGGATGCCGCGCTCCAGCAGCGGGTTGCCTTGCAGCAGCCGGTCGTGGCCCATGATGTCGAGCAGCGTCTCGATCGACAAATGCCATTCGCGGCGGATCTGGCCGAATATCTTCTCGCGCAGCGCGACGTCCGGCACCAGCTCGGCATAGCGCGAGGCGATCGCGATCGAGCTCTTCGCCAGCACCATGTCCATGTTGGAGAGCAGCGTGCGGAAGAACGGCCACTCCTTGTAGAGCTCCTGCAGGAACGGCATGCCCTGCTCCGGATGCTCCGCGATCCAGGTCTCGACCGCGGCACCGAAGCCGTACCAGCCCGGCAGCATCAGCCGGCATTGCGCCCAGGAGAACACCCACGGAATCGCGCGCAGGTCCTCGATCTCGCGGGTCTTCTTGCGCGAGGCCGGACGGCTGCCGATGTTCAAGGTCGCGATCTCGTTGATGACGGTCGAGCCCCAGAAGTAATCGGCAAATCCCGGCGTCTCATAGACGAGCCCGCGATAGGCCTTGAAGGCGAGCGCGGAGATTTCCTCCATCGCCTTGAGATATTCCGGACGCGGCGCGCTCTGTCGCGGCTGCAACAGGCTGGTTTCCAGCGTCGCCGCGGCGAGGATCTCCAGATTGCTGCGGCCGACCTCGGCATTGGAATATTTCGAGGAGATGATCTCGCCCTGCTCGGTGATGCGGATCTGGCCGTTCACCGCGCCGCCGGGCTGCGCGATGATCGCGTCATAGCTCGGCCCGCCGCCGCGGCCGACCGAGCCGCCGCGGCCGTGGAACAGCCGCAGCCGCATGCCGTGGCGCTCGAACACCTCGACCAGGCCGATCTCGGCCTTGTAGAGCTCCCAGCCCGAGGTGACGAAGCCGCCATCCTTGTTGCTGTCGGAATAGCCGAGCATCACTTCCTGGACGCCGCCGAGACTGTCGACCAGCCTGCGATAGTCGTGCAGCGCCAGCATCCGGTCCATGATGCCGCTGGAAGCTTGCAGGTCCTCGATGGTCTCGAACAGCGGCACGATGTTGATCGCGCTGCGGCCGGACGGATTGACGAGCCCGACCTCCTTGAGCAGCACCGCGACCTCGAGCATGTCGGACATGCCCTTGCACATCGAGATGATGCATTGCGAGATCACCTCGGGACCAAACTTGCCATGCGCCTCGGCGGCGGCCCGGAACACGGCGAGTTCGCTTTGGGTCTCCTCGGAATATTTCACGAAGGGCGAGGCCAGCGGCCGCGCGCTGCGCAACTCGCCGAGCAGCAGGCTGACGCGCGCCTCCTCGCCCAGCGCGAGGTAGGACATGCCGGGATTGGCGGTGTCGAACAGCTCGGCGATGGTGCGCTCATGCACCGCCGAGTTCTGCCGGATGTCGAGCCGCGCCAGATGGAAGCCGAAGCAATCCACCGCCCGCCGCAACTGCCGCAACCGGCCGCGCGCGATGACGCCGGAATTGTTTGCGATCAGTGAGCGGTTGAGCACGTCGAGATCGGCCTGGAACTCGCTGACGCTCGCATACGGCTCGGCCTTGCCGACCGGCGGCCGCGTGGTCTCGACCTCGAGCCGCATCGCGGTGGCGGCTAACCGCGCATAGATGCCCGACACCGCCAGACGATAGGGCTCGCCGCTGCGATGCGGCGAGGTGTCCGGCGAACGCTCGGCGAGGACCCGCAACTCCTCCGAGATATCGGCGAGATGGGCCGCGAGCGACAGCTCGGCGCCGAGCGCGTGCAGTTCCTCGAGGTAGAAGCTGAGCACCCGGCTCGATTGCAGCCGCAGCGTGCCGCGCATCACCTCCGCCGTCACGAACGGATTGCCGTCGCGGTCGCCGCCGATCCAGCTTCCCATCCTGAGGAACGAGGCGAGCTCGCCGGCCTCGCCGACTTCCTTGTTCAGCCGGTCCTCCAGCGCGCAATGCAGCCGCGGCAGTTCCTGCAGGAAAGTGTAGTCGTAGAACGACAGGCCGTTGGCGACCTCGTCGAGCACGGTCAGCTTGGTCCGGCGCAGCAGATTGGTCTGCCACAGCGTCACCACCGCGCGGCGAAGCTGCTCGTCGCTGGCGTCGCTCTCGTCCGGCGTCATCTGCAACCGCTCGCGGCGATCGAGCAGATCGGCGATCTCCATCTCGCGGTCCATCGTGCTCTTGCGGCGGACCTCGGTCGGATGCGCTGTCAGCACCGGGCTGACCAGCGCGCCCTTGAAGAAGCTGCGCAGGTCGGCCGGGCTGATGCCGGCCTGACGGGCATGGACCAGGGTCTGCTCCAGCGTGCTCGGCCGCGGCGCCCCGTTGGGGCCGAGGCTGCGCATCTGGCGGATGTTGTTCTGGTCCTCGGCGATGTTGGCGAGGTGGGAGAAATAACTGAAGGCGCGGACGATCCGCAGCGTCTCGGCGATCGACATGCTGTCGAGGATGCCCTCGAGCTCGCGCCGGGCCAGCTTGTCCTCATCGCGGTGGAACCGGACCGAGGTCTGGCGGATGCGCTCGACCAGGTCGAACGCGTCGGCGCCCTCCTGGTCCCGCACGGTGTCGCCCAGCACACGTCCCAGCAGGCGGATGTCGTTGCGGAGCCGCGCGTCCTCCTCCTGCGCCGCCCTATCGAGGAGGCCGGCTTCAGCGGCGCTCCTGGTACCTAGGTCGGTCTCGGAAGGCATGGTCTGGGGTGACATGGCGGGCTACTCCAGAGGCTGCCGGGTTCCCCTGGAGTGTGCGCTTTTTTTGCCGCAGCGCAAGATGAACTTGGTGGCGGTGCACCACTGCTGTCGTCCCGGCTTTCCGCCGGCACGACAGGCTTCTTTGCGGCGCTAGATCCTCCGCCCTGCCCGCTCCCAATACGGGTCGCGCAGGCGGCGCTTGAAGATTTTCCCGGAGTCCTCCCGCGGCAGGTTGGTCTGGATTTCGATGTGCTTGGGCACCTTGTAGTCGGCGAGCGCGGTTTTCAGCTGGGCGCGGACCGCCGACATGTCGAGCGAGACACCCGGCTGCGGCTCGACCACCGCCATCAGCGCCTCGCCGAACTCGGCGTCGGGGATACCAAATACCGCGCAGTCATGCACGCCGGGGACTGCATGCAGCACCGCCTCGATCTCGGCCGGATAGATGTTGACGCCGCCCGAGATCACCATGTCGCGCTTGCGATCGCAGATGAAGACGTAGCCGTCGGCGTCGATATAACCGACGTCGCCTGAGGTGATGAAGCCTTCCCGGTCGATCTCGGCGCGCTTCTCGGACTTGTTGTGATAGGTGAAATCGGGATTGCCGGCGATCCGCGAATAGATCTCGCCGATCTGCCCTCGAGGCACCTCCTTGCCGTCGTCGCCGATGAAGCGAAGCTCGGCGCCGGGCGATATCTTTCCGACCGTACCGGGCTTTTTCAGCGCATCCTCCGAGGTCGCGAACGTCACCGCGCCCGACTCGGTCGAGCCATAGAATTCATAGATCACCGGGCCCCACCATTCGATCATGGCGCGCTTGACATCGGCCGGACACGGCGCAGCGGCGTGAATGATGTGGCGCAGCGACGATACGTCGTATTTCTTCCGCACCTCCTCCGGCAGCTTCATCAGGCGGATGAACATGGTCGGCACCATGAAGATGGTGTCGATCCTCTCGCGCTCGATCAGCGCCAGAAATTCCTCCGCGTCGAAGCGTGGCATCAGCACCAGCGCGCCGCCGAGCCGGCCTGACCGCAGTCCGAAGGAATTCGGCGCGGAATGATACAGCGGTCCCGGCAGGATCGCGCGCGCGCCGGGCTTCAGGCCATAGATCATCGCGCGCATCGCTTCCGCGTTGGCGGTCTGTTCCGGCGTCGGCGCGAAGCGGCGCACGCCCTTCGGATGGCCCGTGGTGCCCGAGGTATAGATCATGTTCTGCGGTTGCGGCACGACAGGGCCGTCATAGCGCGGGAATTGCGCCAGCCAGGATTCGAAATCGATCGCGAAATCCGGGGTTCCGAGATGATCGGGATTGATCTTGTAATGGCTAAGGATTTCCGGCGGCGTCGGCACGCTGAGCACGGTGACGTCGGGCGGGATCGCGCCACGCAGCGGATGCAGCATGTCGGCATGGCCGATCAGGACCCGCGTGCCGGAATCCGTCAGCACGTAGTTGACCTCTTCCGGCTTGAAATGCCAGTTGACCGGCACGCCATAGGCGCCGAGCCGCATCGCCGCATAGGCCGCCTCGATGAAGGCGATGTCGTTGCGCATCAGCATGCAAACGCTGTCGCCCGGCTTGACGCCGAGCTTGGCAAGGCCGCTGGCGATACGCTCGGTGCGCTCGGCGACCGCTGCGTGATCGCGCCTGCGCTCGCCGGAGATGATGCCGAGGAAGGGGTGGGACGTTTCGCTCATGTGTTCTTGTTCTTCTTTATCGGTTGGCGATGTTGCCTGTGCCCGTCATAGCCGGAAGAAGCTCCGGCCATGACGGCAGCAAGGTCATTCACGCATCCGCAAACTTCGGCGCGCGCTTCTCCAGATTGGCGCGCACCGATTCGGTCTGGTTCGGACTGCCGAGCAGCTTCTGCTGCTCGACGGATTCCGCAAGCAGCGCCGCCGCCGGATCGGCCGACAGATTGTTCAGCAGCCGCTTGGCGGCACGGATCGCATCCGGGCTCTTGCCGGCGATCTCGCGCGCGACCTCGAGCGCCGCGGCACGCGGATCGTCGCAGACGCGGGTGGCAAGCCCGTAGCTCTGGGCTTCCTGTGCGGAGAAGATGCGGCCGGTATAGGTGAGCTCGCGCAGGATATCGTCACGCACCAGGCTCGCCAGGATCGGGGTGCCCGCCATGTCCGGCACCAGGCCCCACTTGATCTCCATGATCGACATCCGCGCATCGGTTGAGAGGAAGCGCATGTCGGCGCCAAGCGCGAGCTGGAAGCCGCCGCCGAACGCGACGCCGTGGACCGCGGCGATCACCGGCACCGGAAGCTGGCGCCAGCCCCATACCGCCTGCTGCGGAAAATTGGCCTTGCCGTGGGTCCGGATGGTCAGATCCCGCTTCTCACCGCCAGGCACCCCATTACCACCATCCTTCATGGCGGCGAACCGGCCCATGTCGAGGCCGGCGCAGAAGGCGCGGCCCTCGCCGGACAACACCACGACCCGGACGCCTTTTTCCTTGGAAAGCCGGTCGGTTGCGGCGACCAATGCCTCGAACATCGCGGCATCGAGCGCGTTCATCTTGTCCGCCCGCACCAGGCGGACATCCGCGATACCGTCCGAAATCGATATCGAAACGCGATCTTCCATTGAAATCTCCTCCGCTGATCCTGGTTGGCGCTTTACAGAAAGGCCGTTGTCCGGTTTTAGTCAATCGACCAATTAACTGACAACCCCCGTGGAGGAAACGATGTTCAGCAATCAGCTTCTTGCCGGGCGGCGCATATTGGTAACCGGCGGTGGCACCGGTCTCGGCAAGGCCATGGCCACCCGGTTCCTGCAACTCGGGGCCGAGGTCCATATCTGCGGCCGCCGCAAGAGCGTTTGCGACGAGACCGCCACCGAACTGATGGCCGAGCATGGCGGACGCGTCGTCAGCCACGGCGTCGATATCCGCAATGCCATGGCGGTCGACGAGATGATCGAGGCGATCTGGACCACCAGCGGCCCCCTCACCGATCTGATCAACAACGCCGCCGGCAATTTCATCTCGCGCTCGGAAGAGCTTTCGGCGCGCGGGTTCGATGCCGTGGCCAACATCGTGATGCACGGCACCTTCTATGTGACGCATGCGGTAGGCCGGCGCTGGATCGCGGGCGGCCATCGCGGCAACGTGGTGTCGATCACCGTGACCTGGGTGCGCAACGGCTCGCCCTATGTGGTGCCGTCGGCGATGAGCAAGTCCGCGATCCATGCCATGACCATGTCGCTGGCGATCGAATGGGGCCGCCACGGCATCCGCCTCAACACCATCGCGCCCGGCGAGATTCCGACCGAAGGCATGAGCAAGCGCATCAAGCCGGGCGACGAGGCCGGCGCCCGCACCAAGGCGATGAATCCGATGGGCCGCGTCGGCACCATGGAGGAGTTGCAGAACCTCGCAGTGTTCCTGATCTCCGGCGGCTGCGACTGGATCAACGGCGAGACCATCGCCATGGACGGCGCGCAGGCGCTGGCGATGGGCGGCAATTTCTACCAACTCCGCGACTGGAGCGACGACGACTGGACCAAGGCGCGGGAGTCGATCAAGGCGCAGAACGAAAAGGATCGCGCGGCGCGGGGCTGAGGCCGGCGCTTGCGCATCAACCGCCACTGTCGTCCTGGCGGAAGCCAGGACCCATAACCACCGCTGTGTGCGATTGCGCACGTTGTGGCCGTAGCGTCGCGCCTCCTTTGCACTGGTGGTAATGGGTCCTGGCTTTCGCCAGGACGACGTTGAAACATAGCGAGTACCCACCCCGTATTGTTTTTCCCGCGCGATGCAGCCACACTCCGCGCCAACAAAAACATCACGGGGGAAACATGTCCGACGCGCCGAAACCAAACAATCTTGCCGACATGGTGCGCGACCGCGCCAAGAGCCGCGGCGATGCGCTGGCCTATGAGTTCGAGGGCCGGCAGACCAGCTTCACCGAGTTCGACACCAAGACCAACCGCGTCGCCAACGCGCTGATCGCGATGGGCGTCCGGAAAGGCGAGCGCATCGCCTATCTCGGCAAGAACAGCGATTTCTATTTCGAACTGCTGATGGGCGCGATGAAGGCCGGCGTGGTGATGGCGCCGGTGAACTGGCGTCTCGCCGGCCCCGAGGTCGCCTTCATCGTCGACGACTGCAAGGCGCCGCTGCTGTTCGTCGGCCCCGAATTCGTCACCCAGGCGCGCAATATCAGCGACAAGCTGCCCAGCGTCCGCAGCATCATCACGACCGAGGGCGGCGCACCGGAATGGCCTGACTATCTCGCATGGCGCGACGCACAAAGTGGCGACGACCCGCGCGTCGCGATCGAGCCGAAGGACATCGCGATCCAGCTCTACACCTCGGGCACGACCGGCAAGCCGAAGGGCGCGATGCTGTCGCACGCCAACTTCCTCAACCTCGTGCAAACCGGCAACGAGAACGAGAAGCCGGACTGGAACAAATGGACCACCGACGACGTCTCGCTGGTGGCGATGCCGATCTTCCACATCGGCGGCTCCGGCTGGGGCGTCATGGGACTCTATCACGGCGCCCGCGGCGTGATCGCGCGCGAATTCGATCCGACCAAGGTGCTCGACTTCTTCGAGCAGTCCGGCATCACCAAGCTGTTCATGGTGCCGGCGGCGATGCAATTCGTGGTGCGGCAGCCACGCGCGCGGCAGGTCGATTTCTCCCGCCTGAAGTACATGCTGTATGGCGCCTCGCCGATCCCGGCGGCGCTGCTGAAGGAGTGCATCGAGGTCTTCAAATGCGGCTTCGTGCAGATGTACGGCATGACCGAGACCACCGGCACCATCGTCGCGCTGCCGCCGGAGGATCATATCGAAGGGCTCGAGCGGATGCGCTCGGCCGGCAAGGCGCTGGCGGGCGTCGAACTCGCGATCCTCGACGCGGACGGCAAGCCGCTGCCGCCGGGCGAGGTCGGCGAGATCGCCACCCGCTCCGGCTCCAACATGGCCGGCTACTGGAATCTGCCAGAGGCCACCGCGAAGACGATCGACGGCGACGGCTGGCTGCGCACCGGCGATGCCGGCTACATGGACAAGGACGGCTATCTCTACATCCACGACCGCATCAAGGACATGATCATCTCCGGCGGCGAGAACATCTATCCGGCCGAAGTCGAGAGCGCGCTGTGCGACCACCCGGATGTGGCGGAAGCCGCGGTGATCGGCATCCCCGACGACAAATGGGGCGAGGCGGTCAAGGCTGTCGTGGTGATGAAGCCGGGCAAGAGCGCTGATGCGACCGACATCATCAACTTCGCCCGCGAGCGGATCGCCGGCTACAAGACGCCGAAATCGGTCGACTTCATCCCTGCGCTGCCACGCAACCCGTCGGGCAAGATCCTGCGGCGGAGCCTGCGTGAGCCGTACTGGGCGGGCAAGGACCGGCAGGTGAACTGATCGGGCGCGACCCTACTTTGCCGTCATCAAAGCGGGTGATCCGGTATCCCGGAGACAGCGGTTATGGAATCGATAGGCCGCAGCGTACTGAATACCCCGCTTTCGCGGGGTATGACGGGTCAACATATCGCGACGTCGTGCCCCCAACTCAGTGCTTGCCGGCACCCATGTAGCCGAACAGGAAGCCCGCCACCTTGCGCTTCTGGATCTCCTCGCTGCCTTCGGTGATGCGATAGCGGCGGTGGTGGCGGTAGATGTGCTCGAACGGCTTGTGGCGCGAATAGCCCATGCCGCCATGCACCTGCATCGCGCGGTCGGCGGCCTCGCAGCACAGCCGGTTTGCCCAGAAATTGCACATCGAGACCCGGTCCGACAGCGTGTGCTCGACCTGCGCCTGGGTGAGCTGATCCATCTCCCACGCCGTCTTGCGGATCAGCAGCCTGAGCATCTCGGCCTGGGTGGCCAGCTCGACCAGCGGCCACTGGATCGCCTGGTTCTCGGCCAGCGCCTTGCCGAACGGTTTTCGCTCGCGGGCATACTTCACGCTCTCGTTGATGCAATAGACCGCAGCGCCAAGCGAGCTTGCCGCCTGGCGGATGCGGTTCTCGTGCACGAAGCATTGCGCCAAGGACAGGCCGCGGCCGACCTCGCCGAACTGCGCATCCTCAGGCACGAACACGTCGGTGAAGCTGACCCGCGGATGATCGGTCGGCATGTTGAAGGTCCACATGTATTCCTCAACCTTCACGCCCGGCGATTTCGCCGGCACCAGGAAGCAGCTGATGCCGCGGGCGTCGCCGTCATTGCCGGAGGTGCGGGCAAACAGCGCGCAGTGCGTCGCGACATGCATGCCGGTGGTCCACATCTTCTCGCCGTTGATGATCCAGCCTTTGACGTTGTCACGCGTGGCCGGGACGGCTTTGGTCTCCATATGCGTGGCGTCGGAGCCGTGCTCCGGCTCGGTGAGGCCGAATGTGATGCGGTACTTGCCGGTGATCGAGCCGTCGATCATCGCCTTCTGCTCGTCGGTTCCATAGCGGTCGAGCATGGTCACGATCGGCAGATTGCCGACGATCGAATGCTCGTTCTGCAAATCATTGTGCAGGCCGAGTCCCTTCGAGGCGAAATGCTCGCGGATCACGGCCATCCACAGGTTGGAACCGTCCTTGCCGCCATAGCGCTTCGGGATCGCGAAGCGGAGATGGCCGGCGGCGTCGGCCAGGTTCTTGGCCTTGCGCAGCAAGAGCTCCCATTCATGGCGCGGCAGGCCGCCCTTGTCGAAATCGGTGCGCGCCCATTCGCGGCGATGATCGAAGAAGCGGATGTTGTCATCGGCCTCTTCCAGCGGCTTGATCTCGCGTTCGATGAAGCGGTCGAGCTCGGCGAGGTAGGCTGTCAGGTCAGCCGGCAGATTGAAATCCAAGGCGGTCTCTCCCGGAAATATTGTTGATTCTGGTTTTGCGTTTAGGCGCTATCGCGGATCCGCGTTCGGATCGATTAAGCTGAGAAGCACGCGGCCAAGTCAAGCGCGCCAGTGAGGCTTGCGCGCGCGGTCGCGTTGCGTAATTGAATGGCACGGAACGGCGCGCAGGCGGTAGGATGCGCGTGATATTCTTCGCCGCAGAAAATCCACGGGAGCAAACATGGATCTGAAATTCTCCAAGGTGACGCGCAAGGGTCCCATCACCATCGTGACGCTGTCGCGGCCCGAGGTTTATAACGCGCTGCATATCGACGCGCATTTCGAGCTCAACAAGGTGTTCGACGACTTCTCCGCCGATCCCGAGCAGTGGGTGGCGATCGTCACCGGCGCCGGTGACAAGGCGTTCTGCGCCGGCAACGACCTGAAATGGCAGGCCGCCGGCGGCAAGCGCGGCTGGGACAAGGGCGGCTTCGCCGGACTCACCAGCCGCTTCGACTGCGACAAGCCGATCATCGCCGCCGTCAACGGCGTCGCGATGGGCGGCGGCTTCGAGATCGCGCTGGCCTGCGACCTGATCATCGCCTCGGAGAACGCAACCTTCGCTTTGCCCGAGCCGCGCGTCGGCCTCGCCGCGCTCGCCGGCGGCGTGCACCGGCTGCCGCGCCAGATCGGGCTGAAGCGTGCCATGGGCATGATCCTGACCGCGCGCCATGTCAGCGCCAAGGAAGGCCTCGAGCTCGGCTTCGTCAACGAGGTGGTGCCGCAGGGCGAGGCGCTGACCGCTGCCGAGCGCTGGGCCGAGACCATCACCAAGAACTCGCCGATGTCGATCCGCGCCTCCAAGCAGGCGATCCAGAAGGGCCTCGAAGTCTCGCTGGAGCAGGCGCTGGCCGAGCAGCGCGAGTATCCCGCGGTGAAGGCGATGGCGGCCTCGCAGGATTACATCGAGGGCCCGAAGGCGTTTTCCGAGAAGCGCCCGCCGAAGTGGCTGGGGCGGTGACGCCCACTCTCCTCCTGTCATTCCGGGGCGGCGCGAAGCGACGAGCCCGGAATCCATAACCACCATCGTGAGTATGGATTCCGGGCCTGCGCCTGCCGGCGCATCCCGGAATGACGAAGATGGACAGTTACGTCTGCTTGTTCCCCAACTCCCTCTTGTACGACGCGTAGTTCGGCTGATCGACGGCGAGCTTGTCCATCGTGGTCTGCCAGAGATGCTCCGGCAGTCCCGGCGTTGCCAGATCGAGCTCGCCGCTGGCGATCTTGTCCGACAGCGTGCGGTTGAGCTCCATCAGCGTCCCGTCCGCGCCGAGCAATTGCTTCAGCCGCGCCGCCTCGGTGGCGTCGCCTGCCCCGGCCAGCGGGAGCTGCCGGGTCACCAGGTCGAGCGCGTTGATGCCGACGCGCAGCTTGAAGCCGTTGTGGCCCTTGATCGCGGGCGCAATCTCGTCGCGCAGGAAATCGGCGACGGCCTTGATCAGTTCGGTGGGTGTCGGTTCGTCCTGCATCTCAACGACCTCTCGGTGCAAGTAGCCTAAGCAGATCGATCTCGGTCTCCGATGCGCGTCGCCCGATCATCGCGCGCTCCATCGAATGGTCAGGGCCGGCGCGGAAGCGCTGCATCATGCCGCAGCACATCACGCCCCAGCGCAGCGTGCCCATCACCTCCCAGAACATCACGCGGTCGGGGTCGGCCTTGCGACCGGCTTCCTCGTAGCCAGCGAACAGATCCTCGCGCGTGCCAAAACCGCCGACCGGCTTGTCGATCTCGCCGAAGCGCCACGAATTGACGCAGATCCAGCCGAGATCCTCCATCGGATCGCCGGTATGCGCGAGCTCCCAGTCGAGCACCGCGCGCACCCCGTCGGACCCGATGATCAGATTGCCGTGCCGGAAATCGCCATGCACCAGCGTCACCTCGGACGATGGTCCGGGATCGTGATCGCGCAGCCAGCGCAATGCCAGCTCGAACACCGGCCGAGGCCAGTTGAAGCTGTGATATTCGCGGGAGAGATCCTCGATCTCCCTGGTCGCCGTCAGACCGCGCAGCTTCGGCAGCCTCGCCTGCGGCAGGCCGTGAATGCCGGCGATGACGCGGCCGAGCTGGCGCGCCAGCATCGGCCGCGCGCCGGCGTATTCCTCGTCACGCAAAATTTTCCGCGCGATGGTCTCGCCTTCGACCCGCGCCATGATGAAGCCGCGGCCAAGGCCATCCTCCGGCCTCAAGACGTGCATCACCTTCGGCGACGGCAGGCCCGCGTCATGCGCGAGCTGCATCAGCGTGGCCTCGGCGTCGAGGCCGGCGGCGCGGCCGGGCGCCGCACCGTAGCCCGGCGGCGCGCGTCGCAGGATCGCGCCGATCGTGCCGCTGGGGTGCACGATGTCGAACGTCCAGGTCTCCTGGCTGGCGCCGCCGGAGAGCTTTGCCGCGCCGGTGACGCCGGTCGCGCCCGGATGAAACGCGGCGACGCAGCGCCTGAGTTCGGTCTCGATCATTTGCCCTTGAACTTCGCCGGCCGCTTCTCGAGGAATGCGGTGACGCCTTCCTTGAAATCCTCGGCGCGGCCCGCGATCCGCTGCGACTCGCATTCCAGGTTGAGCTGATCCTCGAGGGTGTTTTCCGGGCTGTCCCAATACAGCTTGCGGATCAGCGACAGCGCGATCGTCGGGCCGTTGGCGAGATCATGCGCGAGCTTCATGGTCTCCTCCATCAGCGCGGCGTCGTCATAGACGCGGTTGACGAGACCCCATTCCAGCGCCTTCTCGGCCGGCAGCCGCTCGCCGAGCAGCGACAGCTCGACCGAACGCGCCTTGCCGATCAGCCGCGGCAACAGCCAGGTCGAACCGCAATCCGGCACCAGGCCGATGCGGCGGAACGCTTGCAGGAAATAGGACGAGCGCGCGCACAGGATCAGATCGCCCATCAAGGCGAAGCTCATGCCGGCGCCGGCCGCCGGGCCGTTCACCGCCGTCACGATCGGACAGTGCAGCTTACGCAATCGGCGCAGGAACGGATGGAATGCGGTCTCCAGCGCCGCGCCGGCGTTGCTCCGGCCGGGCTTCTGCTGCTGGTTGCGGCCTTGCAGGTTGGCACCGGTGCAGAAGGCGCGGCCGGTGCCCGTGATCACCAGGCAGCGCACCTCGTCGCGCTTGTCGTCGATCGCATCGAGCGCCTCGGCAAGGCCGCCCAGCATGTCGATCGAGACTGCGTTCATGACTTCCTGATGGTCGAGTTTGAGGATCGCGACCGATCCGTCGAAGTCGAGCGTGACGTGCTTGAACTGCATGGTTTCCTCTTTACGTTGTTGCGGCGGTTGGTACCGCAGTAGGTCGATGGGTCGACCTGTATCTGGACCCATATTTGATTTTTGTGCCGGGCTTGTCCATGGTCGATGGCAAGCCCATCCGTGAACGCGTGATTAGCGCGCACCAAACCAAATGGAAACCCCAATGAGTGGCATCTTCGATCTCACCGGCCGCGTCGCTGTCATCACCGGTGGCAATGGCGGCATCGGCCTCGGCATCGCGCAGGCGCTCAACGCCGCCGGCTGCAACGTCGCGATCTGGGGCCGCAACGCGGAAAAAAACGCCAACGCCGCCGCCTCGATGAAGGCCGGCCCCGGCAAGGTCGCCACGCAATTCTGCGACGTCAGCGACCCCGGTTCGGTCAAGACCGCGATGAAGGCAACCCTCGACACCTTCGGCCGCGTCGACGGCTGCTTCGCCAATGCCGGCATCGGCGGCGGCGGACGCCGCTCCTTCATCGACCGCACCGAGGAGGAATGGCGGCGGATGTTCGCGACCAATCTCGACGGCGTGTTCCACGTATTCCAGGCTGCGGCACGCCACATGACCGAGCGGTCCGAGGCCGGCGACAAGTTCGGCCGGCTGGTCGCGACCTCGAGCCTCGCCTCGCTGTTCGGCACCGCGCGCAACGAGCACTATGCCGGCACCAAGGCCGCGCTGAATGCGCTGTGCCGCGCGCTCGGCGTCGAGCTCGCCCGCCACGGCGTCACCGCGAACGCGATCCTGCCCGGCTGGATCAAGAGCGACATGACCGCCGGCATCATGGCCAACGACAAGTTCGTCGCCAACGTGATGCCGCGCATCCCGGTGCGCCGCTTCGGCGAACCGAGCGATTTCGGCGGCATCGCCGTCTACCTCATGAGCAAGGCGTCGTCCTATCATACGGCGGATTGTTTCGTGATCGACGGCGGGTACACCGCGTTCTGAATGCGCTGCTGCGTCCACAATCAAGACTGTCATCCTGGCGAAAGCCAGGAGGTGGATTCACACTCGAAGTGCAACACTTGAGCAGCAAAGACCTCTGTCGGGGTCTTGAAGTCAAGGCATTTGCGCGGGGTGTTGTTGTAGGCGGCGATGGACTTGCGAAGGCGGCGGGTCGGCAGCTTCTCAAGGTCGGTGTTGCGTGGGATGAAGCGGCGCATGCGGCCGATGGCGTTCTCGATGCCACCTTTCTGCCAGGGGGCGTGGGGATCGCAGAAGAACGTCTTGATCAAGAGGCTTTGCAAGGAAAGGTGAGCTGCGAACTCGGTGCCGTTGTCGAAGGTGACGGTCCGGCGGATCGGTTGTGGCAGGACCTCGAACAGGCGCACGAGATGGTGGGCGACGCCGGAGGCGAGCTTGCTTGCGAGGGGGACGCCGAGCAACAGGCGGGAGGTGCGCTCATGCACGGCCAAGATCTGCTGACCGTATTTGGAGAACATCATGAGGTCGGCCTCCCAATGGCCCGGGGTCTTGCGATCGGCGACCTCGATGGGGCGCTGATCCAGCGAAACACGGCCTTCGATGAAGCTTGCGGGACTGCCGCCCCGCTTGCCGCGACGACCGCGCTTGCTCTTGCCGCGCGGCAAATAGCGTCGCCAGCTGAAGTCCGAGGTGCGGGTGAGCTGGGCATAGATGAAGCGGTAGATGCTCTCATAGGAGATCACCCTGCGGCCGTGCTCACGCGCCAGCCGGCCGGCGACCTGCTCGGGCGACCAGCCCCAACCAAGACGTTCCAACACCGCGCAGCGCAGGCCGTGCTCTCGTTCGAGGCGAGAGCCCGTCCAGCGCCGCGCTCGCATCTGTTGCTGGGCATAGCTGGGCTTGTAACCGACCTGAACGCCAGAATTGCGGTTCAGCTCCCGAGAGATCGTTGATGGCGGGCGATCCAAAGCTGCCGCGATTTGCCGGATCGAGCTGCCACCGGCCGAAAGCCTGGCAATCTCGCATCGCTCCTCCAGGCAGAGCTGCTTGTAAGTCCGCCCCATGGCAACACCTCCAGATGGAAGTGTTGCACTTCGTTTGTGAACTCAGGGGACCCATAACCACCGCGTTCGCTTGTGAACGGGATCGCGGCCCCGGCGTCGTGCGGCAATTGGCGATCGGGGTAATGGGTCCTGGCTTTCGCCAGGACGACACTGATCTTGTTGCGCGACCTGTGAAACATACACCCACATCCTCGCGGCGTGATCGCGTCCGAGTCTTGCGTCTACTCGCCCTCCTCCGCAACAGAGGGCGCAGCATTTCCTCCCCGCGTCATTCCGGGGCGCGCAAAGCGCGAACCCGGAATGACGAGTGCGAACACCACGCGACGCCGCGTCGCTTCCGTTGCGGTAAAACTGCTGCTAAGCGTTCCAACCGCAAGGGCGCAACAAGGCGGCTTTCATAACCAAGAGGGAGGATATTTCAGATGTTTTCACACGTGATGGTTGGCACCAACGACCTGGACAAGGCCAAGTCGTTCTATGACGCACTGCTCGGTACGATCGATGTCCGGCCGGCCCGGGTCGACGGTCACCGCATCATGTACCTCACCAAGGCCGGCATCTTCATGGTCTCCAAGCCGATCGACGGCGAACCGGCGACGCATGCCAATGGCGGCACGATCGGCTTTGCCTGCGCTTCGCCCGAGCAGGTCGATGCCTGGCACGCGGCCGGTGTCGCCAACGGCGGCAAGCCTATCGAGGATCCGCCGGGCGTGCGGGAAGGCGGCGGCATCAAGCTCTACCTCGCTTACTTGCGCGATCTCGACGGCAACAAGATCTGCGCGATGCATCGGATGACCTGACGATCCGGCACGTGTCGTGAGCGGCGGCGTTCAAACAACGTTTGAAACGCCGTCGCGATATTCCGCGATGCGGTAGCGATGGCACGAAATCGGTGCTCGCGCTTCGCGCCGCACGCGTCTATTGTCCGCCGCGAAACGCGCCTTCGCGAGGGAGAAAAGACAATGAAACATGCCTATGTGCCGCGCACCACGAACTACACGCTCAACCCGGGCGACGAGCTCAACGACCTCCGGATGTCGGACAAGGTTCGCCCGCTCTACGACCACGTGAAGCAGTTCATCCGCGACACCGTCGACCCGATGTCGGTCGAGTTCTATCGCGCCGGCGAGAAGAAGACCAACCGCTGGAGCTTCACCGACGAGCAGCTCGCGATCCTGCAGAAGGCCAAGGACAAGGCCAAGGAAGTCGGCCTCTGGAACTTCTTCCTGCCCGACGCCGAGACCGGCGACGGCCTCAACAACCTCGACTACGCCTATATCGCCGCCGAGCTCGGCAAGAGCCCGCTGGCGTCCGAGACCATGAACTGCTCGGCGCCCGACACCGGCAACATGGAAGTGCTGGAGCGGGTCGGCACCAAGGCGCAGAAGGAGAAGTGGCTGAAGCCATTGCTCAACGGCGAGATCCGCTCGGCCTACGCAATGACCGAGCCGAACGTCGCCTCCTCCGACGCCAAGAACATCTCGACCACCGCGAAGCTGGTCGGCGACGAGTGGGTGATCAACGGCGAGAAGTACTACATCTCCGGCGCCGGCGACCCGCGCTGCAAGATCATGATCGTGATGGTGAAGACCAATCCCGATGCCGCACCCAGCAAGCAGCAGTCGCAGATCCTGGTGCCGATCGACACCCCCGGCGTCGAGATCCTTGGGCCCATGCACGTGTTCGGCCACGACCACGCGCCGCGCGGCCACATGCATCTGCGCTTCAACAATTGCAGGGTGCCGAAGGAGAACATGCTGCTCGGCGAGGGCCGCGGCTTCGAGATCTCGCAGGTTCGCCTCGGACCGGGACGCATCCATCACTGCATGCGCACCATCGGCAAGGCCGAGAAGGCGCTCGACATGATGGTGCAGCGCGGCCTGACCCGCGAAGCGTTCGGCAAGAAGATCGCCCATCTCGGCGGCAATATGCAGATCATCGCCCAGGCGCGCTGCGAAATCGAGGCGATGCGGCTGATGGTGCTGAAGGCGGCCAAGGCGATGGACGTGCTCGGCAACAAGGAAGCCCGCGTCTGGGTGTCGATGGTCAAGGCGATGGTGCCCGAGCGCGCCTGCAAGGTGATCGACCAGGCGATCCAGATGCACGGCGCCACCGGCATCTCGCAGTGGTCGCCGCTCGGCGAGATGTACCAGGACGTCCGCCATCTCCGCTTCGCCGACGGTCCGGACGAGGTGCACTGGATGGTGGTCGGCCGCCACGAACTGAGCATGACGTAACAGCTCATTTTCCCCTCTCCCCGCAAGCGGGGCGAGGTGAGAAAGCAACAACAAGTCTGCCAGGCGGGTTAGCGCAAGCTAACCCGCCTTTTGCTTTGCGGCCGGGCGGCGGCGGGTTACGCTCCGACAACCCGCTCCGCCATTTCGGATCATCCCATGGAATACGCCGCAAGCGACCTGACCCAACGCGAACGCTACAAGGTGCTGACCTCCTTCGTGCTGCCGCGGCCAATCGCCTGGGTCACGAGCCTCGGCCCGGACGGCGTGGTCAATGCGGCACCGTTCTCGTTCTTCAACGTGTTCTGCGAGGATCCGCCGCTCTGCATGTTCGCGGTCAATCGTCGGCCGGATGGGCGTGAGAAGGACACCATGGTCAACATCCAGCGCCTGGGCGAATTCGTGGTCAACCTGACCGACGAGCCCCTGGCGCGCGCCATGCACGAGAGCTCGGGCGACTTTCCGCCGGAGATCGGCGAACCTGATTACCTCGGCCTCAAGCTCGCGCCGTCCAGCAAGATCGCGGTGCCCCGGCTTGCCGACGCGCCGTTCGCGATGGAGTGCAGGACCTGGAAGCTGATCGACGTCAACGGCGACCGCGAGCTCATCATGGGCGAAGGCATTCACTTCCACATCCGCGACGAATTGTGGGACGATGACGCGATGCGCGTTCATATGGATCGCTATCACCCGATCGGCCGCATGTTCGCCGACCGCTACTGCCGCACCGACGACCGCGTGGTGTTTCCCGCAGCCGAAGGCGCAAAGACGAAATAGGAGAGACGATGACTGAAGCATTCCACGACAACACGGCGCAGAGCCGGTTCGAGCTCGCCGTCGACGGCCACATCGCCTTCGTGGTCTACCGCAAGACGCCGGATACGATCACGCTGGTCCACACCGAAGTGCCGCCGGAGCTTGGCGGCCGCGGCATCGGCTCCAAGCTCGCCCGCGCCACGCTCGACGCCGTGCGTGCGCAGAAGATCAAGCTCGTCGTAAAATGTGAGTTCATCCAGGGCTTCATGATGAAGAACCCGGAGTATGACGATTTATTGAGCTAATCTGCCCTACTGCATCCCACACTTCGTCATGGCCGGGCTTGTCCCGGCCATCCACGTCTTCGTCTCCGGTGAACAAAGACGTGGATGCCCGGCACAAGGCCGGGCACGACCAATTTCACCGAGAGATCGCAGCGTATCAGCAACTTTACGACGACGCCGGCTCCCCGATCTTGTCCTGCGTCCTGGTCTCGAAATCGCTGGCGTCATGGCGCTCGTGGAGCTGGCTCGACGGCTCGCCCCAGGTGCGGTTGACCATGCGGCCGCGCTTCACCGCGGGCCGTGCCGCGATCGCGTCGGTCCAGCGCTGCACGTTCTTGTAGTCCTGCACCGAGAGGAATTCGCCGGCGCCGTAGAGCAGGCCCTTGGCGAGCCCGCCATACCAGGGCCACACCGCCATGTCGGCGATGGTGTAGACGTCACCGGCGAGATACTCGTTGTCGGCGAGCCGGCGSTCGAGCACGTCGAGCTGGCGCTTCACCTCCATCGCGAAGCGGTCGATGGCATATTCGATCTTGGTCGGCGCATAGGCATAGAAGTGCCCGAAGCCGCCGCCGAGATAGGGTGCGGCACCCATCTGCCAGAACAGCCAGGAGAAGGTTTCGGCGCGGGTCTTGACGTCGGTCGGCAGGAACGCGCCGAATTTTTCCGCCAGATAGACCAGGATCGAGCCCGACTCGAACACCCTGATCGGCTCCGCTCCGCTGTGATCCATCAGCGCCGGGATCTTCGAGTTCGGATTGACGCCAACGAAGCCGCTGCCGAACTGGTTGCCGTCGATCTTGATCAGCCAGGCGTCGTATTCCGCACCCGTGTGGCCGGCAGCCAGCAACTCTTCTAGCATCACGGTGACCTTCACCCCGTTCGGTGTCGCCAGCGAGTAGAGTTGCAGCGGATGGCGGCCGACCGGCAGCTCCTTGTCATGGGTCGGACCGGCGATCGGCCGGTTGATGCTGGCGAAGCGGCCGCCGCTCTCCTTGTTCCAGGTCCAGACTTTCGGCGGCTCGTAGGCAGGGGTGTCGGTCACGTCGTTGGCTCCCGGGTTGACGTTTTTCCATGGCGCGGCAACCGCCGTGCACATCCGCATGTCTGCACTAGATGGTGGGCAGGTTCCGCTTTGCCCAGCCCACGCGATCGCATTTTCTACCCAGCGGAATGCGCTGCGAGCGATGCAGCCAAGCAGCGCCTGTACGCAAGATCGCCGAGGCCGAAACCCGCTTGGCTTCGCTGACCGTGATGCGCTAGCGTTGCAGGGGCTGATGCCAACAAGCACAAGAAGCAGCCGGCGGGAGAAAACCAATCCATGAAGTCACCGATCTGCGACATGCTGGGGATCGAATTCCCCCTGCTCGCTTTCAGCCATTGCCGCGACGTGGTCGCAGCGGTCAGCCGCGCCGGCGGCTTCGGCGTGTTCGGCGCGACCCGGTACCTGCCGGAAACGCTGGAGCAGGAATTGAAATGGATCGACGCGCATGTCGACGGCAAGCCCTACGGCATCGACGTGCTGATCCCCGAGAACATCTCGACCGCCGGCGAGAAGAACGTCACCTGGAAGAGCCTGGAGAAACGCGTCTCCAAGGAGCACCGCGACTTCACCCGCAATCTCTTGAAGAAATACGACATCGAGCTCACGGCGCAGAGCGTCGCCGACAACCAGCCGCAACCGTTCGATGCCGAGACCGCGCTGCAATTGCTCGAGGTCTCGTTCCGCCATCCGATCAGGCTGATCGCCAACGCGCTCGGCGTGCCGCCGCGGGCGATGATCGAGATGGGCCGCAAGCACAACGTGCCGGTCGCAGCCCTGATCGGCTCCAAGGAGCACGCGCTGCGCCAGGTCGCGGCCGGCGTCGATATCCTGGTCGCGCAGGGCACCGAGGCCGGCGGCCATTGCGGCGAGGTCTCGACCATGGTGCTGGTGCCCGAGGTGATCAAGGCGGTGAAGAAGATCCGCGACGTGCCGGTGCTCGCCGCCGGCGGCATCATGACCGGCAGCCAGATGGCCGCCTGCATGGCGATGGGCGCGGCCGGCGCCTGGACCGGCTCGGTGTGGCTTGCCACCGTGGAGTCGGAGACCTCCGAGATCTTCCGCGAGAAGATGATCGCGGCCTCCTCGCGTGACGCGATCCGCTCCAAGGGCCGCACTGGCAAGCCCGCGCGGCAACTCCGTTCGGTCTGGACCGACGCCTGGGACCGTTCGCCGGAAAGCCCCGGCGCGCTGCCGATGCCGCTGCAAAGCATCATCAGCCGCGACGCCTTCAACGCCATCGACCGCGCCGCCGAGGCCGGCAACGAGAAGGCGCGCGATCTCGTCAGCTACTTCGTCGGCCAGGGCGTCGGCCTGGTCGACAGCGTCAAGTCCGCCGGCGCCGTGGTGCAGGAGTTCAAGGAAGATTTCGTCGAGGCCGTCGAGCACATGAATGCGTTGGTGGCGGAGTAGAGTACGTGGCTCATCCTTCGAGGCTCGCTGCGCTCGCGCCTCCAGCGACAAAGGCGAAGCCTTTGCGCAGGGATGACGCCCCCTACGTAGCCGTCACCCTGAGGTGCGCGCTCTTGCGCTCCTCGAAGGGCGGCGGCGTGGCGAAGATCTAGAAAGTGAAGCAAGAAGAAATGACCACATCTCATATCCCCGAAGACCGCATTCCCGTCATCGTCGGCGTCGGCGAGATCGTCGATCGTCCAAAGGACATCGCAGCCGGCCTCGAGCCGCTCACCTTGCTCGAGGAGGCGCTGAAGCGCGCCGAAGCCGACAGCGGCGCAAAGCTGCTCGCCGACGTGCAGTCGCTCGACGTCGTCAACTTCCTGAGCTGGCGCTACCGCGATCCGGAGAAGCAGCTGGCGCAACGGCTCGGCATCGCGCCCGCGCATCTCTATTACGGCCCGGTCGGCGGCGAGAGCCCGATCCGCTATCTGCACGAAGCGGCGCAGCGCATCGCGCGCGGCGAATGCAGCGTGGCGGCGGTCTGCGGCGCGGAGGCGCAGTCGACCGCGACCAAGGCGCAGCGCGCCGGCGTCGAACTGCCCTGGACGCCGTTCGCGCATGACGTCGAGGAGCCCAAGCGCGGCGCCGCGTTCCAGAAGCCGCTTGCCGTGACGCTCGGCGTGTTCAGGCCGATCACGGTCTATCCGCTCTATGAGTCCGCGACCTCGGCGCATTGGGGCCAGACGCCGCGCCAGGCGCTGAAGGAATCCGGCGAGCTGTGGTCGACCTATGCGCGGGTTGCCGCCGACAATCCGAACTCCTGGCTGAAGAAGACATTCACCGGCGACGAGATCACGACCGCGACGCCGGACAACCGGATGATCGCGTGGCCCTATACGAAGCTGATGGTCGCGAACCCGACGGTGAACATGGGCGGCGCGCTGATCCTGACCAGCCTGGCGAAGGCGCGCGCCGCGGGCGTGCCCGAAGACAGGCTGATCTATCCGCTCGGCGGCGCCTCGGCGGAAGAGCCGCGCGATTATCTGATCCGCGACCAGTTCGTCGAGAGCCACGCGCAGACCGCGGTGCTGAAGGCGGTGATGGATCTGGTCGGCGGCGACGGCAAGAAGTTCGACGCGATCGAGCTCTATAGCTGTTTCCCCTGCGTGCCCAAGATGGCGCGCCGGACGCTCGGCCTTGGGCCCGACGTACAGCCGACCGTGACAGGCGGGCTGACGTTCTTCGGCGCGCCGCTCAACACCTACATGACGCATTCGGCCTGCGCGATGGTGCGCAAGCTGCGCAGCGGCGGCACGCTCGGCCTGCTCTACGGCCAGGGCGGCTTCGTCACCAAGCATCACGGCCTGGTGCTGTCGCGCGCGGCGCCGACATCAGCACTCAAGCAGGACACCAGCGTGCAGGCGGAGGCGGACCGGCATCGCCGCGACGTGCCCGACTTCACCGCCGAGGCGACAGGCAAAGGCAAGGTCGAGGCCTTCACCGTGATCTATCGCGCCAATGGCGAGGTCGAGCACGGCGTCACCATGCTGCGCACCGACGACGGCCGCCGCAGCCTCGGCCGCATCCCGGCAGGCGACACCGCAACGCTGGCGCATCTCCAGGATCTCGACCGCACCCCGGTCGGCACCACGGGCAACATCGTCACCGCCGCTGACGGCGTGCCGGAATGGCGGGTTGGCTGAGCGACTGAATTGGCAGGGTGGGCAAGGCGAAAGCGTGCCCACCATCACGTGCAGTGCGCTTGACGGTGGGCACGGCGCTTTCGCGCCTTTGCCCACCCTACGCATCCGGCTTGATCGGATCTCGAAACGAAAATGCCCGGGACAAGCCCGGGCATGACGGAGTGAGAGACGCAGCGCGCCCTACCCCTTCGCGTCCTGCTTTTCAGAGGCGGTGGTCGGCTTGCCCTTGGCGCCGACACCGGTGACGCGGACATGATCGCCGTCGGCGAGACCGTCCGGCGGCGCGGTGATGATGCGGTCGTCAGGCGCAAGGCCCGCTGCGATCTCGATCTCCTTGCCGAGGTCGCGGCCGATCTTCACCGTCTTGAACAGCACCTTGTCGTCGGGACCGACGGTCGCGACCCGCAGGCCGTTGCCGTTGAAGATCAGTGCGCTGGCGGGAATGCTGAGCGGCGTCGACTCGCGTTGCAGGTTCAGCTTCACGCTGGCGTAGCTGCCCGGCATCAGTTCGCCGGAGGAGTTGTCGAGCCCGAGCTGCATCCGCGTCGTGCCGGAGGCGACATCGACCGCCTGCGAGGAGGCTTCCACCGTCGCCTGGAAGGCGCGGTTCGGATAGTCCGGCAGGCTCAGCGTGGCCTTGGCGCCGATCTTGATCGCCGGGACGTAGTTCTGCGGCACGTTGACGTAGACGCGCAGCTTGGCGATGTCGGAGACCGTGAACATCGCGGGGCCCGAGCCGCCGCCGGCATTGATCAACGCGCCGACGTCGGTATCGCGCGAAGTCACCACGCCGTCGAACGGCGCCGTGATCTTCTTGTAGCCGGCGAGCGCTTCCAGCCGCTCGACATTGGCCTGACCGGCCCTGACCGCGCCGTTCTTGTTGGAGAGGTCGGCGGTGCGCTCGTCGATCTCCTGGGCGGAGACGAAGTTCGAGGCCACCAGCGTCTTGCGCCGGGCGAGCGTCGCCTCCGACAGCTTGGCCGAGGCCTGGGCGCTGGCGAGATCGGCGCGCGCCTGCAACAATTGCTGGTCGAGGTCGGGGGCCTCGATCTCGGCGATCACCTGACCGGCCTTGACCCGGGCGCCGATGTCGACGTCCCAGCTCTTCAGATAACCCGACACGCGCGCGAAGATCGGTGCGCGGGAATAGGCTTCGAGCCGGCCCGGCAGATCGATGGTCGGGCTCAGCGCCTTGGCGCTCGGCAACGCCACGGCGACGGTCGGAACGGCCTGCTCATCGGTCCATTGCTTGAGCTTGCTGTCTTGCTCCTCGCGGGCGCGGATTCCGGTGCCGACGATCAGTCCTGCGCCGACCAGTGCAACCACGCCGAATATGCCCAATTTCCGGCCGGACACCGGGGGGCGCTGTTCAGTGGGCTGCATGCGGAATCTCCGATGAGGCGGCGACTTTGGCGCCTTGCTTCTTGTGTACCATACTGAATACCACGGGAACAAACATCAGCGTCGCGAAGGTSGCRAAGATCAGGCCGCCGATCACGGCGCGGCCCAGCGGCGCATTCTGCTCGCCGCCCTCGCCGAGCCCCAGCGCCATCGGCGCCATGCCGATGATCATGGCCAGCGCCGTCATCAGCACCGGGCGGAAGCGGACGAAACCGGCCTCCAGTGCCGCCGCGACGGGGTCGCCAAGCTCCTCATAGCGCTCACGGGCGAAGCTGATCACCAGCACGCTGTTGGCGGTCGCGACGCCCATGCACATGATGGCGCCGGTCAGCGCCGGAACCGACAGCGTGGTCTGGGTSGTGAACAGCATCCAGACGATGCCGGCCAGCGCCGCCGGCAGCGCCGTGATGATCACGAACGGGTCCGACCAGGACTGGAAGTTCACCACGATCAGGAAGTAGATCAGCACGACTGCGCCGAGCAGGCCGAACAACAGACCGGTGAAGGCCGAGTTCATGGTCTGCACCTGGCCGAGCAGCACCACGGACGAGCCCTTCGGCACCTCCTTGGCGGTATCGGCGATCAACTGGCGCACGTCGGTCGCGACGCCGCCGAGATCGCGGCCCTGCGTCGTGGCGTAGATCTGCACCAGCGACTGGATGTCGTATTGCGAGACCACCGCGCTCGAGGTCGCGCGCTTGATGTCGGCGATGCCGCCGAGGATCGGCGCCTGGGTGTTGCCGGTCGCGGTGATCGGCAACGTCTGCAACGCGCTCAGCGAGTCGATCTGRTATTGCGGCGTCTGCATCACGATYGARTASGACACGCCGTTGTCGGGGTTGAGGWAGTAGGTCGGCGCGACCTGCGACGARCCGGCSAGATTGACCACCAGCGCGTTGGTGACGTCGCGCTCGGTCAGGCCGACATATTGYGCGCGGGTGCGRTCGACATCGATGTTGAAGGTCGGRTTGTTCGGCGACTGCTGGATCCGCGCGTCGGCRATGCCGGGAATSCGCYTGATCTTCGCCAGCAGCTTGTTGGCATAGGCGTAGTTGCCWTCGAGATTGGCGCCGCGGATCTGCARATCGATCGGCGCCGGCGCACCGAAGTTCAGGATCTGGCTGACGATGTCGGCSGGCAGGAASGAGAAGCTGGTGCCCGGGAACAGCCGCGGCAATTGCTCACGCAGCGTGCGCACATGYTCCTCGGTCGGCTTGTGACCTTCCTTCAGCTTGATCTGGATGTCGGCATCCTGCGGRCCGATCACGCCGGTGTTGTTGTAGGTCAGGTTGATGCTGGAGATCGGCATGCCGATGTTGTCGGTCATGGTCTCGATCTCGCCCGGGATCAGCTTGCGGATCGCYTTCTGGACATCCGCCATCTGGTTGGCGGTCTCCTCGACGCGGGTGCCGACCTGGGTGCGGACATGCATCAGGATGTTGCCGGCATCGACCGACGGGAAGAAGTTGCGGCCGAGGAACGGCACCAGCAGRAAYGACGCGGCRACGACCGCRAGGAAGCCGCCGACGAACACCTTGCGGTGGCCGAGCGCCATCGCRAGCAGRCCGTGATAGCCGCCGCGGATGCGCTCGAACCGSGCYTCGAARCCGCGCTGGAACCAGACSAAGGGATTGCGCGACTTCGGCGGCGCGCCYTCGTGATGGACATGCGGCTGCAACAGATAGTTCGCCATCGTCGGCACCARRGTGCGCGACAGGATGAACGACCAGATCATCGCGAACATGACMGCTTCGGCCATCGGCACGAACAGGAARCGCGCGACGCCKGWSAGGAAGAACATCGGCACGAACACGATGCAGATACACAGCAGCGAGACGAASGCCGGCGTCACGATCTGGTTGGCGCCGTCGAGGATCGATTGCTCGACCGGCTTGCCCTGCTCGAGATGGTAGTTGATGTTCTCGATCGTCACCGTGGCGTCGTCGACCAGGATGCCGACCGCGAGCGCGAGGCCGCCGAGCGTCATGATGTTGAGCGTCTCGCCGATCAGGGACAGCATGATGATGGCSCCRAGCACCGACAGCGGGATCGACACCGCGATGATGACGGTSGAACGCCAGCTGCCGAGGAACAGCAGGATCATGACGCTGGTCARSAGCGCYGCGATCACGCCTTCGAAGGCGACGCCGGTGATGGCGCCGCGGACGAACACCGACTGGTCGCCGACGAAGCCGATCTTGAGCGCGTCCGGCATCTGGTCCTTGACCTCGATCACCTTCTGCTTGATGCCGGAGATGATATCGAGCGTCGAGGTCGCGCCCGCCTTCAGCACCATCATCAGCACCGAGCGATTGCCGTCGACGTGGACGATGTTGGTCTGCGGCGGGTTGCCGTCGCGCACGGTGGCGACGTCGCGGATATAGACCATCGCGCCGTTGACGGTCTTGATCGGCAGGTCGCCGAGTTCCTCGATCTTCAGCGGCGAGTTGTTCAGGTTGATTGTGTACTCGAAATTGCCGATCTTCTGGGTCCCGACCGGCGTGATCAGGTTCTGCGCAGCGAGCGCATTGGCGACATCCTGCCCCGACAGGCCGCGCGCYTGCAGCGCGGTCGAATTGAGGTCGATCTGGACCTGGCGCTGCTTGCCGCCATACGGATAGGGAATCGCGGCGCCGGGCACCGTGACCAGCGGCGTGCGCAACTGGTTGATGCCGATGTCGGCGAGGTTCTGCTCGGTCAGGCCGTCACCCGACAACGCGACCTGGATGATCGGAACCGTCGAGGCGCTGTAGTTGAGGATCAGCGGCGGCGTCGCGCCCGGCGGCAGCTGCTTGAGCAGGGTCTGGGCGATCGCCGTGACCTGCGCGTTGGCGGTACGGATGTCGACATTGGGCTGGAAGAAGATCTTGACGATGCCGATGCCGTTATAGGAGTTCGCAACAATGTGCTCGATGTCGTTGACTGTCGTGGTCAGCGTCCGCTCGAACGGCGTCGTGATACGCCCGGACATCTGGTCGGGAGGCAGGCCGGTGTACGACCAGGCCACGCCAATCACCGGGATGCGGATTTCGGGAAAGATGTCGGTCGGCGTGCGCAGCGCCGCGAGCGGTCCGATAATCAAAAGCAGGATCGCGAGCACGACGAAAGTATATGGCCGGCTCAGCGCGATACGGACCAGTGCGATCATAAAAGCAGCATTCCCGAAATAAAGCCCGCCCAGGCAAAGCAATCGGCGTTCCAAAGGGCCGATCCGCTGGCGCCGATTTACCCGATGCCGGGCAAAACGCCAACCCGCGGAGCCGCAGCCGCCTTCAATTCCTTGGCATAGCCCGTGAGGCAGCGCGATTCGATCGGCTGCACCGGGGGACTGCGCCAGCGATCCTGGTCAGATCATCACCAAAAGGAGACAGCCCTGCTCCGGGAGTGAGCAGGGCAAGGACACTATTCCGGGCGACGCGTGGCCAGCGCATCGCTGCCCCGCGAAAATGCAAAGCATGACGAACCGATCCGGTCCGTCACGCCGATGGCACAACCGCGCTTGCGCAGAATCAGGCGGCCCGGACCGAGTCCAGGAACCGGCCGACCTCGAGCTTGAGGCGGTTGCTGTCGCCGGACAGCGACTGGGCGGCGCCCAGCACCTGCGTCGAGGCCGACCCGGTCTCGGTGGCGCCGCGCTGGACATAGGCGATGTTGGCCGAGACCTGGCCGGTGCCTTCGGCCGCATGCTGAACATTTCGGGAGATTTCCTGGGTCGCGGCGCCCTGCTCCTCCACGGCGGCGGCAATCGTCGAGGAGATCTCGGAGAGCCGCTCGATGGTTGCGCCGATCTCGCGGATCGCGTTCACGGAGGCCTCGGTCGCGGCCTGGATGCCGGAAATCTGCTGGCCGATCTCCCCGGTCGCCTTCGCGGTCTGCTCGGCGAGCGCCTTCACTTCCGACGCCACCACGGCAAAGCCGCGGCCGGCCTCGCCGGCGCGAGCCGCCTCGATGGTCGCGTTCAGCGCCAGCAGGTTGGTCTGGCCGGCGATGGTGTTGATGAGCTCGACCACGTCGCCGATACGGGCGGCGGCTTTCGACAGCTCGCTGACCCGATCATTGGTCGCACGGGCCTGATCGACCGCGTCGCCCGCCATCCGCGCCGATTCCTGTACCTGGCGGCTGATCTCGGAGACCGAGGACGACAGTTCCTCGGTCGCGGATGCCACCGACTGCACATTGGTCGACGCCTCTTCCGAGGCCGCTGCGACCGTCGTCGCCAGTTCCTGCGACCGTTCGGCGGTCGAGGTCAGCGTGGTCGCCGAGGCCTCGAGCTCGGTCGAGGCGGACGCCACCGTTTCCACGATCTCGCCGACCGCACGCTCGAAACCGTCGGCGAGTTGCAGCATGTCGGCACGGCGCTGCGCAGCGGCGCGCGCCTCGGCGTCCTTCTGCTCGCGCTCCATCCGGATCTTGGCAAGGCCGTTGTCCTTGAACACGAGCGCGGTCTTGGCCACGTCGCCGACCTCGTCGCGGCGGTCGGTGCCATGCACCGCAACCTCGTAATTGCCGTTGGCGAGCTGCTGCAACAGCTCGACGACGGCACGGATCGGCTTGGCGACGCCGTATTGTCCGACGAGGAAGCCGAATACCAGGCCGAACACGACGCCCGATGCCGCGAGCAGGATCAACAGCTCCGAGGTCGAGGTATACTCTAGCTCATTGGCCTTGACGTTGTCCCTGACCCGCTGATCCTGGCGATCGGCTACCGCCCGCACCTTGGATTGCAGCTCTTCCGCCGCCGCACGGCTCTTCATCGCGGCATCGCGCAGCTTCTCCGCCGACGCAGTCAGGTCGGCGGCCCGGGCGCCATCGACCGCATCGAGCGTCTGCTTCAACTGGGCCTGATAGGTCGACTGCGCCGACCGCACGCCGGACAGCAGCGCGATGGTCGGCTGATCCTCGGTCTTGCCGAGTTCGACGAGGCGTTCCTCGAGCAATTTGAGCTGTTCGTCGATCACGCCGCGGGCCGCGATCCGGTTCTCGTCGCGGGGATCGAGCGCGCTGCGGAACTCGGCCCGGTTGATCGCAAGCACGCTCTGATTGGCGCGCGCCGAGAGCAGCGCGCGTTCCGCCGCGTGTGCCGTGACCTCGCCGCGCTGGCTCAGCGATTTGAGCGATGAAATCCCGAGATAGGCCAGCGCACTGGCAATGACCGAGAGGCCGACCACAATCGCCAGAATCTTCGTGAGAATACGGAAGCGCGCCAGGATCATCATCGATTGCCTCGTTCGGAGTGAATGTCGCGATCTCGTGCGGTGGCAGTGTCGCGCTGCGGCAAGTTACCGCGCGTGGAACTACGGATCGTTAACCGGACCTTCCGTTGAAGTACGGAGCGTTGCCGAAAGAATCGGCAATGAAAAATGCCCGGCCTGCGAGGGCCGGGCATTGTCCGATCTGTGATGTCTCGATGACGTCAGGCGGCGCGGACGGCGTCGAGGAACTTGCCGACTTCGAGCTTGAGGCGGCTGCTGTCACCCGACAGCGACTGTGCCGCCGACAGCACCTGGCTCGAGGCCGAACCGGTCTCATTGGCGCCGTGCTGCACGTCGGTGATGTTGGCCGAAACCTGTTGGGTGCCCTGCGCGGCCTGCTGCACGTTGCGGGAGATCTCCTGGGTCGCCGCGCCCTGCTCCTCGACCGCCGCTGCGATGGTCGACGAAATCTCCGACAGCCGTTCGATGGTCGTGGAGATCTCCTTGATCGCGCCGACCGACTCCTGGGTCGCGGCCTGGATGCCGGCGATCTGCTGGCCGATCTCGCCGGTCGCCTTCGCCGTCTGCTCCGCCAGCGCCTTCACCTCCGACGCCACGACCGCGAAGCCGCGGCCGGCCTCGCCGGCGCGCGCCGCCTCGATGGTGGCGTTCAGCGCCAGCAAATTGGTCTGTCCGGCAATCGTGTTGATCAACTCGACGACGTCGCCGATCCGCGCGGCCGCCTTCGACAGCTCGCTGACGCGATCATTGGTGGTGCGCGCCTGGCCAACCGCATCGCCGGCCATCCGCGCCGATTCCTGCACCTGACGGCTGATCTCGGTCACCGASGACGACAGCTCTTCGGTCGCGGACGCAACCGAGGAGACGTTGGCCGAGGCCTCCTCGGACGCAGCGGCGACCGTGGTCGTCAGTTCCTGCGAACGTTGGGCGGTCGATGACAACGTAGAGGCTGAAGCTTCGAGCTGGGTCGAGGCCGACGACACGGTCTGCACGATCTCGCCGATCATCTGCTCGAAATTGCGGGTGATGGTGTCGACGCGGCGACCGCGCTCGATCTTGGCTTCGGCGTCGGCAGCCGCGGCTTCATCCGCCGCCTTCTTCGCGACCAGCGCCTCCTTGAACACCTGCAAGGTATCGGCCATCGCGCCGATCTCGGTCTTCTCGCCCTGGTGCGGCACGTCCGCGGTGAGGTCGCCGCGGCCCAGCGCTTGCATCGGCGTGATGATCGAAGCGATACCGGCCGAGACGTCACGAACCAGGTAGAAGCTGACACCGACGCCGATCAGGACGGCAGCGCCGAGGATCACCGCGAGCAGCATGAAAGCCGAATTGTAGCTGTCGGTGGCGTCCTGCGCGGCCTTGTCGGCCCCGGTGTTGTTGTAGGCGATGTCCTTGTTGAGGATTTCGTCCGCCTCGAGGCCGATCTTGTTCACGACCTGGGTATTGAGCTCATGCGCGTCATGGGGAATCTTGCCGACGTCCTTGCGTGACAGCTCCATCACCTGTTCAGTACCCTTGCGGTACTTGTCCCAGGTCTCGACCCATTGATTGTAGAGCGCCCGTTCCCCCGGAGACGTGATCATCGGCTCGTAGGTGGTACGGGCCTTGGCGATCATCTCGACCACGGTGACCAGCGTCTTTTCCTGCGCCAGCTTGGTTTCGGTCGTCTCGGAGAGCATGTGCTCGCGGATCACGTTGCGATAGGTGATGACGCCGGCGCGCAACTCGCCGAGCACGCGCACGCTCGGCAGCCAGTTGGTCGTGATGTCGACCGTGTTGGCGTTGATCGCCCGCATATTCCAGACGGCGAGCAGGCCCATGCCGCTCAGCGCGACAAGCAGGAACGCAACCGCGGCAATGATCTTGGCGCGGATCGAGAATTTGGCGAACATCGTGAGGTCTCTTGGGTATCGGGCCCGCGAGGTCCGATCGAATGGCTGTGGGCGCGGCGGGACGCCGCAGACATCAAAGCCAGCCCCCCTCCTTAAGTAGGGTTAATTTACCTCCCCGTTGAATTACGGAGGCGCCCTGTCATCGCTCAGACATGACGCGCGTTGCGCGTCTCAAGGCATCAATGCCAGCGCATCCGAGAAAAACGCCGGTCCGCCGAAATTGCCTGATTTCAAGGCAAGGAGCATGTCGCCATCTCGCGCGCCGACCGCGCGCAAAACCGGAACGCCTGCAGCGATTTCCGCGCCGACCAGGAATCCCGGGATGCGCAAACGATCGACCACGGCGCCTGAAGTTTCACCACCTGCGACCACCAACCTGCGCACGCCCGACTGCACCAGCCCGTCGGCGATGTCGGCCATCGCCTGCTCGATGGCATGTCCCGCCGCATCGCGGCCATGACGGGATTGCAGAGCTGCGACCTCCTCAGGTGTCGAGCTGCTGGCGATCAGGATCGGCCGTGCGCCGAGCCGGTCCTTGGCCCAGGCCAGCGCACGCTGCGCCTCGTCCTTGCCGGCGACCACGCGCTCCGGATCAAGATGCAGCACCGGCATCACCTTCTCGGCGCTGGCGATCTGACGCAGGGTCGCTTGCGAGCAACTGCCGGCGAGGCAGGCGGCCGGGCCGCCGACCGGCGTCTCAAGCAACCTGTCCGTCGCACCAGGCTTGGCGTTGCCGGCATCGACCAGCGCGCGCGCCAATCCAAGCCCGATCCCGGAGGCGCCGACCGAGAGCCGGTGATCCAGCGCCACCTGCCCGATGGTCTCGAGGTCGCGGTCGAACACCGCGTCGATGATGACGGCTCCGATGCCGCCCCGCGCGAGTTCGGCCAGCTTGGCGCGCACCGCGTCCGCGCCGCGGGCGAGCGTCGCCAGATCGACCAGGCCGATCTTGGTCCTGCTCTGGCGACCCAGCACGCGGACCAGGTTGGAATCGTGCATCGGATTGAGCGGATGGTCCTTCAGCGGGCTCTCGTTCAGCGGCACCGAGCCGACGAACAGATTGCCCTGGTAGACGGTGCGGCCGGTCTCCGGGAAGGCCGGCGTCACCAGCACGATCGCATCCCCGGAATCGGCGCGCAGCGCATCCATCACCGGGCCGATATTGCCGGCATCGGTGGAATCGAAGGTCGAGCAGATCTTGAACAGGATATGCCCGGCGCCGCGGCCCCGCAGCCAGCCCTCGGCATCGCGCGAACGCGTGACCGCGACATCGGCCGCGATCGAGCGGCTCTTCAGCGACACGACGACAGCGTCGACCTCGGGCAGCGCGAGATCGTCGGCCGGCACGCCGATGGTCTGCACCGTGCGCAGGCCGGCGCGGGTCAGCGTGTTGGCGAGGTCGGAAGCGCCGGTATAGTCGTCGGCGATACAACCCAGCGACAGTTTTCCGGCTCGCGTCACGGCTTCACTCCGGCATAGGGCTTGAACCAGGCCAGACCGTCAGTGGTCTTGCCGCGCGGATTGTATTCGCAGCCGACGAAGCCGTCGTAACCGAGCCGGTCGAGCTCGCCGAACAGGAACGGATAGTTCAGCTCCTCGCCGTCGGGCTCGTTGCGCGAGGGAATCGAGGCGATCTGGATGTGGCCGATGATCGGCATCATCTCGCGCAGCCGCATGGTGACGTCGCCATGGATGATCTGGCAGTGATAGATGTCGAATTGCAGCTTGAGATTTGGAATCTTCAGCTCGTCGATCAGGTCGCGCGCGCACATGAAGTCGTTGAGGAAGTAGCCGGGCACGTTGCGCGGGTTGATCGGCTCGATCACGACGTCGAGACCATGCGGCGCGAAGAATTCAGCGGCGTAAGCCACCGATTTGCGGAACGCGGCGACGGCCTTGGCATCGCCTCGGTCGGCAATCCCCGCCATCAGATGCACCCGCTTGACACCGGTCGCTTGCGCATAGGGCAGTGCGGTTGTCAGGCTCGCTTGCAGGTCGGCGAAGCGATCCGGCAGCGCGGCGAATCCCTTCTCGCCGGCGGCCCAGTCGCCCGGCGGCAGATTGAACAGTGCCTGGGTCAGACCGGCTTCCTTCAGGCGCTTGCCGACTTCCGCGGCCGGATGGTCATAGGGAAACAGGAACTCGACCGCGGTGAAGCCGGCTTTCGCCGCCGCCTCGAAGCGGTCGAGGAACGGGACCTCGTTGAACATCATGGTGAGATTGGCGGCAAAGCGGGGCATTGCAGGATCCTCTTATTTCTCGCCGGGCAGCTTGGTGCCGGTGACCTGGGCATACATCCGCGCCACCGAGGCATCGTCGTCGCGGCCCATGCCGGCGGCCGCAGTCATCAGGAACATCTGCAATGCCGCGGCCGAAACCGGCACCGGGAAGCGCGCACTGCGCGCCATGTCCTGGATGATGCCGAGGTCCTTGACGAATATCTCGACCGCGCTGCGCGGTGCGTAATCGCCGTCGAGCACATGCGGCATGCGGTTCTCGAACATCCAGGAATTGCCGGCGGAAGCCGTGATCACCTCATAGACCTTCCTGATATCGAGGCCTTGCTTGGCGGCGAACGCGATCGCCTCCGAGGCGGCGGCGATATGCACGCCTGCCAGCAACTGGTTGATCATCTTGAACGCAGCGCCCTGCCCTGCGGCATCGCCGAGCTCGTAGAGTTTTGCGGCCATCGCATCCAGCGCCGGCCGCGCCTTGGCGAACGCCGCCGCGCTGCCCGAGGCGAGAATCGTCAGTTCGCCCTGCGCGGCGCGCTGCGCACCGCCGGAGATCGGTGCATCAAGATAATGCCGGCCGGTGGCCTCGAGTTGCTTGGCCAGCCGCCGGGCGATTTCGGGATCCATGGTCGCCGAGGAGATGAACACCGCGTCTTTCGCCAGCGTCTCGGCGACACCGTCCTTGCCGAACAGGATCGTCTCGGTCTGCGCAGCGTTGACCACGACGCTGACGACGATATCGGCGCCCTTTGCCGCCTCCGCTGGCGACGCCGCCCCCTTGCCGCCCTCGGCCTCGAAGCGCTTGACCGCATCGGCCGAGACATCGCAGCCGGTGACCTCGAAGCCTTTGCGCTTCAGCGAGGTCGCCATGCCGTATCCCATCGAGCCAAGCCCGATCACGGCGACGCGCGGCGTTGCGGAACTGGACATGCGGCGATCCCTCGAACGTTCTTTGCTGCTTTAGAGGGCTTGCCTATCACGGCTTGGCCGCGCTGCCAAAGCATGAGACAAACCGGGACATGAATAGCGCCATGAGCGAAACGGGATGAGCGAAACAAAGCTTCGTGAAGACATCTGCCGCTTCGGCCGCTCGCTGTTCGAACGCGGGCTGACGCCGGGCTCCTCGGGCAATATCAGCGTCCGGCTCGATGACGGCGGCTGTCTGGTGACGCCGACCAACGCCTCGCTCGGCTTCCTCGATCCGGCGAAAATGTCGCGGCTCGACGGCCAGGGCCGGCTAATCTCCGGCGACGCCCCGACCAAGGAGGTGCCGCTACACACCGCCCTCTACCAGACCCGCGCCACCGCCGGCGCCGTGGTGCATCTGCACTCCACCCATTCGGTCGCACTCTCGATGCTGCCCGAGATCGACCCGCGCGCCGTGCTGCCGGCGATGACGGCCTATTACGTGATGAAATGCGGCCAGACCGCGCTGGTGCCGTATTATCGTCCCGGCGATCCCGCGGTGGCCGACGCGATCAGGGGACTTGCCGGGCAATATTCATCGGTGCTGCTCGCCAATCACGGCCCGGTCGTGTCGGGCGACACGCTGGAAGCCGCGGTGTTCGCGACCGAAGAGCTCGAGGAAACCGCAAAGCTCTATCTGCTGCTGCGCGGGTTGAACCCGCGATACCTGTCACCGGAACAGGTCGCGGATCTGACGAGGGTGTTCGGGCTGACGTTGCCGGAGCACGGGCACTAGCACCCGGAAACAACTGACATCGCGAATTGGTGCGGACGACCAACAGACGCCGAGGTCGAAGCAGCCGCTCTTATCCTCGATAGGGCCGGGCGCCACCATCATTGGTGGCCCAAATCGATCAAACCCTACCAGGAGTTCGCGAAAACGGACCCCATCGCCAAAAGCGAGTTTGAAGGAATCGTAGAACAGATGTTGTTGGCCGCCGCAAAGGCCAGATCTCAATAGATGATCGTAGCCCGCATGAGCGAAGCGATATGCGGGACAGCCTGCCCCGGATGTCGCTGGCGCTCATCCGGGCTACGAAGCGACGAAGCAATCCATCCCTCCTCGTGCGCGGAACGATGGATTGCTTCGCTACGCTCGCAATGACGGTGATTACAGCCCCAGATACGCCTTGCGCACGTCCGGATTGGTGCTGATCTCGGCGGCGGTGCCCTGCATCAGCAGGCGGCCGGTTTGCAGGATGTAGGCGCGGTCGGCGATCTCCAGGCACTCAGCCATGCGCTGCTCCACGATCAGGACCGTCATGCCGGCGTCGCGGATGCGCTTSACGGCCTGGAAGATCTCGTCGACCAGTTTCGGCATGATGCCCTGCGACGGCTCGTCGAGCATCAGAAGCCGCGGCCGCGTCATCAGCGCGCGGCCGATCGCGAGCATCTGCTGCTCGCCGCCCGACAGGGTTTCGGCGCGCTGGTCGAGCCGTTCGCCGAGCCGCGGGAACAGATTGAACACCAGGTCGAGCGGCGCATCGCGATCGGACTTGCTGCGATAGAGATAGCTGCCGAGCCGCAGATTGTCGCGCACCGAGAGCCGCGGAAACAGCCGGCGGTTCTCCGGCACGAAGGCGATGCCGCTGGCCGTGATGACGTGCTGCGGCTGGCCGTCGATGCGCTTGCCGTCGAAGGTGACCGAGCCGGAACGCGGCCGCTCGGCGCCGGCGATCGATTTCAAGAGCGTCGACTTGCCGGCGCCGTTGGCACCGGCGACGCAGACGATCTCGCCCTTGGTGACGTCGATCGACACCGATGAGATCGCGACCAGGCCCTGATAGGCGGTGGTGACTTCACGCACCGACAGCATGACGATCCCCGAGATAGGCGGAAATGACTTCCGGATTGCGGACGACGTCCGTGGGCTTGCCCTCGACCAGCACCTTGCCGAGATTGAGCACGATGGCACGGTCGACCAGCGGCATCACGATCTCCATGACGTGCTCGACCATCAGCACGGTGATGCCGGTGGCGCGCACCTTGCGCACCAGCTCGACGCCGGTCTGCGCCTCGACCGGCGTCAGGCCGGTGAGGACTTCGTCGAGTAGCAAAAGCTTCGGCTCGGTGGCGAGCGCGCGGGCGACCTCGAGCCGGCGCTTCTCCGACGGGACGAGATCTGCGGCGAGCTTGTCGGCGCGTGCCGCCAGGCCGCAGAACTCCAGCACCTCATAGGCCTTCTGCCGCGCGACGCGCATCTTGGTGTTACGGATCAGCGCGCCGACGATGACGTTGTCGATCACGGTCATCGTTTCAAAACTCTTGACCACCTGGAAGGTGCGCCCGACGCCGCGCTGGCAGCGTTCGGCTGCCGGCAGCCTTGTGACGTCCTCGCCGTCGAACAGGATCGAGCCCTGGGTCGGCGGCAGCACGCCGGCGATCAGGTTGAACAGCGTCGACTTGCCGGCGCCGTTCGGACCGATCAGGCCGACGATCTCGCCGCGCCCGACCGAGATCGAGACATCGCTGTTGGCGACCAGGCCGCCGAAGCGCTGCCAGACACCGCGGGTTTCAAGAAGCGGGGTTCCGGGCGAGGCCGTCATCGCGCGGCCTCCTTGCGCGAGGAGAACACGCTGATCAGGCCCTTCGGCAGCGCCAGCGAGATCGCGACGATCAGCGCGCCATAGACGATCAGGTCGACGCCGCGGCCGGAGCCGCCGACATAGGAACGCGTCAGCTCGGTGAGCGGGATCAGGATGACGGCGCCGAGCACCGGCCCCCACAGCGTGCCGATGCCACCGAGCACCGCCGGCAGCGCCATCAACAGCGAGAATTGGAAGCCCATCACGCTTTCAGGATCGATGTAGGAAACGAACTGGGCATAGAAGCTGCCGCCGACCGCGACCAGGAACGCCGAGACCGCGGCCGCGCCCATCTTGGAATTGAACACGACGACACCGAGGCTTTCGGCCGCATCCGGATTGTCCTTCACCGCGCGCCACCAATAGCCCCATTTGGAATCTTCCAGCCACCAGGTGACCAGCCAGGCGACGCAGGCCAATGCCAGCGCGAAATAGAAGTAAGGCAGCTTCGAGCGGGCGAACTGGAATTTCAGCCAGCTGTCGCCGCGCACAGGGATGTCGATGCCGAGCGCCGCCCCCGCCCAGTCCCAGTTCTGGATCAAGAGCAGCGCGATCTCGGCAATCACGATGGTCGCGATCACGAAGTAATGGCCGCGCAGGCGGAAGCAGGGATAGCCCAGCGCCATCGCGATCACGGCGGAAATCGCCCCGCCCGCCAGCATGCCGAACCACGGCAACACACCGAACTTGGTGAACAACAGCGCGGTGGTGTAAGCGCCGAGCCCGAAATACAGCGCATGGCCGAGCGAGATCTGCCCGCAATAGCCGGACAGGATGTTCCAGCTCTGCGACAGCGCCGCATACATCAGGGTCAGCACCATGATGTTCTGGACGTAGACGTCCTTGACGAACAGCGGCACCAGCGCGGCGATGACCGCAAGGCAAAGCGCCACGACCAGGTCACGCCTGCGGCGCTGGGCGAAGTGGGTGTCCATCACATCGATCCAAACAGGCCGCGTGGGCGGATGAAGACGACCAGGAGATAGACGGCGTAGATGCCGACCGATTTCAGCGACGGCGGCAGGATCAGCGCGGTGGTCGCCTCGACCAGGCCGACGATGATGCCGCCGGCAAAGGCGCCGAACACGCTGCCGAAGCCGCCGAGCGCCACGGTGACGTAGGCGATCAGCGCGAACGAGGCGCCGACGTCGGGATAGACGTAGAAGAAGATCGCCATGATCGCGCCGGCGAGACCGACCAGCGCCGCACCGAGGCCCCAGCCGAGCGCGAACACCCGGTTCTTGTCGATGCCGACCAGCGCCACGGCGCCGGCATCCTCGCGGGTCGCCTCCAGTGCGCGGCCGAAATCGGTGCGATGGATGAAGAAGTACAGCGCGACGAAGGCCGCGATCGACAGCATCGCGCCGATCAACTGCGGTTCCGGCAGATAGATGCCGGCGATCGATATCGTCTTGCCGCCGACCCAGGAATTGGTGACGCTGCGGTAGTCGGGCGTGAAGAAGAACTGGGCCAGCCCCCGCATCACGATCGCCAGGCCGAAGGTCGAAAAGATCTGCACCATGCCGGCATTGGCCTTGGCCCGCATCGCGAAGCGGACGATCAGCAGATAGACCACCGCGCCGAACACGAACAAGGCCGCGGCGACCAGCGGCGCCGCCAGCAAGGGATCGATCGCGAAGAATGCGAACAGGAAGAAGGTCACGTACATCGCGATCATCAGGAACTCGCCGTGGGCGAAGTTCACGACGTCCATCAATCCGAAGATCAATGCGAGCCCGGCGGCGATCAATCCGTAGAGCAGCCCCATCAAAAGGCCGCTCGCCAGACTCTGGATAATGGTCTCGGCTGTCACCGCTGCGCCCCGGTCAACGTATGGCCCCAACGTCGTCCTGGCGAAGGCCAGGACCCATAACCACAAATGCATGGGGAGAAAAGACAACAGCCAATCATCGCAAAACGCCTGCCTGTGGTTAGCGACGAGTGCAAGCACTCACGCGAGGGTCCCGGGTCGCGCTTCGCTTGCCCGGGACGACGAGCGGAGAGTGGTCGACCGATCAGCTGTTCATCGGCCAGATCGCCTCGGAGACCGCGGCCTGTTCCGGGAAGATCGTCACGAAGTTCTTCGCCGCATATTGCAGCAGCACGGGATCGGCGAAGTTGTTCTGCCCCATCTCGTCGAACTTGACGCGCCGCCACGGCATGATGGTCACGTCGCCCGGCATGTCGGTCGCCACCAGTGCCTCACGGATCTTCTCGCCGTCGGTCGACTTGGCGCGGTTGATGGCGTCGGCCATCACGATCAGGCCCATGAACTGGCGCGACGAATAGTCGTTGAAGTCCTTGCCGGACTTGGCGCGGAACATGTCGTTGATGAGACCGACCATCGGCCGCTTCTTGGCGAGGTCGAGCGAGAAGCTGCCGCGCGAGATCACGCCTTCGAGCTTGTCGCCGACCGCATCATAGGTCGCCTTCTCCGAGAAGCCGGCGTCCTGCGCCATGATGTTCTTCGGCTTGTAGCCGAGTTCCGCCATGGTCTTGACCAACAGGATCGCGTCGGTGGTGTAGCTCGACGGCATCAGCACGTCGGCATTCGCCGCCTTGAGCTGCTGCACCTCGGCGGTCAGCGACGGCGAGTTGGCGCGGTACTTGATGTCGCTGACGATCTTGTAGCCGCGCTCGGCGGCGAGCTTGGTCTGGGCGTTGGCCGAATCGGTGCCGAAGATGGTGTCCTCGTGGAACAGCGCCAGCGTCTCGATCTTCTGGCCCTTCTTCTTCATCGCATCGAAGAAATCGAACATCGCGGTCGAGAACATCTCGTCATGCGGCGAGGCGCGGAAATAATACTTCAGACCGCGGCGATGCAGGCTCGGCGAGGAATTGTCGGCCGAGATGAACGGGACCTGGTAGCGCTCGCAGGTCTGGCTGACGGTGACGGCGACCGCGCTCTGATAGGTGCCGACGACGGCGCAGACCTTTTCCTGGGTGATCAGGCGCTCGGTCTCGGCGCGGCCCTTCTGCGGATCGGCCTGGTGGTCGGCGAACACCAGCTTGACCTTGGCGCCGCCGAGCCCGGACAGGCCCTCGCCCTTGGCGAGCGGCAGCGCGAAATCGTAGTTCTTGTTGATGATGTCGGCCGCGGTGTTGAAGGCATGCTGCGCGTCGACGCCGATCGCGGCGCTGGAGCCGGACAGCGGATAGATCACGCCGATTGCCACTTCGCTTGTTTGCGCGCGCGCGGCGATCGGACCGAGCGCGGCGGCGGCAGTGGCACCCAGCAATACGTTACGGCGAGAGATCGTCATTGAAATTTCCCCTTCAGCTTTGTTCTTATCGATGTGACGCTTGTAGCGCGCAGTAAAGCCTCAATGAATTGCACGAATTGCCTATTCAGAGCACAGCGAGCTGCCTGTTCCTGAGATCGGTCACCAGCATCAGCCCCGGCGAATGCGTGATCGCGAACGGCAGCTTCGCACTTGCGATCACCGATTGCGGCGTGACGCCACAGGCCCAGAACACCGGGATCTCGTCGTCGGCGACCGGCACCGCGTCGCCATAGTCCGGCTTGGCGAGATCCTCGATGCCGATCGCATGCGGATGACCGAGATGGACCGGCGCGCCGTGCACCGACGGAAAGCGCGAGGTGATCTGCACCGCGCGGATCGCATCCGCCGGCTTGAACGGGCGCATCGACACCACCATCGGTCCCTCGAACGGCCCCGACGGCTGGCAGGCGATGTTGGTCCGGTACATTGGCACACGCAGGTTGCGTTCGATGTGACGGATCGGCAGCCCGTCATCCAGCAGCGCCTCTTCGAACGAATAGGAGCAGCCGAGCACGAAGGTGACGAGATCGTCGCGCCAGTATTTGGTGATGTCGGTCGGCTCGTCCGCCACCTCGCCATCGCGCCAGACCCGGTAGCGCGGCACGTCGGTGCGGATGTCGAGGTCGAGGCCGAGCGCGGGAATCCKSRSATCGCCGACRTCGGACATGCCGATGATCGGGCACGGCTTCGGATTGAGCTGGCAGAACCGGTGGAAGGCGCCGGCGAGCTTTTCCGGCAGGATCGCGAGATTGCCCTGSACGAARCCGTTGGCGAGACCGGCSGTGGTGGCCGAGGCSGTGCCRTTGCGGCTGGCGCGYCGCGCCGCGACGCTCGCAAGCRCCKGACCRTCCTGAGATCGCTGCACTGCCGCAAAAACAGTCATGGGAGCCTCCTGCCCATAATCTCGACAAGGACAAACCAACACCACGCGTGATATAATGTCTAATCGTCCTTTCTAATCAAAATCGATAAAKCARATTTATCGATCGGGARMAYGCTTCCAATGACGGACTTCCGCTCGATCGAAACCTTCCTCTGGGTCGTCAAGCTCGGCAGCTTCCGCGGCGCCGCCCAGCGGCTCAACACCACCCAGCCGGCGATCTCCCAGCGCATTGCCCAGCTCGAGCGCGAGATGGGCGTCAAGCTGTTGAACCGCGACCAYCGGATCGCWTCGCCGACGCCGAGCGGACGGCTGATGATGACCTATGCCGAGAAGCTGATCGGSCTGCGCTCCGAGATGATGGCSGAGGTCGGCGACCGTTCGGCGATGCGCGGCGCGCTGCGGCTCGGTGTCGCGGAGACCATCGTGCACACCTGGCTGCCGCGGCTGGTCAAGAGCGTCAACGAGATCTACCCGAACCTGTCGCTGGAGATCGAGGTCGACATCACGCCGAACCTGACGCCGCGGCTGCTGGCGCAGGAGATCGAACTCGCCTTCGTGCTCGGACCGGTCTCGGCGTCGGGCGCGCACAACCACGTACTGTGCGATTATCCGATCGGCTTCCTGGCGAGCCCATCGCTCGGCCTCGGCGCCGGCCCGGTGGCGCGGCAGGACCTGGCGCGGTTTCCGATCATCACCTTTCCGCGCAAGACCCAGCCCTACGAGACCGTGCGCGCCTTGTTCAACGCGCCCGATCTGCCGCCGATCCGATTGCACGCCTCGACCTCGCTCGCGACCGTGATCCACATGGCCAATGAGGGCCTTGGCATCGCGGTGATCCCGTCGGCGATCGTCGAGAACGAATTGGCCGACGGCCGCCTGCAACTGCTCGACACCGACCTCAAGCTGCCGCCGCTGACCTTCACCGCGAGTTGGCTCGCCTCCCCCGACGCAGTCGCCATCGAGCGCGTCGCCAACCTCGCCCGGCAGATCGCGCAGGCGAGCGTGGCGGTTGACGGCGCGAGAGTGGAGCGTCATTGAACAAGAGCCGGATAACATGACCGTCATTCCGGGACGATGCGCCAGCATCGCGCTCTGATGTGCTATGGCACATCTCCGGAATGACCGCTGGAAATGGACTGACGACATGAGCCGAGCCGTAACCAACCTGCAAATCGATTCCGCCCGCCTCTGGGGCACCATCCACGAAACCGCGCAGTTCGGTGCGACACAGAAGGGCGGCGTGCGACGGCTGACCCTGAGCGCCGAGGACAAGCAGGTGCGCGACTGGTTCCGCAAGGCATGCGAAGAGGCCGGCCTCGAGGTGCAGGTCGATGCGCTCGGCTCGATGTTCGGCCTGCGCAGGGGCCGTGACATGTCGAAGCCGCCGATCGGCGTCGGCTCGCATCTCGACACCCAGCCGACCGGCGGCAAATATGACGGCATCCTCGGCACGCTGGCTGCGCTCGAAATGGTGCGCACGCTGAACGGCGCCGGCATCGAGACCGAGCTGCCGATCTGCATCTGCAACTGGACCAATGAGGAAGGCTCGCGCTTCGCACCGGCGATGATGGCCTCGGCGGCTTATGTCGGCGATTTCACCACCGACGACATCTTGTCGCGCAAGGATGCCGAGGGCGTCACGGTAGCGCAGGCGCTGGACTCGATCGGCTATCGCGGCGACGCCCCGGTCGGCCGCCAGAAGTTCACCAGCTTCGTCGAGCTGCATATCGAACAGGGCCCGATCCTGGAGGCCGAGGGCAAGACCATCGGCGTGGTCGATTCCGGCCAGGGCGTGCTGTGGTACGACGGCAAGATCACCGGCTTCGAGAGCCATGCCGGCTCGACCCCGATGCCGCTACGCCGCGATGCGCTGGCGACGCTGTCGGAGATCGTGCTGGCGATGGAAAGCATCGCCAGGAAGCACGGCCCGAAGGCGGTCGGCACCATCGGCGAGGCCGTGATCGCCAATCCGTCGCGCAACGTCATCCCCGGCGAGATCGCCTTCACGGTGGATTGCCGCAGCGCCGACGCGGCGATCATGGATGCGCTGGACCACGACCTGCGCGCCGCGGTCGCCGAAATCGCCGCAAAGCGCAAGGTCGAGGTTCAGCTCGATCTGGTCTGGCGCAAGGCACCGACGCATTTCGATCCCAAGCTGGTCGACGCAGTCGAGAACGCCGCAACGCAGCTCGGCTATTCGCATCGCCGCATCACCTCCGGCGCCGGCCACGATGCCTGCAACCTCAACACGGTGATGCCCGCCGCGATGGTGTTCGTGCCCTGCAAGGACGGCATCAGCCACAACGAGCTGGAAGACGCCACACAGACCGATTGCGCCGCCGGCGCCAATGTCCTGATGCATACGGTGCTGGCGCTCGCCGGCGTCGCGTCCTGATCGTCTGATCCCCCTTACTTGGAGTTCCCTTGGAGGTGCCCATGCGCGCAGTGTTCGTCGACGCCAATGAATCGCTCGCCGTCATCACGGAGCGCCTGGAAAAATCCGGCGATCCCGCGATGCGGATCAACCGCAACCCGGACATCAAGTCCGAGGACTATCCGGCCGTGCTCGACGGCGCCGAGATCGCGGTGGTCGATCACACCGCGCTGCCGACCGACGTCGCGAAGAGGTGCGCCGGCCTGAAGCACGTCGTGTTCCTCGGCACCGGCGCACGCAGCTACATGAACCCGGAAGAGCTTGCCGAGCTCGGCATCGCCGTGCATCTGATCAAGGGCTATGGCGATACCGCGGTCGCGGAGTCGGCGATCGCGCTGATGTGGTCGTCGGCGCGGGTGATCGCGCAGATGGACCGCGAGATGCGCGCCGGCAATTGGCTGCGCGAGGACGGCATGCAGCTTACCGGCAAGACGCTCGGTCTAGTCGGCTTCGGCGGCATCGCCGCCGAGGTCGCCCGTATCGCGCTCGGCAGCGGCATGAAGGTGATCGCCTGGAACCGGTCGCCCAAGAGCCATCCGGGCGTCGAATTCACCGAGCTCGATACCGTGCTGGCGAACAGCGACGTGGTCTCGATCCATCTGCTGTTGAACGACGAGACCCGCGGGATGATCACGCGCGACAGGATCGCGAAGATGAAGCAGGGCGTGGTGCTGATCAACACCGCGCGCGGCGCCATCGTCGACGAGCAGGCGATGATCGATGCGCTCAACTCGGGCCACATTCGCCACGCCGGCCTCGACGTCTACAACATCGAGCCGCTGCCCAAGGATCATCCGCTGACGAAAATCCCGAACGTGACGCTGTCGGCGCACTCCGCATTCCGCACGCCCGAAGCGAGCGAGAACCTGATCCATGCGGCATGGGAGCATTGCCGACGGATCGTGAAGAAGTAATCGTAGGATCGTAGGGTGGGTTAGCGAAGCGTAACCCACCGATCTTGCGGCCGCGGAAGATGGTGGGTTACGCCTTCGGCTAACCCACCCTACGCATTATCCCCCGACTTGGTCCGATTGTCTTATCGGTCCATGGCGTCCGCGTTGAATGTCAACAGTCGGCGGTTCATTGCCGCGGATGGTTACCAAAATTCGAGCATCGCCTATGCGGAACCACCAGACATCGTCGTCCATTTGCTCGATATGCAGCCACTGATCGACGACAAGCTCATCGAAAATCCCTTGGTTCTCAAATTCTATGCTTCTGCCTTGCTCGTGAGCAAGGACGCGCCATCGCCCACCCGGCTTGTTGATCGATTCCGTCCCCATGTCGATGCTCTTTGGCTCGTGTTGCAGCTAGCGTCTTCCTCCCTTCTCCCCTTGTGGGAGAAGGTGGTGCGGACGCAGTCCGCGTCGGACGAGGGGTTCTCTCCGCGGATAGAGACCCCTCACCCCGCTTCGCTGCGCGAAGCGACCCTCTCCCACAAGGGGAGAGGGTGAAGCCAACTAATCCACCATCTCCGCGACCGCCTTGCCGCATGCCGTCGTATCGGCGTTGCCGCCGAGGTCGCGGGTGCGCAGGGTGCGTTCGCCCAGCGTCCGCTCGATCGCGCCGACGATGGCGGCCGCCGCCTGCTTCTCGCCGAGATGCTCCAGCATCATCGCGCCCGACCAGATCATGCCGATCGGGTTGGCGATGCCTTGGCCTGCGATGTCGGGCGCCGAGCCGTGCACCGGCTCGAACACCGAGGGGAAGTCGCCTTCCGGATTGATGTTGCCCGACGGCGCGATGCCGATCGTGCCGGTGCAGGCCGGCCCGAGGTCGGACAGGATGTCACCGAACAGGTTGGAGCCGACCACGACGTCGAACCAGTCCGGATGCAGCACGAAGTTCGCGGTGAGAATGTCGATGTGGTACTTGTCCCACTTCACGCCGGGATATTTCTTGGCCATTGCCTCCACGCGCTCGTCCCAATAGGGCATAGTGATGGAGATGCCGTTCGACTTGGTCGCCGAGGTCAGATGCTTCTTCGGCCGCGACTGCGCGAGATCGAACGCGAATTTCAGGATGCGATCGACGCCGGTGCGGGTCATCACGGTCTGCTGCGTGACGAATTCACGGTCGGTGTCCGGGAACATGCGGCCGCCGACCGAGGAATACTCACCCTCGGTGTTCTCGCGCACCACCCAGAAATTGATGTCGCCGGGCTTGCGGCCCGCCAGCGGCGACGGCACGCCGGGCATCAGCCGCACCGGGCGAAGGTTGACGTACTGGTCGAACTCGCGGCGGAACTTGATCAGCGAACCCCACAGCGAGATGTGATCCGGGATCTTGGCCGGCCAGCCCACGGCGCCGAAATAGATCGCGTCGTGTTTGCCGATCTTGTCCTTCCAGTCGGCCGGCATCATCTCGCCGTGCTTCTCGTAATAGTCGTAGGAGGCAAAGTCGAAATGGTCGAACTTGAGGTCGACGCCGTGCTTCTTGGCGGCCGCCTCGATGACGCGCAGGCCCTCGGGCATCACTTCCTTGCCGATGCCGTCGCCGGGAATGACCGCAATCCGATACTGCTTTTTGCTGCTCATCGAGAACACCCTTGTGATTTGCCCGGCCGGCAATGCCGCCTATCCTGATCGCCCTGCAATGGACCAAACTTCGCACGAGCGCAACGCTGCAGTGCAGTGTTGACCGCCGCGCGACCCTGCCCCACCAAATACGCTGACATTCGTTCCTCATACCAAGCGAGACATCCCATGGATCTGCATCTGCGCGGCAAGCGTGCCCTGATCACCGGCGCCTCCAAGGGCATTGGCGCGGCCGCCGCCGAAGCCTTTGCCGAGGAAGGCGCCAACCTGCTGCTCGCCGCGCGCAATGGCGACCAGCTCAAGGCGCTCGCCCAGCGGCTGCGTTCCGCGCACCAGATCGATGCCGCGACCAGCGTCGTCGACCTGCGCAAATCCGAAGACCTGGCGCGGTTGGCAAAGGAAGCCGCCGACATCGATATCCTGGTCAACAATGCCGGCGACATCCCCGGCGGCTCGATCGACAAGATCGACGAGGCGACCTGGCGGCACGCCTGGGAGCTCAAGGTGTTCGGCTACATCAACCTGACGCGCGCGATCTATACCCAGATGAAGGCACGCGGCGGCGGCGTCATTGTCAACGACATCGGCGCGGCCGGCGAGAAGTTCGACGCCAACTACATCTGCGGCAGCGCCGGCAATGCGGCGCTGATGTCGTTCACCCGCGCGCTCGGCGGCAAGAGCCTCGCCGACAACATCCGCGTCGTCGGCATCAACCCCGGCCCCGTCGGCACCGACCGCCACGTCACCCTGCTCAAGACCCGCGCCAAGAACCAGTTCGGCGATGAGAACCGCTACAAGGAATTCCAGAAGGGCCTGCCGCTCGGCCGCCCCGCGCATGCGCGCGAGATCGGCGACCTGATGGCGTTCCTGGCGTCCGATCGCGCGGGCTACACGTCGGGTGTGATCTACACGGTCGATGGCGGGCTGACGTCGGGGTGGGGTTAGGCTCTCTCCGCGTCATTGCGAGCCAACGGGTCGCGCGAACGCGCGCCCGATGACAGGCTCCGCGAAGCAATCCATGCTTCAGCATGTGCGGAGCGATGGATTGCTTCGTCGCTTCGCTCCTCGCAATGACGGCTTAGGTCGCCGTCCGCTCGAACAACTGCCGGATCAGCGTCGTGATCCGGCCCTGCGGCGCCTGCATCTCGTGCATGATCGAGAAGTGATCGGCGCCGGCGATCTCCTCATAGGTAACCGGCAAGCCGTAGCGGGCGCGATGGCCGGCGAAATCGGCAGTCTGCTTGCGCAGCAGCGGCAGCTCGGCGCTGCCGACCACCAGCGACAGCGGTTTTGCCGTACCGCCTTGTTGCATCATCGGCGAATTGCGCCGCGAGGCGGCTTCATCGAGCCTGAGCTTCTCGTTGAGGTAGGAGTGCCTGATCGGCTCGAGGTCATAGATGCCCGAGATTGCCATGCCGGCCCGGACATGGGCGTTCGACAGCGCCATCGATGTCAGGTGACCGCCAGCCGACCAGCCCGACACCACGATGGCCTCGACGGCGGCACCGAGTGTGGACAATTGCCCGGCAAGAAAATCGATGCCGACATGGACCTCCGCGACGATATCGTCGAGCGTCGCATCCGGCGCCAGCGTGTAGCCGATCAGCGCGACATTGATGCCATGCGCCATCGGTCCCTCGGCAAAGATCGTGAACACCTCCTTGGCACGGGTCTGCCAATAGCCGCCGTGGACGAACAGCAGCGTCGGCGCGCCGTCGCGGACTTTCAGGAAATCGATCCGGTTGCGCTCACGCGGTCCATATCGCAGGTCGATATGGTCGGGATGTAGCTGCCGCAGCGCCGCCGAGCGCTGCTCCCAGCCGGCAGCGATCTCGGCACTGCCCTTGACGGCGACGCCGTTGTTCAAGCCGAGGTCGCGCTCCTGCTGGCTCATCGCGCGCCAGTCCAGCGCGGAAAACAACGCTGCCATCCCTGCCCCTTCGGTTCGCGTCGCATTGCCACGACGGCAGGAAATGTTCTACAGCACAAGGAAACGTAAGGCATAGGAGCAACGGCGCATGGCTGATCAGGGCTTGGTGAAGGAAACGGCTTGTGCCGTCGTCGACAAACTGAAAGCCGGTGACGTCACGCCGCTCGATCTGCTCGACGTGCTGGAGAAGCGCATCGCCGAGGTCGACGGCAAGGTCAACGCGCTGCCGACCCTGTGCTTCGATCGCGCCCGGAGCCATGCCAGGGCGCTGATGCAGAAGCCGGCCAGCGAACGCGGCCTGCTCGCGGGCCTGCCCGTTCCGATCAAGGACCTCACCGCCGTCTCCGGCGTGCTGACCACCCTGGGCTCGCCGATCTTCAAGGACAATGTCCCGGCAAAGTCGGACATCCTGGTCGAGCGCATCGAGCAGAACGGCGGCGTGATCTACGCCAAATCGAACACGCCGGAATTCGGTGCTGGCGCCAACACCTTCAACGAAGTGTTCGGCCCGACCCGCAATCCCTGGGACACGTCACGCTCGGCGGCCGGCTCCTCCGGCGGCGCCGCAGCGGCGCTCGCCAGCGGCACCGCGTGGCTCGCGCACGGCTCCGACATGGGCGGCAGCCTGCGCAACCCAGCGAGCTTCTGCGGCGTCGTCGGGCTGCGGCCGTCGATCGGACGCGTCGCGCAGACGCCGAAATTCGGCGTCGATCGCACGCTCGGCCAGCAGGGACCGATGGCGCGCAATGTCGAGGACCTCGCGCTGCTGCTCGACGCGATGGGCGGCGAGCACGCCGCTGACCCGCTGTCGCTGCCCACGCTGCCGGCATCGTTCCTCTCGGCGGCGCGCTCGAACCGGAAGCCGAAGCGCATCGCCTACTCACCCGATTTCGGCATCACGCCTGTCGATCCCGAGGTCAAGGCCGTGACCCGCAAGGCGGCCGAGCGTTTCACCGAAGCCGGCGCGATCGTCGAGGAGGCATCGCCCGATTTCAGCGAAGCCCATGAATGCTTCCACGTGCTGCGCGCCTTCGACTTCGCGATCAGCAAGGCCGAATTGCTGCGCACCAAGCGCGACCAGCTCAAGCCGGAGGTGATCTGGAACATCGAGGAAGGGCTGAAGCTCACCGTCGAGAAGCTCGAGCGCGCCGAGGCGCAGCGCGTCGCAATCACCACGCGGGCGCTCGAATTCTTCGACAAGTACGACCTGCTGCTGGCACCTGCGACCATCGTCGCGCCGTTCCCGGTCGAGCACCGCTACGTCGCCGAATGCGACGGCAAGAAATTCGACAATTACGTCGAATGGCTCGGCATCGTCTATGCGATCACGCTGGCTTGCTGCCCGGCGCTGTCGCTGCCCTGCGGCTTCACCGCGTCGGGCCTGCCGGTCGGGCTGCAAATGGTGGCCAAGCCACGCGCCGAGGCACAGCTGCTGGCCGGCGCGAAGGTGCTGGAGGATATTCTTGGCGTGCGCGGCACCACTCCGATCGATCCGCGGCCGCCGAGGTAAGGCGGCCTACGCCTTATCTTCCGTCGCCTGCAGCGCGACCGACAGTGCGAGCTTGGTCTGCTCGACGATCTCGTCCATCAGCTCCTCGCGGCTGATCTGACCGACCTCGCCGGTGAGCAGGCCCTGTTCGGCGAGCATCACGATGCCGTGCAGCCCGGCCCAGATCTTCAGCGCCTGCCGTTCGCGCAACAGCCCGACCGCCGGCGCCTCGAACGACTCGATCAGCAGCGCCAGCGTTTCCATTGCCGCAACGTGCAGCTCGCTGCCGACCGGCGCGCAGGCCATGGTTCGGGACGCGAACATCAACCGGTAGATGCCGTGGCGCTCGAGCCCGAAGGCGAGCGCGGCCTGGGCAAAGCGCGACAGCTTCGAGCCCTTGCCTGGCAGCTCGATCGCCTCGCGCATGATCACGTTGAACTGCCGGAACGCCTCCGCGGTCACCGCCTCCAGCAGCGCCTCGCGGTCGGCGAAGTGCCGGTATGGCGCCGGTTGCGAGACGCCGAGCTGCTTGGCCAGCGCCTTGATGCTGATCGCTTCCGGCCCGCCAAGCTCGACCTCGCGCAGCGCGGCCTGGATCAGGGCCTCGCGGAGGTCGCCATGGTGGTAGGTCTTGAACGGCTTACGAACGATTTGTCCCATTGCGGCAATGATCGCTGAATTTTCGCTTGACGCGCAAGCACGACGATAATGTAATATGCTATAACTTGGCGATCCGGTTAAGAGGCTGGCCGCCCAAGCAAGCTAGAACTTGCATAAATTGAAATGGGGAACCCGGCGCGCCCCGCTGCGCGCCAGAGCCGAGGGAGAGCGCTTGCATGTCCAAGCTCAGAATCCGCGTCGACCAGGATAAATGCCAGGGTCACGCCCGCTGCAAATCACTCGCCCCTGAACTGTTCGAGCTCGACGAATACGGCAACGCCCATGAAGTGGGCGACGGCACCGTCCCCGCCGGGCTCGAGGACAAGGCCTGGCTGGCGCAGACCAATTGCCCGGAAATCGCGATCGAAGTCACCGAGGAATAGCGCAGGCCAACCGGGAATGGCCACCGCGCCGCCCGTTTGCACCGACCCGCATTTGATCGAACGAGAAGGAAACGAGCTGATGTCCGATTCCCCGTCCGCGAGCTATCTGCCCGAGCATCCCCCGGTCACCGACTGGGTCCATGATTTCGACCACACTGACCCGGTCTGGACCGACGACCCGTTCCCGATCTGGGAGACGCTGCGCGCGGCCTCGCCGGTGGTGCACACCGAGCGCTTCCTCGGCTGCTACATGCCGACCACCTACCAGGCGGTGAAGGAGATCGCCTACGACACCGAGCATTTCTCCTCGCGGCGCGTCATCGTGCGCGACGTCCGCCCCGAGATTTCCGCCCGCGCGCCGCCGATCACCTCCGATCCGCCGGAGCACAAGCCGGCCAAGCAGGTGCTGCTGCCGCCGTTCACGCCGGATGCGATGAAGCGGCTGGAGCCGCGGGTGCGCGCGATCTGCAACGAGCTGATCGACGAGTTCATCGCCGACGGCCATTGCGACGCCGCGGCGCGCTACACCAAGCACATCCCGGTGCGCGCCATCGCGCACATGCTGGGAATTCCCGAGAAGGACGGCGACCTCTTCATCAAATGGATCCACCAGATCCTCGAGCTCGGCATCCGGAACGAAGAGGAGCTGATGAAGGGCGTGCGCGAGATGACCGGCTATTTCATGGCCCATCTCGAGCAGCGCAAGCTTCAGCCGGGCGACGATCTGATCTCGCAGCTGCTGCGGGCCAAGGGTCCCGGCGGCCAGCCGCTGACCGACGAGCACGTGCTCGGCTCGCTGCGGCTGCTCTTGATCGCCGGCATCGACACCACCTGGAGCGCGATCGGCTCCTCGCTCTGGCACCTCGCCAGGACGCCGGCCGATCGCGAGCGCCTGGTCGCGGAGCCGGCGCTGATCCCGATCGCGATCGAGGAATTCCTGCGCGCCTACTCGCCGGTGACGATGGCGCGCGAGGTGATGAAGGAGACCACGATCTCCGGCTGCCCGGTCAAGCCCGGCAACATGGTGCTGCTGTCCTTCCCCGCGGCCAACCGTGACCCCGCGATGTTCCCCGATGCAGACAAGGTGGTGATCGACCGCAAGGAGAACCGCCACGCCGCCTTCGGCCTCGGCATCCACCGCTGCGTCGGTTCCAACCTGGCGCGGATGGAGATGCAGGTTGCGATCGAGGAATGGCTGAAGCGGATTCCGGATTTCCGCCTCGACCCGGCCGGCCAGGTCACCTGGTCGGAAGGCACGGTGCGCGGTCCGCGTCAACTGCCGGTTCTGTTCGGCAAGAACGCCTGAGGAGCAGGACGGCAGTTACATCGCCTACCCCAATGAGGTAGCTTCCCCGGAATCGAACTGACGAGTCCGGGAGGCTAGCCTATGACCGATCAAACCGCTCAACCCGCGAGCGATCATCTCGACATCCACGACGTCGAGCGGCGGGTGAAGGCGATCTTCATCGGCTCGGTCGGCAATCTCGTCGAGTGGTACGACTTCTACGCCTATACCGCGTTCGCGCTGTGCTTCGCGCCGGCGTTCTTCCCGCACAGCGACCCGGTGGTGCAGCAGCTCAATGCCGCGGTGCTGTTCGCCGCAACCTTCCTGATGCGCCCGCTCGGCGGCTGGCTGTTCGGCTTCATCGCCGACCGCTACGGCCGGCGGTTGTCCTTGACGCTCTCGGTGGTCTGCATGTGCTTCGGCTCACTGATCATCGCGGTGACGCCGACCTACGAGACCATCGGCTTTGCGGCCCCTGCGATCCTGGCGCTCGCGCGCGGCATCGAGGGCCTGAGCCTCGGCGGCGAATATGGCGCCAGCGCCACCTATCTCAGCGAGGTCGCCGACCCCAAGCACCGCGGCTTCTATTCCAGCTTCCAATACGTCACCCTGATCGGCGGCCAGCTCACCGCGATCATCGTGCTGCTGTTGCTGCAAAAGGTGTTCCTGACGCCGGATGAATTGAGGGCCTGGGGCTGGCGGATTCCGTTCGTGATCGGCGCCATGCTCGCGATCATCGCCGCGGTGATGCGGCGCGGCCTGCACGAGACCGAGGCGTTCGAGGAAGCCAAGAAGGTCTCCAAGCCGACCGGCTCGATCGTCGGCCTGTTGAACTATCCGCGCGAATTGCTGCTGGTGGTCGGCCTCACCGCCGGCGGCACCGCGGCGTTCTACACCTTCACCACCTACATGCAGACCTTCGTGAAGCTGTCGGTCGGCCTCACCGAGGACCAGACCACCTTCGTGATCTTCGGCTCCCTGATCTTCGCGACCTTCTTGCAGCCGATCTACGGCGCGCTGTCCGACCGCATCGGCCGCAAGCCGCTCTTGATCTTCTTCGGCGTAGTCGGCACGCTGGCGACGGTCCCGATCCTGACCGCGCTGAAGGACACCAAGTCGCCATTCACTGCGTTCTTGCTGATCTGCGCCGCCTGGATCTTCGTCGCCGGCTACACCTCAATCAACGCGATCGTGAAGGCCGAGCTGTTCCCGACCAATGTCCGGGCGCTCGGCGTCGGCCTGCCCTACGCCATCACGGTGTCGATCTTCGGCGGCACCGCGCCGGCGATCGCGCTCTATTTCAAGAGCATCGGGCATGAGGATTGGTTCTACTATTACCTCAGCGGCATGATCTTCCTGTCGCTCCTAATCTACTCGACCATGCGCGACACCAAGCACGAATCCGCGATGCATCGCCACGAATGACGGCCGGACGCCATGACCGACGATCAGGAACCGCCCGAGAGCAAGCTGACCCGCAGCAAGCAGCGCTGGGCGCGCGAAGGCAAATTCATCACCGGCAAGATCACCCGGCCGGACGAGGCGCGCCTGCCGCCGGGCCAGCATCTGACCGCCGACTGGCCGGTGCTCGATCTCGGGCTGCTGCCCAAGGTCACGCGGGAGCGCTGGTGGCTCGATGTCTACGGCGCGGTGGAGCAGACGATCTACTGGACCTGGCCGCAATTCATGGCCCAGCCGCAGACGCAATTCGTCTCCGACATCCATTGCGTCACCACCTGGTCGCGTTACGACAACCAGTGGGAGGGGCTCGCCACGCGCGACCTGCTCGCCGCCTGCCGGCCGCGCGCGGACGCACGCTTCGTCGCGCTGCATTGCTATGACGGCTACACCACCAACCTGGCGCTGGAGGATTTCGCCGCCGAGGACGCGCTGCTCGCCCATAGCTGGTCGGGCAAGCCACTGGAGAAAGAGCATGGCGGCCCGGTGCGGCTGGTGGTGCCGCATCTCTATTTCTGGAAGAGCGCCAAATGGCTACAGCGCATCGAATTCCTGACCGCGGACGCGCCCGGCTTCTGGGAGGTGCGCGGCTATCACAATCGCGGTGATCCCTGGGCCGAACAGCGCTATTCTGGCGACTGACAACCAGCAACGACGATGGAGCCCGCCCGTGCCGCACGAACGCTTTCAATTCACCGGTGTCGGCGGCCATCAGCTGGCCGCGGCGCTTGATACGCCGGATGGCCCGATCAAGGCCTATGCGCTGTTCGCGCACTGCTTCACCTGCGGCAAGGACGTGCTGGCGGCAAAGCGGATCGCGACGGCACTGGCCGCCAAGGGCATCGCGACGCTGCGGTTCGACTTCACCGGGCTTGGCTCCAGCGAGGGTGAGTTCGCCAACTCGACCTTTTCCTCCAACGTCGCCGATCTGGTCCGCGCCGCCGACCATCTGCGCGAAACGCGCAAGGCGCCCGCGCTGCTGATCGGCCACAGCCTCGGCGGCGCCGCGATCCTGGCGGCCGCCGGCCAGATCCCCGAAGCGAAGGCGGTCGCCACCATCGCCGCGCCGTCCGATCCGGTCCATGTGACGCATCTCTTCAAGGACCGCATCGAGGACATCCGCGCGCAGGGCGAAGGCGAGGTGTCGCTCGCCGGCCGACCGTTCCGCATCAAGCGCGAATTCCTCGACGACGTCGCCGAGCAGAATTTGATGGCGCAGGTGAAGCAGCTGCACAAGGCGCTGCTGGTGATGCATTCGCCGACCGACGACACCGTCGGCATCGACAATGCCACCAACATCTTCATCGCGGCGAAGCATCCCAAGAGCTTCGTCTCGCTTGCCGGCACCGATCACCTGCTGAGCGGCAAGCAGGACGCCGCCTATGTCGCCGACGTGATCGGCGCCTGGGCCGAGCGCTACATCGACCTCGCGCCGCAGCCGGCAGCAGACACCGGCAGCGCGCCGCGCAACGTCGTGGTGCAGGAGACCCGCAACGGCAAGTTCCAGCAGACCGTCACGACAGGCCCGCACCGGTTGATCGCCGACGAGCCGGTCAGCGTCGGCGGCGATGACAGCGGCCCCGGACCGTACGATTTCCTGCTCACCGGGCTCGGCGCCTGCACCTCGATGACGATGCGCATGTATGCCGACCGCAAGTCGCTGCCGGTCGATCGCATCACGGTGACGCTTCAGCACAGCAAGATCTACGCCAAGGACTGCGAGGAGTGCGAGACGCGCGAGGGCATGCTCGACCAGATCGATCGTGTGATCAGGATCGAGGGCAACCTCGATGCCGATCAGCGCAAGCGGCTGATGGAGATCGCCGACAAGTGCCCGGTGCACAAGACGCTGACATCGGAGGTCCGGATCGTCACCAAGGCAGCGGAGTGAGGGCGCGCTGGCAAATATCGAAAACAACCCCATGCAAAGCGGCCGGCGGCCGAAAGGCACTTGACGCGTCGGGCAACTCAGGGATACATTTCCAATATTCCGAAATTGTGCGAACGCCCTCTACCCGCGCACGGCCCGCTTGCCGGCGAGGCAATTCGCCATGATCCGCACCGCGGTGGCGATCTCGTTCTCGCGCCAGGCGGCAAAGCCGAGCAGGAGGCCGTGGTCGCGCGGCTTCTCCAGCGCGAGGCTCGACAGTGCGCGCACCGCGACGCCCGCCGCGACCAGCCGGGTCACGGCGTTCTGCTCCGCGGCGCCGCCCCTGAAGCGGGCGATCAGCTGCATGCCGCCCGGCGGGACCTCGGCCACAAGCACCGGCGCGAGCTGCCGCGCCAGCGCCGTGGCGAGATGGTCGCGACGCGCGCGATAGATCCGCCGCATCCGCCTGACATGCGCCAGGAAATGCCCATCGGTCATGAAGCCGGCCAGGGCCTCCTGGACGTGCACGGAGGCGATCAGCCCGAGATGCCGCTGCGCGATCTCCATCGTCCGCGCCAGTGACGATGGCACCACCAGATAGCCGATGCGGATATCGGCGGTCATCGCTTTTGCAAAGGTGCCGAGATAGAGCACCCGCCCCTCGCGATCGAGCCCCTGCAAGGCCGGCATCGGGCGGCTGTCATAGTGAAACTCGCCGTCGTAATCGTCCTCGACGATCCAGCTCTTGCCGGGTTCGGCCGCGGCCAGCAGCTCGGTACGGCGCGCCACCGGCATCACCCGCCCGGTCGGGTGCTGGTGCGACGGCGTCGTGAAGATCAGCTTCGGCGCACGTCGCTCGCTCGTGCGCGCCATGCCGTGTTCATCCAGCCTGATGCCGAGGACCTCGGCGCCGGCCGCGCGAAACGCCGCCGCGGCGCCGGGATAGCCGGGATCCTCGGTCCAGACCACGTCGCCGGCGACGATGGTGGTCGCGGCGACCAGCGTCAGCGCGGCCTGCGCCGTCGGCAGGATCAGGATCTGGTCGGTCTCGGCGCGCACGCCCCTGTTGACTTCGAGATAGTCGCGCAAGGCTTCGCGCAAGGCGGGCCGGTTGACCACGGTCTGATCGTTGAAACGCCGGCGCAGCGCGCCGCGGCGCAGGCAGCGCGCCCAGATCTCGTGCGGAAACTCGCGCGCATCCGCGAGCCCGGGACGCAGCGGCCGGAATTCGGCCTGGTATGACAGCGGCCAATCCGCCTCGGAGAGCTGCAAGGCCCAGGGCGACAGCAGCGGTTTGCGCGCCGCCTCGCGCTTTGGCGCAGTGGCAGGCTTGGCAAAATGCGTTTCAATGGCGTCGGCCACGACCGGACGCCGCCGCGCGGCAAGGCGCAGATAGCCCTCGGCCGCCAGTTGCTCATAGGCGTGGATGACCGTGTTGCGCGCCACCTCGAGCTCTGCCGACAGGCTGCGGCTCGATGGCAGCACGGCTCCGCTCCTGATCCGGCCACCCGAGATCAGCGCGCGAAGCTGCTGCGTCAGCTGCGCGGCGAGCCCGGCCTCGTCGGAGCGCTTCAGGGCGAGCAGGTCGGTGAGGATCAATCTGGTCCCTACATTCTACACGGTCTGGCTCTTTTGATAGAACCAGCACGATCCTATTCACAGGGGGTATCGCCTGCAAGGATTCTGTCGTGAACCAATCGCTTTCTCCCGCCAAGGCCGCCGCCCTGTTTGTCGTCGTGGTGCTGGCCTGGGGCATCAACTGGTCGGTCACCAAATCGCTGGTCGAGGCGGTGCCGCCGTTGTGGACCGCATCGATCCGCAGCTGGGTCGCCCTGGTCGCGCTGCTGGTGATCCTGCGCGCCAGCGGAAACCTGATCATTCCTCGGGTCGCCGATGTTCCTGTCGTGCTCAGCGTGGCGCTGCTGCACATGACGTTCTTCTCGACACTGGTCGCCGCCGGCCTGCGCTATCTGCCGGCGAGCAAGGGTATCGTGCTCGGCTACACGACGCCGTTATGGGTCGCGCTTGCCGCCGGCGCCGCACGGACCGAGCGGCTCGGTGCGCTGAAACTCGTCGGGGTCGCCTCCGGACTCGCAGGCCTGTGCGTCATCCTCAACCCGGCATCGCTGGACTGGAGCAATCTGCACGTCATCGCGGGCGCCGGCATGATCATCCTTGCCGCGATCTGCTGGGCAGCGAACATCATCTACATCCGCTCGCACCGCTGGATCGCGACTCCGCTGCAATTGCTGTTGTGGCAGGTGCTGGTCGCCACGCTGGTGCTGACCACAACAGCGCTGGTCACCGAGGGCGTCCCCACCGTGACGTGGTCGCCACACCTCGTGCTGCTGTTCCTCTATTCCGGCTTCATCGGCACCGCGCTGGCCTATTGGGCGATGTCTGTTGTCAACAAGAGCCTGCCGGCGCTGACGACCTCGCTCGGCACGACGGGGACACCAATCGTCGGCATCGTGACCGCGGCGCTGCTGCTCGGCGAGCCGATCGATCTCTCGCTGGCGATCGCCGCAGCGCTGATCGTCGGCGGGATCGCGTTGAGCTCGCTGGCAGATGCACCGGCGCGGGCCTAAAACAGGATGAAGTTAAACTGAAACGGTTTAAGCCACCGATTCGGTCCGCCTCTCCCGACGGAGAGAAGCGAACATCCGTCACGACCTCAGCTCAACCTTGGGCGGTCCTCATAAATCCGGGATACCGCTTTCGAGCGTAAAAGCGACTCTCGACCTCACCCTTAGGGACGTCAGCTTGTGACCCATAGCGGACATATTTCGGCCCACGTTCCTGCGCTTGCTTCCCACTCTCAACACTTGGGAGACTTATTTGCGCAAGGCATTTTGGTCTTTAGTTGTCCTGCTTTCTTGCTCGGCCTTTTCCGCCGATGCCGCTGGTATCCAGCTTTTCAACCATGGTCCTAACTTGACGGGCGCGATCTGGTATCCATGCCAGGACAAGCCGAAAGATGTGGAGCTGGGCGACTTGGGGGTGGGAGTCGACTACGGTCTTGTCGGTGTGAAGGATTGCCCGGTCACTGGGACAAAGCTGCCGCTGATCATCATCTCCCATGGTTATGTCGGCTGGTTCGGCGGGCACCATGACACGGCAGCGGCGCTAGCGGATGCCGGATTTGTCGTTGCGGCAATCAATCACCCCGGCGATTGCGCGAGCGATTCCTCAAAGAAAGACGATCTGTCATCCTACTTGTCGCGGCCGACGGACATGGTCCGTCTGCTCGATTTTGTGCTGCAAGAGTGGAATGGTAGAGCCGTCGTCGATCCCGCGAAGATCGGATTGTTCGGGTTCTCAAAGGGCGGCTACACCGCGCTGGCACTGATTGGAGCCGCGCCAGATTTTGGCCGTGTTGCGCGCGGTTGCACGGATGCGTCGAAATTCTGCGAGCAAATTAGGAACACCGACATTCCTGCCTTGGCACAGGACGCGCGCATTCGCGCCGCTGTGATCGCCGACCCGATACCAGGTTTCTTCACTCAATCAAATTTGGCCGCCATCACGATTCCAGTGCAGTTTTGGCGAGCGGAGGTTGGAATTGGGGTTATTGATCCCGAAGGCACGGCGAGAGTCGCCCGTGCGCTACCGGGAAAGCCAGAGATTCACGATGTGCCTGCCGGGCACTTTGCGTTCGCAGCGCCATGCTCGCCGCAACTAAAGGCCGCGCTGCCCCGCATCTGCGCCGACAAGCCCGCGGGGTTTGATAGGTTAGCGTTTCATCGCGAATTTAACAGGAGCGTTGCTCGATTCTTCCATGAGCAACTGGTCGCGGGCAATTGACGGGTTTCGACGGACGAGTCCGCTTCTGGCCCTTAGCGGACATTCACTTAAGCATCTTGAATGTCAGCCTTTGACGGCAATCCGGAATCTCGCAGATCATCGCTTTCTTAGCGTCAAGCCGTTGCAGGCGGCCTGACCCGAAGCGCGCCGCGCAGGCCGGCGCCGGTGCCGAGCATGATGCCGGCGATGGCGATGAAGGATGACAGCGACAGCGTCGACAGTCCGGTCAGCCCCTGCCCGACCGAGCAGCCGAACGCCATCACGCCACCCACGCCCATCAGCGCGGCGCCGCTCGCCGAGCGCAGCATGTGCTGCGGCGAACGGTAACCCTCGAGCTGAAAACGTCCGGTGGCAAGCGCCGTGATCAGGCTGCCCGCGAACACGCCGAACACGGTGACGATGCCGAAATTCAGCGTCGATCCGGTCGAGAGCATCACGTATTGCAGCGCGTCGGCGATCGGCGCGATGAAGGTCAACGACGTCACCGGCACCGGATTGAAATCGTCGGCCCCGAGATGGCCGGTCGCATACCAGCCTCCGGCCACCAACAGGCCAACGATCAGGCCGGCCGCGATCTGTCCCGGCGATCTTCGGAACGGTGGGTGCGCTAGAGCGAAAGCGATCAGCACAGCCGCAAGCACGGAGGCTGCGACCATCCGTGCCGGCACCGCACCGAGGCCCGCGCTCGCCAGCAGGGCCGGCACCGAATTGACGGCGACGGTGGCCTGCGAAATCTGCACCATCGCGATCCGCGCTGGCGCAATCAGGCCCTTCAGCGTCATCTCGGCGACGATGCCGAGCACGATCACGACCACGAAGGACCGCAAATTGCCGCGCCCGAGCAGCACCAGCGCCCGCGAGCCGCAGCCGTTCGACAGCACCATGCCGTAGCCGAACAGCAGCCCGCCGAGGAACATCACCGGCGCCGAGAATAACGGTTGCAGATAGATCGACTTGCCGAGATCGACGAGCCCGGCCGCGGCCAGTAGCTGCGAGGCCGCGATCGCAACCCCCATTGCCAGCGCATAGGTACGCGCCAGCCGGCCGTCGCCCTCCGCCCACCAGCCGCGCAGGCCGCTCATCATGCAAAAGCCGCTGAGCAAGCCGACCGAGCCATAGATGAGGCCGATGATCAGGGCAGCGAGGATCACGATCGTGGCGGGGTCCATGGAAGTCCCTCAGAATTCGTCATTGCGAGCCAACGGGTCGGCGCGGAGCGCCGCCCGATGACAGGCTCCGCGAAGCAATCCATATCACCGCAACAAGAGAGAGTGGATTGCTTCGTCGCTTCACTCCTCGCAATGACGGTGAATTACGGCCGCAGGATCACGCGGTCGCGCGACGAGCCTGCCACGGCAACGAACGCTGCCCTGGCCTGCTCCAGCGGATAGATCGCCCCCGGCTTGATCGGGAACGGCTTCAGATGTCCGCTGGCGAAGCCCGGCGCGAGCTCGCGCAGCACCTCACCGGTCGCAACCGACGACAACGCCAGCGTGTCGATGCCGACATAGGTGTGCTGGCCGCGGTAGAATTCGAGGATGTTGAACTGCACGATGCGGTCGACCGCGGCGATCAGGATCTGGCGGCCGCGCAGCGCCAGCGATTTGTGCGCGGCCTGGAAATAGGGATCGCCAACCGTGTTGTAGACGATGTCGGCGCCCTTGCCGCCGGTCAGCTCGCGCGCCCGCGCCGCGACATCCATGGCCGAGGCATCGATCACCTCGACCGGCACATTGCTGTGGCCCTCATAGGGCTCGCGCTTGCGCACCACGCCGATCACGCGCGCGCCGTGCCAGCTCGCGATCTGCACCGCGGCCTGGCCGACCTTGCCGTTGACGCCCATCACCAGCACGGTCTCGCCCGGCTTCGGCAGGCCGGCGCGACGCAAGCCTTCCATCGCGGTGACGAAGGGCACGCCGATCCCTGCCGCCTCGTCCCAGGAAATGCCGGCGGGCTTTTCCACCACCGCATCGGCCTCGACCACCAGATGGGTGGCATGGGTGCCGTCGCGGCGGATGCCGAGATCGCCGGACGAGCCGAACACTTCGCGCCCGATCAAGCCGGAGGGGCCGTCGATCACGACGCCGGCATAGTCGCGGCCGGAGGTGCGCGGGAACACGGCATAGGGCATCAGCCCGGTCGCGGCTTTCACGTCGGATGGATTGACCGCCGCGGCCTTCACCTCGATCAGGACATCGTTGTCGCCGCGCGACAGCGCATGCGTCTCGACAACCGGTCCCACCGCGGCAGCACTCTCCGCCTTCGCCAGCAGGCGGACGCAGCGGGCGTCGACAGGACGATTTGCTTGCGGGGCCGGCGGCATGAGCATTCCAGTCTTGGTCATATTGGCGGCCTGACGGCCTCAGACATGACTAATCGACTGACCGATCAATTCAAGGGGCTTGTTGATGGCGACGACATCAGAGCTTCGGTGGCGGGGCCACGCCCAGGATCGCCTCGATCGACAGGCCGAACCCAAGCAGCTTTGCATCGCTGCCGACCGGACCATCGAGCTCGAGCCCCACCGGCAGGCCGCCAGGCGTCATGCCGGCATACAGCGACAGGCCGGGAAGGCCCGCATTGCTGCCGGGATCGGTGTTGCGGATCATGGTGCTGAAGGTCTGCACCGGCGCGCCGCCATTGACCGACATCTCGCCGGACCCGGTCTTCTCGTCGATCACAGGCGCCGGCGCGATCGTGGTCGGAAACAGGATGGCATCCAGTCGATTGTCCCTGAGATACGCGGCGTAGATCGCCTGAAGCGCCGGCCGCTGGACCTTGATCGCATCGTCATAAGCAGCGCCGAAAGCATCCGCCGTGATGGCACCGAAAGCACCCACCACGTCGGGACTGACGACACCGGCTGCGATGTCGGACAGCGTGATCCCCTCGATCCCGGACGCGGCGAGCCAGGCCGGGATATCGGCGATCGGTTCGTGCAGCGCGACCACGAAAGACACCTTTTCGTTCTGCTCGAACAGGCCGGGCATATCGACATCGACCAGTACGGCGCCCGCTGCCGTGAGCCGGGCGCAGGCTGCGCGGGCGACGGCTTCGACATCGCGATCAAGCCCGCTCCAGAAGCAGGCGGGAGTGCCGAGGCGCACACCGCGCAACGGAATGGCCGTGGCCAGGGGCGTGCCCGTGATGACAGAATCGAGCAGCGCGACGTCGGCGACCGTGCGGCCCATCGGGCCTACGGTGTCGCGGGTATGGCTGATCGGAACCACCTGGTTGTCGTCGTGATAGCGTCGCTCGGCGCCGCCATTGCCGACCGACGGCCGGAGCCCGACGGTCCCGGTCAGCGCCGCGGGCACGCGGGTCGAGCCGCCGGTGTCCGATCCGAGGCCGCAGGTCGTGATCCGCGCGGCGATCGCCGCCGACGTCCCGCCTGACGAGCCGCCCGGGATCCTGTTCGTGTCGTACGGATTCCGCACCGGTCCTGCGAACGGCGCGAGATTGGTGCTGGTGATGCCGAAGGCGAGCTCGTGCAGATTGGCCTTGCCGATCACGACGGCACCGGCGTCGAGCAGCTTTTGCAGCGACGGCGCATTGCGCGCGGGCCGCGCGTGTCGCAGCGCCGGCGTGCCGCCCGATGTCGGCAGGTCCGACGTGTTGATGTTGTCCTTCACGACGATGGGAAGCCCGGCCAGCGCGCCGGTGCGCTTCCCGGCATCGACCTCGCGCGCCGCGGCCAACGCGCCATCGCGGTTCAGCAGGATGAAGGCGTTGAGGTGCTTGAGCCGCTCCGCGCGATCGAGCGCCGCCTCGACGACGCTGACCGCGGTCACCTTGCCGCTGCTTATAGCGGCAACGATCTCCGCGGCGGTTGCTTCATTGCTATCGGCCATGCCCTGCGCCCTCTTGGATTGCGGCAGGGCAATCGCATATGGCGCTGCCATTTCCACACTCGTCATGGCCGGGCTTGTCCCGGCCATCCACGTCTTTCTTCGCAAGGAAATGGAGACGTGGATGCCCGGGACAAGCCCGGGCATGACGGAGTTTGTGGGGAGTCGCGCGCATATGCGATAGCCCTACGGATGCGGGCGAGAGGCTATTCTTTCGGCCGCTTGTCGTAAACACGTTTCGCCTTGCCGAGCGAACGTTCCAGCGTTTCGGGCGCAACGACGCGAACGCGGGTCGAGATGCCGATCGTGTTCTTGATGAAGGCGGAGACCTTCTCGGCGTGTGCGGTCAGCCCTGCACCGTCCCAGCTCTCGGGCCGCGCCTCGGCGAGCACCGTCATCTCGTCCATGCGGCCTTCGCGGGTCAGCTCGATGACGAAGTGTCCGCCGCACCAGTCGGTCGCCAGCAAGGCTTCCTCGATCTGGGTCGGGAACACGTTGACCCCGCGCAGGATGATCATGTCGTCGGAGCGGCCGGTCACCTTCTCCATCCGTCGCATGCCGGGCCGCGCCGTGCCGGGCAACAGCCGCGTCAGGTCGCGGGTCCGGTAGCGGATGATCGGGAAGCCTTCCTTGGTCAGCGAGGTGAACACCAGCTCGCCCTTCTCGCCGTCAGGCAGCACCTTGCCGGTCAAGGGATCGATCACCTCCGGATAGAAGTGATCCTCCCAGATGTGCAGGCCGTCCTTGGTCTCCACGCATTCCTGCGCGACACCGGGACCGATCACTTCCGACAGGCCGTAGATATCGGTGGCATCCATGTCGAAGGCCTGCTCGATCTCGACGCGCATCGCATTGGTCCACGGCTCGGCGCCGAAGATGCCGAACTTCAGCGACGACTTGCGCGGGTCGAGGCCCTGCCGCTTGAACTCGTCGAGGATCGCCAGCATGTAGCTCGGCGTCACCGTGATGATGTCGGGCCGGAAGTCGTTGATCAGCTGCACCTGGCGCTCGGTCATGCCGCCGGAAATCGGGATCACGGTGCAGCCCAGCCGCTCGGCGCCGTAATGCGCGCCGAGGCCGCCGGTGAACAGGCCATAGCCATAGGCATTGTGCATCAGCATGCCCTTGCGGCCGCCGGCGGCGCGGATCGAGCGCGCCATCACATCCGCCCAGGTGTCGATATCAGCCCTGGTGTAGCCGACCACGATCGGCTTGCCGGTGGTGCCGGACGAGGCATGCACCCGCACCAGTTGCTCGCGCGGCACCGCGAACATGTTGAAGGGATAATTGTCGCGCAGATCGGTCTTCACCGTGAACGGAAACTTGGCGAGATCGGAAAGCTGCCTGAAGTCCGTGGGGTGCACGCCCGCGGCGTCGAACGCCTTCTTGTAGTGCGCGACATTGTCATAGGCATGTTTGAGCGACCAGCCGAGCCGCTTGGTTTGCAACGTCATGATCTCGTCGCGCGAGGCGCGTTCGGCCGCATCGAGCTCGGCTTGGTAGCCGCCGTCCTTGACCTTGAGCTTTGCCGTTGCCATCGACGTTTCCCCCGCAACCCTATGCCTTGATGTCCGTGTCCGGCAGCCAGGTGCCCTGGATCACGCGCGAATGTCCGCGGAATTCGGCGATCACGCTGTCACCGGCGGTGACGCGCACGTCGTAGATTCCAGAGCGGCCGCTGCGCGAGACCTCGCGCGCCGTCGCCACCAGGCGATCACCGAGCTTGCCCGGGCGGATGAAGGTGACATTGCCCTGCGCCGCCACCGCGCGATCGTTGCGGCTGTTGCAGGCAAACGCGAACGCCGAATCGGCCAGCGTGAAGATGTAGCCGCCATGGCAGATGCGCTGGCCATTGACCATGTGCGACTGCACCGTCATCGCCATCGTCGCCTGCCCCGGCTTGATCTCGACCAGCTCCATGCCGAGGCCCTTGCTGGCGTCGTCTTCCTTCCACATCGCATCCGCGCAGGCGCGGGCCAGATCTTCCGGCGTCAAGTCTTCTGATGATAGCGTGGCCTTCACGTTCACATCGAACTCCCTGTGGGCGAGCCCGTTACAGCGGGCCTCTTGGTGTCAAACTAATCTCAAGCGCAACGCTCGGCGGGTCAACGCTACTTCCGTCATTCCGCGGCACGCGGAGCGCGAGCCCGGAATGACCGCTAGACATGGTCATAATCGACCACGACCTTGCCGGAGCACGGCTTGGCCTGACAGGTGAGGATGAACCCCGCCTTGAGCTCCCACGGCTCCAGTGAATAGTTCAGGTCCATCGGCGCCTCGCCTTCGACCAGCTTGGCGCGGCAGGTCGAGCACATGCCGCCCTTGCAGGCGAATGGCAGGTCCATGCCGGCGCGCAGCGCGGCATCCAGGATCGACTCGCCATCGGCCACCGGCACCTCGCGGTGCTTGCCGTCGATGATCAGGCCTGCGATCGCCTTCGGCGGCGCACCGGCGGCAACGACGACCTTCGGACGCGGCTTGCCGCCGAACTCCGACACGAAGCGTTCGACATGGATGCGCTCGTCGGCGATGCCGATCTCGCGGCAGGTGGCCTCGATGGTCTCGCTCATCGCGGCGGGGCCGCAGACGAAGACGTGATCGACGGTCGCGGCCGGCACCAGCGAGCGCAGCAGCAGGCGCACCTTGTCGCCGTCGAGCCGGCCGTGTAGGATCGGGATGTCCTGCTCCTCGCCTGAAATGACGTGGAACACCGACAGCCGCTGCATGAAGCGGTCCTTCAATTCCTCCAGCGCTTCGCGGAACATGACGCCTTCGGTGGTGCGGTTGCCGTAGAACAGGAAGAAGCGGCTGTCCGCTTCCCGCGCCAGCACGCCCTTGATGATCGAGAGGATCGGGGTGATGCCGCTGCCGGCCGCAAAGCCGACATAGGTCCGCGCCTCGCCTGCCGCGTGAGCGATGCCGAAGCGGCCGGTCGGCGTCATCACGTCGAGCTCGTCGCCGGTTCTGAGTTCATCGGCGGCCCAGTTCGAGAATGCACCGCCGTCGACCTTCTTCACCGCGATGCGCAGCTCGCCATCGTCGGGGCCGGAGCAGATCGAATAGGAGCGGCGAACCTCCTCGCCGTCCATCGTGGTGCGCAAGGTCAGGTACTGGCCGGGCGTGAAGCGGTAGTCGCCTTGCAGATCATCGGGGATCGCAAAGGTCATGGAGACGGCGTCCGACGCCTCGCGGCGCAGATCGCTGACGGACAGACGGTGGAATCGCGGGGTCAAGGACATCGCCTATCTCTCCCCGTCATTGCCAGGAGCGAAGCGACGAAGCAATCCATCTATCTCCGTGTAGAGAAATGGATTGCTTCGCTTCGCTCGCAATGACGGACTTGGCAGCTCGAAACGACATCATGATCAATGACACTTGAAGTAGTCGAAGGGTTCACGGCAGCTCTTGCAACGCCACAGCGCCTTGCAGGAGGTCGAGCCGAATTCGGAGAGCAGCTCGGTATCGCCGGAGCCGCATTGCGGGCACGCGACCTGCTGCTCGCCGAACAGCGCGCGGCGCGAGGAGCCCGGCAGCGGCGGCGCGATGCCGTACTCCCTGAGCTTGCGGCGGCCGTCCTCGCTCATCCAGTCGGTGGTCCAGGCCGGCGACAGCACGGTACGGACCTTCGGCGCATGAATGCCCTCGCGCTCGAGCGCGAGCTCGATCTCGAGCGCGATCATGTTCATCGCGGGACAGCCGGAATAGGTCGGCGTGATTGCGACCTCGACACGGCCGTCGTGCACCGCGACGTCGCGCAGCACGCCGAGATCGGCGATGGTCAGCACCGGGATTTCCGGATCGACCACCTGCGCGGCCGCGCTCCAGGCGCGCCGGCGCAGATCGGCATCGCTGAGTGCTGCCGTCACCATGTCGCCCCCGGGAAGGTGCGCTGGAGGGACTGCAACTCGCTGAGCAGATGACCGAGATGCTCGCTGTGGCTGCCGACGCGGCCGCCCTGCTGCATCCAATCGCTCTTCGGCAGCGCCAGCGTCGCCTCGTCGACGATGTCGCCAATCGTCTTGAGCCAGCGCGCCTTGAGCGTCGCAGGATCGATTGCGATGCCGGCATCGATCAGGCCGCGCTCGCCATCGTCGACCGCGAACATCTCGCCGGTATAGGCCCAGAGGTCATCGATCGCGTTCTGCGCGCGGCGGTGGCTCTCCTCGGTGCCGTCGCCGAGCCGGACAATCCACTCCGACGAATGCCTGACATGATAGGCGCTTTCCTTCTCCGACTTCGCCGCGATCGCGGCCAGCGTCGGATCGGACGATGCCATCATCGCGCGCCAGTACAGATCGGCGAACGCCGCATAGAAGAACTGGCGCACCATGGTGCGGGCGAAGTCGCCGTTCGGCTGCTCGACCAGCAGCAGATTGCGGTACTGCCTGACGTCGCGCAGATAGGCGAACTTGTCCTCGTCGTTGCCACGGTCTTCGACCTTGGCCGCGTAGCTGTAGAGCTCGCGGGCCTGGCCGAGCAGATCGAGGCCCATATTGGCGAGCGCCATATCCTCTTCCATCGCCGGCGCATGGCCGCACCATTCGGACAGCCGGTGGCCGAGGATCAGCGCGTCGTCGGCGCGGCGCAACGCGTACAGCACCAGCGGCGTTTCGGAGACTTCGATGTTGGCGGTTGCCATGTTCTAGTTCACCTGCATCCACTTGCCCGGCGTCATCCTGAGGAGCCTGCGTAGCAGGCGTCTCGAAGGATGGCCGCGGTTACGATCGGGGCGTCGTGGTTCGAGACGCCGCATACGCGGCTCCTCACCATGACGGGTGAAATTCACATATGCCCGACTTCGTCGGGCACGTCGTAAAACGTCGGGTGGCGATAAATCTTGGATTCCGCCGGCTCGAACATCATGCCCTTCTCGGACGGGTCCGACGCGGTGATCGCGTTCGAGGGCACCACCCAGATCGACAGCCCCTCGCCGCGGCGGGTGTAGATGTCGCGCGCGGCCTGCAACGCGAGAGTCGAATCCGCCGCGTGCAGCGAGCCGACATGCTTGTGCGCAAGCCCGTTGCGGCTGCGGATGAAGACTTCCCAGAGCGGAACGTTCGGCGTGGCCATCTTGAGCGCTCCTTATTCGGCGGCTTGTGCGAGCTGGCGACGCTTGCGCTTCTCGGCATAGGCCGCAGCCGCCTCGCGCACCCAGGCGCCGTCCTCATGCGCCTTGCGGCGCGCGGCGAGGCGCTCGCGGTTGCAGGGACCGTTGCCGGCCAGCACCTGCTTGAACTCGTCCCAGTCGATCAGGCTGTGCACCCAATTGCCGTTCTCGTTCTGCGTCATGCCGGGATCGGGAATCGTCAGCCCGAGGAATTCGGCCTGCGGCACGGTGGCGTCGATGAATTTCTGGCGCAGCTCGTCGTTCGAGTTCTGCTTGATCTTCCAGGCCATCGACTGGGCCGAGTGGACGGAGGCATCGTCCGAGGGGCCGAACATCATCAGCGAGGGCCACCACCAGCGATCAAGCGCATCCTGCGCCATCGCCTTCTGCTCGGCGGTGCCGCGGCACAGCGTCACCATGATCTCGAAGCCCTGGCGCTGGTGGAACGACTCCTCCTTGCAGACGCGGATCATCGCGCGTGCATAGGGACCGTAGGAGCAGCGGCACAGCGGGATCTGGTTCATGATCGCCGCGCCGTCGACCAGCCAGCCGATGGTGCCGATGTCGGCCCAGGTCAGGGTCGGGTAATTGAAGATCGAGGAATATTTCGCCTTGCCCGAGAGCATGCCGTCGACCAGCTCCTCGCGCGAGGTGCCGAGCGTCTCGGCGGCGGCGTAGAGATAGAGCCCGTGGCCGCATTCGTCCTGCACCTTGGCGAGTAGCGCAGCCTTGCGGCGCAGCGACGGCGCGCGGGTGATCCAGTTGCCCTCGGGCAGCATGCCGACGATTTCGGAATGGGCGTGCTGGGATATCTGCCGGGTCAGCGTCTTGCGGTAGGCCGCGGGCATCCAGTCGTTCGGCTCAATACGCTCATCGGCATCGATGCGGGCCTGGAACTGACTGGCACGGGCGACATCCTCGACGCCGCGTTCGTCGCCGTCGGATGAGTTGAGCGCCTGCGTGTACATGGCCGACCTCCCAGTGTGTTGTTAGGCAGTAATATATAACACAAATTTTGAAATGCAACCTATTTTTGTAATATGTTCAGACATCCTCGAACCGGCGTGCCACAGCCCCGTTGGGCCTAGGCAGCACCCCGTCTTCATTGGTTGCGTGCTCGTCAAGCCATTGTTCCGACAGCGAAAGCACGCCGCGATAGATCTCGCCGCAGAGTTTTCGCGCCGCCCTGCCCGGCCAGTCCTTCGGCAGCAACTGATAGGGCAGCAGCGGGTCGCGCAGCACGACCCGGCGGTAGTGGTGGATCAGCAGGATGCGCGCGGTGAAGGCATCCGCGTCGCTCAGCGTCTCGCCCCGGACGATCGCGCCGTGCAGCGGCGCGAACGTCTTCATGAACTTCAGATAGGCGTCCGCGGTGCGATCGAGCGGCCAGCTCTCGCTGAGCAGGCGGCGGCCGCTGTCGTCTTCCGCTGACACTTCGAGACGGATCGCGCGCGACGCTTCATCGGGGATCGGCACGCCCGACGGCGCGACCCACACACCGGGCAGCGGACTGCCGAAGCCGGCATTCTTCAGCGCCTCGCGCGCGGCGTCGCGGTCCTCGGCATTGCCGATCAACAGCAGCTCGAAACGGCCGGTCCAGTCCGACGGCGGCGGATCATAGATGTGCCGGGTCGCGGTGTCGAAGGTCTGCCGCCCCTTGGTGTTGAGACGATAGAAGCTGTTGCGGCCGAGCTTGCTGCGCTCGAGCCAGCCGTCGGCAGCGAGCCGCGACATCGCGGTGCGCACCACATTGCCGTCGATGTCGAGCGACTTGAAGAATTCCAGCAGCGTGCCGAGCCACACCGCGCCGCCACGCGGCACGATGGCATCGCCGAACACGGTGATGATGATCGAGCCGGTGCGCGACGGTTCGCGCTTCAGCTGGTCGACGATGCGGGCAAGCGGCTGCGGCATGCCTCAACGCATAGCGCGTTTTGTCGAGTCACGACAATGCGGGTGCTTCCCCTTCTCCCCGCGTGCGGGGCCGAGACGAGCGAAGCTCGCTCTGAGAAGGTCGGGATGAGGAGGGCTCTCCGCGTTCACGGTGAGAGTTGCTCTCGAGGAGACTCCCCTCACCCGGATCGCATTGCGCTTCGCTTCATGCGATCCGGCCTCTCCCCGCAGGCGGGGCGAGGCAAGCAAGTCAGCGGTTCGGATCCGGATAGACGAAGCTGCGCCAGCCGCTGCGATCGAACGGGGCCCACTCGCCGTCCTTCTGCGCGAGGCGATCGGCGACGGCGTAGACCACGGCCGGGTGATGACCCATGCCGCAATGGCTGCTCTCGACCTCGATGCTGTCGGTCATCGACGAGGCCTGCTCGCGGCAACCCTGCCAGGCGCAGACGCCGTCGGTGCGGCTGAAGATCGCGGTGGTCGGCACCGGCGGCGCGCTGGCGAGCGAGCCACCGAAACGAGAATCCTCTTCGTCGGCACGGCGGCCGCTGGCCATCTCGTAGACGCGCCAGGCGTTGGTCGACTTCGGGCCGGCAGCGAACGGGCTACCGAGCGTGATCACCTGGCGCACGCGCTCCGGCATCATCTTGGCGAGCTGGCGCGCATAGAGGCCGCCGAGGCTCCAGCCGACCAGCGAGACCTTGCGGCCGCTGGTCTCGTTCATCTCCTGGAGCAGGTCGACCATGCCGTCCTGCACGCCGGAGCGCAGCCCGAGATTGCGGCCCTGGCGCCAGCCGCTGACGGCGTAGCCCTTGCTCTTGAGGAAGTCGCGCAACGGCCGCGTCGACATGTCGGAGGCAATCAGGCCGGGCAACACCAGCACCGGATGCCCATCACCACGCGGCGCGAGGCTCAACAGCGGCAATGCACCCAGGAAAGCTCCGAGCTCGTGAATGGCGCGGCCTTCCAGAAACATCAGCGTCCGGGACGGCGGGCGTAGCGACTGCGCAGCAACCGACATTTCAGCTCCTCTTCACGGCCCCTGACGTCGCGGCGGCCGGCAATGGGATCATCAGGAATGGGTCAGCAGGATTGACGCAAACCCGGCGGAATCGTTCCGCAACGCAACAATCAACCTTGAAAAGCTAGGAAACCGATCACTTTCGCGCAAGCGGTTCAGGTCACACTTGCCACAACTAAAGTCACTTGCGTGCCCAATCGGTCACAGCAGCCGCAGCACGTATTCCAGCGTGTAAAGTGCGAGCCCGGCAAGTCCGCCGATCAGCGAACCGTTGAAGCGGATGTATTGCAGGTCCTTGCCGACATTGACCTCGATCAACGCGATCAATTGCTCCATGTCCCAGCTCTTCATCTGGTCGGCGATGAAGCTCGAGACGCCGCTCTTCTGCTCGGCAACGACCGTGCGCAGGATCGCGACCAGGCCCTGGTTGATTTCGTTGCGCAGCTCGGCATCGCCATCGAGCGCATCGCCGGCTTCGACGAACATCCTTGCAAGCTGATGCTGCAACACCTGCGACTCGCCCGAGGCACTGCGCGCGATGAAATCCTTGACGTTGGCCCAGATGGTGCGCCCGAGATTGGCGAGTTCCGGCCGCGCCATCAGATCGCGCTTGAGGCCATCGATGCGGTCGGCAAAGGTCTTGTCGTTGCCGAGCCGGTCGACGAACGACAGCAGCATGCGATCGAACTCGCCGCGGAACGGATGCTGCGGATCGTTGCGCACCTCCTCGAAGAATTTCGTGGCCGAGGCGATGATCCGGTTCACCACGAACTTGTCGGCACGATAGAGCTTGAGCAGCGTCGGCATCTCCGCGCGGACCTTGTCGCGGATCACGGCCATGGTCTCCTGCTGCGTCAGCGTCTGGTGCAGCACGCGCAAGAGGTCGTCGAGCAGCCCCTCATGCTTGCCGTCCTGCACGAAGCCGCGCAGCGCGCCGGCGGCGAGCGGCGCGAGGTCGATCGAGAGCACCTGCGTCGTGACGCGGCGGCTGATGAACTGCATCAGGCCCGAGCTCTCGGTGGCCGCAAACGCTTCCGGCAGCATCCGCAGCACGAAGCGGGCGAGATCCTCCGACCGTTTGCGGTCGCGCAGCCAGTCGGCGATGAACGAGCCGAAATCGATCTCGCGCAGCTTGGCCTCGACCGGGCCGGCCTCCAGGAAATTGTTCTCGATGAACTCGCCGAGCTTCTCGGCGATGCGTTGCTGATTGCTCTGGATGATCGCGGTGTGCGGGATCGGCAGGCCGAGCGGCCGCTTGAACAGCGCGACGACGGCATACCAGTCGGCGAGGCCGCCGATGGTCGCGGCCTCGGCGAAGGCCGCGACGAAGCCGAAGGCCGGATGCAGCGGCAGCAGCGCCTTCGCCGCGATGAAGATGATCAGGGTCGCCACCAGCACGCCGGTCGCCAGCCACTTCACGCGCCGCAGCTCGGCGGCACGTTCGGCATCGACGGGCGTAGAGGCAAGGGCTGCGGGAAGGGTCATGGGGACTTTCGAATGTATGCTAGTTTACGTCCGCTCGCACCCCTCAGCTTGCTCAGTGTCATCACCCGCGCAGGCGGTGATCCAGTGTTCCAGAGACGGTGGTGCTTGAGCGGATAGGCCTCGGCGTACTGGGTCGCCCGGTCGAGCCGGGCGACGACACCTGTGGATGAGGACTAGCTTCACGTCAGGATGACGACTGTGAGGCAAAAAAGAAGGCCCGCAACATGGCGGGCCTTCGAAAAGCGGCAGTTGGTCGGCGCGAGCGCGATCAGGCGGTCTTGCCGTAGACCTTGGCGAAGTTGTCCTGCGCGGACTTGGCACCGTCGGTGACGAGCTTGCCGAGATACTCGGTGGTGGCCTTCGCCCGCGAGACGAACAGTTCGCCACGCGCACGGACCAGGTCCGACTGGATCTGGGCGGCTTCGCTCAGCGACTTGGCGGACGCGAGCTTGTCGATGCCGGCGAAGAACGCCTCGGCGTCGTGGTAGATCGCCTGCTGGATGTTGCGGCTGATCTTGGCGGCTTCGGTCACCGAACCGGCAACAGCGGACTCGATCACGGAGGTCACCTTCTCGGAGCCGGCATAGGCATCGGCGGCGCGGGTCTTGCCGGCCTCGGCCTGCTTCTTCACGAACTCACGGGCGGCTTCCGGAACTTCCAGGTTCTGGAGCTTGGTGAACGCCTCGGTGACGGGCGCGAAGGCTTCCTTGACGCTGTTCAGCACGGAATTGGTTTCGGTGGTCATTGGGGTCTCTCCATCCTCAGGTTTGAGCTATGGGCTCACCCCGTCCGGATTGGCCCGGGGCAACGGTGTTATGGCACACCCCATGGTGCGCTGCAATATTAATGTTGCAGCGCGATATCACGAACCTGTGAATTGGATGAAAATCCGGCAGATTGCCTAACGCGTCAGCGGTGAACGGTTTCTAATTACCCCCAACCGCGTCCGACACCCCATATGCCTCCATTTGCGCCCGGACCTGCGCCACGTTGTGCCCGAGCACGACGATGTCGTGGGTCTTGCCCTCGACATCGCGGACATGGTCGCGCAGCAGGGCCTCCGCCTTGAAGCCGAGGCTTTCGAACAGCGCGATCGCCGCGCGCTGGTCGACCGTCATCTGCACCGAGAACTTCTCCAGCCCGGCGCCAAGGGCAATGGCGAACGTCTCCTGTGACAGCGCCCGGCCGACGCCCTGCCCGCGCACGTCGAGCGACACCACCATCCGGATCTCGCCGACATGCGGCGACCAGGAGTGCGGATCGCGCACCAGCGTGCCGCAGCCGACCACCTTGCCATCCTTGATCGCGAGCAGGCTCGTGATGTCACCGCGCTCGATCTCGTTGACCCAGGCCGACAGCACCTTCGGCTGGCTGATGTTGCGCGGCAGGAACAGGAGGTCGTGCGTCGGCAGCTTCTGCGCGAAGGCCAGCACCGCGGCCTCGTCGGCCCGCGTCATCAGCCGGAACTCGATGTCGCCGGCCTCGGTCGTGACGTGGCGCGGGTAGGAACGTTGTTCGGTCATGTCGATCTCTTGCCCAACCAGTTGTCGAGTTTCGGCCACAGCCGCTTGATTGCATTGGCGCCGGCGACCAGCGAGACGTGACCGCCTTTCAGCATCACCTCCTCCTTGTCCGCCGAGCCGATCTTGGTGATCAGGTGCTTTGCCGCGTCATAGGGCACGATGTGGTCGTGCTCGGCGACCGCGTGCAGGATCGGCACCTTGATGTCGGCAAGCCTGGCCGCGCGGCCGCCGACCGTCATGGTGTCGTTGTAGAGCTTGTTGTCCCACATCAGGTCCTTGGTGATGGCGCGGAAATATTCGCCGGCCAGCGGCAGCGTGTCGGTCGCCCAGCGGTCGAACATCCGGTACGATTTGACGAACTCGTCGTTCCAGATGTTGTCCCAGAGCTGGATCTGGCCAGCTACGCGCGCGGCCGGCCGCAACATGTCGAACGATTGCAGGATCAGCTCGGGCGGCATGTTGCCGGTGCTGTCGATCAGGCGGTCGACGTCGAAGTAGCGGCGGTCGGCGAAATTCGAGAACAGCTTCATCTCGCGGAAATCGATCGGCGTGGTGAAGCAGATCAAATTCTTCATCGGCCCGTCGTTGAAGATCGAGCCATAGAGCAGCGAGAGCACGCCGCCGAAGCAATAGCCGATCACCGAGACGTCCTTCTCGCCGGAGACCTGCTGCACGCGGCGGACCGATTCCGGAATGAAGTCGAGGACGTAGTCCTCCATGCGCAGCGACTTCTCCTCGGGCTTCGGCGCGGTCCAATCCAGCATGTAGACATCGAAGCCGCGCTTGAGCAGGAATTCGATGAAGCTCTGCCCCGGCACCAGGTCGAGGATGTAACCGCGGTTGGTGGTCGCCATCACGATCAGGACCGGCACGCGATAGACCTCGTCGGCCTGCGGCCGGTAGTGATAGAGGTTCATGGTGCCGCGCGAGTACAGCACGTCCTTCGGTGTCTCGCCGAGCGTGGGGCCCGAGCTCGAGAAATACTCGACGCCCTTGATGCTGCGCTGGATCGCACGCTGCACCTCGGACTGCACCCGCTCGGAGATCGAGGCGAAATCAAACCCGGTGGGAGCATTCATGTGCCGTCTCCCTCGGATGGCGGGCGCTTGGTGCGCGGCGGCCGCGGCGTCGCGCCATAACCGTCGTCCGGCGCCAGCGAATTGTGATGCACCTGCTGCAACAGCGTCTTGATCTCGTTGAGCTGGGTCTCCATCGATTGCAGGCGCTCGGCCATGCCGACGAGCTGGGCGCGGCTCGGCAGGTTCATCGCCAGCAGATACTTCTCCATCAGCTCGCCGAGCTGCTTTTGCGCCCCGGCCGCGACGCCGCCGGCCTGGTTCATCACCTTCGAGAACTCAGGCGAGCTCATCAACTGGTTGCCGAAGGAGTTGAACCCCTTCTCCATCTCGCCAATCATCGTCTGCCAGATCACGGCAGGGTCGTTGCCCTTGTCGGCCATGCGGCCCTCCTCCTCACCAATCCCGAGCGCTTGTCGCRCTTCCACTTGTTCGTGCCATACGACACTGTTGCCGCTGATCGGTCAACAGCGCGGCRCGACCCGCGGCGTCGAAGCCCTTCTGCGCTGCGTCAATCCATGGCAGCATGCAGGTTCCTGACCTCGAATCCGGAAGAGGACGCMCGTGACCACGCTCGCCCATCAGCCGCCGCAGCTYGCCCGCGCCAACAACATCGACATCTGCTACGAGGTCTTTGGCGATGCGAATGCSGAGCCGCTGCTGCTGATCATGGGCCTCGGCGCCCAGATGATCCATTGGGACGACGAGTTCTGCCGSCAGCTCGCCGCGCGCGGTTTTCGCGTGATCCGATTCGACAACAGGGATATCGGCAAGTCGTCGCGGATGAGCGGCGGCAAGCGGCTGACCGCGCTCGAGCTGATCAAGCTGCGCTTCCTGAAGATCCCGGTCGCCGCGCCCTACAAACTCGCAGACATGGCCCGCGACACGATCGGGCTGATGGACGCGCTCGGCATCCGTACCGCGCATCTGGTCGGCGCCTCGATGGGCGGCATGATCGCGCAGGAGGTTGCGATCACCTTCCCCGAGCGGGTGCGCTCGCTGACCTCGATCATGTCGACCACAGGCAATCCCAAGATCCCGGGCCCGACCCGCGAGGCGACCGCGGTGCTGATGGCACCGCCGCCGAAGAGCAAGGAGGAGTATTTCGTCCGCTTCGGACAGACCTGGAAAGTGTTGCGCAACGGCTCGTTCCCGGAGGACGAGGCGCTCGATCCTGAACGTGCGCGGCGCACCTTTGAGCGCGGTCTCAATCCGGAGGGTGTCGGCCGCCAGCTGCGCGCCATCCTCGCCTCCGGCAGTCGCAAGGAGCGCTTGCGCAGCGTCAAGGCGCCGACGCTGGTGATCCACGGCACCATCGATCCCTTGGTGCATCCCGAGGGCGGCAAGGACACCGCGGTCTCGATCCCGGGCGCCAAGCTGCTGATGATCGAAGGCATGGGCCATGCGCTGCCGATCCCGATGTGGCCCGAGATCATCGACGCCATCGACAAGCACGCGCATGGCGCAGCGGCGCAGGCGGCATAGGCCCGGTATCTCCCGGTGACCATGTGAGCCAGGAGTGCGTTCTTTCGGGCGGGAGATGGACGCTGTAGAGAGCGCTATCCATCGCTCAGCCTCGGGAGCCTCCAGATGAACACCCTTCTCCGGCCACGGACAGTCGTCGCCGCTCTCCTCCTTGCACTCGCGTCGTCGTCGGCTATGGCCGCGACCAGCGAAGCGCAGCAGGAAGCCAACCGCAAGGCGGTGCTGGCCTTCTACGAGAAGGGACTAAACCAGAAGGACGCCGACGCGGCGCTGGCCTATGTCGGCAACCGCTATGTGCAGCACAATCCCGGCGCGGCCGACGGACCGGACGGCTTCCGCAAGTTCATCGCCTTCCTGCGCGAGAAGTTCCCGAACTCGCACAGCGAGATCAAGCGCTCGTTCGTCGACGGCGACTATGTGATCCTGCACGTTCATGCCGTGCGCGAGCCCGGCACCCGCGGCAACGCGATCATCGACATCTTCAAGCTCGAGGATGGCAAGATCGTCGAGCATTGGGACGTGGTGCAACCGGTTCCCGAGAACCCGGCGAACAGCAACACGATGTTCTGAGCGGTGGAGGTTCACCTCTCCCTTGGGAGAGGTCGGCGCGTAGCGCCGGGTGAGGGTTTACGGTCTCTCGTTGGAGCTGCGCCCCTCCCCCGATTTGCTCCGCAAATCGACCTCTCCGCAATGCGGAGGTAAAGCGAGCACGAAGCCAACGCGCTTCGATTTGAACCCATCATGCGCTAGCCGCTGCGGCCGAGCCAGCGCTGGGTCGGGAACAGCTGCCATTGCCAGCGCCGCGCCGCCGCGCCCCATACGCCGCGCGGCATGAACAGCATGATCAGGATGGCGAGCGTGCCGAGCACGACGAGGTAGAGGCTGCCATATTGGGCGAGCCAGGTGACGAGCCCCCAGAGCAGCAGCACGCCGACCATCGGGCCTTCGATGGTACGCACGCCGCCGATCACGACGATGAAGATCACATAGGCGGTCCAGTCGGTGACGCTGAAGGCGGCGTCGGGCGATATGCGCGCTTTCTGGAGGTAGACCACCGCGCCGACCATGCCGGTGGCGAACGCGACCGCGATCCACAGCACGTGCCGGATCCGCGCGGTGCGCACGCCGACGCTGCGCGCTGCCGCCGCGTTGTCGCGGCTCGCCGCCAGCGCCAGGCCATGGCGCGAGCGCATGAAGGCATAGATCGCGAGCGTGACCAGCACGGCGAGCAGCAGTGCCAGCCAGTAGACCAGCACGTCGCGCGCCGCTGCCGGGCGCAGGCCGAGCACCGCCTGTACCGCCTTCAGCCCGAACATCTGCGACAGTTCGCTGGGCGAGATCGACATCCCGGTGCCGCCGCCGAGCGATTTGAACTGCGCGCAGATCAGCCGCAACGCTTCGGCGGCGACCCAGCTGCCGATCGCGAAATATGGCCCTTCCAGCCGGAACAGCAGCGGCCCGAGCACGGTCGCGATCAGCGCCGCGAACAGCCCGGCCAGCGGGATCGCCGCCACGGGATCGAGCCCGGCCATCACGATGCCGGCGAACAGCGCATAGGCGCCAAGCCCGACGAAGGCCTGCTGCCCGACCGACACCAGTCCGCCCCAGCCGGCCAGCACGTTCCAGAGCTGCGCCAAGGTCAGCATGGTGAGAACGAAGATCAGATCCTGGATCAGATTGCGCGATGCGACCGCGGGCAGCACCGCGAGCACCACGACCAGCACCACGCCGGCCATGGCCGCGACGCGCGACAGGCGCGTGCCAACCCGGACCTGCCACACCGGCACATCGGCCTGACGATCCTTCCGATCTGCCGGGATATCGATGCTCTCGACGCTCATGTCCGCCTCGCCGGGAAGAGACCGCGCGGCCGCACCATCAGCACGGCCAGGAAGGTGAGATGGCCGGCCAGGATCTGCCATTCCGGATTGATCCGGCCGCCGATCGCCTGCGCGAGCCCGAGCACGATGCCGCCCGCCAGCGTGCCCCACAGGCTGCCGAGGCCGCCGATGATCACGGCCTCGAACGCGTAGAGCAGCCGCGCCGGCCCGATCGACGGATCGAAGCTGGCGCGGATACCGAACACGACAGCGGCGATCACCGACACCGCGAGCGAGAGCCCGACCGCGATGGCATAGACATTGCGCTCGTTGACGCCCATCAATTGCGCGATCGCCGGATTGTCGGCGGTGGCGCGGAAGGCGCGGCCGAGCGAGGTGCGATAGAAAATCAGCTGAAGCAGCGCGACGGCGGCGATCGCCGTCACCAGCGCCGTCAGCGGCGCGAGGCCGACGCTGAGACCCGGGGCCAGCGTGACCGATGATGATTCGAACGCGCCGGCTTGCAGGCGACGGCTGTCCGCGCCATAGCCGAGCAGCAGCCCGTTCTGGATCACGATCGACAGGCCGAACGTGACCAGCAGCGGCGGCAGGATATCGTCGCCGAGCACGCGCTCCAGCACCAGCCGCTGCAACACGAAACCAAGCACGAACATCACAGCGACGACCAGCAGCGAAGCGACCGCAAGCGGCACGCCGAGCGCGGTGGTGGCGCTGAGCACCAGATAGGCCGCGAGCAGGATCAGGTCGCCATGGGCCAGGTTGACGAGACGCATGATGCCGAAGATCAGCGACAGGCCGAGCGCGAACAGCGCATAGACGCCGCCGAGCAGCACGCCTTCGATGATGGTGTCGAATCCGCTCATCGCTCCCTCATGCTCCGAAATAGGCCGCGCGGATCGTGTCCTGATCCACATCGTCAGGCTTTCCGCTCAAGGTCACCCGCCCCTCCTGCAAGCAATAAAAACGATCGGCCGCCCGCAGCGCGCGGGCGATGTCCTGCTCGACCAGCACGACCGCGGTGCCGCCCGAGCGGATCTGCGGCAGCATGCGGTAGATATCCTCCACCACGATCGGCGCGAGGCCGAGGCTGATCTCGTCGCACAGCAAGACCTGTGGGTTCGACATCAGCGCGCGGCCGATCGCCACCATCTGCTGCTGGCCACCGGACAGCGCCGTGACGGCGCCGCGCCGGCGCTCCTTGAGCACCGGAAACATCCGGTACACCGCGGCCAGATCCCACGGTGTGGTGCGCTCGCCGCCGTAAGCACCGATCAGCAGATTCTCCTCGACGCTGAGCGAGGGAAACAGTTGGCGCCCCTCGGGGACCAGCGCCAGCCCGAGCCGCACGATGCTGGCGGCGGACGCATCGCCGATCGCGCGCCCGTTGAGACGGATGGCATCGGAGCGGTTCTTCACGAGACCGGCCAGCGATTTCAGCATGGTCGACTTGCCGGCGCCATTGGCGCCGATCACCGCGACCGCCTCGCCCTGGCCGAGCTCGAAATCGACGCCGAACAGCGCCTGGAAGTCGCCATAGAACGCATCGAGCGCAGACACATTGAGCAGCGCGGTCATGCTGGCACGCCCATATAGATGGTCTCGACCTCGCGCGAACGCATCACCTCGGCAGGCACGCCCTGGGCCACGACCTTGCCGAAATTGAGCACGACCAGCCGCTGCACCACCGCGAGCAGTGCATGCACCACATGCTCGATCCAGACGATGGCGACGCCCTCGGCGTGGATGGTTCTGATGGTCTCGACCAGCTCATGACATTCGGCATCGGTGAGCCCGCCGGCGATCTCGTCGAGCAGCAGCGTGCGCGGTTTGGTGGCGAGCGCCCGTGCCAGCTCGAGCCGCTTGCGATCGAGCAGCGGCAGGCTGCCGGCAAGACGATTGGCCTTGGCTTCGAGGCCGGTCAAGTCAAGCATCCGGCCGCAGTGCTGGACCGCATCCGCCTCCGACAGACCGCCGCCGAACTGGGCGGCGACCGCAAGGTTCTCGAACACAGAGAGGTGGTCGAACGGCTGCGGGATCTGGAACGAGCGCCCGATGCCGGTGCGGCAGCGCGCCTCCGGAGAGAGATGCGTGATGTCGGCGCCATCGAGGACGATACGGCCGGCATCCGGCCGCAACAGGCCGGTGATCAGGTTGAACAGCGTCGACTTGCCGGCGCCGTTCGGCCCGATCACGCCGAGCGCCTCGCCGGACGACAGCGTCAGGTCGATGGCATCGGCGACCACGATGGCACCGAACCGTTTCGAGACGGAATGGAGTTCGAGCATGTTCGCTCACCGCATGGGTTCGCTGGGAGAGGATGCGCGGATGGGACGCGCATCCTCGATCGATGTTGTGCCGGTGACGCGCTCGCTAGCTCAGCGCCTGCATGTCGCCGCCGAGCGGGATTTGCGGCGCCAGTCTGTTGTCGGTGATCACCATGTCGTATTTGTCGCCGCTGAGCCGCCATTGGCCGCCGACCAGCGGCGTCTTGGCGATGTTCTTGGCCGCGAATGGCGGCACCGCGCTGGAGCCGAACGCGACCTGGCCCACTATCGTATCGAGCTTGGTGGCTCCGATCGCCTTCGCGAGCGCCGCGCCGTCGCCCGGGTCGCCCGAACGCTTGATCGCGTCGATCGCGACCTCGAACAGCGAGTGCACGAAGCCGATCGGCTGGGTCCATTGCTTGCCGGAGGCCTGCTCATAGCCCTTGGCAAGATCCTTCGCGCTGACGCCGCTGAGGCTCGATTTGTAGGGATGCGTCGGTGTCCACCACACCTCGGTCGAGATGTTGTTGCCGCCCTTGCCGAGCGCCTGCACCGACGCAGGAAACAGCAGCGCCTTGGCGACGGAGACGACCTTCGGCTTCAGTCCCTTCTGCCGCGACTGATTCCAGAAGGTGGTGAAGTCGGGCGGGATGATCACGCCGGTGATGATCTCGGCATCGGCGCCACGGAACGCGGCGATCTGCGAAGAGAAATCGTCGGTGAGATTCTGGAAGCGGCCGGGGTCGGTCAGCTTGAAGCCCTGCTTGGCCAAGACGGGCGGGAAGCCGATCGTGGTGTCGCCCCAGGCGTTGCCGTCGGCATCGTTCGGGAACAGCGCACCGACCGATTTGTTGGTCGCGACCTGGCTCCACATGCTGGTGAAGACGCCGATCACATCCTCGAGCCCCCAGAAGTAGTGGAACGTGTAGTCGAACGGCTTCCAGCTCTTGGGATCGCCGGGATTGGCTTGCCGGCCGATGAAATTGGTCTGCCATGGTGCAACCGTGGAGATGCACGGCACCTGCTCCAGCTCGCACTGCGTCGCCACCGGATTGTTGGTCTCCGGCGTGGCGCCGACCACGATCAGGCTGACATTGTCGCGGGTGATCAGCTCCTTGGCGACTTCGGCGGCGCGGTTTGGATTCGACTGGCTGTCTTTGGTCACCACCTCGACCGGATAGGTCTGCGAGCCGACCTTGACGCCATCCTTGATGAATTTCCGGAATTCACCGAGCACGAAATCGTCGGCCTCGGCGAAGGCGGCCAATGGCCCGCTCTTCGGCGAGACGTAACCGATCTTGATCGGCTTGTTGGCGGCGCGCACGGCCGGCGCGAACAATGTCGTCGTGCCTGCTGCGGCGAACCCACCGGCGATGCCTTGCAGCACGCGGCGACGATCGAAAGACATGACGTTCAAATGATCCTTGGACATTTTCCCCTCCCTTGAGGCAAGCCGGTCGCACGCCGGCTGCCGTTCATTTCGTTCTGAAAAACAATCGCCGGCGCCCCGCCACATCAGGCGGCGGCGACGGACTTGGCTTGCGCACGGCCGAGGATCTGGCCGAACACATCCAGCAGCACGTCGCTGGCATTGGCTGCCGCCTCCTTGGCACGCCAGGCGACATACATGTCCGGTCGCACCAGCACGCAGCCGTCCTCGTCGACCTCGCTCTGGCGATACCAGTCGGCATAGATGTCGAGTGCATCGCAGCCCTGTGGGCCGATCGTCACCACATCGACCGGCAGGCCGTACGCCTTCTCGACCGCCGCCGCGGCCGCCTTCCAGCCATCGCCACCGATCCCGGTGAGCAGCGTGAAGCGGCCCTTGCCGGTGAGATCCAGCGTCGACTTGCGCTCGCCGTGATGCTCGACCCAGACATGCGGCAGATGCGCGCCGGGCCAGGTGGTGGCCTGATAGTAGAGTTCGTGATCCCTGGTGAAGGCCGGCATCGGCGTGCCGTCGGATACGACCGCGGTCGATCCGTAGCGCTGGTTCAGCTCGACGCCGTGGCAGTTGAACTCGTAGCTCTTGTTGGCGATCGCCTCGTAGAGCTTCTTGCGCCGCGTCTTGCCCTCGGCGGTCGGCGCCTTGCGCGCGGCAATCGCCTTGCGCGCCTCGGCGGGATCGGTCGAGGCGACGAGGCCGACGGCTTCGAAGATCGGCGGGAAGTCGCCGATGCTCTTGTTGGCGCGGGTCACGATTTGCTTGCCGACCGGCTGACGCTCCGCCGAATAGGTCTCGAGCAGCGACGGCGCGGCATGGCCTTCGAGCACCAGCTTGAGCTTCCAGCACAGATTGAAGGAATCCTGGATCGAGGTGTTGGAGCCGAGGCCGTTGGTCGGCGGATGGCGGTGCACAGCGTCGCCGACGCAGAACACGCGGCCCGACGAATAGTGGCCGGCATACATCTCGTTCACGGTCCAGGTCGAGGTCGAGCGGACCTTGACCTCGAGCGTCTCGTCGCCGACGAGGTTACGCACGATCGAAATCGCCTCGTCGTTGGAGAGCTTGCGCTCGCCCTGCTCGATGTCATAACCCCAGATGATCAGCCATTCGTTCCACGGCCGCACCATGCGGATCAAGCCGGCGCCGATGCCGCCGATCTCGGCCCCCGGCTGCAGCACCCAGTACAGCACGCTCGGACGGTGCGCGACGTACTTGCTGAGATCCGCCTGCACGATGATGTTCATGCTGCCGGCGCGGCCCATCTGGCCTTCCATCGGCAGGCCGATCACTTCGGCAACCCTGCTGCGGCCGCCATCGGCGCCGATCAGATATTTGGCGCGGATCTGGTAGGTTTCGCCCGACAGGCGATCCTTCACCGTCGCCGTGACGCCGTCGGCATCCTGCACGAGGTCGACGAACTCGGTGTTGAAGCACAGCGAGGTGCCGCGCTGGCCGGCGGCCTCGATCAGGATCGGCTCGAGGAAATTCTGCGGCAGGTCGCAGATGCGGGTCGGGCTTGCGAGATCATAGTCGGCCTTGCGTGACGGATGATTGCCCCAGGAGTACAGCCGACCGAATTCCTCGCCGGCGAGGCTTTCGCAGAACACGTTGTTGGCCATCAGATTCTGCGGCACGGCCTGCGCAACGGCCTTCTCCTCAAGACCGAGATCGCGCAGCACTTCCATCGCACGCTGGTTGGAGATGTGCGCGCGCGGCGTATCGGCGAGCCAGCCATATTTCGTCACCAGGATGTGCTTGACGCCGTACATGCCGAGCAGCGCCGCGGCGGTCGCGCCGGCCGGGCCACTGCCGACGACGAGCACGTCGGTCTCAACGGGTTTGCTGGTCATGGTCCTCTCCTTGGTCGTGTTGTTGGTTGTGATCGTTATTCCGCGGCCATCATCGGCTGCGGCACCAGGCCGGCGCCCGGCTTCATCTGGAAATCGTAGGTCATCAGGTGCCACGGGCCGGAGACCCGCTCGCCGTTCGGCAGCACCGGATCGCGCTTCGGCTCGACGCGGGCGACGAGCTCGTCCTTGACGCCGAACACCACGTCGCTACGCAGATACTCGTCGCCATCGAGGAAGACGTGGGTAATCAGCGGCTCGTAGCCCTCGGCCTTGACCAGGAAGTGCACATGCGCCGGCCGCATCGGATGACGTTTGGTCGCGGTGATCAGGGCGCCGACCGGGCCGTCGGTCGGGATCGGATAGCTGCACGGCAGGATGGTGCGGAACGAAAAGCGGCCGTCGGCATCGGTGACGAAGCGCGCCCGCAGCGACGGACCATGCGCGGCGTAGTCCGCCTTCTGCGAATCGTAGAAGCCGTCATCGTCGGCATGCCAGACGTCGATCTCGGCGCCGGCGAGCGGCTTGCCGGCAAGGTCGGTGACGCGGCTCTGCACGAACATCACTTCGCCGTCGATCCCCTCCGAGATATTGGCGCCGTGCGGCGTGACGCGGTGCTCGCCGACATAGAACGGCCCGAGCACCGTGGTCTCGGTCGCGCCCTCGCGCTCGCGATGGTTGACCGCGTCGACCAGCATCGAGACGCCGAGCACGTCGGACAGCAGGATGAACTCCTGGCGCAGCGGCGTGCAGGTCTGGCCGGTGCGGGTCAGGAACTCGATCGCCTGATTCCATTCCTCGAAGGTAAGCTCGGTGCGGCGCACCAGGTCGTGCAACGACTTCACCGTCTCCTCGATGAGGAATTTCAGCCGTGGGTTCGGCGTGTTGGCGAAGCTGCTGATCACTTCGTCGGTGAGATCGTGCTCGTTGAAATTGGCCATCGTGTTGTCCTTTGATCTTGAGAAGTCAGTGCCGTGCGGGCGCGTCGCCGCGCCAGGCCGCCGCGATCAGGTTCTGGATCGCGACGCGCTCCACAGGTCTTGGATTGGCATAGGGGTTGCGCACCGCCATCTCGGCGGCGCGCGCGATGCCGTCCTCGGGCATTCCGATGTCGGCCAGCCGGCGCGGCAGCGCGAGCCGCTGCGCCAGCTCGAACAGGCCTTGCGGCGCATCATCGGTACGCAGCGCGCGCGCGATCCGGGTCATCGCTTCCGGTGCCGCGGCGGCGTTGTAGCCGGTCGCATGCGGCAGCACGATCGCATGGGTTTCGGCGTGCGGCAGGTTGAACATGCCGCCCAGCACGTGGCAGAGCTTGTGGTGCAGCGACATCCCGACCGCGCCGAGGCAGACGCCGCACAGCCAGGCGCCGTAGAGCGCGTCGCGCCGCGCGACGGGATCGGCAGGCTCGGCCACGATGCGCGGCAGCGCGCGGGCGAGCGCGGCGATGCCGTCTTCCGCCATCAGCGAGGTCAGCGGATTGGCGTCCGGCGCATAGAGCGCCTCGACCGCATGGGCGATCGCATTCAGGCCGCTGGCGGCGGAGACATGCGGCGGCAGGCTGACGGTGAGGTCGACGTCGTAGATGACGGCGTCCGGCACCAGATCCTGGGAATGCTGCGTGGTCTTGATGCCGTTGGCGGTCTCACCGAGGATCGGGGTCATCTCCGAGCCGGCATAGGTGGTCGGGACGGCGAGATGCGGCAGCCCGGTGCGCAGCGACAGTGCCTTGCCGAGCCCGACCGTCGAGCCGCCGCCGATCGCGACCAGCCCGTCGATGTCGCGGATTCCACGATGCGAAGCGCTTCGTTGGTGACCTCGACCGGCGTATGCATGCGCGCGCCGGCAAATAACCCTGCGAGCCGGTCGCCGAGGCCCGCGCCGAGCCGGTGTCCGAGGTCCTGCTGCTCGGGGGTGGTCAGCACCAGCGCCCGCTTGATGCCGAGGCGCTCGGCCTCCTCGCCCAGCCGCGCCGAGGTGCCGGCGCCGAACAGCACGCGATATTGCTGCGAGCAATAGGCGAATGTGCCGCTGCCGGCATCTCCAGCCGCCGCGACCGGCGGGCGTACGGCATCGAACGCTGCGATGCTCATGGCATTTCTCCCAGCCGGTGGACCGGCACATCTCGTTTTGTTGGGAGAAAGCTAGCGGCAAGCGGCGGTCGCGGGCCTGCACGAAACCGGAGAGATTCTGCACAAAACCGGAAAAATCGTCAGCCGGGATATGGCAGGGTAGCGGCGCTCGCCTGACCAGGCCCGCTACGCACTAATGGCTGCGCCGATACCTACCCGGCGTCACGCCGGTGAAGCGGCGGAACATGCGCGTGAAATGCTCCTGATGCGAGAAGCCGCAGGCCAGCGCGATGTCGGCGAGGCTCTGCGTCTCGTCGGCGAGCAGCGCCCTGGCGCGCTCGATGCGCAGATTGAGCACGTATTGGTAGGGCGAGATGCCGCTGGTGGCCTTGAACAGGCGCACGAAATATTCGGTGCTGCGGCCGCACAGCTCGGCCAGCTGGTCGAGCCGGATATCGGTCTCGAGATTGGTGTCGACGAACTCGCGGATGCGCGCCATCTGCCTGACGCTGAGCAGGTTCGGATGCTTGCCGGCCTCGACGCTCGGCTTGTGGAAATTGATCGCGACAAAGCGGTTGGCGATCGCCTGCGCAATCGGATCGACGAACAGCGACGAGGCCGGCAGGCCGCTGGTGATGGTCTCGCCGATCGCCGCGGCGAGATGTTCGAGCACGGCATCCTGATCGCCGAGCATCGGCGCCAGCCCGCCGACCAGGCTGGACGCGCCCTCCCGGCCCGCGAACAGATCGGACCGCAGATAGATGTGGGTGGATTCCAGCGCCTCGCGCAGCACCACGTTGCAGGCGTGCCCCGCCGGCAGGAAGAACACGCCGCCGCGCGGGATCTGCCTGGCCACCGACTTGCCGTCCATCACATAGGTGATCTCGACCGGACCGCCCCGATGCAGCACCATGAGATTGTCGGAGAGTGCGTGGAAATGCCCGTCAAACGGCCGTTCGCGCTGCACCGACGCGAACGCCGACGACCAGCCGAGCCCCTCGCTCGAGCCGCGGAAATCAGCCTGGAAGCGGTTCAGGATCCCGTGCGTCTCCTGCACCCCGAAATTCGACGTCGCCTGCATCCGACAGACCAAAGGGCTCGAGGCTTCACGTGCCGCCGAGTGAAACCCAACGGCCCCGGATTTTCAATACAATCAGAACAAGGACGCCCAGCCAGCAATCTTGCTGCATCGCAATAGCGGCGCCGATTACTCCTTCACCGCGATCCAGATCACGTGCCGTACACCGCGGCCTCGGCCGGTGGCGCGGACGGCAATTTCGTTGACCGCGAACCCGGCCCGGGACAGCGATTTCGGGAACTTGGCATTCGGGCCGGAGGACCAGACCGCGAGCACGCCGCCGCGCCGCAGCGCGGTGTGTGCGAGCTTCAGCCCGGAGACATCGTACAGCGCGTCATTGGCCTTGCGGGTCAAGCCCTCGGGGCCGTTGTCGACATCGAGCAGAATGGCATCGAAGCTGCGTGGATGACGCTCGATCACATCGGCGACATCCACCTCCTTGATGTTCACGCGCGGATCGCTCAGGCTGTCGCCGAAGATCGCGGCCATCGGACCTCGCGCCCAGGTGACGACTGCCGGCACCAGTTCGGACACCGTGATGGTCGCTTCAGGTCCGAGCACCTTGAGCGCTGCCCGCAGCGTGAAGCCCATGCCAAGGCCGCCGATCAGAAAATGCGGCCGCTCGACCTTGTCGATCTTCTTCGCCGCAAGTGTCGCCAG